>ENA-OQOA01000007-OQOA01000007.1-human-gut-metagenome-genome-assembly--contig:-NODE-7-length-119912-cov-5.677814_pt1 | contig 119912 bp, 97 predicted proteins | sample MGYA00242633_ERZ504888 | MGnify/ENA primary metagenome ERZ504888 (study PRJEB26092, sample SAMD00036372) | human gut metagenome | host: Homo sapiens | study: EMG produced TPA metagenomics assembly of...
CTCGCCGCGAACCGGCTGCAGGTTGGAGTTGGGATCGCGGACGTCGATGATCACGGCCTTGATGTGCTGGGTTGTGCAGATAGCGCTCGCCCATCGGACGCTCGTTGCGCTCGTTCTCGTAACGGCGCTGGTCAAAATGCGGCAGCTCGGCCTCGACGCCATCGCGGATCTTTACGATCGTGAAGTCGGGCGTGGACTGCAGCACGGTACCGCTGATGAGGTCACCGATACGACCGGAGAACTCCTCGTAGATCTGCTCGCGGGCGGAGTTACGCACGATGGCGTTGATCTCGGCCTTGGCGTGCTGAGCGGCGATGCGGCTCGTGTTCTTGGGGGTGACGTCGATCTCCTCGAACTCGGTGAAGTTGCCCTCCTCGTCCATGGAATCGTCGATCGGCTCCAGACGGTAAACGTAGATCTTGCCGGTGGTGCGGTCGATGGTCACCTTGGCGCCCCACTCAAGATGCAAGATCTCGGCATAGCTCTTGGCGAGCGACTGCTCCAGGCGGTCGATCAGGTAGAGCTGGTCGATGTGCCTCTCCTGGCAAAGCTCCATCAGGGCGGACATCATGTCGGATGCTGCCATGTTAGTTTCCTTCCTTCGCGGGCTTGAAGTCGTAGGTGGGCTTCAACTTGCACTTTTTAACATCAGAGAAATCGAGGGTGACGGACTCGCCGTCCTCGAGCTCGAGGGTCACGTTCGTCTCGGTCGCGGCGACAATCTTGCCGGAGTACTTGCGACGGCCCTCGGTGGCGGTGGAGGTGAGCTCGCAGTCCTCGCCCACAAAGCGGGCAAAGTCGCGCGGACGGCGCAGCGGGCGCGCCATACCCGGGCTCGACACCTCGAGCGTGTAGCTCGAAGAAATGGGGTCGAGCTCCTCGATGACGTCGCCGACCCACTTGGTATTGGCCGTGACGTCGTTGAGCGACAAGCTCTGACCCTCGGCACCCTCGATACGCACACGCACGCAGGGGGCCTTGGTGGCGCCCACGAGCTCAACGTCGACGATGTCGACATCGTGCTGGGGAGCGACGGCCTCGAGCGCGTCGATGATCGCCTGCTCGGTCTTGGTCTTGACCATTGCGGCACCTCCGTCCATACAAAAAAGAAGCGGGGCCGAAACCCCACTTCTTTCAATTACAACTTCATTTGCAAGCAAACTATACCAATACCTGCGAAAACGTGCAAGCGTCAAAGAAATTCGCAGGTCAGCGCGCCCACAGCTTCTCCACAAGAATAGGACAATTAGGCGATGACTCCTGCGCGGCGCCCACCCAAATGGCCCAAAACGGGCCATGCGTCCCAGCGCGCCGGCCAAATCGGGCCCTATGGGCATTCCATCCCTGGTCGCGCATCGGCCAGACTGGAGCTGAAAGGCATTCTGTAGCAAGAAAGCCTGCCGCACGCATTGACCGCACAACCTTCCAGAATCTCTACGGCAAGGAGGATCCATGAAACGCCTAGGCACCCTCTGCGCGACCGCGCTCGCCATTGCGGCCTGCTCGTTCGCTCTGGCGGGCTGCAGCAACGTCGATGGTAAAACCGGGCCATGCGAGCCGGATCTCGGCAGCACCAAAGCCATCGAGAAAACGACGCCATCGGAGCGCTTCGACAAAATAGACGAAGATAGAGTCGACCCCCAGGGCTTAGGTCCAGACCCTCAAGAACAGTTCCCCATCGACCTTGAGGCAGACGAGAACGTCCATGTTACCTGCGTGGGCAAGGACACGGATGGCTACGGCGACGCCGTATTGGTCTTTGCGGTGACAAACAACACCGATGTCGACATGATGCTTGGCGATGTTGATGCTTATGCCTACGTCAACGGTGTCGTCCGCGACGTGCGCATGCGCCAGCCCGTCGCCGCAGGCGAAGAAGCGACCGCGATGCTCACCTTTGCAGGCACCTTCGACGATCCGGACTTTGACGTGAACAACGACCTCAACGACATCTACCTCAACATCTGGATGTTCGAGGAGCAGACGGGCAACGTCTACTTTAGGGACCTGGTGCACATTCCGTAGAAGGTGGCGCTAGGCATCAGCCAAACAGGACACACAGCGCAAAACGAGGGACGACCCAACCGGATCGCCCCTCGTCTTTTATGCGTCAGTTATGCTCGCAGCGCTTACTTGACCACCAGGTTGACCAGCTTGCCGGGCACGCAGATAGCCTTGACGACCGTCTTGCCCTCGAGCCACTTGGCGACGGCTTCCTCAGCGGAAGCCTGCATTTCCTCGTTGGAGGCATCGCGGGCCACGTCGATGCGGCCACGGACCTTGCCGAGTACCTGGACGACGATCTGCACCGTGTCCTCGACGGACTCGGCCAGGTCGAACTCGGGCCAGGCGGCGGTGTAGGCGTTGCCCTCGCAGCCGAGTGCCTCGTGCCACAGCTCGTCAGCCCAGAACGGGCAGATGGGCGCCAGGACGCTCACGATGTCCTTGGCCACGCCGTAGCACAGGGCCTTGTCGCGGTCAGCACCCTCGGTGGCGTTGAGGTAGGCGCTCGCCGCGTTGACGAGCTCCATGACGGCCGAGATCGCGGTGTTGAACTGGCCGCGATCGAAGTCCTCGGTGCATTTGGCAATGGTGCGGTGACGCTCGCGGTAGAGCTTCATCGCGGTCTCGTCGAGCACGGACTTGTCGAAGGCCACGTTGGCGTCACCCGACTGGACGAGCTGCCACACGATACGCCAAGCGCGCTTGATGAAGCGGTTGGCGCCCTCGACGGCCTTGGGATCCCAGTCGAAGTCCTTCTCGGGCGGGGCGATAAACAGGATCGCCAGACGCATGGTGTCGGCGCCGTAGGGCTCGATAACCGAGCTCGGGGGCACGACGTTGCCCTTGGACTTGGACATGGTGTCGCCGTTCTCGTCCTTGACCATACCCTGGCACAGCAGGTTGGTGAAGGGCTCATCCACGCTCAGCAGGCCCAGGTCGCGCAGCGCCTTGGTAAAGAAGCGGCTGTAGAGCAGGTGCAGAATGGCGTGCTCAATGCCACCGATGTAGTTATCGACGGGCATCCAACGGTCTGCCGCCTCGCGGGAGAAAGGCAGCTCGGTGTTGTGCGGGTCGGTATAGCGCAGGTAATACCAGCTGGAGCAGGTGAAGGTGTCCATGGTATCGGTCTCGCGCTTGGCCGGGCGACCGCAGACCGGGCAGGTGGTCTCGTAGAATTCCTTGCACTCGGCAAGGGTCTCGCCGGCACCCAGGTCAAGGTTCTCGGGCAGCGTCACCGGCAGCTGGTCCTCGGGCACGGGCACGATGCCGCAGTGCTCGCAGTGAATGGCCGGGATGGGGTTGCCCCAGTAGCGCTGACGGCTGATGAGCCAGTCGCGCAGACGGAACTCAACCTTGCGACGGCCGCAGCCCATGGCCTCGAGGTCGGCCACGATCGCAGCCTCGCCCTCGGAGTGCTTACCGCCGCGCATGCCGGTGTACTTGCCGGACTGGACGAGCGTGCCCTCGGCAGCGTGGGCGCAATCCCAGTCGACGTTCTCGGCATGGAAGGTATCGATGGTCTCGCCGCTGGCCTCGACGGCAGCGCGGTCGTCATCGTCCAGGATGATCGGCACAATAGGCAGGTCGTACTTGCGGGCGAACTCAAAGTCACGCTGGTCACCGCAGGGAACGGCCATGACGGCGCCGGTGCCGTAGTCGGCAACGACATAATCGGCAACCCACACGGGGACCTTCTCGCCGTTGACGGGGTTCACCACATAGCGGCCGGTAAAGGCACCGTGCTTCTCGAGGGTGCCCTGGGCACGCTCGACGGCAGAGATATGCTTGGAGTCCTCGACGATCTTGGTGACGGCCTCCTCGTACTCCGTGCCCTCGACGAGCTCGTGCAGACGAGCGTACTCGGGGGCCAGGACAAAGAAGGACACGCCAAACAGGGTGTCGGCACGCGTGGTGAAGACGGTGATCTTACCCTCGTCGCCCTCGATGGGCTCGCCATCCTTGTCGCACAGGGTAAAGTCGACCTCGGCGCCCTCGGAGCGGCCGATCCAGTTGGCCTGCATCTGCTTGACGCGCTCGGGCCAGCCGGGGAGCTTCTCCAGGTCGTCGAGCAGCTCCTGGGAGTACTCGGTAATCTTGAAGTACCACTGCTCAAGGTCGCGCTTCTCGGGCTCGGTGCCGCAGCGCCAGCACTTGCCCTCGGTGACCTGTTCGTTAGCCAGAACGGTCTTGCAGGTGGGGCACCAGTTGACCGGGTTCTTCTTACGATAGACCAGGCCCTTTTCCCACAGCTTCTCAAAGATCCACTGACCCCAGCGGTAGTAGTCGGGGCTGCAGGTCTTGACCATGCGATCCAGATCGTAGGAGAAGCCCATGCGCTTCATCGTGGCGAGCGCCTGGTCCATGTTCTTGTACGTCCAAGCGGCAGCCTGCGTGTTGTGCTTGATGGCGGCGTTCTCGGCGGGCAGGCCAAAGGCATCGAAGCCGATGGGGTGCAGCACGTCGTAGCCGCGCATGCGGGCCTGACGGGCCATGGCATCACCGATGGTATAGTTGCGCGCGTGGCCCATGTGCAGGTCGCCCGACGGATACGGGAACATCTCGAGCACGTACTTCTTGGGCTTACTGTCGTCGGTGTCGACGGCAAAGAGGTTGGAGTCCTCCCAGGCCTTCATCCACTTGGACTCAATGGCCTGCGCGTCGTAGGCAGGGATCTCATCCTTATGATCTGTGCAATCGCACATATCAGCTCCTTTAATCTTTAATGGGGTCGGTCGGCTTAGCTTTGTTCGCTACTGCGGACAGTCCTGCGCAAGACGAAGAGCACATTAAGTGCTCTTCTTTGCGTGCGGAACTTGTAGCGAACAAAGCTAAGCCGCCCGACCCTAAGGTTAACTCGCATGATGATAGCAAATACGACAAGCGAGATGCCTGCGACTTGCAGGCATCTCGCTTTATCTAAATAACGTAGTTGTGAGTCAACCGCTAATTGTTACCCGCCCAAGTATGGTCGGGTTTTCCAAGTGCCGCAGATTGCCGTGAAAGAAGAGCGACGCGTACTTTGGTACGCGAGCGACGGTTTGAACGGCAAGGTGCGGTGCTTGGGAAAGCCACTTATCGATAGGAAACGCTCTGCTGGGAGTCCTTGACGACTACGTCGTGGGCGCCGCCTTCGACGATTGAGGTCGAGCTTACCAGGGTCAGGCGTGCCTTTTCCTGGAGCTCGGGAATCGAGAGGGCACCGCAGTTGCACATCGTGGACTTGACCTTGTAGAGCGTGCCGCCCACGCCGTCCTTGAGGGAGCCGGCATAGGGAACGTAGGAGTCGACACCCTCGACGAAGCTGAGCTTCGCGGCGCCGCCCAGGTCGTAGCGCTGCCAGTTGCGGGCACGCGCAGAACCCTCGCCCCAGTACTCCTTCATGTACTGGCCGTTCACGTTGACGCGCTCGGTCGGGCTCTCGTCGAAGCGGGCGAAGTAACGGCCCAGCATCATAAAGTCGGCACCCATGGCAAGGGCGAGAGTCATGTGGTAGTCGTAGACGATGCCGCCGTCGGAGCAAACGGGCACATAGACACCAGTCTCCTCGTAGTACTCGTCACGGGCGCGGCAGACGTCGATCAGCGCGGTGGCCTGGCCACGGCCGATGCCCTTGGTCTCACGGGTGATGCAGATGGAACCGCCGCCGATACCGACCTTGATGAAGTCGGCACCGCAGTCGGCCAAGAAGCGGAAGCCCTCGGCGTCGACGACATTACCGGCACCGACCTTGACGTCCTCGCCATAGTTGGCGCGGATCCACTCGATGGTGCGCTTCTGCCACTCGCTGAAGCCCTCGGAAGAGTCGATGCACAGGACATCGGCGCCGGCCTCGATGAGCAGCGGCACGCGCTCGGCATAGTCGCGGGTGTTGATGCCGGCGCCGACCATGTAGCGCTTGTCGTTATCGAGCAGCTCGTTGGGGTTGGTCTTATGGCTGTCGTAGTCCTTGCGGAAGACGATGCCCATGAGGTGATCGTTGTCGTCGACGATGGGCAGGGCGTTGAGCTTGTTGTCCCAGATGACGTCGTTGGCAACCTTGAGGCTGATGTTTTTGTCGCCTACGATGAGCTGCTCACGCGGGGTCATGAACTCGGAGACCTTCGTCTGGTGGTCATCGCGGCTGGGGCGATAGTCACGGCTGGTGACGATGCCCAGGAGCTTACCCTTGGGAGTGCCGTCGTCGGTAACCGGCATGGTGGAATGACCGGTCTTCTCCTTGAGCTCGATGACCTGCTCCATGGTCATGTCGGGGGTCAGCGTGGAATCGGACTGAACGAAGCCAGCCTTGTGATCCTTGACGGCCTTGACCATAGCGGCCTCGGACTCGGCGCTCTGGGAACCGTAAATGAAGGACAGGCCACCCTCGGTAGCGAGCGCGACACCCATGTCGACGCCCGAGACGGACTGCATGATGGCGGAAACCATGGGGATGTTCAGGGTGATTGCCGGCTTCTCACCGCGCTTAAAGCGGGTTAGCGGCGTCTTAAGAGAGACGTTGTTGGGGATGCACTGCGAGGACGAGTAACCAGGGACCAGCAGATACTCCGAAAACGTGTGGGACTCACCGGGAAAGAACGTAGCCATGTTTCTCCTTTTTCCATGCGACCGGTCGGCTGCAGGCCTCGTAGGACCCAGCCCAACCTTGGGCGCCCAATACTGGGGAAGTATCTTAACGCACTTTGACTGCTACAATGCATGATTTAAGAAGAGCACACGAGGGTTTGACGCTGGCATTGCGTTTGCCCAGCAAACACTTTAGCGGGGAGACGTGGAGCGTATGAAGTACAAGACGACAGCAAAGCTGGTCATTCAAGCGTGCGACAAGGATCTGCCGGGCGTCTTCGGCCACGGCTGCGTCTTGCTGCTGCAAGGTATCGCCCGCGAGCACTCACTCAACCGTGCCGCCAAGAGCATGGGCATGGCGTATTCCAAGGCCTGGCGCATTGTGAACGAAGCCGAAGGCCAGCTGGGATGCAAACTCATCGAGCGCGACGGCGCCCGCGGATCCACGCTCACCCCCGCCGGCGAGCGAGCCATCGAAGTCTACGAGACGTTGCAGAGCGAGATCAACAACGTCATCGCCACCAAAGCCAACGACCTCATCGCCAGCATCAAAAAGTAGCTAATTTGGGACGGGGCTTTTTTAGCTGCACAACCCCTTCTCATAAGTTGCGGTGAAATAGGGACTGTTTATGCCGATAAAGCCGTAAATCAATCCCTATTTCACCGCAACTTATGGAGTTGAGGATGATTTAGCTAGTTGCGAAGGGCGTTGTCTAGGGTTGACGCTACAACCAGTGGGTTGTCGGTACCGGCGAAGAGGCGGATGGTGCTCCCCTGCTTGCCGCGTGGGGCCGAAAGACGCGTCGTTGCGCCGCCGGCAGGCGATGTGCGAAACTCCCCCGGCAAAGCGTCGAACAGCTCTCCTGCGCTAAGCTTGATAAGGTCAAACTCAACTGCCGGGCCAAAACCATGCTCGAGGATTCCCGTTGCAACCGCATGGTCGGGATGCGAGTTCAGCCCGGGATAGCACACGTTGCGCACCATCTCGTTGGCGGCCAGATACTCGGTCAGCGCACGGGCGCGGTCGAAATGCGCTTGCATGCGGGTGTTAAACGAGGAAAGCCCGCGCTCCAGCACGTCGGCCTCCTCGGTAGAAAGGTCGAGCGCCGACGAGCCGCACCCCTCAAGCAGGGTATACGCGCACTCGGCAGCAGCATCCACACGATGGCGCTTGAGCTGCGAGCGCGCAACCGATACGGCAACCAACTTGCGTGAAGCATCACCGGCGCACACGCGGTCGAGCGCCTCGAGCGACAGCACAGCACCCAGCCGCAGCGGATCGCAGCCAAAAGCCGACGCCACGGTGTTGTCCACAACAAGCAGCGCGCGGGCTTCACGAGCCGCGCGACCCAGAGCGCGAAGGTCGGGCACGCGCAGACCAAATCCGCCGATAGAGTTCACAAACCACCACAGGTGCGGCCCCTCGGCATCAAACGAAGCATCAAAATCCTCGGACGCGGCAGTAAACGCCGCAACCGACGGCGGGTCCACAAGCACAACATCACAGCCTTCAAAGCCGTGCGCAAACGCATCGGCAAAGTCATCCGCAAAGGCCACCAGACGGTCACCGGGACGCACAATACCCAGCAGCGACAGCGCCGCCGGCACATGCGGGGCCGCAACAAGACCCGCCTCGCGCGCACTGGACCTCAAAGCCCAGGCCTCTTCTAGCTGCTGTACATCCACGCGGCACCGTCCCTTCATAAGCAAAAACCCACGATGCGGGTGTTCCCCGCATCGTGGGTAACGGCTGCAGTATAGCGCCGATATGCGACGAATCGCCTAGATGTTGAGCATGTGATAGTTCACGCTCGCACCCGGGGCGTCAACGGTCACGCCATAGGCCTCGGGATAGATGCGCGTCGAAAACACGAGCGCGCCATCGTTCACAAACACCTCGACCGACGAGACATCGCCGACAATGCGCACGTTACGAACCTCGTCGACGGGCTCCCAGCGCACGGTACGACCGCAGCCGGCAGAAGCGCGACCTTCATCGGTAAATCGCATCTCAAAGCGCGCGGGCAGTTCGCCCTCGGCGGGCATAAACGCCAGTTTCAGCTCGCCATCAACGGTTGCGGTGAACGCGCCATCGACACCGTCAACAACAACGTCAAAGCAGGTATCGCCGGCAACCTCCAACGAGCCCTCCCCCACACGCACCGAGGCATAATGGCGCTCGATCTCGCGCGCCGGCTGCTGCAGCACCACGCCGCCGTCACCGGCTGTAAGCTCACGCGGCACCGTCATGCAGTGCTGCCAGCCGCACACCACAGTGGGATCGTTGCCATAGGTCGGCTCATCGGGCATGCCCATCCAGCCGATCAAAATGTGGCGACCGTCCTCGGACGTAAACTCCTGCGGCGCATAGAAGTCAAAACCGGCGTCCCACAGGCGGAACTCGCCCAGCTCATAGGCACCGTCACCACCCGTAATGTCGCCCGATACAGGCATGTAGCCAGCGGCATACACATTGCCGCGGTCCCAACGACCGCCCTCAAGGCCCTGGGGCGAGAACGACAAAAATGCAGCGGTATCGCCATTCGCATCGAGCTCAATATAACCTGGGCACTCCCACATGAAGCCAAAACGCTCGGGCGTAGACACACGGCTCTCGAGCTCCCAGCTCAACATGTCGGCCGAGCCATACACCAAGATCTCGCCCACATCGCGCCCGGCACCCTCGCCGTGCATAGCGCAAAATCGACTATCGACATGCGGCCCATCCACGCGACGACGGGCGCCCAGCACCATACGATAACGCCCGTCCGCGTCACGCCACACTTTGGGATCGCGCACATGACAGGTCAAATCCTCGGGATAATCATCGGACGCCAGTACCACGCGCTTTTGGCTGAACTCCCGACCGGCAAGGCCATCAACGCTCTCGACGTAAACAGTATCGGCACGACGGCCGGTATTGACGTAGTCGTACGTCCCGTCCGCATCGGATAGCTTCACATTGCCTGTATACAGCACGCGAATGCGACCGTCCTCGGCAAGCGCGGAGCCCGAATACACACCGTGGCAATCGAACGGCTCGTCGGGCAGCAGCGGGGCGCCAACGTAGTCCCACGTCATAAGGTCGCGGCTCGTCGCATGACCCCAGACCTTAACGCCGCCCTCGACATCAAACGGCGCATATTGAAAATAAGCGTGGAACACGCCGCACGCTTGGCAAAGACCGTTGGGGTCGTTAAGCCAACCCGCCGGCGGCATAATGTGGAAGCGCTGGCCATACGCGCCATGACCGCACTCAGAGGCGGCGGCGTCAACAGCGGCGACCAGCTTTGCAAGGTCGCGACCAAGGGCATTAGACATATCAAAGTCCTAACGGATCGAAAGTAACAAGGCGCCAGAGATCGGCACCAGATACGGGAAACGCCCGCGAGCATACAACCCGCGGGCACCCCTCAATCAAAAACTCTTAGGCCTGCTCGGAAGCCTTGGGCTCGTCCTTGTACAGGACAAACGAGACGGCAAAGGAAACCAGCGCGGCGACCGCAAACATGATCGCGTACTGCACGGGCTGGGCCAGGCACAGCAGGATGCCGAAGATACCGGTAACGCCCCGTGCCGGAGGCGGCCAGCGAGGTGAGCGCGCAGACCAGGGCGCCGCAGCCACCGCCGATGCAACCGGCGATGAAGGGCTTAAAGAAGCGCAGGTTCACACCAAAGATGGCAGGCTCGGTAATGCCCATGAAGGCGGACAGAGCCGAAGGAAGCGCCAGGCCCTTGATCTTGGCATCGCGGGTCTTAAAGGCAACGGCAAGTGCGGCGCCACCCTGGGCGATGTTGGCGGCGCTGGCGATGGGCAGCCAGTAGGTCACGCCGTACTGGGCGAGCTGACCCAGGTCGATGGCGGTGTACATCTGGTGGATACCGGTAACGACCGTGGGGGCATAGAACAGGCCGACGATAAAGGAACCGATGCCGAAGGGCAGGGTCAGCAGGGCCTGGATCAGACCAAGGATGGCGTTCTCGGCCCAGACAAAGATCGGGCCGACGGCAACGAGCGTCACGAGCACGGTCACGAACACCGAGACGAGCGGGGTCACAAAGAGGTCGAACATCTCGGGAACGATCTTGTGCAGGCGCTTCTCGAGGAAGGCCAGAATGGCGCAGGCGATAACGATGGGGATCACGTGGCCCTGATAGCCGACCCACTCAAAGCTGTACACGCCGGGGATGACGGTGACCATGGTCTGAACGCCCTCGGAGGCAACCGTGTAAGCGCTCTGCAGCGAGGAGTTGATGAACGCACCGCCGACGACGGCACCCAGGTACGGGTTGGCGCCAAAGGCCTTGGCGGCGGAGTAGCCGATCAGGATCTGCAGAATGCCAAAGGACGTTCCCGAGACCAGGTCGGCGATCTTATAGATAAAGTTATTGGTGTCGAGCGCGATAAAGCCGTTGGAGGCCATAAAGTTGAGGGCGCTCATAATGCCCAGCAGCAGGCCCGAAGCCACGATGGCGGGGATGATGGGGACAAAGACGTCGCCGAGCACCTTAATGGCACGCATAAAGATGTTCTGCTGCTGCGCCGCGGCCTCCTTGACCTCGGCCTTGGTAGCAGCCTCAACGCCACTGAGCGCGATGAACTCCTCGTAGACCTTGTTGACGGTGCCGGTGCCAAAAATAATCTGCAGCTGGCCCTGGGCCTCAAAGACGCCCTTAGCGCCGTCGATATTCTCGAGGGCTTCCTTGTCGACCTTGGCGTTGTCGGCAATCACCAGGCGCAGGCGCGTGGCGCAGTGCGCGGCCGAAACGACGTTGCCGGCGCCGCCGATGTTGTCGAGCACCTCTTGGGCTGATTTACGGTAGTCCATGACTTCCCTTTCCTCCAACGGGCGCATTTACACCCGGCCATCTTTGACACTTACACTGTAATCGATTTCAGTTTGATATGTCTGCAATCGTTTTCATAGTAGGGTGAACGGTAGGAAAAAGCCGGTGAATGGTAGTTTTACGGCAAAACAAGGCGACTTAGAGGCAGACAGACGTGCCCAAAACCTATACATTCATAAGCTGATGGCCGAGCTTGAGCGTCTTGAGACCGCTCTCCCCCTCCTCGCCATCGAGCGTATTGAGCAACATATTGGTCGCCTCGACGCCACTGGTCAGGTAGCCATAATGCACGGTGGGAATGCCGCCCGTCAGCGCGCGCAAAAACGCATTGTCGCCAAAACCACTCACGCGGTGTATGCCCTCGCCCATGCCGCGAACCTCATCGATGGCACGCAGCGCGCCCGCCGCCATGGTGTCGGTCGCGCAGGCGATAAATGAAACATCGGGAGCGACGGAAAGCAGCTCACGCGCCGCACCATAGCCCGAATCGAGCGTAAAGGACCCCTGGCGAATCAGGCTCGGATCAAGTGCCACGCCCGCGGCGCGCAAGCCAGCCTCGAAACCGCGACGGCGGTCATAACCGGCCGCGCGGTCCTCTTCGGTAACTCCAATATAGGCAATCTTGCCGTCCACGCGACCCGCAAGTGCATGGCCCAGCTCAAAGGCGGCCTCGTAATCGTCGTGATAGACGCACGCCGCGCCCTCAACATTCTGGCCGATCAGCACGATGGGCACGCGGCACGATTCAATCGCCCGACGGTGCTCGTCGGTAATCATAGTTGCCACCAGCACAATGCCATCGACCGGGTGGTTTTGGAATAAATCGAGGTATTCGAGCTCACGATCGGCCGCGTTGTCGGTGTTGGCAAGCAGCATCTGGTAGCCACGGCGACCGAGCACCTGGCCAATGCCGGCGGTAATGCGGCTCACGGACTCCGAGTTAATCTTGGGCACGATGACGCCGATGAGCTTGGTGGAACCGGTGCGCAGCGCGCGAGCTTGGCTGGACCGCACGTATCCGGTCAGTTCAATCGCCTTCTTAATGCGCTCGGCCTTGTCCGTCGAGATATATCCACCGTTGAGGTAGCGCGAGACGGCGGCGCTCGAAACGCCGGCCAGCTCGGCCACATCTTTCATCTTTACCACGAGCACCCCTGTCGTTGAAATCGCTTTCACCATGATACCCGTGAGGAGCAACCGCATGACGTAGCGATTACATGATAGAGAAACGCGTGGAGACTAATGAGTCACTTGAGACATGACTAGCGATAATCACTTCGCAGCCAGTTTTACCAAACGAGAATCACCCTAGCTACATAATCGAAGAATACGCCCATGTAGAGCTTGACCCAAGCAGTAGCCTCGCGGACTTTTCCTGGAGGGCCTCGGTGCCGAGCCTCGATGAGGCGCAGGACGGCCTCATGCCGGAGTTGCCGCATCAAGCATAGCCAACGAAGCGCGGGCGGGACGCCGCCAATGACCAACGCCCCAACAGTCAGTTACTCCTCCCCTCCCTAACATTCCCCAGAAAGTTCGCTATTGTTGACTGGGGTTCCCGTAAAAGAAACCCCAACAAAATAACTGCGGAGTGCTGACCTGGAGCTGCCTCCGGGCCCTATTGGCTACTCACCGAGAAGCTCCGCCATGAAATGGCCCCTTTACTACCCGCTCTGCGCGATTCGTGCACGTCCAACTTGTAGAGTAAATTCATCGCTCGCGTCGATTACGACCCCAGTATTTCCTTAGGAAACACACTCGATAAATCGTTAACACCCATAGCGAAAAGCACCTTTGTGCTGGCATCGTTACTGAGCTCGTCACTCAACTTGAGTGCATCAAGCAGTATATTTCGGCGTAACATCTTATAGTCATCCTCAGTCAGCACTAGCTCAAGATCGCTTAAAACCCCTACTAGATTGACATCGCGAGACGGAGACACCCTTGCGCAGAACAGACGCTCGTCATGCGCACAGATATTTCGAAAATCTTTAATGTGATCGTATGCAAGTCTTAGCCTTCGTGGGCTGATGCGCTTATGGACTTCATGCGTCTCGGAATAAAGGTCAGAAAACGACTTGGCAATGGAATTTCTCATGCTTTCTGGTTGAAACTCGAAAAACTTGAATGCCTGGCCAAGCATTAAATAATTCATAAGAACCCATACCGGCGTATTGTCGTGATTATTTTCATAATGACGAATGTAGTCCCTTTTATAATCACTGTTCCATTTTTTAGACCTACATAGCGCCTTCTCGAAATCACCGATAAGCGTGTCGATCTTTTTTCGATAGCCGGCCTCAGCCCGATAGGAATCTCTATCAAGGTATGCTTCTGGGTTATCTTTATGAGCCATGGCAAACCGATAAGAGCAGACGGTCTTAAGAACTGCTTCCGCCTTGTTAAAATACTCAAACATCAGCAGGCGCAACGTTCGATCGAATTCGAATAAACGATAGATATCAGAAAACTTGGTCCCTTTTACGAAAACCTCTTGGCCAGAGTCTTCCCGTTGGTCAAGAAACAAATCCTTGTAGCCGTTAACAACCGGATAGTATCCCTCACGCTCCAGAACTAAACGAGTATTGTTATCGCATTCGAGCCCACGGCTTTCAAGAATAGCAATCTGCTCGGTAATAGATTTAAATGGCTTATCCATATGGGCCCCTTAAACGCGAAAACCGCCTTTCGGCGGTTCCCACGGACCAAGCCGGACGTACCGTCGCAAGGCCTCATCACATCGTTTACTTTAAGGGAGAACTCGGGGGCCGTCAATCCAATACCACGAATCCCCCAAATCAGCCCTTAGAAGAGACCAAACGACCAATTCATGTGAAATAACCCCAAGCTCGTATTTCGCCACAACGAAGAAGTCATTTAGCGACAGCGGGCACGCTATTACGGGCCGCTGTCGGCATGGAGCCGAATCCATATCCCCTCGGTGGGTAGGGATCGTGGCCATGGGAATCCCTTGCGCGGATTCTTCCATCGCAACGATGGATAATCAACTCCGACTCCTGATTAGAGCAAATGCGTCGACCGAGCTTTATCGCCTCGCTCTGGGTCGTCGTAACGAAAGAAGCGCGACTTGCCCCTTCGCCCTTAACCCGCCCATTGCCATCCGAACGCTTCGTAACGTGCTGATTTCTGCCTTTCATACTCACCTCGCCTTCAACTCTGAACTCGCCGATATATCTACAGCATGAGATATGCGACAGACGCCTTCATGCGGTTTTTCAAAAGTGTAGCCACTGGCGCGGACATTAAATGAAGCGCGCGCAACGAGCACGTTGATCTTCTTGGCCTTCTGGCAGCCCTACAAACCAAAGCGAAAGAGCAGAGAAGGTACTGAAGCTCGCACCCAAAGAGGCTCATATCGACGACCAGATGGACAGGCGCCTCCATATCTACCATGGTCTACTCAGCGAGCAGGGCGATTCATTGGGAGCGTCTTTAGTGTACGGGATGGACATCCACGCCAACTGGCTCTTACCGATCTACTGCATGTTCACGGTACGAGAGAGCGACATCGTTGACAGCACATGACATGCCCCGCACGGCAACGTCTTTTACGGTACCTCCAATTCAAGCTCGACCGCCGAGGCATTCCAGACATCCCGCGCAACCTTGTTGTCAAAACGCCTAAATACGCATCATTACACTCATGAAAAAAGGGCAACACTCTCTTGTCGAAAGCGTCACCCTTAAAGCTCCCACAGAGCTTTTGTATGATAGCTAGGTATGCTACACCATCTCGCAGAGATGCACAGCGCCGAGAATCGCTATTCCCAGCAGAACAAACACCGTGGATGCGGCGGTCCAATTGCAATCGGCGTTATTGAAGCTTTCTCTACACCCTGATGTTCATCTCTTTAAACACACTGTATAAGACATCTTGCGCAATTAACCCTTGATAAGCCCTAACAAGCTCACCTAATTCATCAAGCATTGCTTTCGTCTCGTCGTCAGGTAGAACACGGCAGAGCAGGGAGTACATATCGGAAAACCTTGCCCCTCTTACGACCGCACAATAGAGCCGCTCGTCATGAGCGCAAATATTCCTAAAGCCAGATAGAACCTGAATAACGCGAAGCAGCATTACCGGCTCGAGCCTTTGATTTCTATTTGCGGTTTGGCTGACCAACTTGCAGGCAGCATTTTGCACGCCGCGTTTTTGGAGCTGATAGAAGTGTGAGATATTGCCAAATGTCAGATCATTCTGAAGGACCCACAAGGGCACTGCACCGTATTTATTCAAATAATGCCTCACAAATGGGCGCATACGCTGCTCGTTTGATACCTTATCATTCAGCAGTTTTAGCAGTTCAGCAAGATTCTTCGAGTGCTGGTAACCCTTATTGCCTCGAAACGCCTTAGGCACGAGCAAATCACTAGACGCAACATAATTAGAACGATCCAGGTAGGCATCTGCAGCACGGTATTCATTGCAAAACGAATATACAACGGCGTTCTTAAGTACGGCCTCTGCTCTTGCAAGATAGGAAAATGTAAGTTGTCTAAGTTCTCTATCGAACAAAAAGAGATCGTAGATGTTCTTGAATGAAGTGCCCTCTCTAAAAACATCATCTGACGAGGACTGTGCGGCATTTTTATCAAGAAAAGGGCCTTTGTAGCCATTTATAACTGCGTAATAGCTTTCACGCCTCAGGCAATCTACCGTGGTTGCATCAGTCGCCACCCCACGGCTCTCTAGGAGTTCTATTAGTTGAGCGAAAGTCTTAAACTCTTTTGCCAAAACAAGCTCCTAAAATCAAAGGGCCGTTGCCGGAAGCCTCCGGACAACGACCCTTCTTTGTCATCGCCTCACTTAGAGTCCACGACGACTGCATCACTGTTGGTATAGTACCCTAAATTAATCGCTAATGCGGTGCATACAGGAATTACATTCTATGTTCGGTCAAATCTTTCATGAATCTGCCACTGATCGGATCTCAAGCGTAATCACAAGTAAGATTTATCGATATAAAAGCTGAAGTGCCAGTTTTTAAGCCACGTATCAGCATCCCCGTTGTCATCAACAAACTCAGAGAGCATATCCGCACCGTCGGTAATTGGGCAACGATCTCCCTCGTATTTCATAAAAGGAAAAGCACCGTCCCTGGAACCGGCAGCAAACACAAAACCTGATGGATCGATTACCCAACAGACGCATGCGTCCTTTCCGTGAGAAAGCAGCAACGATCCGTTGCAGTCTTTGGGCAAGAAGCAGTTAAACGCCTCATCCAAAGACGAATAGATGCCGGATTCCTTCCAACTCCGATTCTCAAAGCTTGCAATTGTCCAAAGAAAGGACTTCATCTCTTCCAGATATGCCCAGTCAAGCCATATCCCATCTTGATCAAACCCGCTCCTCCCCTTACCCAATTCAAACCGCTTAACCTTAGCGTTGGCGTTAGCGGCGACTGTGTCAATTTCACGCTTAAAATTGTCCAAGTAGGAAGCTTTTTCAGACGGGTTTAAACACCCTAGATACTCATGGGCATTCCATCCGTTAAAATGTCTGATGTATCGAAAGTTTGGAAGCAACGCCATTGCGATATTAATAAACTCCTTTGCAGGCAGGTTCTCCCCCACAACGTTAATCCGCATGGACATCGATTCTAGCGAGGCATAATAGGCAAGGGCGAGAACATAAGGCGCGATGAATATTGGGTACCAGATTGAAAGAAATAACGAGCTTAATTCATCGCCCCAGTCCATAGAAAACCAAGTATTTGAGAGCAGTAACGTTGCTGCAACAAAAACTATGATGCCCAAAACAGCTCTCGCGTTTTCAAACAGGCGTAGATTGGATAGCTCACGCTTGGATGAATATAGAGCATATCCAATACCCAAAAACAAAATGACTAGTTGAAGAACAACCTCAACCAGAATCGGGAAACAAACCAAGTTGATAAAGAAAGACGTTAGTGCGCCAAAACCGACCTCGGGAACAATCAATTCATTTTTAATAGAAGTAACCGATGTGGTCTTGGACGCAATTAGCATGGAGGGAAACCCGACAAATACAACTTCAAGAATCGTGTCCAGCAAGATGCCCGTATTCCAAAACCCGCAAACAAACGCACCGTATATCAAAAGCAAGGAGTACGCTACAAGGATGAGCGCAGGGACCAGAATTTTGGGATTTAGCGCAAGTTTAGCAACATCGGCAAACGATTTAATAATACTTAACAACTTACCCTTAGCCAGTAGGTAAATCGCTAAAAGACCTATCAATAATATTGACGCATATTCACGGTTATCCATTTGTCCAATGAGAGTTGCAACCACCCATTGGACTCTACTGAAGATCAATCAAGCTCCCTAGCCATGTTGAATCTAGACTCTGCCCCGACTGACTCGAACGCCGCCTCGTCGAGCAGCACGCTAAGCGTATGCTTGACGGTTTCCTCGCCAGAATCTCTGGATGAAGACTGCTATTCTGGGAAAAGCGCTTCGATCAAATCGTCTGCATATTTAGCAACCTCTTCATAGGGAGTATCATCCAAGTCGAATCCGTTAAAAACATTTTCAAATTCATTAATTGCCTGCTCGCAAGCGTCGACAAGGAAGGTGAACAATTGATCCGCAGTCCTTACCTGAAGCATGTCCGCATAGTTATTTACAAAAGCATCAGCAGCGCGCACAATGTCACCATCTCGCAACATTGCAGGATATTCCACCTGAGAAATAACCTCAATATTCAACGAAGACAGCAATAGAACAAGCCCGCGATATTTCGAAATGAGTTTTTTATATTCCGCACGCCCTTGATCGCCAATAAGATGAGTCGGAACATCCAGGGGATCCGAATATTTCAGTAAAACACGCCCAAACCCCAAACAGCGCCTTGTTGTCTCACAGAGCCAAAATGGCTTTATATACTCAATAAACTCAGGCCATGAAAACAATTTAATATTGCTATATCGCGCAGCATTAATAGCCCCCTTTTGAAACCCAAATCGCGAAATCAACAACCCAAGAGAGGCGCCACTATCACCAACTACCCGGCTAAATGCAAACACCTTTTCCTGAGGAACAGCTGTGTTCCAATATTTACATTCGCATATAATTGGCCCATACAAGCTCTTTTTGGGCTGAGCAAAAACGTCAACGGTTACAGTTCCTCGCGCCAAGGTAATAGTTTTCTGAACCTCAGCATCCATTCCAGAAGCTGTCAGAATCTGTGCAACGGACCTCTCCAACTCCTTCCAGTTTTCCGGAGGATCGGAAACAGGCAATCCTTGAAAGACCATATGCAGCAACCTTCAATCAACATCAACGCGATGAAACAGCATTATAAGGATAAGAGAACTGACTGAAATATAGCCATCGGATTTTGCAGGGGTCCACGCCGGGCCTAGCGCCTACACGAAATAGCGATCATGCCCAAAAACGACTAGCAACGTGGATGTTGAATACCGGGTCGCAACGATAAACACTGAACTCATAAGGAGTTCCCCGTCACAATCGGACAGTTCGTCTTACTCAATGAAAAGAAAACGGGGACACACCCAGAGGATGCGTCCCCGATAAGAAGGCTTCAACCTTCTTTGTATTCTTTGTATTGTGAGTGAGTTTTATAGCTATAGCCTTGTTTCCCAAAAGAGACTATTTTCTAATTCACAAACCAGCCATTTATCAGGCCGCTAATAAAAGCGAAACCGGTTCTTATTTGGTCATTGCGAAGATAGCAGCTCTCGTTGCGATACATTCTCTCAACTAGCCTACGCAGCTGCTTTCCTTTATTAGTTCTTACCCCGGTTGAAGCCATAGTACTGTGAAAGGTACAACGTAGTCGCAATATGCTGCAGACGTTCGTTTGATAGCTTAGCCTTAACATTCACATCGTGGAGCTTAAGTCCCGTCACGGCAATTCTTACGTCATACGAAACGTTATACCTGGGCTTACCCGACTTCAGATCATTAATAATGCAGTTATTATGCGCGCAGGCATTCCTAAGGCCCTTCACAGCCTGCAGTTCATAGGCACGTTTTCTAAATTCCCCATCATGAAGATAGCGAGAAACCGAGAACCAAAAATCAATGAAAGTTCCGAAAGTAATCAACTCTGTAAAAACCCAGACTGGATAGCCAGTTTCCCTATAGGACGAAATAAGACCATTGATATAGCAGCTGTTTAGCCTTGAATCAATTTCGCGCGCCACGCTTCCTCCCGATACACCCTCAAACTGCGAGCATCTTTTGCCACTGAGGTACTGCTCGACAATCTCATAAGGATCAACGGAGTCACGCCCAAGCCTCTCAAACAGCTCAACTTTTGAAAAGTGCTCGATATCGATTGTCATGGGCAGTAGGACTTGCCGCAATTCATAGTCGATAACAGACAGATCCTGGAGCATGGCAAAATCGAGACCAATATACTTGCCATCATTTACTCCACCAACGACCTTATCAAAGCCGCACCGATGCGACCGGAGCCTGAAATAATTATTGTTATGTTTTAAATAACTCAGAGCTTCTTGTTTGCTCATCAAGCTGAACGCTACACCCTTACGTTCCAAATGCTCAATCTGTTGTTCGGGAGTAAGCCATGGTTTATCGTGCATAACGCCCCCAACGATCATTCTTTATTAAAGAACAGGAAAACAAACAACTGACATTGAAAATTTGTAAGGCGAAACCCCGTAAGGGCAACGATTAAAGGCAGAGCCACCGGCGGACCGCTAGCAACAAAAGGGCACCGGGGCCACATTGGCCCCGGTGCCCAAGCGCAAAATCAGCGGTGCCGATTCATAATAACGGCTCCCTCATAATTAGCGATTACTTTCAATAATCTTAATCCCTAAGAGTTATCTTGGCAATCTCCACGGATTTTTCCTCAACAAAGAGATGGGGCTCATAATTGTATTTTTCAGACTTTTCTTCACAGAATACTTCGTAAAGCACGGACCTAATATCTGAGGTCTGTCTCCTCAGCCCGTCAAGGTCGGCTTTCTCCAAAAGCATCCAGAGGAGATAAGCTTCCTTATTAGAAATAGCGCGCTTCCGAGTAGTTGAACCAGATGACACAATGGCTTTTAAACCGTCAAATCGATCCCCTGCAAGAATGGATAGCTTATTTAGAAAATCGTTGACCCGTTCCATTGACGAAAGAAAGCCGTCAACATCATTATCCGAAGCCGTATCTAGAACGCGTGTAATTTTGCTTGCATCCCTAACTCGCACGCTAAGTTTGCCATCGCGGACGAACATAAGAAAACTGTCGCTTAGCTTTATACCATCACATACAGCTTGATAATTCGTAGCGGCCAGTATTGTAACTAGTTCTTCGTTTTTCATGCGAGGGTCTTTTTGCCTGAAAAATTCCCCAAAATGTTCATGAACGATAGCTTTGGCCTTATCGACTATCTTTCTATCGATATATGAATTCCACATCTCAAATGAATTGGGTCTGATGGGAAGAGGACGACTATTTAATCTTTGGAAAAGATCAATGGCGCTGAAATCCTGGTTCAAATAGCCGTCGATTTCAATGACATCGATTCCAAAATCGAGGATTCGGTCATAGTATTCTGGATATTCCTCTTGGACACGCGCAGCAGAATATCCATTGAGTTCTTTAAGGATTCTCAAACCTTTAAGCCTAAAGCTATTCTTTTGAGACTGCTGAGCTACGCCATGCTCATCGATAAAAGACTTTCCAAGAAAGCCAATGATCGATAAAAGTCTCTGCTGACCATCAACAACCTCAGAAACGCCATCCGTTCTTTTGTAAACAAAGATAGGCGGAATCCTTATCCCCAAAATAATGCTTTCGATTAAGTAAGACGCTTTTGCGGTGTCAGTCACTTCAGACCGCTGATAAGCTGGCCTAATAAGAAAACGATTCTTTTGTACATTAACAAGAATGTCGTCAATGGACTCCGAGCGCGGATCAGGCTTCGGCAAACGCAAAAAGTCATAATCGTCCGCGTTTTTCACGCCATTCATTAACTGTTTGTATCGAACCCTGTCATCAAGATGCTTAGAGAAATCGATGTCGATCATCCGGTTAACGCATCTGGCAACTAAACCATATCGGGCAATAATGGCCTTATCGTAATGGCTTCCCTGCGAGGCAAATGTTTTTTCAATCCCATGATATGCCGCCGGCAAACCTTCCCAAATCGACTCATCGCTATCCACCGTCAGGAGAGTATCCGCGAAAGAACGGAGGTCGAACAAGGTACCCTTATTATATTCATCTTCAACTATCGATAGCGCCCAGTATGCCGTCTCGTTCACCAAGCGATTGTTTTTAAAATCATTGAGCCGCTTAATAACTGACGCAGCATAGTGAGCTTATTGACACGGGATCGAAAATTCTCAAATAGCTCATCAGGTGCACACTGCGACACATTAGTCGAATAGAACGTTGCAACAATATCATTCTTCCCTTTTCCATAAGCATAGCTATGTATAGGTATAAACCTCATAGTCAAAAGCGCCCTTACTCTCGACAGCAGGCTGTTGATCCTATCTCTTAGGGGCGCCTTCTTTTTTGTGGAAGCATTAAAAAGGGCTTCACAGCAAGCAAGGAAATCCTCATCGGCTTCGAATCTTTGGTAGAAATAATTTGTTACCAAGTCTGAATCGTATTCCGCTCTCTCAACTTCTTCTCGCTTAAGAGACGTTACTCCAGAGTTATAGCGGTTAAAAATTTCACGCTTAACCTTATCCTTTTGTCGAGATGTCATTTTCGGTTCATTTACAACGCTAAAGATAAGCAGTCTCAACTTAGTTTCATCAAAACTGTCTTTAACTTGCTGAGGGAGATCAGCATAGTGGAGACCGGCCAGGTGTCTCAACCGCTTCAATCCGCCAGAATCTAGCGAAAGTGATCCCTCTACAAATTTAAGCAGAGTTTCATATCTTTGTCTGCCGTCAATTACTTCATACGAAGTCCCATCTTTGAATAATACAATCGGCGGGATTTCAGTACCAAGAATCACGCTCTCAATGAAATAAGTTGCCTTGGATCTGTCCCAGACATAATTCCTCTGGAAAAATGGTGCGTAATCTACCTTCTTTCTAAAACGATCGTTAGCGAAAATGCCCGCTACTGTTTTTGACAGCGGCTGAACATTCAAACTATCTCGGAAAATATTGGCTATTTCTGATACATCGAGGTTGTACGCGGTCATCGAATTATCACCCCACCAAATTCCTGTCTGGAAACACTTTTTTCTCAAACCCTGGCACACTGTCGGCGATAACAGAGCCTGAATAGAAATAATCAGTAGAGTAATCCAACCTCTGTTTAACCAAGCCATCTAGCGCAAATCTAAATAGATATTGCCGCTCACAATCTTCAAACGCATCTTTAATTTGCGGCGGCAAAGGAATCAAGTCGAAAATATACCTACAGCTGTCAAATGGAATTACATCCAAGTACATTTTCTTAGTCTTTGCGATGTACTCAAAACGTTTAATTGATTGCACGGAGGGAAACATCGGATGAGTCAACTGACAAAACGCCAAATCAACCCCCAGCTCTGAAGACGGCTTATCATGAAATGCAAAACACTTAGTAAGACCCCTTAGGCATTCACATGACGCCCCATTGGGTAAGACCTCTGAATCCCTAATAGCCCAAAGACGCTCAAGAGAATCCAGTACGCCAACAGACTGCTGCTGTGCCCCCGCAAGTTCTTTAAGAAGTAGCCGCCTAAGATCCCTGGCGTCATCTGCAATATTGGCAGGCAACCATCTATCAACAGACAAAAGGCAAAGCAGGGATTCATGTCTTCGTTTGTACAAATAATTATTGAGTGAAGCGGTTCCGTTGCCAACACCCGATGAAAGGCCGTACACTCTATTTAATGCTGAATTAGCCGCCCTCAGCGAAGGTGCAACAGTGGTTGCAACAGAAACGACCAACATAGTGATTAAATCAGAATAGCCAATACGCAGATTAGCCATTACGTCTTTTCGATAGGAATCATAGCTATTGAAAACATTGGCGTATGCTCGCTCAAAAGAGACTGCCGAAGCAATTTCGGAAACAACTTTTCTTTGGGTAATCAAACTCGTAAATTGAGAGCAAACTAAATCATCGGAAAAATCGGGTTCACAAAAATTAGTAATTAAAAAGCCAGGAGACTGAAGACGTTGATATCTAAACAAATCAGCAACAAGGCGCAAGGCGATGAGATCCCGAAATTAAAGAGGCGCAGCTATCGAGATAAATAATGTCGAATGACACGGGAACCGATGCAAAGAATGACTCCGCCTTCATTTTAATTAAATGAAGCGAACTAAACGGCCCATCAGACAAATCATTAAGCGCAGATTTAAATGTTTGTTGCTCAGATTCAAACGCCCATATATTCGAAGGCAAAACACCTAGAGAGATAAGCTCCTTAAGGTCATTCGACGGCTCAGGACCCGCCAAATAACAGACTTTTAGGTCAGATGCCTTCCGTGAACCAACGCAGGATTCCCACAATGCGACCCAATCGGCTAGTCCTTGCGGGGTGATATGGGCGGCTTCCTTTGCTTGTAAACTATCCGGTTCATCCAAGATAAAATGATGCTTCAAGTCATTAACGTATGTGCAGTCAACGCATGCCGAGGCACCACGTCTCGATGTAAGCATACATACAGCGTGCGAAAGCGCCTGATAACGAGCTTCATTTTTTGCAGGTTGTCTGTAAGATAGCGCCAATAGAAGCCTCTTTCTTAAAATACGGCAATGAGATAAATGGGCATGATCAAGATTCATTAATTATAAAACTAATCTTAAATGACATTTTCTTATTTGAACGCCTTCGCTCACTTCAAGACAATCGCAGGATGGCATCATCGCACAGCCAGCAGTAGCAGAGGAAATCACTCCAAGAACGCCGGTGACAGCCAGATTGAAGTATATAGTTGAATACGAGCAGGACGAGAAGGACCCGGACATGTCTAAACCGGATGAGATGGACGAGCAGAACAAGTGGGCTGAGGGCTAGAGCAATACGAGCCCAAGACCGCTTCGATCAATTTACGAAAAAAGGACGACATCGATGCCCATCGGCCCAGGATCATTGATTTGTTAAAAACGCGCACCTCTACAGAGCATAATCGTTAAACCGCGAATCGAATCTCCTCAAATGACTAAGCAGACAATTCACCTGCTCGCGAATTTCATAACAGTTTATTTCCTCGCTAACACCGATAAAGGTAGAATGGGCACATTTTCCGCGTAATGCCCCAAATGAATCAAGAGCCTGCTCCAACGGCACATCTAGATCGATACCGCCAACAAAAAAGGGTCAAACATTTTTGAAATGTCTTTGCCTTTGATGCCGTTATTACCATGTAGTACCTTTTTGTGCAGGGCAACGGCCCCCTTTGCAACATCTTCTAAAGACCCAGCGCCTTTTAGCTCATTCGCCTTTGCCCCATAAAAATACAAGAAAGAACTTGTAAAAGAATCGTAGTGCTCTTTAGCAATGAGCTCCTCAACATGAGCGCAAAGCTCCTCTGCCAGCTCCTCCAGATAAGACTCAACTTCAGCATGGACGAGCAAAATGCAAGCGCGCGCATCGTCTTGCTGTTCCTCGCTATAGTCACCGATTTCATTTGGCTTCTCGGGCAGATATCGATCTCTAAGAGAAATGCTCCTTGAATGCAGACGATCAAATCTAGCGGTCAACGATTACAATCCCATCCTTATCAAGCGCCAGCTTCTTAACCGGTATCCCCAAAAGCTCAGCCAGTGCATCGCTCCAGATCCCAATCCTTGCAATCAGAGACTTCTTGGTTTTAGTGGAAACAGAGCATGCGTCTATAAAAGCCGGAGAGGAAAGCACTCGTCCAAGCTCAGTCGCCACCTCCTTCTTGTTAAAGGCAATTGCCCCTCGGATATTTACGTCCTGCGCAGCAAAACAGAGTGCGTCGAAAACGGCCCGGTTAAAACGCGGCTTCTTTCCATCTTGCAAAAGAGTAAAGGGAGCTATCTTTTCGCCGTAGTTCGTTCCAATCAAGCAGAAAACATCCCTATACAGAGATATAGCTTTAACCACTTCACCAGCATACGACTGGTAAGTGAGCTCGGAGTCTAAGTCATTTAGCCATGCCGTAGTTTGATCGAGAAACTCCTTGAGGTTGCCCGTGTATAAATCAGGCCTATGTACTATTCCACAATACCGCGTAAGTAATTCAATGTCGCGCATTCGGAAATCAGGGCCATCAGCAGATTCATTAAATAGCCGAGCAAATTCAAAGTCATGGTCTGTAAAAGACGAAGCAAACCTAGTAAATGGACCAGGCATTAATGCAAATCGCAGCTCTTGCGTATTCAGAGAGACGCTTCCGCTGTTCAATCGATGGAATATCGTGTATAGGACCGAATCGTTATTCCATCCAGAAATCCTAACGGCTCTAATTGTAGAGTTATCGATAGCATCACGGTAAACATCATCCATCTCACCGTAAGTAAGCCCCTTCAATTCCTTCAGCAGCTCAGGCTTTCCCAAGCGGAGATCGCCATCATAAAAACGCATTATGCTCAAGAGGCGCTGCTTACCATCGAGGACGATATATTTACCCCTCTCTTGTTTGTTCTGAGCAATTACAATTTGAGGAACAGGAATACCAAGAATTAAAGACTCAATGAAAGCAGTTTGTTTATTTGTGTCCCAGACTTGCCTTCGCTGAAACTCTGGCGAGACATCAATATTTCCCTTATTCATTTGACCGAATAGAGTTTCAACCGTCCAGTCAGATGAAGAAAGGGACAAATCGCGATAATCCGAAATAGAGGAGGAGAAATCATCCTCATCTTCAATGTTAAAAGTATCTTCCATAACAGCCATTGCGCCCAACTTTCCAAGTCTTCCATATCAATCAGCAGTATTTATACTATTAATCTCATTATTAGGTAATCATGATTTCATGGCCAATAAACATGAAGCCCATGAACATGTGAGCTGTTATTTATTTCAGACTATAAATCGCCCAGCTCCTCTATCACCTTTTTCACTTCCCCTTCGACTTTAGCCTTATCGCACTCATCGAGACAGTCGTTAAGATAGCGAGGGAGGTTCTGCTGGACAGCCGCTGCCAGCCACGAGCCCCAGCTTGATGAAGCGGCAACGATAGACGCCAAATCATACGAATACAGGTACGGAAGGTCTTCGATATCATCGAGCGCGTGCGTTTCTACCCACTTCTTCAGAACGCGCTCGCGGTACTTCCATTCCGCTTTTGCAAGGACCTCATAAACAACGGAAACAGGCTGAATAAAACCGTGTTCATACAGTGAGACAACCAAGTCGTCTCCTTCCGATAGATTTGAAATCGTTTTAGATTCAACGTCCAAAGGAAATAGCTTATCTCCAGCAGCTTGTAGCTTCTCCAAAGCTGAACAGACTTCGCTCTCGTCCATGCCATCCCTGCTGATAATTGCCGTTGCCAAAAGGCGGGCATCATCTAAATTCAACTTGCAAACCGCATCTTCATTATTGAACCAGTCGCTATTAACATAGCGACCAAAAAAGCCCTGAAAGCGAAAGCCGCTCCACAGCTCTTCGAGCTTCAGCAGATATACTGCATTGGACGGAGACCGCTCCACGAAGCCGTGCGAAATCAGCCTTGAAATGATCACGCATCCCATATCGTTTAACCCCGCCAGCTCTTGGACTGGGAGCAGATCTTCTATCTGTACCTTAGGGGCTATGGGGTTTATTTTCGTAACTAGCTCATCGACAAGGAACTCGACTTTAATAGAGTTCTGCCACTTATTAGCAGCATCGCAAATCGCTTTAAAGACAAAGGGGGTGAACTCGGTTATTGCAGACTCATGCTCATCAAGTGATTCAAGGTACCGGTGGAGGGCAAGTCCGGTTGAAAGTACGTTCTTGCCAACGGGGACATATGCTTTCAAAAGTGTATCCAGCTTGGGAAGTCGTTGGGTACCGCAGGCAATCAACAGATTCCCACGATTTACATCATATATGCCTCTTTCTATTACCGCAGCTCTCAAGCAGAGACCAACGCCGGTCAGATCGTTAACAACGATTCGGCATTCTTTTAAATAACCAGCCATCGGAGAAGCCCAATCTGGCTCATGATCGATTCTCCATATACCCATGTGGTCAAAGTACTCTTTCAACCAAACAGAACCATATTCCGAACTATAAGAAGAGCGGGCACCAATGTTTTTAAAGACTTCAAGCATAATATTTGCCTGTGAGTGAAGACCGGAGACCGCCGACAACGCAACCACTAGGTAATCAATAGCCCTGTCCGTTCGTCCCATTAACAGACTAACGAATGTCTTAAACCGAACGTCCTCAACATCATAAGTGGATAGCAAGCGGCGAATAAGGCTCTGGCCTGAGTTTTCGTAGTCAGCAATTAACCCATCCACCATCTTTGCTGCCGCATCATGATTGACCTCACTGCCCAGGAGATAACACAAGAGGCTGAAGTTTAAACAGTAGGCACGATCGAGACTAGAAACGGGAATGGTATTAAGAATATCTGCACAGTCTTCAGCACTCAAATTGGCATCAATATCTTGCAGCCCATTTCGATAGCAATGAGAAACAAAGTAGATGGCACCTGGCCTGGCGCCCGCAGGGTACTTCGAAACATACAGATAGAAATCCTTACAAATAAATCCCCTATCAATAAGTTCCACAATGAGATCGTTGTCGAAATACAGTTCAATAACATCTGAAAACGACATGGAAGATTCTCGACCGTTTTCATCAGCAACAACACATTCGAGATTCCCCATTGTAGAAAAATCCGCGGTACGAACATGCTCGATTTGCTCGTCCAGACTGGTATACACCGATCCACCTACACCGTTTTCTATCAAGATAGCGGGAACAGAACCGGAACCGTCAAAAGAGAGATATTGCAAAAATTCCTGTTTACTAAATCGAAAATTGGGACTACTTGCATATTCATGGTGTTCGCCTAGGTATATTGAGTCATGTGGCGTTAGATTAAAGAATGCTCTCCAGAAAACAGCGCAATAAATATCCTCGTCTCCTCTTTTACCGAGCGTGAAGCGCGTATCGCCAACGGTAATACAACTAATTGACTCCACACGCTTTGAAAGGGCCTTTTCGAGCGAATTTCCCAGCATCTTACACATGCCATCAGATAAGTGTTCTTCCGGCTTGCATATTGAACATAGCCTTTTTGCTGTATTCAGCTGATTAAGGAGCGCACTAGTCGAATTCCGATATATTACGTACAGCTTGTCAAGCTTCCCTTTCCCAAGCCGTAAATCCTCAAACTCAGAAGGCAATAAATTCTTGAATATGGAGAAGGCCAGTAACCCAGTACAGGTTAAGCCGAGATTCGTTGGCTTGCCAAAACTCGGTTTGCCCATTTCCTCAACCATTACCAGGTAATCATTACGAATACTTGTAAGCAAGCGCATGTCAGCAAGGAAAGGTGCCGCCAAGCGCAAGAGTGCATTAAACCGATTCGCTTCTTCCGAACCGGATGCAGCCTTTATCTCCTTCCTGAAAGTATCGTTAATCATTTCCTTGGCGTTGAATTCCGAAATAAAAGGCACAACTGAGATAATCATGTCAAAAAACTTAACGCGCCTCGAACCAGTCACTTCATTTGAAGCCTCCTCATCTTTATACGATGAGAAGAGCCCGTCTTTAACGGCATAAACAAAGTGTACCGAGCGTTTCCCCCAGGAGCCAACGACACCGGGAGCAAGGTTGAGAATATTATTCAAGTTTCTCAGCTCATCAAAAATGTGCAAATCATCGAAACGATCAATGTCTTCGAAAACAACGGTGTCGAATCGATTCTCTTCAAACAGGTAAATGAGTTCGTCTCGATATTTATTAAAGTAGGTTTCTTCACTCTTATCATTTTCGAGAGTCAAGCTCACCGCATGGGCCGTTACCGTCCTAACCTTTAGCTTTCCAATTGCAAAGCAAATGCAAAAATACAGAGCGGCAGAAAACAGCAAGACGAAAATCATCGTTATAAATGAGCTGTTTTCGCCCTGAAGCGAAAGCGTGCTTTTCAGGGTGCTTTTCCAATCAGCCATTTTATTTGGGTTATCATCAATTGCATATAACACCGATACGACAAAGAGTACGGTCAAGAAGAACCAAGCCAAGAACTCTAACAACCTGTAGCGCAAGGAAACTCGATGCGCCTGATTGAACAAAGAACTCCTCGTTTTATTTGGCTTGCCTTGATATAGGAGTTGACCCAATATTTCCCGCTCGAGCTGATCAAACGAAGGTTGACGGCTCTCCGCACGGCGCTCGGCAATTGCATCCTGCTGCTGACCAATTGCCGAATCATTTGACGGATAAAAGCACGCAAGACTAACGCGCGCAACCTTATGGCCCCTAAAACGAGCTTTACTGATAAACTTCTCAAGGATGCTACTCTTGCCGCTTCCATATGCACCGGCAAGAGCGACGTTTTTGCAATCCTGGCGGTAAAGCGCATCAAGCAAGCGATAAACATAGCGCTTATGCTCCGCAGCCTTATATTTAGGTTTCGTCGATTGAAGACGAGAAATATCTTCGTGAGAATAACGGCCCAGCAGCATGGCTCCCCCATTGATTAATCGGAAGTTGATGGCAAAAGATGCCCGCCAATTGACGCCATGCACCGGACACTGAACGTCGTCTTAAATATTACTATTGCCAGTTATTGCAGGGCTATTTTTTGTAGTTGATTTCTTTAAACAGCTAACTCGGTAAAAAAAGACCGAGCACTTGCTAACTACATTTTCTAGACCTAGAATTAGGTCAAGAAAATGTAGTTAATTGGAGATTCATGCTAGCTCGACAGCTTGACAGTTTAACGCCAAAGGGTCACCTCCGACCCTGCTTTGCAACCCCTTCTGATGTGCATCCGGATCTTACCGAAGATATGTTCAGAAAGGCACTGGAGTATGCACGGGACTCCACGACGGTTTTGGATAACGGCTTTCTTGCCCCAACGGCACGCGGAACCTTTATGTATCACATCTCAATTGCCGAAATTCGTGAGTTAATGGCAGAAAAGGGTTGGAAGTCAGAAAATGTAACAAATCTCCCCTATACGATCTCGCCTGATGGGTCCGTCAAGATTACCGTCGCCACAGGCAGCGCCCTAACTGGCGTAAATGGGGGTTTTGGCCCAAAGCTAAAAGAGAAGGGCAAGACGCCATCAGTCGTAGACGGTCAAATGACCCTATTCGATCCAGATAATTATGTCGTCGATCAACAAGAAGGGAAATTGTGGTACTTGGTATTCTATGTGGACTATTGTCACCAGGAGATTCGCATGGAACTCTCTAAGCCACATTTTGACGAAAACAACCAGGTCGGTGGATGGATTAAACGCATCATTATGAATCCCATTCCGCTGCAGAACGTTCAGATTTCACTCCCGCCCGACGAAGATATACCGACCATCAACATTTCGCCCATTGAACCGAGTGAACCCGATATAGCGGTTAGATAATAGCCAAAGCGTTCATGCGGACCCCCATATCATAAGAAATGACAACCGCTTTGAACCCACTATCCGAATGAGGAAGTAAATGGAAGGCACACGCCTAACTCTTGCGCGAAAAATGAGAGGCTTTTCGAAAAAAGAGCTAGCCGAGCTTGTAGAGGTCACGCCCAAGTCTATCGCCGACTACGAAAACGACATTACTAATCCAAGTACCGAAATCGAGCAGCGCTTGATACGGGCGCTGCGTTTTCCCGAAGCATTTTTTAATTTGCACACAACGGAGCCCATGTCAGAAGAGGCTATTTCATTTAGAGCAAGAACTAAGCTCAAAAGAAGTCAAAAAGACATTGCAACCGCCGAGGCGACGCTTGCAACGGAACTATCCGACTGGTGCAACACCAAGTTCAACCTACCAAAAACAAACGTCCCCACCATAGAAGGCATAGACCCCGTTCTCGCCGCAGAAATGCTTCGTAAAGAATGGAAAATGGGAGATGGCGCTATCCCTAATTTGCTAGCCCTCCTTGAGAGCCACGGTATCCGTATTTTCTTTGCCGGAGAGATTGGAAACGAAGTTGACGCCTTTTCGTACTGGGAACCAAAAACCCAATGTCCATATGTGTTTCTCACGACTTCAAAGAGTGGTGAGCGGCGCAGAATGGATGCGGCTCACGAACTCGGGCATCTAGTAATGCATCGAAATCTCGACATGGGGACGTCAACTACAAAAGAAATCGAAGCCGAGGCGAACAGGTTTGCCTCGGCCTTCCTAATGCCTAAATCATCTATGCTGAAATATACGCCCAGAAGCTTCAGTCTGCGGGACGCAGTAGTCCTTAAAAAGCAATGGAAGGTATCTGTGGCAGCATTTATCTTTAGATCACACGACATTGGCTTACTCACGGATTGGCAGTATCACAATCTTTTCAAGCAATTAAGCGCGGCAGGATGGAGAACGGATGAGCCCAATGCGATAATTCCGGAACAATCCGAGGTAAATAAGCAGGTCATTAATCTGCTCTTGAAAATGCCGCAAAAACTTAGCACGGCAACCAATGAAACCGCATTGCCCCTTGAGTTGTGTTATCAGCTGCTTACCGGAACAAGTGCGCAAGTTGTACTAGGTGGGAAAACGCACGCAAGAAAAGTTTGCGAACGAAAGGCCAATCTAACAGTAGTTCAATAACTATAGAATCATTCGGCTGCATGCTTTAAGTCCGTTCCAAATGATCACTTAATCAGACAAAGCGAATTTGAAGCATGCGGTCAAAATCAGATAGCATATCAGCCAACAATAATTGAAAATGAAATCGAAGCTCTCCCGAGGAGCAAACATTTTATCTATATTGAATTACTAGGCCTCTAGTGTTTAAAGCCGTTGACTAGAATTAACTCTATGTCTGAAACAGAAAAATAGTGCTCGCCAACTATTTTTCGCCAAACGGTTGCGTGATAATTCAAAACAGAACACGCGTTGTAACTAATTGATTCTAATACCAATCACACCAGCCTCAAGCATATCCAAACCAAGCGTGGAGCAGCGGTTTCATGCGTAGGAGAGAAACCGGGGTGCATGATAACGCGCTCACTCGAACCTTGCTGCTCCACAAGAGGTCTGCGTGCCCCGGCACGGCGTCGCCGCTGCCGGGGAACAGAAGCGCTGTTGATGTTCACTAAGAAGTGGTCCGAGTGTTCACTGGAAAATGAGCACCGTGAGCACGAAAAATTGAGCAGTTTAAGCAAGAGGGCCGCGCCCCGGGGACCGGGGGCGCGGCCCTCACCGCATGGTTTCCCGGGGCGGTTACTTTGGCGAACCGGCCCGGGAAGGGTGGAGGAGATGACCGTGTCCCTGGACACAGTGAATGATATACGGTCGATGGATGCCGCCGGGCGCTCGAGGTCCGAGATCGCCCGAGTGCTCCGCGCGAGCCGGAACACCGTGGCGAAGTACGCCGCCCACTCGTTGAGCCATTGGTAGAGAGTCTGCCGAAGGGGTACCCCGACTTGCGGGTCGCGCGCATGACGGACCCTCCGCATTCCTCGACCGTCTCGACAGTCTTGCGCTTTTCCTCTTCCGTCTAGCTCGTCATCTGCGAACTACTAACCGGACCGATTCGGTCCAACTATTTGTCCGCGCCCCCATCTCAGCAATCAAGCAATGCATTCATAGAGCTCCACAAAGAATCCAATAGGTTATCAGCAGATTCTTTCGTCAAGCCCTTCGCAAAGAGATACACCTTGAGCTTAGGCTCAGTACCACTCGGACGAACAAGTACACGAGACCCGTTCGAGAGTCTCCACTCAAGCACGTTGCTCGGCGGCAGTGTTTGAACGGGCTCGTCAGGTAGCGAATTCACTATTGGCATAGGTGCACCCGCTTTGTAGTCAATCACATGGTCAACTGTCAAGTTGGCGATCTCGGTAGGAGCTCCCACGCGAAATCTGTCCATAAGCGCAGCCATTCGCTCGGCACCGTCGACACCCTCGAAAGCTCTCGTTAACTGCTTGCCAGACCACCAGCCGTAGCGGTCATACAAGCGCGCCATGGCATCGAGCAGATCAAGCCCATCGGCCTTCAGGTCCGCGGCCATCTCGCACACAAGCATACACGCTTCGATGCCGTCTTTATCGCGCACGTGCGTTCCAGACAGATACCCAAGGCTCTCTTCAAGGCCGAACAGGAAATCTCCCCGTCGACCATCCTGCTCAAGTAGCCCGATCTGCTCACCAGTAAACTTAAAACCCGTCAACGTGCGCCTGAGCTCTAAGCCATACCCATTTGCCACATCATCTGCCATGGGCGTTGAAACAATCGTGGTGACAGCAACTTTTCGGTCAAGCCCCTCCCTCGAAGCAGCCCGTCGAGCAAGCCAGTCCAGCAATAACACGCCAACCTGATTACCCGATAGCGTTACATATTCACCGCCATGGCGAACAACAACTCCCACTCGGTCAGCATCGGGATCCGTCGCCAAGGCAAGGTCGCATCTCTCTCGGCTCGCGAGATCAACAACAGCCTCCATGGTCTGCGGAACCTCGGGGTTAGGCTTAGGACACGTTGGGAAGTCACCGTTCGGCTCGGCCTGTTCCGCAACGACATGAAATGCTCCCATACCCATATTGCCAAGCACGCGCTGCACACACACAAGGCCGGCGCCGTTGAGCGGAGTATACGCGACTGATAGGTCACTGCAATCAATGCCCTGCGAGCACGAGAGCGTAGAGCTGACATAACGGTCCAAGACATCTCCACTGGCCCACGCAGTCAAACCAGATTCAATTGCCGCATCGAAAGGCTCCGCGCAAACATCGTCAAAAATATCAACCGAATCGATGGCAGCCTGAATTTGCCGGCACATCTCTGTTGTCGCCTGACAGCCATCGGGTCCGTAGACCTTGTATCCGTTGTACTCAGCCGGATTATGCGAGGCGGTAACGATAATGCCCGCCGAGCAGCCGAGGTCTCGGACAGCGAACGACAGAACCGGCGTGGGAGAGGGATGTCCGAATACCACGGAGCGAATTCCGTTTGCAGCGAGCACCTCAGCGGCACGATGAACGAATTCAGGGCCGCCGTGGCGCGAATCCCGTGCAATAACAACCAGCGGTTCATCAACCTGTGAGTTGAGCCAATTGGCGAGACCCTGAGTAGCCTTACCCACCGTCCACACATTCAACCGGTTAGGGCCCATCCCAAGCTTAGCGCGCAAGCCACCCGTACCGAAATGGAGGTCACGAGCGAACGCGTCCTTTAGAAGCTGAGGATTAGACGCGAGGGCATTCAGAGCCTCCCGATCCTCATTACCGTCCATCGCTTCCAGCCAGCGATCAAATTCGTTTTCGATAGATACGTCGTTCACCGTCATTCCCCCGTCGATGAGTCCATAACCCTAATTGCTTACAAGATGCGAAGAGCTTATACCTCTATGAAAATCTCGCTGATTTCCTTGCGGTGGCTATACGGAACCATCGTGCAATCCGGGTAGTAACCGGCACCCAAGACAACCGCGATGCGCTCGCTGTCCTTAAGGTTCAGCAGCTTGGAAATAGCCGCCTCCTCGGCACCGGTATTCCCCCACTGTAGGAAACACGACCCGATTCCCTTGAAGTGGAGAGCGTCGGCGAACCTCATGGCAACAAGACCCGCATTTAAATAGCCCTGATTGCGCTCTCCGTAAAAGGTGAACGCGTTGAGATCGAACGTCACGACAAAGAGCGTGACGGCGTCCTTGTCAAACCCACCAAGGCCCATGATCGCATCTTTGAGGTTGGACGCCTTTGCCTGATCGGTAACCTCGAGAATCTTAATCATCTGCCTGTTGCAGGCGGTAGGCGCATACCGAGCCGCTTCCACGCAATCAAGAACATCGTCGCGCTTCAAGGGCACGCGCTTAAATTCACGAACAGAATGACGATCTTTGATAACGGTCGTGAAATCATCAATGCGTTGCGCCGTCGCATCTTGAAGCGTGTATTCATGAGCGCCGACAGGGACCGGTTCGAAAGAGGCCGGAATCGTCTTCAAGAACTCGTTCACGGCTTTATAGCCGTCTTCCTGCTGCCAGCCATGCTTATCAAACAGGTCTTTCCAAACCAAAAGAATGCTGACGCCCATCTCATACGCCGTCAATACCTTCTGGTTCTCGGAATACGTCTTCAAATAATTAATCAGCTCTCGCACCTTCTTCTTGCCGAAGGGACGAAGGCCCCTGAGAGCACATGCCCTTTTCTAAGCTGTGAACGATCAGAAGCACGTGATAATCAACACACGCGTGATCCGACATCGACTCCGCGTAGTTGGCGACGAATCGATTCGCATCGGTACGCATCTCCCTGCGAACCTTATGTGCCTTCACAACCCTACGCAGGGCATCAATTGATTGCAGCTGCTCCTTAACGGACATTCTTTTTTCTCCTTACGATTGAAAGGCCAAATTCGAATAGCGTTTTGTCAAATACATGCGCCCAAAGCACCGTCAAAGGAATGAACAGAATCGAACCGACAAAAAGCTGAAGGATCAACGTCAAAACAGAGATACCAAATACCCGTTGGACTAGTAATGCCGGAAGTGCACTTGCAAGTCCAATCAGGTAGTACGGCACGCTGGCAAGCACTGCCTTTGAGTAATCGAATCGTGACCTCAAACGGAAATATTGATAAAGCGGAACGAAGCTTTCAGCCACTAGGGACGCTATAGCCGCACCCAACGCAGCCAAACGAGGAATCAGCAATACATTGATAAGCACGTTCAAAATACTGCTGATAAGAGTGGACTTCACATAGATGTCATCAATTTTGCTCGGAATGATGTACTGCATTCTGATGACATTGCCTAACCCCATGGCAATTAGAGCAAAACCGGACAGACGCAAGATGTTGGCGCTTTGGCTGAACTCAGCACCAAACAAGAGATCAATCAAACTGTCTGCAACTGCGAACAAGCAAAACGCCATCATCGAGGTCATTATTGCCATGAGCCTTAGGGAGAGGGAGATATAGTGCTCGATTTTCGCCGAGTCCCCCTCAGCCACCAATTTCGACATCTTCGGCATCATGACTGAACCGAAAGAAGCAATCAGGCCTGACAGGCAGTAGACGATTTTCTCTCCATTATCAAAAATACCCGTCTGAACCATGGTGCTCATCGCGCCCAGCATCACTCTGTTCAACGACCGATATACATTCAAAGCAAGCGTTGGGATTAGCAACAACGAGCAGGGAAAGAGGTGCTCTTTGAAGTCCAACAGATACTGAGGAAGGATTCGTACACGCTTCCTCAGTCCTATCCAGTTCGTAAGATAGCCGCACACATATCCGCTCACCATGATCAATGCGTACAGCGGCGTGTCGCTCTTCGTTTTCACGAACAGGAAAATCCCGGCGACGCTCAGCAGCTTGACCGTAATATTCCTGATGGAAACACGCCGAAAGTCCTCGAGGCCAAACCAAAACCAATCGATATCCGAAAAGGTGCCGACCACCCAAATCAGAAACACCAAGGCCATGATGAAATGTTCAGAGGAAAAGCAGAATGCGTAAATGGCATAGCAAATCGAAATCAAAACCGTCGAGCAGCACTGAAGTCCAAAAAGACGCGAGAACAGCTGATTCAACGCATCCTGATTGCCACGTACTTTGGCGATTTCCCGCGTTCCATAATTGGTAAGCCCGAGCTTGGCAATAAGAATCACGAATTGAGCGATGGAAAACGAATACGCGTAGATTCCAGTACCCTCAGCGCCGATGATTCGAGCAAGGTATGGTGCCGTCACAAGCGGCAATCCCATATTCAGAATCGAATACGCTGAGTTATAGATAAAGTTCTTTTTGTGCCTACTGCCATAGAGCTAATCCTGAACACATTTCTCGAGATAGCCAATAGAGCTGGCTCTCAACTCGCTGAATTTTCTTTCAACCGAGGTGTAATCAATATCCTCGTTGAGAACGGCTTCGATTCCCGCTCCGACAATTCGCTGATCCAACGCGAGGTCATGCAGCAAGTTCTCAATCTTTTTCTTTTGATAGTCAAGAACGACAAACGGCTTATGGAAAATCAACGAGAACACCGTACCGTGGAAGGTGTTGGTGACAACAGCTGATGCGCCATTAAAGCAGGAAAGAAAAGAAACGACGGTCGATTCATAATGCATATCAGCGAACGGCATACGGCGACCAAGTGACACGATTTTCAAGCTGTTATCGGCTGCATACTGTTTGATTTCGTCGACCATCGCAGCTGAAGGCGTATCGAACAGATACAGTAGAAGATAGTTACCCGCTTCTTCCATTGACCCACAGAATCCCTGATAAAAACTTCGATCCTTCAAGAGCGTGGGGTCGCACACCTTGCACGGCACCCGATCCGTCCGAGAAGTGATGTACTCGAAGGAATAGTCATCCCTAACGCTGATGTTCGCGTACTTCTTTATGGACTCACATGGATACTTCAGCGAATCCAACGTTTCATAGGGCGAATTCGCGATTGAGGCTGCATAGGTGACAATCTTAGAACCATCCCATGGCAATCCCCAGAAGACATCCTGGGACTCCAAGAAATATGGCGACGTTACATCCCAAACGGTATCGCTGCCAATGGAAAGCAAATCAAAGCGTTCAGCTCCACTAGGATCGACGATGTGAAAATGTTCACGAATGAACTGCCGGGAATCTCGATACTTTTTTATAACGGCGCCTGGACTTGACCTAGACACCAAAGCCTTTATAACGTCCTTGAATTCTTTCTTGTAAGAAAGCGCTGAGAGCTTATTGATCGTAGAGATGAATGACACATTGCATCCAAGTTTGTTGTACGCATCCTGCAACGCAAGCGCTTGAAGCACGCTTCCGCAATTGGTGCTATATATGACTGTAATGATTCCGACGTTATGCTTCATGAGCTCATCGGCCTCCTTATCGCTTGCTTAAAGAGGGTTTTCGATTCCCCGCACCCTCAGGAATGTCAACGGTCTCTGAGCTATCAATAGCCCTCTCTTGAGAAACGTTCGTGCAAATAACCGCAAGGTAGAACGTCACCCAAACACTGAAATAGTCAAGAATATGCGATGTAATGGCAACAAAGACGAGATACAGCATCATAAAGAAATGCCAATAGTTCTTCTTTGAGAATTCCACAATGCAGAAGGCGAAAGATGCGATTCCCAGAATTCCCGTTTCCAAGTAGATGCCGATAGTGTCGTTGTGAAGAATACCGTTCCACACAGTACCGAAATGCGATGAAGCGTACCCGGCTAGATAGTTATTAATCGAACCATAGCCATTAAAGTCACCAGACATACCCGATATGGCAAGATGATAGATGGTTGGACGGCCAGTCATCTCAGCGTTAAGGTCAATTCCAAAGGAGCTATACAGCCATCCCATCACGTCATACCTGTAAAGCCACATCAGCACGAATGGGCTCAGAACTATCGCAACCATAACGAGCACGCGATAGACGCGTTTCACATCACCCTTAGGCACACGACTCGACAAGACAAATGCAACCGGGGCGAGAATGAAACTAAGGCGCTTCATCGAAAGCATGCAGAAAAGAAGGCAAATAAAGGCCTTTCCTTTCTGCTTCATCGCCAGAAAGAGCATCTCCATGATTAGAAAGTCATGAGCAAGAGAGGATTCAGTCGCCGCCTCGGAATCAGACCAGTTTATTGAGAGAATGCTAGTTAAGGACAGATTGTCAGCATTCATAAAAGAAAATGACAGCAGAATCTGACCAAGAGGATGTTGAAGTAATAGTTCCAATCCTCTTCATCGACCGAATTAGCAAATAGCAGGGCATTGATAATCGGCAAACCAAGGCGTCCAAGCGCAGAGAACAGGAACCCTCGTAACCCATCATGCATAATCTGAATTGGAATTGAGATGGCTCCAAAAACGACGATAAAGAAAAGTATGTAACCGGCATACTGAAATCCGCGTATTTTAGCGGTGCCTCTATATACAAAGATAATGCCGTTGGCAGCACAAAAGAGCAGCAAAGTAGCCATATATAGGGCCTGTGACGCATACCCCAGCATGTAGGCAACATAAAGCAGGTTGTAGAGAATGAACAACAGGAACCTAAACCCCGACTTAGGAAGAAGCGGGGTGTTCAAAGCTCTCTGAATAATACTTGTCATCGTATTCATATTCGTATTGCGAATCACGCTAGCCAATGTGGCTCAGACGATCCCTCAGCAAAGCCTGCTTTTCGGCACACAGACTTGCAAGCTCACGCTGAATATCAGTGAAATCGATATTACGCACACGGGAAGACCATTCCTGTACATCAGAACAAATAAGATCGTTGGCACCGACAGCATTCAACAGAGTTGTAATCCTGGTACTAAAGTGAGAAGGAAGCGTTACGGCAACCGGCTTATTAAAGACGAGGGAAAACACGGTTCCATGGAAGGAGTCAGTGAACACACAGTTTGCGCCCTTAAAGAGCCCAACCCATTCATGGACATCTGGAGCGATGATGTTTTGGCAACCGGGCTTAGTCTGATAGGGCATTGTAATAATCGACTTGATCTTCAAGCCGTGTTGCTTTGCATATACACGAGCACAATTCGCCGTGTCGCTATCTCCATGGAGCTGATACAAAAGAACATAGCTCTCTTCGTCAGTATCCTTGGCAAAGCGGCTCCACGTATCCGGCGAAACAAGAAGCGTCGGATCAAGCATCAAATCGACGTCTGAATAGCCCATTTCCCGAAGCAATTTGATTCCTGACGTCTCTCTTACGGACAAGTAGGTATATTTCGAGAGCTGATTGTTAATGAAAGCTGAATCTTCCTCATTAAAGGATGATTTACCAAAACTCGAAGCAATCGAAATGCATGTAGAACCGCTAGGTGCAAATGCAAGGAAATACGAAGGATCGAACTTCTTTGTATAGTAGTTATTCCAAACCTGATCGCTACCCGAACAATAGAAATCAGCCTCCGGGAGATCATCCTTCAATTCCTGGCACGAAAAGTATCTTTTGTTCGTAAGAGGCATTTCACTATCGATGAACCTGTCGAATGTAGAAATCCTCTTACGATTTCCCAGAGACTTGAGGAATGCTTTGGCAACCCGAATTGGGAAGGCCGAATTCATATTCGACACGTCGTTAAACTGATTTCTGAACGTGCCATACCCCAATATATTGTTGGGGCAATAGTCAATAATAATCGGCTCAAAACCAGCATCCTTAAGATACTGGACAGTCGCATACGCTTGCAGCGCGGCTCCGTAGTTATAAGCACGATGATACGTCATGATAGCAACTGACTTTTTGGGCATTAGATTCCCTTCCCTCATTTCGTTTTTAAGCCGAATGATAACGACCTATGATTAGTGGATTGTTAAACGCTGCGAATACCATCGATGCAGCCACAGCAATCGTTTTTATAGAATCAAGCCCATACCGCCGTCGAGCTCTTCGCGCATTTGCTGCATTCGATCGTACGTAATCGATGCACGAAGAAACTCTGACCCATAGACCCCTCCCCCGGATTTGGTAACTTTTTTCGTCCGCTCTTCAAACTCCTCCACAGTCATCAAGACCTTAGCGGGAGACCCAGCCGCAACGACACCATTGGGCAGACTGCGCGTAACGACAGAATTGGCACCCACCACGCATCCATCACCGATACGAACGTTCGGCATCACGATGCTACCGAAACCGATAAACACGTTGTCACCGACTGAAACTTTGCCGACCTTCGAGTATCCAACGAGCTTCTTTGTACTGCCATCGTGGGCAAGAAGGCAGACATTGGATGCAAAGGTGACGTTATTGCCGATTTCAATCAGCCATGGGAAGTTGGCATCGATGTTGCAACCCTTTTCCATCTGAAAATCACTACCGACAACGAGCCCATGTTTGACAAGTCGCTTTAGGTAAAGGGCTTTAAAGGCGTTTCGAATGAAACCTAGCATAGGCGATACAACTCCTTAACCTGCTTCATATGAGCGTCGAGAGAATAGGTGGATTCGATAAGCTCGAAAGCGGCTTCGCTCATCTGCTTCCGATCGTCCGCATCGTCCAAAAGAGAAGTAAGGGCATCGCCAAGCGCATCGATATCACCTGGCTCAATCAACATACCGTTAACCCCCGATTGAACCACTTCGGGAATAGCCGCGATGTTCGTGCTGATTGTGGGAATACCATGCGCCATCGCCTCAAGGATGCTCATGGGAAGCCCCTCATTGTATGACGGCAGGACGTTCAAGACGGCATTGTTCAAGATGCGCTCGCGCTGCTCCGAATCGACCCAGCCCAGGCACGCGATGCGATCAGAAAGCCCAAGTTCATCGATCTGGCTGCGAGCTGCCTCGATATCACCGTCGCCGCAAAGGGCGACATGGTATTTGCTGTCGATTCGAGAGGCTACGGTGCTAAACGCCTTGATCAGATCGAATGTCCCCTTGCGCTCACCAAGCCTGCCCATAAATACAATGGTATCTGCGTCAGGGTTGTAGAGATTCCTCTCGTACGTGGGAACAGCATTGTAGAGGACCTTGAAGCGAGCATTAGGAAAATGCTGTTCCATGGAGCGCTTGATCGAGTCGGAGAGCACAAGGTTCACATCGACATCGTTGCATACCTTCTCGACCTTTTCCCGCGCGTCTGGGCTCAGGCCAGCAAAAACGGTTCGAACTCCGCTGCATGATGGTGAAACACAACGGGGATACCGCTCTTCTTTGCCTCTTCCGCGATCATTGCCTTCCGCCAAAAACTGCCCCGTTCGGCAACATGAAGATGAACCAGGTCGACTTCGTGTTTCCTCAACATATGACGGATTTTCGGGAGCGTCAGCGCAAAGTGAGCTGCAACACGCACCTTATTACCCGGAACGTGGGTTGGAACAAAATCGATGTTGAATTCATCCCAGTCAGGGTATGACAGATAGTTTTTGACAACGGAGACCATGCCACCCTTCACATCTAGAGAGGAGCAGCACATCAACACCCGTATTTGAGAGGCAGTGGATTTCATCTAGCACCCAGCCTTACGGTATTTGAAGATGAGTGGAACGATCTTAAGGTCATCGACCAGGTAGCGCTTTGCCAAACGCGCGGGATCCTGCGTGATTCGATAAAGCCACTCAAGCCCGCACCGCTGCATCCACTCGGGAGCTCGAGTCACGTTACCCGCCTCGAAATCCAAGCTCGCTCCCAATCCGAGCATCAGCTTCGCATGAATGCGATCCCGATAGTGATGAATGAACTTCTCTTGCTTAGGGCAACCGAGTCCCACGATGAGAATGTCGGGTTCAGTCTCATTGATTTGGCTAATCGCCTCATCAACTTTTTTGGAATCGCGTTCGAAGCCATAATCGGGAGACATCGTGCCCACAACACGCAATCCCGGGAACTTAGCTGTTAAGTTGTCCGCCGCCTTCTGAGCAACACCAGGTGCCGCGCCGAAGAAGTACATCGTGAGACCACGCTTGGAGCACTCGGAGCACAGGGCGGGAAACAAATCGGATCCGGAAATCTTTTCTTTTATCGGGCTACCGTATCCCTTGGATATCCAGATGAGCGGCTTTCCATCCGTCAGGATAAGGTCCGCATCACGGTATACGGCACGCAGCTCATCGTCCTTTTCGAGCTGCACGATATGATCGACGTTAGGCGTGACGACGTAATTACCCTGTCGCGTTCCAGAAGCCAATTCGCAGCAACGCTCGACCGCATCATCAAAGGTGATGTTGTCGACCTCGGTATTCATGAACTTCAAGCGACTCAATTCGACTCTCCCCAATGGTTGCCATACCGCACGTTATCGCTCTCGACCAAAATATCGCCCAGCTGGATTTCTATGGCGTTGATGTCGGTACGCGCTAGCAAAGCGTGACGAACACCGGCAGGAATCTCGACAACGCTTCCAGCGACCACGGGGCGCTCGCGGCCCGCGAGCGAAAACAGACCCTCACCTGATACGATGGTCCACACCTCAGAACGGTTAACATGGCTTTGCTCACAAATCTGACTACCCGCCCGAACGAAAATCTCCTTCACAATCGTTCGCGAGCCATCGCGATAGGAACCTGAGTCGACAACCCGGTACGAGCCCCACGTCATGGTCTCTTGCATAGGGCGGTCCTCGGCCGCCTCTTTCACCAGAGATTTAATGTGCGCGGATTCTTCTTTTCCGGACACCAGGACTCCGTCTGGCGTTGCGACCACCACGGAATCATGGAGCCCTGCGATCACCACGGGAATGCCTAGCTCATTGATGGCATGAACATCAGAGCAACTGTCTTCGTCAATGGAAACCCGTCCGCTTACAGATTCGCCCATCTCCTCGGTAAGCGTGTTCCAAGTACCAAGGTCCTTCCAAGATCCAGCATACGGAATAACGGCAACGGATTCCGCCGTCTCCACCACCTCGTAATCGAACGAGTTCTTTGGAAGCTCAGCATAACGCGACCGAAGGTCCTCATAGCTTGCATACGATCCATACTGAGACAGGATTTCGAGAACATAACCAAGGCGGAATCCAAAGACGCCACAGTTCCAAAGAGCCCCGCGACCTATGAGCTCGCTCGCCTTGACCTCATTGGGTTTCTCGGTAAAGCGCTCCACCATCCGCGGAGAGCCCTGCGATTCAGAGGGAACGATATAACCGTACTTCTCGCTCGGGTAAACAGGTTCAACGCCCAGCAGCACGATGTCTGCTGTATTCGCCTCGATTGCCGATGCGACATCTGCAACCTTTTGGAAGTAGGTATCCTCGACATAGGAATCGATGGGCATCACAATAACCGGGTCGGCAAGACCCGCACCCTGCTCTGCCAGTAGGTGCTCGCACGCAAGCATGATTGCAGGAGCGGTATCACGACGCTCAGGCTCCACGACCTCAGCATAGTGACCCTTAACTTGCATCTCGAGAGCACGAACCTGTGTCGCACAGGTTGCCACAGTTACATCCGCGCCGGGAACCACGCGTTCAATCTGGTCGAAGGTTCTCTGCACCATCGATACATGGTTGCCATTAGCATCGCGCAACACTTTAAGAAACTGTTTTGATCGCGCATCATTCGAAAGGGGCCAGAGCCGAGAACCTGAACCACCTGATAGCAAAATGATGTGAATAGCTTGGCGCATCAGCACGCACCATCCCCGGTAAACACCTCAAGCACGGTGAGGCAGATGATTTTAAGATCCAACAGGACACCCCTCTTTGCTATATATTCCAGGTCGCGGCGAACCATGCCATCGAACCCGGTGCTGTTGCGCTCTGTCACCTGCCAGAGGCCCGTGATGCCGGGCTTGACGGTAAGGCGCTGCAGGTCGAATTCTGTATACTCGGCGACCTCGTTGGGCAGAGGCGGGCGCGGGCCCACGACGGACATCTGGCCCAGGAACACGTTGACGAACTGCGGGAACTCGTCGATGGAGTGCTTGCGAATGAACTTGCCGATCCTGGTGACGCGCGGGTCGTCCTTCATCTTGAACATGGCGCCGGCGATCTCGTTCTGCCCCTTGAGCTCAGCGAGGCGCTCGTCAGCGTCTTTATACATGCTGCGGAACTTCCACATGCGGAAGGTGGACAGGCTGCCGTCGTGGTGGGTCTGGCCCACGCGCACCTGGCTGTAGAACGGGTTGCCCTCGCTCTCCAGGCGGATGGCCGCGGCCAGCACCAGGCCGGGAACGGCGATGACGGCAAGCACGCAGCCGCTGAACACGATGTCGAATGCGCGCTTCACGGCGCGGTAGCCCAGGCGCGTGCGATCCCAGTCCTTCACGGCCTGCATGGCCTTGTAGCGGCCGGCAACATTGCGCCGATCCATAGCCTCTGCAATCAATGCAGCACGCGCTGGTGCAGCCCCCTTTGTTACTTCCCTATCAGTCAAGTTCAAATCCACGCCCCTGTTCCCAGGGATCCCCCAATCGATGAATTCAAAAAGCGAATAAATTGCCGGTGCAACGTCCCCTTACGTCTTACTGGGTACGTCCAACGGAAGCAGCTCCCTAAATGCGGAGTCGCCTTCGCCCACGTCCACCAGGCACCAGCGCTTATGACGGTCGATCTTCTTTACGCGAGCCTCTTGCCCCACCAGGGGTCCCTGCTCTATATGCAGCACGCCGTCTTCTATGCGGGCTACGCTGTTGCGTACCACGCCGTCGTCGTCGAGCACGCTGCGGTACCAGTCCTGCGCATCGTCCGGCATGGGCGCATAGGCCCGCTCTCTGCTGCCGGCAATGCGGCAGCCAAAGCTCAACTGGGCCAAAGCCTTATCGAGCAGGGCAGCATCGCGCGTGGCGACGAAGAAGTATTCCTTGTACATGGGCTTGGTTTGGAGCGACCAGGCGCCGTCCCGCTTAAACCAGAACTCCTTTTGCATCACAAAAGCGTCCTGCATCAACTCGTGCGGGATAATGCGGCGGACCTTTTCGCAGGTCTCGCGCTCTTTTCCATTAGGGGTGTGGACCAGATACCAGCGGACGCGGCCATGCTGGCTGTTGGTGGTGGCGCCGTTAAAGGCACCGGGCAGCTGCTCTTGGCGCCGCATTGTCTGTTCCATCTCTCGCCCCCTTTTCTTGTCTCCGCGACGCACGCGGATGCAGGGGCGTTAAGAACAGGCTTCTCGCTCGCAGCTAGGCGCAGTCGCAAAAGTACAGGTTTTTGTAGTGGGGTATGGAGATGTGTCCGTTCGCGCCTCAATTTGCGCAATCTGGGAAAACGCGAGCAGTTTGCTCGTATAATGAGCAACGTCGAAAGATACAAAAACCTGTACCTTTTTGCACAACAAAAAAGCCGCTCTAACCAGCGGCTTTTCTTCTATAGACAACAAAAAAGGCGACCGCCCTATAGGACGATCGCCTTTGTTAATTCTTGTATTGTTTGTGCTAGGCGCGAGTCTTGATCTCCTCGAGCACCTTGGCCACAAACTCGTCAACGCTCATCTGAACGGTCTCGTTGGAGCGATCGCGGACGGAGATATTGCCGGCCTCGACCTCCTTCTCGCCCAGGATGAGCATGTAGGGCACGCGGTCGATGCTGCGGGCCTCGCGGATCTTGTAGCCGATCTTCTCGTCGCGATCGTCGCAGACCACGCGGATGCCGGCCTCCTCCAGCTTGGCGCACACCTCGTGAGCGTAGTCGCGACTCTTCTCGGAGACGGGAAGCGCCTTGACCTGCACGGGAGCCAGCCAGGTGGGGAACTTGCCCGCAAAGTGCTCAATCAGAATACCGATGAAACGCTCGATGGAGCCAAAGCACACGCGATGCAGCATGATGGGGCGCTTCTTGGTGCCGTCGGCGTCCACGTACTCCAGATCAAAGTTGAGCGGCATCTGGAAGTCGAGCTGGACGGTGCCGCACTGCCAGGTACGACCGAGCGAGTCCTCCAGGTGGAAGTCGATCTTGGGGCCGTAGAAGGCGCCGTCGCCTTCGTTGACCTCGTAGTCCATGTGCAGCTGCTCCAGAGCGGTGCGCAGGCCCTCCTCGGCGCGAGCCCAGTCCTCGTCCGAACCCATGGAGTCCTCGGGGCGGGTGGAAAGCTCAACGTGGTACTTAAAGCCAAACTTTTGGTACACGGAGTCGATAAGGTTGACCACGCCCACGATCTCGTCGGTCAGCTGGTCGGGACGCACAAACAGATGGGCGTCGTCCTGGTTAAAACAGCGCACGCGGAACAGGCCGTGCAGGGCGCCGCGCAGCTCGTGGCGGTGCACCAGGCCAATCTCACCGGCGCGAATGGGCAGCTCGCGATAGGAGTGCGGCTTGGAGGCGTACACCAGCACGCCGCCCGGGCAGTTCATGGGCTTAATGCAGTACTCTTCGTCGTCGATAACGGTGGAGTACATGTTGTCCTTGTAGTGGTCCCAGTGGCCGGAGGTCTTCCACAGCTGCTTGTTCATGATAAGCGGCGTGGAGATCTCCACGTAGCCGGCCTTGTGGTGGATCTCGCGCCAGTAGTCCAGCAGCGTGTTCTTAAGGATCATGCCGTTGGGCAGGAAGAACGGAAAGCCGGGGGCCTCGTCGCGCATCATAAAGAGGTCCATCTCGCGGCCGATCTTGCGGTGGTCGCGCTTCTTGGCCTCCTCCAGCATGTGCATGTGCTCGTCGAGCTCTTCCTTGGTGGCAAAGGCGACGCCGTTGATGCGGGTAAGCATCTTGTTGTCCTTGTCGCCCTTCCAGTAGGCGCCCGAGACGCCGGTGAGCTTAAAGGCCTTGAGGGCCTTGGTGTAGCAGATGTGGGGGCCGACGCACATGTCGATGTAGTCGCCCTGCTGGTAGAAGGTGATACGGGCGTCGTCGTCCAGGTCGCCGATGTGCTCGACCTTGTACTTCTCGCCGCGCTCCTCCATAAGGGCGATGGCCTCGGCGCGGGGCTTCTCGTACACGGAGAACTTGAGGTTCTCCTTGACGATCTTCTTCATCTCGGCCTCGATCGCGGGGAAGTCGTCCTCGCTGATCTTGACGCCCTCGGGCAGGTCGACGTCGTAGTAAAAGCCGTTGTCGGTCGCGGGGCCGTAGGCAAAGTCGGCCTCGGGATAGAGGCGCTTGATGGCCTGCGCCATGATGTGCGCAGCGGAGTGACGGATGACGTGCGTGACCTCGTCCTGCGGGAGCTCGGCCACCGAGCCGTCATTGTAGAGTGCCTTCATGGGTATGTTTTCTCCTCTCGGATGCCTAATGCAAGTGCGTGCGATGCGCTCGGCGTTTTTGACTTGCATCATTATAGGCAGGTTGCCTTGGTATACAAGCGCCCGCCGCACCTTAATGGCACGGCGGGCGATTTTCTACGCATGCTTCATCGTGTGGGGGCGGGGCTGCGTGCGGCTTTTGGCGCGCCCGTGGCTTGCGGCCGGCCCGGCGATGGATGCGTTACTGGATGCGAGTTCGGCAGTAGGGGCAGACCTTCCAGTGCGCGTCGAGCGGGCGATGGCAACTGGGGCACACGTTGCGAACCTGGGTGTCGCACACGGGGCAGACCACAAAGTCCTTCTCGATAGGAGCGCCGCACTGCGGGCAGGTACCGTACTGGGCAAGCTGGCGCTCGCGCAGGGCCATGTCCAGCTCCTGCTCCTCGCGGTCGGCCGCGTAGGAGTGCGGACGCAGGACAAGGTAGGCGATGAGGCCCACAAACGGGATGAGGGCGATGATGCCCCATGCCACGTAGGCGCTGGCGCCGCGGCGGCGAGCGTCGATGAACACATAGACGACCGACAGCACGTACAGGGCGATGATAAAGCCAACAAAGGCATAGATGACGCCCATAAGCTGCGGCGACATGAGCTCGGAGATGTACTTGGACATTGAGGTGTACCTTTCGGAATATTTACAGTCCAGATTAGTTTAACACGGAGGTCGTTCAAGCGGGACCCTGGTGGGGCCCGGCGGCCGCCACAGACACAAACATCTCAATCTGTAACAGGTAGAGGCGAAATCCGGGTCTAGATGTTACAGATCGAGACGAACGGGAGGGCCGCCGAGCAAACGTCTCAATCTGTAACAACTGGGAACAAATTTCCCATCTTGCTGTTACAGATCGAGACACAGGGATCCCTCCCCGACTTCAATCTCGATCTGTAACATCTTGGGCCCCAAAACCCCTCTTACTGTTACAGATCGAGACATTCAAAATCCGTCGGAAGGTTTGTCTCGATCTGTAACATCTACAACCCAAATCATCAGCTAACTGTTACAGATTGAGACAAAGGAAAACGTCCGAACCGAATGTCTCAATCTGTAACAGTTACTCGGCAAAAACAACCCCAGATGTTACAGATTTAGACAAACCATTCTCTCCCCGACTTAAATCTCAATTTGTGACAACAACTCGGCAAAAACAGGTCTAACTGTTACGGATTTAGACATTCGAAACCGTCTGATAGGTTCATCTAAATCTGTAACATCTAAACCCCAAAACGGTCCCGAGATGTTACAGATCGAGACAGAAGAATCTCTCCCTGACTTTAAATCTCAATCTGTAACACGTAGGACCGATTTTCTCCTCTTACTGTTACAAATCAAGACAAACGGAGGGCCCGCCTGGCAAACGTCTCGATCTGTAACATCTGGAACCCAGTTCTTCTGCTTACTGTTACAGAACGAGACAAACCTCTGGCGCCAGGGGCGGCAGACGAGGTCACCGATGGCCCCGAGTCTCCCCTCGCCTGCCGTTGGCGGATGCAGCGGGGCTGTTCGCCGCATTGCCGCCGCACTGGGGGTGTGCAGACCGTAGGATAGTCCTATTGACAGCCTGTCAACTCGTCTGGGAGGCACCGTGGCAGAAACGTTTGATATCGCAATTGTGGGCGCGGGCATTACCGGGTGCGCCATCGCGCGGCAGCTCGCGCGCTATGACCTGTCCATTTGCGTGGTCGAAGCGGCCAACGACATCGCCCTGGGCGCGTCGAAGGCCAACGGCGGTCTAGTGCACGCCGGCTACGATCCGGCTCCGGGCACGGTAAAGGCGCAGGTCAACGCCCGAGGTTGCGAGCTATATGGCACGTGGGCCCAGGAGCTAGGCTTTTTGTTCCGCCGCACCGGGTCGATGGTGTTAGGGTTTAACGACGAAGACCGCGCACACCTGGAGAAGCTGAACCAGAATGGTCTGGCCAACGGCGTGCCCGAGCTGTCGATTATCGGCCCCGAGCGTATCCAGGAGCTGGAACCGCGCGCAAGTAGCAAGGCGACATGTGCGCTATGGTGCCCCTCGCCCGGTTACGTCGACCCATTTGAAGTGGCCATCGCCGCGCTGGAGAACGCCGTTGCCAACGGCGTGACGTTTATGCGTTCCGCGCCGGTGGAAGCCATTGAAGTTGCCGGCTCAGATGACGGAGCCGCGCGCTTTACGCTGGTGACGCCCGCCGGCAATGTGCGCTGCCGTTACCTGATTAACGCCGCAGGCAACGGTGCCGCGGACATCTCGCATATGGCAGGCGCCGAGGAGTTCCAGATGGGTCTGGCGCCAGGGCAACATTGTGGTGCTGGACAAGGAGCCGCGTGCGCTCATGCCGCTCTACCCCGTTCCCACGCCGGTTTCCAAGGGCGTCATCGTGACGGGGACCGTTCATGGCAACACCGTGATTACCGCGACGGCCGCCGCGCGCGAACCCGGCGACACGCAGACCTACGCGACCGATATCGACGCGCTGCTGAGCGGCGCGCGCAAGCTGGTGCCCGACCTGGACACGCGTCGCGTGGTGCGCGCGTTTGCCGGCGGTCGTCCGGTCATTCAGGGTACGAACGACTTCTTTATTGGGCAGTCGGCCGTGGTGCCGGGGCTGTTCCAGGCGGCAGGTATTCAGTCGCCGGGCGTGGCGAGCGCACCGGCAATTGCCGAGCGCATGGAGCGCGTGATGCGCGAGGCGGGCGTTGCTTTGCGCGAACGGGCCGATTGGAACCCGATTCGCCGCGCGCCGGACGACTTTGACCGTGTGCCGCTTGCGCGCAAGGAAGAGGCTCATTGAGTCCGACCCCGCGTGGGGGCAGATCGTCTGCCGCTGCGAGACGGTGCCCGAGGCCGAAATCGTGGCCGCGATCCGACGCCGCCCGGGCGCGGTTTCGGTCGAGGGCGTCAAGCGCCGCTGCCGCGCTGGCATGGGTCGGTGCCAGAGTGGTTTTTGCCAAAGCCGCGTGGTTGCAATCCTTGCCCGCGAGCTGGGCTGTGATTCCAGCGAAGTACTGTTGGAGGATGCCGGATCTTGGCTGGTCGAGGGACCGCTGAAGGGGGTGCGCTAGGATGGCGACGTTTGATATGCGCGACGAACGCGCGGAGGCCGGAGCTACGGAGGCGGTGCAGACGAAGGCCTTCGACGTGGTCGTTATCGGCGGCGGACCTGCCGGCATGGCGGCCGCGCTTGCCGCGCATAAAGCCGGCGCGCGCGTGGCCATCGTGGAACGCGAGCAGCATCTGGGCGGAATCCTCCGCCAGTGCATCCATCCCGGTTTTGGCCTTTCGCACTTTAAGCAGGAGCTCACCGGTCCCGAGTACGCGCAGCGCTTTATCGACCAGGTGCGCGCAACCGACATTACGCTGTTCTTGGGCAGTATGGTGCTTGAGATTGATTCGGATGAGGGCGCAGCCGCGAGCGCGTCGAGCGCGGACGAAGCCGCAGGAGCCACCGCAGTCCATACCGTCACGCTCATGAGCCGTGCCGGCATGCTTCAACTCACCGGGCGTACGGTCGTCCTTGCTATGGGATGCCGCGAGCGCACGCGCAGCGAGATCAAGATCCCTGGCAGCCGCCCCGCCGGCGTGTTTACGGCCGGCCTGGCACAGCGATACATCAATATCGAAAACCTCAAGCCCGGCTCGCGCGCCGTCATTTTGGGCTCAGGCGACATCGGGCTTATCATGGCGCGCCGTTGCACACTCGAGGGGATTTCGGTCGAGGGCGTGTACGAGCTCATGCCATACGCCAACGGTCTGCGCCGAAACGTCAAGAACTGCCTGGACGACTTTGGCATTCCGCTTCACCTGTCCACCACCGTCACGCGCGTGATTGGACACGATCGCGTGGAGGCCGTCGAGGTGAGTCAGGTCGACGAGCGCCTGACGCCCATTCCGGGAACCGAGCGCGTTGTTCCGTGCGACACGCTGCTGCTTTCGGTGGGCCTGATTCCCGAGAACGAGCTTTCGGTGGGCGCGGGCGTTGAACTTGACCCGCGCACGTGCGGCGCCGTGGTGGACCAAAGCCTGCAAACAAGCGTGCCTGGCATCTTTGCCTGCGGAAACGTGCTGCACGTGCACGACCTGGCCGACAACGTGACGACCGAATCCGAGCGCGCCGGTGCGGCTGCGGCGGCGTACGCGTCGGGCTGTGGTGCTGGGGCCGATGCGGGCGCCGCGGGCCTGGGCTGCCAGCTCACGGTCTCCCCTGCCGGTATCGCTGGCTACGCACTGCCGGGACGCATTACGGCTGTGGCACTCACCAAACTCAACTTCCGCGTGCGCCGACCGGTCGATGCCGCCCGCGTGCGCATTCTCGCTGGCGGCGAGGGAATTGTTCGCAGGCAAGGTCCGTCCGTTTAAACCGAGCGTAATGGAAAGCTTCCCGCTGCCGGCAAAGGTAATCCAGCGCGCACTCGACCTTGATGTTGGCGAGATTGTCCTGTCCGTCGACCCCATTGAGGAGGCGTAAGGCCATGCGCACGAATGTGACCGAGACATTGCAGTTCAACTGCACCACCTGTCCATCCGAATGCCTCCTGACCGTGGAGGTAGAGCGCAGCGCAGACGGCGCCGTAGTAGAGGTGCGCTCCGTGACCGGCAACAGCTGCCCGCGCGGCGATAAGTTCGCGCACCAGGAGCTCACCTGCCCTATGCGCGTGCTCACCACAACCGTGGCCGTATCTGGCGGCGACGAGGCGCTGCTACCCGTGCGCACGGCCGAAGCCATCCCGCTGGCGCTCCACGCCCAGGCCATGGACCTCATCCGCGGCTTGGTCGTCGACGCCCCCATCCGCATGGGCGGCGTCGTGTTGGAAGACCTCCTCCACACGGGCATCGACCTAATCGCCAGCATGGACATCGACCCAGCCTAAGCAGCTAATTTAGAACGGACCTTCATCAGCGTTTGCAGTTGCGGTGGAATAGTTCCTGTTTTAGGCCATTACCCCGGCAAACAGGAACTATTCCACCGCAACTATCCTTGGATTCAGTATTTAGCCTGTGTCTACTTTAGTGCCATTTCAAAACTATGCCGGATTACGGGGCTGATTCGGAGACCCCCATCCATACCGGCAATTTTCGATTTTTGATAAGCCTTCTACCTGCGATTTTAATTTCGCGATTTTTCCTATGGTCATGTAATACAGGTCCAGCCCCGTAATCCGCCATTCTTTTGAAACCAGCCCATTTGGGACGGGCCTCTTTTGACTCCTTTTTCCTGCACGCTTGCCAGGCTGGCCATGCCAAGGAATGTCCTAAAGTGCCGGCATAAAAGGAACGTCCCTATCTGCCGGGCATGGGATACCATGGTGGCACCCTAGCGAAAGGATGTTTCATGACACATGTCGATGACCAGCGTGTGGCGCGCGTGCTCGATGCCCTCGAGGCTCAGCACCCCGGCGCGCAGCTGCTCGTAAACGACCCGTGGTCGATTTATTACCTGACCGGCTTTTATGCCGATATGTTCGAGCGTTTTTGCGGCGTGCTGCTCGCGCGCGATGCCGAGCCGGTGATCTTGGTCAACGCCCTGCATCAGCTGCCCGAGTACGACAATGCCCGCATCGCCTATCACACCGATACCGACGTCGTGACCGACGCCATCGTTCGCGAAGTCAATCCCGCCAAGTCCCTCGGCATCGATACCGTTATGCGCTCCGGCTTTTTGCTGCCCCTTATGGATCGTCACGCCGCGAGCGAGTTCTTTCTGGGCAACTTTGCCGTCACCGCTGCACGCACCCACAAGGACGAAGCCGAGCAGGAGCTCATGCGCGCGTCCTCGGCCGCAAACGACGCTGTGATGGCCGACGCCATCAAGCTCGTCCACGAGGGCGTGACGGAGCGCGAAATTGCCGACCAGATGCTCGGCCTGTACCGCAAGCACGACTGTGAGGGCTTTAGCTTTCCGCCCATCGTGAGCTTTGGCGCCAACGCCGGAGACCCGCATCACGAGCCCGACGGCACCGTACTCAAGCGCGGCGACGTGGTGCTGTTCGACATTGGCGGACGTCGCCGCAACTACTGCTCGGACATGACGCGCACATTCTATTGGGGCGAGCCGGACGAGGAGACGGCACGCATCTACGACATCGTGCGCCGTGCAAACGAAGCCGCCGAATCGCTTATCGCCCCGGGCGTGCGTATGTGCGACCTGGACCGCGCCGCGCGCGACGTGATTGAGGATGCAGGCTATGGACAGTACTTTACGCACCGCTTGGGACACTCGATCGGTCTGCAGGACCACGAGCCGGGCGACGTTTCACTCGTCAACGAGCAGGTCGTAGAACCGGGCATGACGTTCTCCATCGAGCCGGGCATCTACCTCCCCGGCCGCACCGGCGTCCGCATCGAGGACTTGGCCCTGGTCACAGAGTCCGGCGTCGAGATTCTCAACGCCTACCCCCACGACCCAGTCCGCCTAGACTAGGCACGCAACCAAAGCTCCCCTAGAAGTTGCGGTGGAATAGGGACTGTTTAAGGCTTCTAGCCCATAAAACAGTCCCTATTTCACCGCAACTGATGAGGGGATGGGTTAACGGAGCAGGGCGGGCTAGCGTAGCAGCCCCGCTACTTCGCCGGCTAGGGTGATGGTGCCGGCTGCTACGAAGGGCTCGCCCGCGGCCTCGAAAGCTGCGAGGGCCTCGGATACGCTGGGGTACACGCCCGCGAGCTTATCGGCATCCACCAGGGCAGCGAGCTCCTCCGCCGGCAGGGCGCGGTCGGAATCGGTCTGGGTCACGACCACGCGCGGGAAGGCCGGAATCAGCACGTCGACGATGCCCGCCACGTCCTTATCGGCCAGCGCGGCGCACAGCAGCGTGGGGCGATTTTCTACACACGGATCGATCTCGTCCAGCGCGCTCACAAAGTTCTCGCAGCTCTGGGGGTTATGGCACGCGTCGATCAGCTTGAGCGGATCGGTTCCCAGCACATCAAAGCGACCCGGCGTGGGACAGCCCATAAGCGAAGCGTCGAGCACATCGTGGTCGAGCTCGCGGCCCAGATAGCCCTCGCACAACATAATTGCGCACGCAGCATTCTGCGGCTGATACGCCGGCTTGACCATGCTCGACGTATAGATCGCGCGCGGCGTGGTGCAGCTAAACTCCACCGTATCACCCACGTGTGCCGGAAGTTTGGTTGTGGCATGATTCACCACGAGCGGCACCACACCGCATTCGCGGCAACGGGCATCCATCACACATTGAACGCTCGCCTCATGCGTACCCTCGCCCAAAACAACCAAACGCCCAGGCTTAATAACCGCAGCCTTCTCCCCCGCAATAGCCTCAAGCGTGTCGCCCAGAATACGAGTATGGTCGAGCCCAATGCCCGTAATGGCCACGGCAACGGGATCGGTGGCGCTGGTGGCATCCCAACGACCGCCCAAGCCAACTTCCAGCACGGCAACATCCACACGAGCCTCGGCAAACACAACCATTGCAGAGGTCGTAAGCAAATCGAACGGGGAAATAAAGTAAGCGCTCTTCCCGGCCGCCACACGACGTTCATTCACGCGACGCCCGGCTTCAATCGCAGCAGAAACGCCGCGAGCAAAAGCGTCATCGCTCACCACACACCCATCAATCTCCATGCGTTCGGGATAACGCACCAGGTGCGGAGACGTATACAGAGCTGCCTTCAAACCTTCACCGCGAAGAATCGAAGCCGAGAAACGCGTTGTCGAGGTTTTACCGTTGGTTCCAGCAATCTGAATGCAATCAAAGTATTCATCGGGGCGACCAAGCTCATCGAGCATGTCGATAACCGTCTCAAGCATCCGCGTACCAGTGCCAGAAATCCGCCCCGTATCGGCCGCAACAACAACAGCCTCATCAAACGGAACCAGATCAAACTCAAACGGCACCGAATACAACCCAGAACGCTTTGCCATAGCCAAAGTCCCCTCAACATAAAAAGAGGCCCGTAAGCAACAACGAGCCCCTCCCATTCAAAATATCAGCCAAACACCGCTTTGCAGCAGAATCAAGGCCACAACCCAGTGGCCCTAACGCGCCAGATGCAAACAACCACGTAACCGCACTAGGAGCGGCCCGATGCTTTGCTCGCCGCAAGTTCCGCACGCAAAGGACAGCACTTAATGTGCTGTCCGTCTTGCGCAGGACTGTCCGCAGTAGCGAGCAATGCCCCAAACCGCGTCCCCCAGTAACGCCTACGAGAAGTCAGCAACCTGAGCAGTCAGCGCCGCCAGGATCTCCTTGAGCTCAGCTGCACGGTCCCTCTTCTTCTGGACCACCGCGGGCGCGGCCTTGGCCACAAAGCCCTCGTTGGCAAGGGTCTTCTCGCAGCCGGCGAGCTCCTTCTGAGCCGCGGCGATCTCCTTCTCCAGGCGTGCCTTCTCGGCCGAAAGGTCGACCTTGCCCTCGAGCACCACAAAGACCTCGACGCCGCTGTCGACCACGGCGATGCTCGCGGCCGGCTTCTCAACGTCGGTACCCATGACCAGCGAGGCGGTGTTCGCCAGCGGCTCGATGGTCGAGCGCAGGCTCTCAAGCTTTTCAATATCCTCGGCACCGGCGCGCACGACCACGTCGAGCTCGGCCTTGGGGCTCAAGCGATAACGCGAACGGGTGGCGCGGGCAGCAGACACGACGGTGCGGCACAGCTCAAACGCGCGCTCGGCGGGCTCGTCGACGTACTTGGCGTAGTCGGCGGGCTCGGGCCACTTGGCGATCATGAGCGCCTCGGCGCGGTCAACGTTGCCCTCGGCATCCAGGTCAAGCACGCTCGCCGGCATGTTGTCCCAGATCTCCTCGGTGACAAACGGCATAAGCGGGTGCATCAGGCGAATGGAAGTGTCAAGCACAAAGATCAGGTTGCGCTGGGCCTGCTGACGGCCCTCGCCCTTCAGGCGGGCCTTGGTGACCTCGACGTACCAGTCGCAGACCTCGTTCCAGAAGAACTGCTGCACGCCGCGGGCCATATCGCCAAAGGTGTAGTTCTCGATGCCCTCGGTGACCATCTTGACGGCCTTGGCCAGACGGCTGAACATCCAGGCGTCGGCCGGCGTCTCCACGACGGGCTCGCCGGGCGTATAACCCTCCATGTTCATAAGCAGGAAGCGGCTGGCGTTCCAGATCTTGGTCACAAACGACTTGGCCTGCTCGGTGCGCGGGCTATCGATGAGCTTCTTGGTCTTCTTGTCGATGTTTGCATCGAACTTAACATCCTGGTTGTTGGTGCACAGCGTGAGCAAGTTGAAGCGCATGGCGTCGGCGCCGTACATGCCAATGAGGTCCATGGGGTCAACGCCGTTGCCCTTGGACTTGGACATGCGGCTGCCGTCCTTGGCCAGAATCGTCGGGTAGATGACGACATCCTTAAACGGCACCTCGTCCAAGAAGTACAGCGAGCTCATGACCATGCGGGCGACCCACAGCGCGATGATGTCGCGCGCGGTGACGAGCGCCGTCGTGGGGTGATGGCCCTCGAGCAGCTCCGGCTTTTGCGGCCAGCCCTGCGTGGCGAAGGTCCACAGCTGCGAGCTGAACCAGGTGTCCAGCACGTTCTCGTCCTGATGCACGTGATGGCCGCCGCACTTGGGGCACACGTCGGTGTCCTCGGTCAGGGCGTCCTCCCAGCCGCAGTCCTCGCAGTAGAACACGGGGATGCGGTGACCCCACCACAGCTGGCGGCTGATGCACCAGTCCTTGAGGTTCTCCATCCAGGTGGTGTAGGTCTGCGTCCAGCGCGCGGGGTGGAAGGTGACCTTGCCGGAATTGACAGCGTCGAGCGCCGGCCCCTTGAGCTTATCGACGGCGACGAACCACTGCTCAGAAAGCCACGGCTCCAGCGCTGCGTCGCAACGGTAGCAGTGCATGACGGAGTGATCATGCTCCTCGACGTGGTCGAGCAGACCGTGCTCGTCGAACCACTTGACGACGGCCTCGCGGCACTCGTCGCGGTTCATGCCGGTGAACTCGCCGTAGCCCTCGACGACCACCGCGTGCTCGTCAAAGATATTGATCTGCGGCAGGTCGTGAGCCTGACCCATGGCGTAGTCGTTGGGGTCGTGGGCCGGTGTGACCTTGACGAAGCCGGAACCAAAGTTGGCGTCGACGTGCCAATCCTCAAAGATGGGGATCTCACGGTCGACGATGGGGAGCTTGACGGTCTTACCCACAAAGGCGGCCTTCTCGGGGTCCTTCGGGGAGACGGCAACGCCCGTGTCGCCGAGCATGGTCTCGGGGCGCGTGGTGGCGACGACGATGTAGTCCTGGCCGTTGACCGGCTCGGTCAGGGGGTAGCGCAGGTGCCACAGGTGGCCCTTCTCGTCCTTATACTCTGCCTCGTCGTCCGAGATAGCGGTGGTGCAGTTGGGGCACCAGTTGACGATGCGCTTGCCGCGATAGATCAGGCCGTCGTGATACCAGTCGCAGAACACCTTGCGCACGGCCTGGGCGTAGTCCTCGTCCATGGTAAAGCGCTCGTTATCAAAGTCGACGGAGCAGCCCATGCGCTTGATCTGCTCGACGATGATACCGCCGTACTCGTGGGTCCAATCCCAGCAGGCGTCGACAAACTTGTCGCGACCGATCTCCAGGCGGCTGATGCCCTCGCTCTTGAGCTTCTTGTCGACCTTGGTCTGCGTGGCGATACCGGCGTGGTCGGTGCCGAGCACCCAGCGCGTGGACTTGCCGCGCATGCGGGCCATACGGATGATGACGTCCTGGATGGAGTCGTCGGTAGCGTGACCCATGTGGAGCTTGCCGGTCACGTTGGGAGGCGGAATGGTGACGGTGCAGTCGCCCACGCCCTCACGGCGCTTGTAGTAGCCGCCGTCGAGCCACTTCTGCAGGATCGCCGGCTCGTTGGTCGACGGATCGTAGTTCTTGGGCATCTCTTCCATATATCTCTCCCTGTCCCGCCGGGGAGGAATGTAGGCCCGATTTTTGCTCGGTCAGGTCCTGGGCTCGCTCGAAAAGCACGTTTAGTGCTCTTCGGCTCGTGCGGAATCTACGAAAAACGGGCCTACATTCCTCCCCTTAGGTATCGATTACTTCAGTCTGAATGGACTTTGCTGAGACTTTAAACAAACACACAGAATAGCACAGGTAGTTAGGGTTATTGCGCATATATAAAATAGCCTCCGACCGCGGGTGGCCGGAGGCTATTTGCAAACACGTTTTAGGCTGGCTTAGCCGTAGATACGCTGGGGCTGTTCTTCGCCCTTAACGGAGGCTTCGGTCACGATGACCTTGGTGACGCCCTCCTCACTGGGCAGGTCGAACATCGTCTGCTGCAGCACGTCCTCGCAGATGGAACGCAGGCCGCGGGCGCCGGTCTTGCGGGCAAGCGCCATGCGGGCGATCTCGTGCAGGGCAGCGTCCTCAAACTCAAGATCGACATCCTCGAGCTGGAACATCTTGCGGTACTGGCGCACCACGGCGTTCTTGGGCTCGGTCAAGATCGACACCAGGTCGTCCTCGTCGAGCGCCTGCGTCTGGGTGACGACGGGCGTACGTCCCACAAACTCGGGGATCATGCCAAAGGCGTTGAGGTCCTGCGGGAGCACCTGGCGCAGCAGGTCGTTCTCGTCGACCGAGGTGGGACCGGCGATCTCGGAGTTAAAGCCCACGCCCTTGTTGCCCACGCGATCGGCGATGATCTTGTCCAGACCGACAAAGGCACCGCCGCAGATAAACAGGATGTTGGTCGTATCGATCTGCAGCAGCTCCTGCTGGGGATGCTTGCGGCCGCCGGTGGGCGGAACGCTTGCCACCGTGCCCTCAAGAATTTTAAGCAGCGCCTGCTGAACGCCCTCGCCCGAAACATCGCGGGTGATGGAGAGGTTCTCAGCCTTGCGGGCGATCTTGTCGATCTCATCCACGTAGATAATGCCGACCTGCGCGCGCTCAATATCGCCATCGGCGGCATTGATGAGCTTGAGCAGGATGTTCTCCACATCCTCGCCCACGTAACCGGCCTCGGTGAGCGCGGTGGCGTCGGCGATGGCAAACGGCACCTCGAGGATGCGCGCGAGCGTCTGGGCGAGCAGGGTCTTACCGGTACCGGTGGGACCGAGCAGCAAAATGTTGGACTTAGCGAGCTCCACCTCGTCCATATCATCGTCAAGCTGCGAGTCCAAACCGTCGTCAAAGGCTGAAAGCGCGGCACCGCCCTCGATCACGCGGCGGTAATGGTTGTACACGGCAACCGACATGGCGCGCTTGGCGTCCTCCTGGCCCATGACATAGGCCGAAAGCTCGTCATAGATCTCGTGCGGCGTCGGCACGTGCGTGATGACCTGGCGGGCGTCGTCCTCGAGCTCAAAGCCCTCGGCCTCGGGATCCATGGCAGGCTGGGACGCAGGCTGGCCGTGATCGTTGAGGAAGCCCGGCAGCTTGCCGTTGCGGGCAGCGTCCATAAAGTCCGAAGCCAGCGACTCCTCAAGGATCTCGGAGCAGGCGGCGACGCACTCATCGCAGATAAAGATGTTGGTCGGACCCTTAACAAGGCGGCGAACCTGCCCCTGCTCTTTTCCGCAGAAGGAGCAGCGGATGGGGTTGCCGTTCTCGTCAAAGTTGTCCTGCATGTTACCGGCCATCCTAGGCGTCCTTCGCGGCGAGGTCGCGCGAGGTGACGATACGGTCGATCAGGCCGTAGTCGAGAGCCTCGGCAGCGGTCAGGTAGTTATCGCGCTCGGTATCGGCCTGGACCTTCTCGATGGGCTGGCCCGACGCGTCGGACAGGATCTGGTTGAGCTCGCGGCGGGTCTTCTTGATCTCCTCGGCCACGATCTCGATCTCGGTCTGCTGACCCTGAGCACCGCCGCTGGGCTGGTGAATCATGACCTTGGAGTGCGGCAGGCAGAAGCGCTTGCCCTTGGCGCCGGCCGAAAGCAGCACGGCGGCCATGGACGCGGCCATACCGACGCAAATAGTGGAGACCTGCGGCTTAATGAAGTTCATGGTGTCCAGAATCGCCAGGCCGGAGTAGACCTCGCCACCGGGGGAATTGATGTAGAGCGAGATATCCTTCTCGGCATCCTGGCTCTCAAGATGCAGCAGCTGGGCAACGACCAGGTTGGCGCTGACGGAGTTAATCTCCTCGCCCAAGAAGATGATGCGGTCGTTGAGCAGGCGCGAATAGATATCGTAGCTGCGCTCGCCGCGCGGCGTCTGCTCGATAACGTATGGCACGAGGGCGGAATCGAACTTAGCGATCATACGCATCTCCATTTCTCTTACGGACCAATAGTGGTTCTAGACAAACGTACGGTGCCCGCATGCTATGCATTGGCTGGCACCGTACGAAGTAACCGGATAACCGGCTTATAACTTTACCCCATCACGGGCGCATCCATGCGCTCGCGGAAAAGGTGGCGAGAATTACTCGGCGTCCTTGGCGGTCTCGTCGACCTCGGTCACCTTGGCGTTCTCGACCAGGTGATCGACGGCCTTGGAGCGACGGATGGACTCGCGGACGGCAGGCATGCGGCCATCGGCGATGAACTCGGCCTTGGAAGCCTCGACGTCCTTGACGCCGGCCTTCTCGAACTCGGCGTTGATGTCGTCCTCGGTGACCTCGATCTTGAGCTCACGGGCGAGGGCGTCCAGAGCCAGGGACTCACGGGCGACGTCGTTGGCCTGCTTGTGCAGGTCGCCGATGAACTGCTCCATGGTCAGGCCGGAAGCGGGCAGCCAGGTGTCCAGCGTCATGCCGCGGGCAGCGAGATTGGACAGGAAGTTCTGGCCAAGCTCCTCAAAGACGGACTGCTCGTAGTCGGCGTCCATCTCCTCGAGCTGCAGGCGCTCAGCGAGAGCGGAGACGCAACGGTTCTCCTTCTCGGCCGGGAGGCGGGAAGCCTTGTCCTGCTCGATCTCAATCTTGATGGCGTCGCGCATAGCGTCGATGCCGTCAAAGCCAAAGTCGGACTTGACGAGCTCGTCGGTGAGCTCGGGGGTGTTGCGGACCTTGATACCCTTGACGGTGACCTCGACGGTGTGGGTCTCGGCCTCCTCGCCCTCCTCGACCTCGTCGGTCCAGGTGACGGTCTTGACGTCGTCAACGTTAGCGCCGATCAGCGCCTCGTTGAACTCCTTGGGGTTGCTGTCGCTACCGGCGATGAGCATGCGGCCCTCGGCGGCAAAGTTGTCGGCGTTCTCGACGGCCTTGAGGTCGACGGTGACGTAGTCCTCGGCCTCGACGGCGCGACCCTCGACGTCCTCGAAGGTGGCACGGTAGTTGAGGAGCATCTCGACCTGGTTGTTGATCTCGGACTCGGTGACCTCCGCGGGAGGCATCTCGATCTCGACGGCGTCAAAGGAGGAGAGCTCAGCGGCAGGACGCAGGGAGAACTCGACGGTGTAGGTGTAGTCCTCGTGATCCTTGGCGAGGTCGAGCTCCTTGTAGTCACCGCTCTTGGTGGGGACGATGTCCAGCTCGTTGAGGACGGCGGGCTCGTTGGCGGCGATCAGGTCGTTGGTGGCCTGAGCGAGGGTAGCCTCGGCGCCAAGAGCAGAGTCGATGACCGGACGGGGGGCCTTACCGGCGCGGAAGCCCGGGAAGCGGTACTTCTTGGCGGTGTCCTTGTAGGCCTTCTTGATCGCGGCGTCGACGTCGGCGGCCGGGATGGTGACCGTAGCGGTGAGCTTGGCGTCCTTGACGTCAGAAGCGGTGATGTTCAACACGTTCCTCCTCATACTGCCCAGCTTATCTGAGGTGCTGGTACCTTTATGCAACAAGCGTCGCGAGGGCATAAGCCGACGCGGGTGCGTTGGTGCGGGCGAAAGGACTCGAACCTTCACGGGAATCCCACCAGAACCTAAATCTGGCGCGTCTACCAATTCCGCCACGCCCGCATGAGCGCACAGACTAGGAATGATAGCAGATACGAGCGACAAGCGCACGCACACGTTTTACAGGCTCACGACCTCACCACGAGTGCAAAAGGCGGGGCGAGTTGCCCCGCCCGCCAATTACGACTTGTTCGCTGACCCGCTACTCCCCCAGCAGGGCCTTCTCCGGCGTGATGGGCAGTGAGCGGACCTGGTGGCCGGTGGCGTGTGCCACGGCCGAGGCCACGGCGGCGAGCGGCGTGTTGATGACGACCTCGCCGATCGACTTGGCGCCAAACGGACCCGTCGGCTCGTAGCTCGGCTCAAAGGCCACGCGAATACTACCGATATCCAGGCGCGTGGGCAGCTTGTAGCTCATAAAGTTGCCGGTGCGCAGGCGGCCGCGGTCGTCATGCTCGACGATCTCGTAGAGCGCGTGACCGATACCCTGGGCAATGCCGCCCTCGGCCTGGACGCGCGCGAGCGCCTCGTTGATCACGGTGCCGCAGTCGACGGCCGCGGCGTAATCCACCACGGTCACTTTGCCGGTGGCCTTGTCGACCTCGACCTCGGCAATGCCTGCCATAAACGGCGGAGGCGAAACGGGCAGGCAGGCGGAGGCATGCGAGGTGAGCGCGTCGCCGCCCGCGATGTTCTTGACGCACAGGTTGGCAAAGTCGCGCAGCGTGAGGTAGCGGTTCTGCTCGCGCGCGGCACGCTCGTCGGACAGACGCACGTACTGGCCATCGAAGACCACCTCGGCGGCATCCACGTCCCACATCTGGGCGGCCTTGGCGCAGATCTTCTCACGCAGCTCGGTCGCGGCGTTCTTGGCGGCAAGTCCCGTCACGTACGTACCCGAGCTCGCGTACGAGCCGGCGTCGAACGGCGACACGTCGGTGTCCACGCCACGCACCACGATCAGCGAGCTCTCCACGCCCAGCTCCTCGGCGGCAATCTGCGCCAGGATTGTGTCGACACCCATGCCGTTATCGGTAGCGCCGGTGCCGATGGTAATGAAGCCGTCCTCTTCCAGGCGCATGTCGATGCCGGCGATATCCACGTTGGAGATGCCCGAGCCCTGCATGGTGAGCGCGCAACCCAGGGCTCGCACGCGGTCGCCCAGGTCCACGGCCAGCGGCTTGTCGCGCCAACCGATCATGTCCATCGCGCGCAGCAGGCAGCGGTCGAGCGCGCAGGCGTTGAGCTTCTCGTTGTAGTACTGCGGCATGACTTCGCCCTCGCGCACAATGTTTTTAAGGCGCAGGTCGGCGGGATCCATGTGCAGCATGTCGGCGAGCTCGTTGACGGCGCTCTCCACGGCAAACTGGCCCTGGGTGGCACCGTAGCCGCGATACGCGCCGCCGCGGTTGGTATTGGTGTAGACGGCGTCCCAGCTAAAGCGGCTCGCCTTCACATGGTTATAGATGGGCAAGCTCTTGTGGCCCGACAGGCCGATCGTCGTGGTGGCGTGCTCGCCGTACGCGCCGGCGTTGGACAGCGTGTGCAGATCAATGGCCGTGATGGTGCCGTCGTTCATGGCGCCCAGCTTAACGGTCATCTGCATCTGGTGACGCGAGTTGCCCGCAGTGATGGTCTCCTCGCGGGTGTAACAGCAATAGCTCGGACGGCCAGTCTGCTGGGTCACGAACGCTACGAAGATCTCGCAGCAACCCGTCTGCTTGGAGCCAAAGCCGCCGCCGATGCGCGGCTTAATGACCTGCACCTGCGACTGCGGAATGTCGAGCGACTGCGCGACCATGCGGCGCACGTGGAAGGGCACCTGCGTAGAGGTGGTCACCGAGATACGTCCAAACGCGTCGGTCGTCGCGAAGGCGCGGAAGGTTTCCATGGGCGCGGTCTGCGTGGCCTGGCTGGTGTAGGTGCGCTCAAAGACGATGTCGCTCTGGGCGAAGGCCTCATCCAAGTCGCCAAAATCGCTGGTACCGCTGCACACCAGGTTGCGAGCAACGTCGCCGCCCTGTGGGAACATAAAGGTCACGTCGCCCTCGGGGTGGACCACGATGTCGTTATCGAGCGCCTGGGTAAAGTCGAGCAGGGGCTCGAGCACCTCATAGTCGACCTTGATGAGCTTGAGCGCCTTATCGGCGGCCTCCTCGGTCTCGGCGGCGACGATCGCCACCTCCTCGTTTTGGTAACGGACGAGGTTCTCGAGAATCAGGCGGTCGTAGGGACTCGGCTGCGGATAGCTCTGGCCGGCGATGGTAAAACGGCGCTTGGGCACGTCCTCGTACGTGTAGACGCCCACGACGCCGGGCACCTTCAGGGCGCGCGACGTATCGATGGAGCGGATCTTGGCGCGGGCATAGGGGCTGCGCTTGAGTTTGACAATGAGCGCGCCGGCGGGCACCAGGTCGCCCGTGTAGACGGGACGGCCCTCGAGCAGGGCCTTCGAGTCCTTCTTGGGCTGCTTGTGAGTGATCTGCTTGTAAGAGACACCGTCGCAGCTGGTGTCGTTGACCGGCAGCTCGGGCAACTCAAAGCCAACCTGTACGCCGGACTCGTTGAGGAAGCGCACGATGGCGCGCAGCTGGCTCTCGTAGCCGCTGCAACGGCAGAGATTGCCGGCGAGCTGGCGCGAGAGCTCCTCGCGCGTGGCGACGAGGCTCGGGTCCTCCTTGGCGGCGCGGGCAAGCGCCAGCACGTTCATGATGAGGCCGGGGGCACAAAAACCGCACTGCTCGGCGCCTTCGGCAGCCATCGCACGGGCGAGCGCCTCAGACTCGGCCTTGAGGCCCTCGAGCGTGGTGATGGAGCGGCCCTCGACGCGCGCGGCGGGAACCGAGCAGCTCAGCACCGGGTCGCCATCGAGCCACACCGTGCACAGGCCGCAGTTGGTGGTTTCGCAGGCACAGCGCACCGATGCGCAACCCTGCTCGCGCAGCAGCGCAAAGAGCATGGTATCGGGGGCAATCTGAACCTTGACCTTGCGGCCATTGAGCGTAAAGGAAAGATCGATGAGTTTGGCAGCCATTAGCGCACCTCGCTAGAATCGACGCCGGGCACGCGGCGGCAGGAATACTCGTCCGTGGCAAACTTGGGGATCTGCACGGTCTCGAGCTCGCGGGCAAGCGCGGCCGAAAGCTCGATGCCGGCGGCGCGGCGCACGGCCTGAATCGCAAGCGGCGCCGAGATGCGGCGGCGGTAGTCGGCCGAGCCCCACATATTGGTGCCATAGCTCAGCGCGCGTACGGACGCGGCCAGGGCGCGAAGCTCGTCCTCGGAAGGCTGCTCGCCGGTAAGGCCACATGCCTCGCCCTGCAGCAGGGTCGCGCGCAGCGGGCGAGCACCCACGGTGACATGCCAGCTGTTGTCCCACCAGGCGGCGGTGACGTTTAAGGAGGGGAAGTCGGTCGCGGCCTTGCGCACGGCCTCATAGCTTGCGCGGTAATCGTGCTTAACGACCACCACGTGCTCGATCACGTCGCGCACATAGCCCATGTCCACGAACTCGGCGAGCGGCACACGGCCGGCCCCCGTCAGCTCGACATAGCAATCGAGGGCCAAAAATGCCGAGAGCACGTCCGAGAAACCAAAGCGACCGTAAATGCTGCCGCCCACCGTGGCGGTGTTACGCAGCTGCACGCCCACGATATCGTGGACGGCGAACTCAAAGACATGGTTGACAAGCGCGTTGAGCTCGGCATGGCGCTCGAGCTGGCGCAGGGTGCACATGGTGCCGATGCGAAACTCGGTCTCGGTCTCCTCGATCTGATCGAGTCCACAGGCCGAAAGGTCAATCGCCGTCGCCAGGCGACGCGAACCCAGGCGCATCCAGATGCCGCCGCCCACAATCTTATTGTTGCGGTTCTTCTGTAAGAGCTCATAGGCTTCGGCCGCGTTTCCAACACGGACGTAGGTACCGAACTTGAGCACGTTCTCCCCCATCTCTTCACTTGTCCAGTACCTCTAAGTGTACCAAAGGAGGGCGCACAGCCCTCGCCACCATAGAAAAAGGCTCCCATCCGGAATGGCTGGGAGCCTCATCACATGCTATGTCGAGCGAAGATTTAGCAGACGCCCTGGGCGAGCATGGCGTCAGCGACCTTCAGGAAGCCGGCAATGTTGGCGCCCATGACAAAGTTGCCCTCCTGGCCATACTCCTTGGCGGTGTCGTCCACGTTGTGGAACATGCCGCGCATGAGCTGCTCGAGCTTGCCGTCGACCTCCTCGAAGGTCCAGGACAGGTGCTCGGCGTTCTGGCTCATCTCCAGGCCGGACACGAGCACGCCGCCGGCGTTGGCAGCCTTGCCGGGCATAAAGGCGACGCCGTTCTCCTGGAAGTAAGTCGTGGCCTCGATGGTCGTGGGCATGTTCGCGCCCTCGCCGACCACCTTGCAGCCGTTGGCGACGAGCGCCTGGGCATCCTCGAGCAGCAGCGTGTTCTCGCGAGCGCAGGGCAGCGCGATATCGCAGGGCAGCTGCCACACGCCGCGGCCGTCGCCCTCGTGCCACACGGCGTTGGGCTTCTCGTCGACGTACATGGCGAGCGTGACGCCCTTGTCGTGGCCGGAGCGCTTCTTGTTGTAGACATGCTCGAGCACGGTGTAGTCGATGCCGTCGGGATCCTCGACCCAGCCGTGGGTGTCGGAGCAGGCCAGCACCTTGCCGCCGAGCTGGGAGACCTTCTGGACAGCGTAGATGGCGACGTTACCGGAGCCGTGAACGACGACGTTCTTGCCCTCGAAGGAGTCGCCGCGGCTCTTGAGGTACTCGTCCACAAAGTAGGCCAGGCCGTAGCCGGTGGCCTCGGTACGGGCAAGCGAGCCGCCAAAGGAGAGGCCCTTGCCGGTAAGGACGCCGGTCCACTCGTTGGTCAGGCGCTTGTACTGACCGAACAGGTAGGCAACCTCGCGGCCGCCAACGCCCAGGTCGCCGGCGGGAACGTCGGTGTTGGGGCCGATGTGGCGATAGAGCTCGGTCATGAAGGACTGGCAGAAGTGCATGATCTCGTTGTTGGACTTGCCCTTGGGGTCAAAGTCGGAGCCGCCCTTGCCGCCGCCCATGGGAAGGGTGGTCAGGCTGTTCTTGAGGATCTGCTCCAGACCCAGGAACTTGAGCATACCCAGGGTGACCGTCGGGTTAAAGCGCAGGCCGCCCTTGTAGGGTCCAATGGCAGAGTTGAACTCGACACGGTAACCGCGGTTGACCTGAACCTTGCCCTGGTCGTCGACCCAGGGAACACGGAACATGACGATGCGCTCGGGCTCGACGAGGCGCTCCAGCAGGGCGGCCTCCTCGTACTCGGGGTGGGCGTCGAGCGCCGGCTGGATGGTGCCGAGGATCTCGGTCGCGGCCTGGATGAACTCAGGCTGCTCGGGATAGCGGGCCTTGAGCTCTTCGAGAACTTTCTGCGTGTAGCTCATGCTTCCTCCAATGATGGGAAACGAAAAATGTTGGTCGCGGCACCCTATGCGCCGCGAACTTTATCGAGTATGGATAATATCGCACTGTTGCGGCAAAGTTTCGCATAAGCCGACGAGCGGATGTTTCGTTTTGATTACGATGCAGGTAGAAGCGTTTTTGAGTGTCTGACGTGCAAAACCCGTGTTTCAAACCTGTTTCGTCCACGTGTTCCAAACCACCACATTGGGGACAGGCACCTTTGTGGTGGTTTTGGTGGTTAGAGGACGAGCTGATGGTAATCGGCGGGGGTTATGCAGCCCTCGGTGGCGGCGCGGAAGGCGGCGAGGGCATCGCCCGAGAACGGCATGGCCCAGCACAGTCCGCAGCCGGCGGTGATGGAGCCGGGCAGCGGCATGATGCGCCCGGGCACACCGGCGGCAAGACACAGCTGCTCGCATTCCATCACATCGAAGGTGCTGTCGAACGACACGATGATTTTGCGTTCGTGATCAGAGGCATCGCCGAACGAGGCCTCGCGGTGCGACTCGCGATACGCAGCCGCCGCTGCCTCTTCCTCGGCCGTATGTCCACAGCCGCCACAGCCGCAGGTGCAAGGCTCGGACCCATCGCAAGTGCAAGGTTCCCCGGTATCGGGGCAAATATCATGTGACACGGCATCTCCCGTCATTGATGTGTGCAGATCTAGGCGAGTAACTCGGCCGCCGCAAACTCCTCGGGCGTATTGACGTTCTCGAAGCAGAGCGTCGAGTCGGCGACCGCGACAATCTGAGGCTCGTCCAAATACCCGGCGTTCACCCGGTCGATCAGGCAGCGGATTCGCTGACGGTCACCAGCGAGCAGTTCTTGGGCAACCGGCGCACACGCGTCACGGCGCCAGACGGCGCAAAGCGGCTCAATTCCCCGCTCCTCGCGCGGCACGCACACGTCGAGCGCCTCGGCCTCAACACAGCCAGCAAGGGCACCGATTAGCTCCGAAGAGACAAACGGCATATCGCAGGCGACGATCGCCACGAGCGGCAATCGGGCCGCGTCCAACGAGCTCGCGATGCCGCGCATGGCACCCGCCGACCCTTCAAGGTCGGCCACCACACGTGGCACAAGGCCGCCAAACGTGCGCTCCTCAAGGTAGGCAAGCTCGCTGGGACGCGACGTCGTCACGACCAACTCACCGGCAACTGGCGCCAACCGACCCAGCACGCGCTCGATGAGCGGCTCGCCGCAAAACGCCATGCGCGCCTTATCACAGCCCATGCGCGAGGACAGCCCACCCGCTTGGACGACACAAGAAAGATCGGCACGTCTTACGGTAGTCATACGGCAAAACACCTCCATCGGCATGCTCGAAACCCGGTGCACGAAGCTAAATACAGCCACCGAAATAGCAGCGCTACGAAAAACTCGTGCAAAAACAAAACAGCGCCTTTGCGGCACGCAGCAAGACCGCGAGCACAAAAGCGCTGGTAGCGTATGGCGGGAACGTATGTGAATCGAACACATCCAAGACGTTTTGCACGCCTCGCAACGGTTTTGAGGACCGCGGAGCCCACCGGAGCCCATCCGTTCCCAAGTGCGGCGGTATTTTACCAAACCGAAACGGCTCCATCCCAAAAAGACGAACAAGAAGTTGCGGTGGAATAGTTCCTGTATTTGCTGCCAAAGCCTCCAAATAAGAACTATTCCACCGCAACTGAGGAGGCGGGAGCGAGTGACCGGCTTAGCGCAGGGACCTCAGGCCGCCGGCATCCTTGTCGAGCACCGTAAAGCGCACGGCATCCAGGTGCTCCAAGATGCTGATGGCACGCTTGCGCGACACGCCCAGAGCCTCACGCAGCACGCTCGTGGTGGCAGCGCCGCCGGCTGCCTCAATGGCGGCGGCGACGAGCTCACGCGCATGGGCCTCGGCGGCGGCAGACAGGGCAACGTCGCGCTCGATCTTAACGATCGAGCGATTGAGCGAAAGCTCGCGCAGGGCACGCGTCATGGTGTCGCGATCGAGCTGCAACTGCTCGCCCACTTCGGGCAACGTCGGTGCATCGAGGCCGGCTTCGTCCAGCAAGGCAACGATACGTTCGCAGGCCTCGCGCACCACACGCGCCGCGGCGGCAGCGGAGTGCGGGTCGAATACCTCGGCACCCTCGGCGGCACACACGCCACGCGAGCAGCCCTCGGCAATCAGAGCCGCGGCAACGCCATCATCAGCGGCAGGCCACGCAGCATGGGCAACGGCGCCGGGCGTAAAGCCCGTCTCCTTGGGAGACGCCGCGTGCATGGCTGACAGGGTCGCCGCCAGTGCATCCATCGTGGCGTCGAGCACCACGGCGTCCGCCAAGTAGTCCGCATCACCCACAGCAAGCTTGCGAACAGAGCCCTGCGACACCAACCCGCGCAGTGCGGCATCGACCTCGCCTACACCAAGATCCAAAGCGTCGGCAACATCAGCCGCCGCAACCGGCAGCGCCTGCAGCGCCAACCACGCCTCAACACCAGCGACGGCATCGCCGGCCTCAAGCGCTGCAAGCAGCGCGCGCTCCCCCGCCGAAAGCTCGCGCGAGCGACGGCAGCGCGAAAGCAGCACGCGCCCGCCGCCAATGAGCATAACGGGCGAATACGACAGCACCACGGCATGGTCTCCGGCTCGCAGCGGCAGCGGCTCCTCCAAGCGCACCTGTACGGTACGGGTCTCGCCCACCGCCATAGGGGCCTCGCCCTCCATGAGCATGATGCGACCGACGACCTCGGCCGTGCCGGCCATCACATGCACACGCGCGCCCGACTCGAGCACGCGCGGCTTGGCGCCCTCGCGGCCCAGGTAGGTGAACGTCATCATAAAGCGCAACGTCTGACCAAAGCGGTCCGCCAAGCCCAGCATCTCGCCACGGTCAAGCGCCGCGACACCGTCACCAACCAGGTTGAGCGCCACACGCTGACCAGGCAGCGCGCGCGGCGTATCGCCATGCACCTGGATCCCGCGCACGCGACAGACCGTACGCGACGGCAGGGCGACGAGCTCGTCGCCCACCGCAACCGGCGCATCGTGCAGCGTTCCCGTCACGACGGTGCCGACGCCCTTGATCGTAAAGCAGCGGTCGATAGGCAGACGCGGTGCGGCATCGGTGAGCTCGGCACGGGCACGACAGGAATCCCAGCAAGCGGCAACCTGCTCGTCAAGCGCAGTCAGCAGGTCATCGATTCCCGCGCCGGTCTTGGACGACACGGGGACAATCGACGCGTCCGCAAACACGGTACCCGACAAAAAGTCATCGACATCGAGCTCGGCAAGCTCGGTCATCTCGTTATCGGCCAAGTCGCACATCGTCAGCGCGACCACCATATGCGTGACGCCCAGCAGCTCCAGCACGTGCACGTGCTCGCGGGTCTGCGGCATCACGCCCTCGACGGCCGAAACCACCAGCACGGCAACGTCGATGCCCGTGGCGCCCTGCACCATGGCGCGCAGGTAATGCGCGTGGCCCGGCACGTCGACCAGGCCGACGATCTTGCCGCTCGGCAGCGCCAGATCGCCAAAGCCCAGCTCCACGGTCATACCGCGACGGCGCTCGACCTCCAGACGGTCGGGATTCTTGCCGGTCAGTGCCTCGATCAGTGCGGACTTACCGTGGTCAACGTGACCCGTCGTGCCAACGATAACGGGACACTCCACCAGCGTTTGAACCTCACTCATCGAGCAATCGCCTTCTCAACGCACGCGACGAGCGTCGATGCCGCCGTCTCGATATCGCGGTCACCCACGAGTGTGCGCACGTCAAACAGGACGCGATCGTGCGAGGCGCGCGTGACGACCGGCGTGTCGAGATCTTGGACGAGCGAGCGCTTGAGTGCGTCAACGGAAAGACGCTCATCGACGAGGCGCACGGCAACGCACATGGTGGGCAGCTCGACGGTAGGCAGCGAGCCGCCGCCGGGAGTCGACGACTCCTCGACGATCTCCACCTGAACGGCGCACGGGCAACCGGCCTTATCGAGCCCGGCGACCATCCGATCGCGCAGCTTGCGTGCGCGACGCTCCAGATGAGCCTGCGGAAGCGTGAGCATGTTGAGCACCGGCACCTCACGATGGGCCACATCCGCCCCGTCCATGTAGATACGCAGCGTGGCCTCGAGCGCCGACAGAGCCAGTTTGCCCGAGCGCAGGGCGCGCATAAGCGGATGTGACCCACAGGCCTGGACCAGATTGCGACGGCCCATGATAATGCCCGCCTGCGCGGCGCCCAGCAGCTTATCACCCGAGCACGACACGATATCGAGCCCCGACGCCACCGAAGTGGGTGTAGTCTCCTCGCCGCCACGAACCAGGATGTCGTCGGGCAGGAGCGCGCCCGACCCCTGGTCCTCGTAGAACAGCAGACCATGCTTGTGGGCCAGGGCGGCAAGCTCCCGAGAGCCCACCTCCTCGGTGAAAGCCCTCGATGCGATAGTTGGAAGGATGGACCTTCAGGATCATGGCCGTTTTCGGGGCGTAATGGCGCGCTCGTAGTCGCCCAAATGCGTGCGGTTGGTGGCGCCGACCTCGACGAGTTTGGCGCCCGAGGCCGCCATGACATCGGGGATGCGGAAGCTGCCGCCAATCTCGACAAGCTCGCCGCGGCTGACAATGACCTCCTTGCCTGCGGCATGGGTCGCCAGCACCAGCAGCACGGCGGCCGCGTTATTGTTAACGACCAGCGCGTCCTCGGCACCGGTAAGCGAGCGGATCAGCTGCGCGGCATGCTCCTTGCGCGACCCACGCGAGCAGGTGTCCACACTGTACTCGAGCGTGCTGTAGCCGCGCGCGACCTCGGCCACGGCCTTGGCAGCTGACTCCGCGAGCGGGGCTCGACCCAGATTGGTATGGATAACGACACCCGTGGCGTTGACGGCAGGACGCAGACTCGGCAGTGCCGATCGATGCGCACGCCACTCGATCGCCGAGGCCAGGTCGCGCTTAGAGCGCGGGGCGGCACCGGCGCGAATGGCGGCGCGCTCCTCGTCGAGCTCCGCCGTGACGGCGGCATGAACCACCGCGTCGCAGGTCTCCCCCGCCGCCTTCACTACCGGCCACTCGGCAAGCAGCTCGTTGACGGAAGGGATAGCGCGCAGGCGGGCGCGCACCTCATCGGACATGTTCTGGCTATCGCTCATGTGCGGCCTTTCAAAACCAAAGGTGAATCAATCGTTCGAACGTCAAACTATCAGCCAATTCGATCGGCTGAGTCAATCAATCGCTATTATCCTCGTGCGCCGTGATCTTTTCCACGCGAACGGCGTTTTCCTGGGTGAGCGCGGCGCCCGTCAACGGGTCCCAACGCAACGGTGTATGGTCGAGCGGGCCGACGCCCAAGGCTTGAGCGTCACCGGCATCGGCGCCAAACGAACGTCCGCCGGGGGCGGCCGACGTAAAGATACATGCCGGATGCAGATACGGCGTCGCCTCTACGCGCACGCGGTCGCGGCCCATATCGCTCACGAGCTCGACGATCTCGCCGTCGGCGATGCCCATGTGCTCAGCAGCATCGGCATTCATCTGCACGGCATCCAGATCCGATCCAGCCTCGGCGGCACCTTGGGCCGCAAGCCTGCGCGAGGTGTGCGACTCAAAGGGACGGTTACCGCTAATGAGGCGAAACATCCCCGGGGCAGGCTCCACCATGGGAGCGATCCAGTTGGGTACACGACCCAGACCGGCTCGTTCCCATACGTCACTTGCCAGCGCAATTTTGCCGCGATCCAAGGGAATCGCCGGCTCGCCCGTACGCGACGGCATCGCAACACCCGTGTCGGCCCAGCCGCGCTCCTTGAGCTCGTCCAGATCGATCCCAAAAGGCGCCACCTGGGCAGCTGCCAGATCGTTAGACGTAAACTGGAAGTACTCGCCCACGCCACACGCCTGCGCCAGACCGGCAAAAATCTCCCGACCGGGACGCGTGTCGTCATGCTGCACGGGCAGCACGGCGTTGCGGTAGAACACGCGCGCATCGTTGGCGCCTGTCACCGTTCCCACGCCGCGGTCAACCTCCAGATACGTCAGGTCGGGCAGCACGAAATCAGAAGCACGCGCCGTCTCGGACCAGCGAATATCAATCGTCACGAGCAAGTCGAGCTGCTGCAAAATACTCAACCAAGCCTGTGCATTGCCATAGCCCGCACCGGGGTTACTGGCATAGACGATGAGCCCACGCAAATCGCCGGCAAGAATCGACTGACCGATGGTCGTGCACAGGCCGCGCACCGGATCGACCAGTGGATAGCGCTCGGACCCCAGCTTGGATATGCGCGGCACCGGCGGCGTCGCAAAACGTGCGGGATCAAGGTCGCCCAGCACAAGCGGTGTGGGTGGATTGAGCGCGCCGCCTGCGTGTCCGATGCAGCCCAGCAGCACATCGACCAGACAAATCGCGCGCGCGGTCTGGGTGCTATTGGCATACGCGATACCGATACCACCATGAAAGCCGGCGTCCACCACAGCGGCAGGCGCGGCGGCAGCGAGATCGCGCGCCGTGGCGACAATCTCTGCGGCCGGCACGTCGCACATCGATTCGGCCCACTCGGGTGTCCAAGCACTGGCCGCCTGCGCCAGCTCGTCAAAACCCGTGGTATAGCGGGTCACGAACTCGTGGTCATACAGGTCCTCGGCAATCAAGACATGCGCAATGCCCAACAGCAAGGCCAGGTCGCAGCCCGGGCGCACGCGCAGCCAGCGGTCTGCAAGCGCAGCCGAGCCGCTGCGCCGGGGGTCGACCACGATGATCTTCGCCCCGCGGCGACGGGCATCGTTGAGCGCATCAACGGCCCCCATCGTCGACGAATCGACAATGGAGCGCCCCAGGTACATGATGCAATCGGTATGCGCCAGGTCGGAAGCGGGACTATAGCCCAGGCTGTGCTCCCATCCGGTGAGACGACTTACCTCGCAGGCGCCATCGGCACCGTACACGTTGGGCGAGCCCAGCGCATGCATAAAGCGATACGCCCAGTAGCGGTCGAACGAGGGCACGCCGAGCGTCATGCCCAGCGCACGGGGCCCGCACTCGTCAACAATCCCCAAAAGGCGCTCGGCAATCTGCACGAACGCCTCATCCCAGGAAATCGCATCAAACCCCGAGCCATCAGCTCGGCGGCGCATGGGATGCACAATCCGGTCGCGCTCGTCAAACGGCATTGCCAGGCGATGCCGCCCGCGGGCACACAGCGCACGCGTCGCGCACGGATGCCCCGGCACCGGCAGCTCGGCCACCACGCGACCGTCCTCAACGCGTGCCGCAAAGGCGCAATCGGCATAGCATCCCCCGCATGTGGTCACCACGGCGCGACCGTCACGCTTCATAGCAGATGCCATCTCGATTACCCCTTTCACAAGCCAAACACAACAGGCCAACAGCCCGGCAACGAGCCCCAGACCCAAAAAGCCTCCCGCACGGCAACGCCCCGCGGGAGGCCCAACGTCAAACAGACGGCACCTTACGCCTCGGACTTCTTGGCGTAGATAAACCAGTAGCCGAGCGCGACCAGAACCGCGCCGCCCACGATGTTGCCCAGCGTGGCGGCGGACAGGTTAAACGCAATGCCCGCAGCGTTGAGCGCATCGGCGCCGGCGACGTCGGCACCATAGCCGCACGCGTGCATCACGGCACCCATGGGCAAAAAGTACATGTTGGCGACGCAGTGCTCAAAACCGCAGGCCACAAAGGCGGCGATGGGCAGCAGAATGCCCACAACCTTATCGACCACGGTCTTGCCGGCTGTACCGATCCACACGGCCAGGCACACAAAGATGTTGCACAGGATGCCGCGGAAGAAGATCGTCACCCAGTCGATCGTCACCTTGCCGGCGGCGACGCTCACCATGGAATTGGCGACCGCCTCGCCGTTGAGCTTGTAAATGCCGGCCATGTACACCAAAAAGACGATGAACAGGGCACCGACAAAGTTACCGACCCATACGACGGCCCAGGCCTTGAGCATCTGGACCAGGGTGATCTTTTTACTCTTGAGCGCGCAGACCATAAGCGAATTACCGGTAAACAGCTCGGCGCCGCACACCAGCACGAGCACCAGGCCCAGGCAAAAGCACAGGCCGCCCACGACGCGCTGGGCGCCCCAGCCCAGCGTGTTATCGCTCAAGAACACGGTAAAGAACAGGCCGCCGAAGGCAATGAACGCACCAGCGAACATCGCCAAAACAAAGGCCTTTGCGACCGGCAGGTTGGCCTTGGTCACGCCGGCGGCCTCGGTCTTGGCCTCGATCGCGGCGGGCGCAAGGCAATCGGGAGCGGGATATTCTGCCTTGGAATCTGCCATGTCAATCACTTCTTTCCTAATCAGCAGGGACAAGCGCTCCTATTGCTCTTGTCCCAAGCGGACAAAGTGGGAAAAGTCGTTGGCGGCCACGGCGTCGTACACGGCGTCGACGGCGTCAAAGACCTCCGGGGACATAGGGTTGTAAAACTCCGTATCGCCCGGCTGAATCCCTATGAAGACGATATCTTCGCACGATTGCTCGATTTCCTCGATCAGAATCGACAAAGGGAGCGAATGCGTGGTGAACATCGACTTGCGGACCACATCGCGCTTATCGAGCAGGCGGATAGACCCGACGGGCAGCGCCATGTCGGCGGCATCGACCAAGACCAGGCGAGGCGGACGCTCGCGCTTGACCTCGATGATGTCGTCCTCGGGCGTTTGGCCACCGTCGATGGTGTACCAACCGGCAATGGGCGCGTCCTCCATCTTTTTGGAGAGCACGGGGCCGGCGGCATCGTCGGCACGCAGCACGCTTCCCGCCGTGAGCACGATACCCGCAAGCGGGGCGCCGTTCACACGTCCATCCACAACGCGACCCATTACTGCAACCTTCCCGTCAGGTACACGCCCGACACATCGCGCACGCGCTCAACCAGATCGCGGAACTTCATCAGAAACGCGACCTGCTGGGCATGCAGGCCAAAGTCGTCGTCGAACACCGAGATGCCGGCCTTGGCCGAGCCGCGAAAACCGCGCTCGTCGAGCAGCGTGTCGCAGGCCTCAAGCAGCGACGGCACCGCCGCCTTGTCAAGCTGGCACTCGCCAAAGGAGCGGATGGCCTCGAACTTGGTCTTGGCCTCACCCTCCGGCAGCGCATCGACGAGCGAATAGAAGACATCCACCGGCACCGACAGGCGCGGCTCAAAGCAATCGAGCACGCCGGTGTGGTGGCCCACGGCGAGCGTGTAGTACAGCACGTCGCAGGCCTCCTGGGGAACGTCTTCCTCGGTCTCCACAAACTTACGCGTGAGCTCGTAAAAGACCACCTGGTCGGGCGCGTGGCCCAGGCAGGGGTCAGCGACGCCCTCGGCGGCCTCGTCGCTTGCACGCGAGGCATCGCCAAAAGAGCCGCCGAGCATGCCGGGGCCCGCAAAGTAACCAGAGCGGTCCGTGAGCTCCATCTAGCGACCTCCGGCCAGCACCAGATCCTGCAGCGCCGAGTACACCTCGACGCGGCGCGGATCATCCTGCTTGTCGATGAGCAGTGCCATGGCACCGCGGATATCGCCCTTGGGCGCACCCTCGAGCGTGTCCATAAACTCGTTGGCCAAATCGCGGCCGTAACGGTAGCCGCTCATGGCGCGAGCTTCGCGCTCGATGGCAACGCGCAGCTTGTACGGCACGCCGGGGTGCAGGATATCGGCCTGCTCGCCGGCGGCCTCCACCGTGGTCTCGGCATGGAGCTTTTGGTCCAGCAGACCGAGCGCCATGGCAAAGCCGTAGATGGTCTGCGCGGGGCTGGGCGGGCAGCCGGGGATATAGACATCGACCGGCAGAATCTTGTCCGTGCCGCCCCAGACGCAGTAGTTGTCGTAGAAGATGCCGCCCGTGCAGCCGCACGCGCCATAGGACACCACGATCTTGGGATCGGGTGCGGCCTCAAAGGCGCGCAGGGCCGGCATGCGCATGGCACGCGTCACGGCGCCGGTGTACAGCAGCACATCGGCGTGACGGGGCGAGGGCACGACCTTGATGCCAAAGCGCTCGACGTCAAAGACGGGCGTGATGGAACCGAAGATCTCGATCTCGCAGCCGTTGCAGCCGCCGCAGTCGACACGGTAGACGTACACCGAGCGCTTGATCTTCTTAAGAAGGGTCGCCTTGGCCTTCTCGATGCTCTCGTCGAGCTCGATCTTGGTCGGGCGGTACTGAAGCCGCTCGGGCAAAAGCGTGGGTTCGGCCATGGTTACTCCTCCTTCGTTTCAAAATCCATGATGATGCCCTCGACCGGCGCCGGACCGGCGGGAATCTCGGGCGCATCGGGGTTAAGCTCGCGGTCGATATACTCCGGGTTCACACCGTGGCCGCCCAGATACTCCATGCCGGGGCCCTGAGGCTCACCGGACGCAAGCGTCTCGTTGGCAGCCATGCCGTGCGCGTTGCCGGTCTTTACGGCCGAGGCGGCGCGCAGGGCGTCGAGCTCGCGTTTGCACTCCTGGCACATACCGACGGTGCGGGCGGCCTGCTCGGCCTCCATGCCGCCGGCCTTTTGCAGCAGGCGCTTGGCGTAGTCGATCTCCTTGTGCGGGGCAAACGGCTTGCCGCAACGCGAGCAATGCTCGAGCGTGTAGACGCTCTTGCTGGTGAGGTCGTCCTTGCTCATGACGGCCAGCTCAAACTCCTCGGTGAGCTTGATGGCCTCCATGGGGCAGGCTTCCTCGCAACGGCCGCAAAAGATGCAGCGACCGTAGTCGATCGACCAGGTAATGGTATCGGCCGCAAGGTCGGTGTCCATGCGAATGGCATCGGCCGGGCACGCCACGCCGCAGGCACCGCAGGCGATGCAGAGCTCGGCGTTGTGCTCGGGCTTGCCGCGCATGTCCTTGTTGGTGGGAAACGGCGCAAACGGGTACTTGACCGTCGCGTCGCCGGCCTTGGCGTTAACCTTCCAAAGCTTCAGCATATTAGAGCGCCTCCTCATCGAGCGGAGCGGCCATGGTGCCCTCGCCCGCAAGCGGCGACTTGTCGCGCCAGACGTTCTCGAACTGCTCCTTGTCGAGCACGTGGTCGCGCTTGGCGGCGACATCGGTCACCGTCACGCGGTCGGTGCAGGAGTAGCACGGGTCGAGCGAGCCGACGATCAGCGCAGCGTCGCCCACGGTGTTGCCGCGGAACATGTAGCGCAGGACCGGCCAGTTGCTGTACGTGGCCGCCTTGGCGCGCCAGCGGTAGCACTTCTGGTTATTGCCGAGCATGGCCCAGTGCACGTCCTCGCCGCGCGGAGCCTCGGTGGCGCCGATGGCGTACTTGTGCGGGGTGTACTCCCAATCCGTGGTGAGGATGGGACCCGACGGGCAGTTCTCGAGCATGGTCTCGATCATGTCGATCGAATCGTAGACCTCCTGGATGCGAACGGCGGTACGGCCGAAGGCATCGCAGGTATCGGCCGTAGCGGCGTGCATCTTTTGGATGTCCGGATCGGCGTAGCCGTCGAAGGGATGGTCAAAGCGCACGTCGCGGGCATAGCCCGAGCCACGCATGAGCGGGCCGACCGGCGAGAAGTCGCGTGCGATCTTGCGGTCCAAGATACCGATACCGCTCGTACGCTCAATAAAGTTGGGCGTGGAGAGCAAAACGTCGACGAGCTCCTGAACCTCGGAGCGCAGCTGGTGGATGGTCGTGAGCGTGGAGAGCTTCTGCTCGGCCAAAATGTCGCGACGCACGCCGCCGATCACGTTGAGGCCGTAGGTCTTGCGGTGACCGGAGAGCTTCTCGGCCAGGTCCATGGACTTCTCGCGGACGCGGAAGAACTGCTGGAAGCCCGAATCGAAGCCGGTGTAGTGCGATGCGAGGCCAATGTTGAGCAGATGCGAGTGCAGGCGCTCGACCTCGAGCATGATGGCGCGGATGTACTGGGCGCGCGGCGGGACATGAATGCCCTGGGCGCGCTCGACGGCCTCGGCATAGGCCACCGAGTGGGCACAGCCGCAGATGCCGCAGATGCGGTCGGCGAGGAACGTCACGGCGTCATAGTTCAGGCGCGTCTCGGCGACCTTCTCCATACCGCGGTGCACGTAGAACAGACGGTAGTCGGCGTCGACGATCGTCTCGCCCTCAACGAACAGACGGAAGTGGCCGGGCTCGTCGGAGGTAATGTGCAGCGGGCCCATGGGGACGAGCGTCGTCTCCTTGCCCTTAGTGTCGGCCAAGAACTCGTAGTTTTCCATGTCGCTCGCGGGAGCGGGACGGAAGCGATAGTCCATGGAGTCCTTGCGCAGCGGGTACAGGCCGCTGGGCCAATCGTCGGGCAGCACCAGGCGGCGACGATCGGGCAGGCCCTCGGGAATCAGGCCGAACATGTCGCGAAGCTCGCGCTCGCCCCACACGCAGGCGGGGACGAACGGCGTCACGGACGGGAACGTCATCTTGGCGGGATCGACCTCGGTGCGCACGGTCACCCAGCCGGGGTCCTCCCCCTCCATGGAGATGACGTAGTACACGGCGTAGCGACCGCACAGACTGCGCTCGTCGTTGCCGACGATCACGGGAATCCAGCCGTAGCGCTCGTAATACAGGTAGTGGACGGCCTCGGGCAGCTTGTCCTGTTTGACGGTAATCGTCAGCTGGTCCTCGCACTGCCACTCGACCTTCTCGATGCAGCCCGGAACGGCGCGGCGCAGGGCCTCGACATGGCTCTCGCAGCGACGGGCATACACCTTGTTCTCAGTTTCAATCATTCGTTACTCCACCTCGCTCTGAGCGGTCTCGGTACCGAACACAGCGCGGTACATCGGCGTCGCGTGAAGTTCCTCAGTGCTTTGCTCGAGCACGATGCCGGTCGCGGTCTCCACACCGTGCACGAGAGGCAGCGGGGTGGCGATGCCAAACCACAAGATCATGACAGCCAGGATGATTTCGGGGATAAGCATGAGCGCCGGGGCCTCATGCTTATCCATGCCCTGGGGCGCATGGCCGAATACCGACTTGAGTGCGATGCGGGTGAGCGCGGAGATGGCCACGGTAAGACCGAGGGCAACCACGACGACCAGCCACATGGGACCGGCGGTAACACCGGCGACAAAGGTCAGGAACTCGGAGATAAACATGCCAAAGGGCGGGAAGGCACCAAGGCCGAGCAGCGCCAGGACGGCGAGCGCGGCGGTTGCGGGGGCAACCTCAACGACGCCCTGGATCTTAGCCAGGCTACGCGTGCCAAAAGCGTGCTGGATGTTGCCGGACACGCAGAAAGCAAGCGTCTTGGTAAAGCCGTGGAACACGCAGTGCAGCAGGGCCGCGGCGATACCCAGCGGGCCACCGATACCCAGGCACAGGGCGATAACGCCCACGTTCTCCACAGACGAGTGCGCAAAGCGGCGCTTGAGGTCGTCCTGGCGAAACATCGAAAGTGCCGCCACCAAAATGGACAGCGTGCCGACGATCAACAGCAAAAGTTGCGGATACTCGGCGCCCACGGCCTGGATGGTAAAGCCGTAGAAGCGCATGATCACAAGCATGGCGCACTTAAGCAGCACGCCCGAAAGCAGGGCCGAGACAGGGCTCGGGGCCTGGGAGTGGGCATCGGGCAGCCAAGTGTGCATGGGGAACAGGCCGGCCTTGGTGCCAAAGCCGATCACGATAAACGCAAAGGCGAGGCGCATGAGCGTCGGGTCGAACTGGTCGGCATACGGCAGCACGCACGACAGGAATGCGGCCTCGTGGGCGTTGGGAATCACGTCGGCGGCGTTGGCGTAGATCAGCAGCGTACCGAACAGGCCAAAGGCCACGCCGGCGGTGCAGACCATCGCATACTTCCAAGAAGCCTCGAGGGCCGTCTTGTTCTTGTAGATACCCACGAGGAACACGGTGGAAAGCGTGGTTGCCTCCACGGCGGCCCACGTGAGGATCATGTTGTTGGACAGGCACGCGAGCAGCATGGTGAACACAAACAGGCTAAACAGCGCAAAATACTGCTTGGCGCGCTCGGCGGGCATGGAGCCCTCCTCGATATCGGCCTTTACATAGGGCAGCGAGAACAGCCCCGTAAGAAAACCGATAAAGCCGATGAGCAGCACAAAGATGGCGCCCAGCGAATCAAGGTGGAACCACAGGCCAAGAGCGCTCGCGGTGTCGCCGCTCATAAGGACGTCACCGGCCGTCATAATCGACAGCACCAGGACGGCTGCGACGGAGACCAGGTTGAGACCGGCAAACACGTTATAGGACGTGTTCTTGGGCAAAAACGCCATGACCAGCGAGAACACCAAAGGGGTCGCGAGCAGGGCGAGAATCAACGTTTCCATGGACTACCCCCTCAGCTCGGACAGGTCGCGCGCATCGAGCGAGTGGGAGTCGTCCCAAATGCGACGCACGACGATGGACATGATGATGACGGCAAAGATGGCGTCGGTGGCGATACCGATCTCGATGATCTCAGGAGCGGTGGGGGCCAAAAGCGCGAGCGTCACATGACTGCCGTTTTCCATAAGGCAGTATCCAAAGATCTGCTTCATGATGTTGCGCTGCGAAATGATGCAGGTGAGGCCCACAAAGAAGTGAGCGAAGCTAATAGCGAGCGCAGGCGTTGCGACCTCGGCCGTGGGCAGGCTGATCTGCGTCACAACGGCAAAGCAAATCGCAACCTCGACGGCGATGATGCAAATGGCCCACGCGGGCTTAAGGCCGGCCTTGAGCGATGCGTCGCTCGGCTCGCCCATCTTCTTGTATGCGCGGTTGAGGATGTAAGGGACCAGGACAACCTTAGTGATAAAGGCAGATCCAGCCCACATAAGCAGCTCCTGCGCACCAGTGGTGACACCGAGCGTGGCGAGAAGCCCCACGAGCACCAGCGACTGCACCGCATACCAGTGGATGGAATGTTTAATGTTCTTGGAGACAACCACCATGGTGGACGTGACGATCAGAAGGCCGCCAAGGATGTTGACGATCGAATAACCCATGTCCTTCTACCTCCTAACCGATCCAGCTGGCCGAAAGCGGGCCGCTGACGATGACCATGATGATGAGCACGATGAACACGAACGCCATCGCGCGGGGAAGCGGGGCTCCCGCGGCGACCTCTTCGCTCGGCTCGCCGGGCAGGCAATAGCCCATCCACTTGAGGAACCAGGCGAAGGTGGCGACGGTCTCGGCGACCATGATGCACACGAGCACCAGGATCGCGACGTTGCCGGCACCCACAGAAAAGCCGCCGGCGATGATCTGGAACTTCGAGAAGAACGTGTTCATGGGCGGCACGCCGGCAATGGCGAGCGCGGCGACACCAAAGCCCACGCCCGAGATCGGGTACTTCTTTACGATGCCGCGAAGCTTGGGTAGCATACGCGTGCCGAGCGTAAAGGAGAACGAACCGGCGATCAGGAAGAACAGGGTCTTGGCAAAGGCGTGGTTAAAGATGTGGCACACGGCGCCATCAAAGGCCAGCTGGCTGCCAAAGACCGAAAGGCCCAGACCAAAGAACACATAGGAGAGCTGGGCGATCGTGGAGAAGGCCAGCAGGCGCTTCATGTCCTTTTGCGGCAGGTACATCAGGAAACCAAAGAGCATGGTGACCATGGCGTCGATAATGGCGACCCAGCCCACGATCTCGGGAATCTCGCCGGCAGAGACGAGTGCGCGCGCGAACACGCACACGCCGACCTTGACCATCGAGGCACCATGCAGGTAGGCCGAAACAGGCGTCGGCGCCTCCATGGCCGAAGGCAGCCACATGTACATGGGAACCTGTGCGGACTTGGCCCAGGCCGCAAACAGCACGAGCAAAAGGACGATGGCCTTGAGCTTGGCGTCGAGGCCGGCAATCGCGGTAATGGCGAAGGTGCCGGTGTGAGCAAACACGATGGCGGCGCCCAGATACAGGCCGAGCGCACCGATATGCGTGATGATCAGGGCCTTCATGCCGGCCTTCTTGGCCGTAGGCGTCATGTAGTAGCTAATGAGGCCCCAAGAGCAGGCACCCGTGATCTCAAAGAACACGAGCTGGCCCAAAAGGGTCGAGCTGTACACGAGGCCGGCCATGGCGCCGATGAAGGTCGCGAGGTACGCGTAGAAGCGACGACGCGGCGCGTCGGGATGCTCACGGTTATTCTCGCTCATATAGGGAATCGAATAGATCACGACAAGCAGGCCGATACCCACAAAGGCGGGCGCGAGCAGCGTGCTCATGCGATCGAAGGTGAATCCCATGACGAGGGTCTGCCCAAACGAGATCAGGGGGACCTGCGTGTCGGGCATGCCGGCGCCAGCGAAATTCGCGGCGAGGGCGATGGTGCAGGCCGTCGAGACGGCGGCACCCAAAACGCTGAACCACTTGGCGTACGGACGGGGGAACAGGGCGACGAGCACCGAGGCCACCATCGGGGCCGCGATAGCGACCAAGCCGAGAAGGGACAGACTGACTGCAAATGACATTGTTTCTCCCTTCTCCTACACGCCGACGACCACGAAGACAAACGCCAGAACGGCGATGCCCACGACGGCCCAGGTCTGATTGCCAAGCACCTTAAAACGCGAACGCGAGCAGGAGTTCTCGATCACGCCGCACACGACAAAGTCGATCAGGCACTTCACCAGGAAGATGACTGCGCCCAGAACGGCGGCGGCGCCCACGGTCGCGGGCTCGCCCCAGGGGACGAAGATCGCGCAGAACCAGGCGACGACCAGGACCTGCTTCATGGACATGGCGAGCTTGGCCATCGCAAGCGACGGGCCGGAAAGCTCGGCGAGCGGACCCTCCTGAAGCTCCTGCTCGGCCTCGGCCTGGTCAAACGGCAGCTTGCCGAGTTCCATGTAGCAGGCAATCGCAAAGGCGATGCCGGCGAGGATCACGGCGACCGGCGCGTCGATGGCGCCCGTCATGATGTGCTGACCCATGGTGGCGATGTCGGTGGAGCCGCACACCAGGGCGGCGGCAAACAGCGCCAGCAGCATGGACGGCTCGATGAGCACGCTCATGAGCAGCTCGCGAACGCCGCCGATACCGGCATAGGCGTTGGACGAATCCACACCGCAGAGGGCGAAGAAGAAGCGGGCGAGCGCCAGGCTGTACATGATGGTGATAGCGTCACCAAAGACCGGGATGGGGCTTTGCGCCGTAAAGAGCGGCAGGCCCATCGCGAGCATAAAGGCGACGGCGAAGAACAGCGGCGGCATAATGCGCAGCGCAAAGCTCGCGTCCTCGCTCTGGGACTCGGGGCGCGCAAAGAGCTTGGCCAGGTCGCGGTAGTCCTGCATGATGCTGGGGCCGCGACGGTTGTGCATCTTGGCGCGGATCACGCGACCGAGACCGGAGAAGAACGGCGCGACGGCCATAACGACCACGCCCTGCAGAACGGCAAGTACGATGTTGTTCATGCTCTCCCCTCCTTAACCCATTTGCACGGCGAGCACGAGGAATACCACGAGTGCCGCGACGATGTAGCAGATATAGATGCTGTAGTTGCCGCCCTCGAGCTTAGTCGCGAGGTCGGCGAGCTTCTCGACACCCTTATGCGGGGCATCGACGAGAACCTTGTCAGGTACGGGCTCCACAGCCTCGGCCACACCGGTGAGCTTCTGGAAGAAGTGCGCGATGGACCAGCAGACGGCCGTGCAGCGGTCGCGCAGCGTGTAGAGCGGCTGCATAAACCAGGACACCTCGGAGGCAAAGGTCGTGGCCACGACGGGCATATGCTCGTTGGGAGCATAGCCGCATGCCCACGGCTGGGACTTCTGCACCTTGCCGACGGTCTTGAGCTTGCGATAGCCGCAGGCAAGGCCGACGAGCACCACGAGCGCAATGGCGATCGCGGGCGTGGAGGTGGCAGCGCCGGAGTACTGGTTCATGAGCTCCATGCCCTCGGTGGCAAACACGCCACCGTACGGATGCAGTACGGACGCGGCGACATCGACCAGCACGGGCGCGATCACGGGAGCGCCAATGCCCAGCACGACACAGATGGCCGCGAGCAGACCCTGCGCAAACACCATGGGGGCGGGAACCTCCTTGGCATTGGCCGCGGCCTCGGAGCGGGGCGCGGAGGCAAAGGAGACACCATAGGCCTTGACGAAGCACGTGACAGCCAGCGCGCCGGTAATGGCAAGCGCGACGGCAGCGAACACGGCCACGATCATGACGGCCTTGTCGCCCTGCATGGCGGCGTTAAAGAGCGACTGGTAGGTAAACCACTCGGACACAAAGCCGTTGAAGGGCGGGATGGCCGAGATGGCAAGCGCGCCAACGAGGAAGCAGATGGCCGTTGCCGGCATACGACGGAACAGGCCGCCCATCTTCTCCATATTGCGCGTACCCGTGGAGTACAGCAGCGCACCCGCGCCCAAGAACAGCTCGCCCTTAAACATCGCGTGGTTAAACGTGTGGTAGAGGGCGGCCATCAGAGCCAGGACGGCGATGCCGACCGAGTTGAGCGCCATGGCGGCCATGGAGGCGCCGACGCCGAGCAGAATGATGCCGATGTTCTCGACGGAGTGATAGGCCAACAGTCGCTTGATGTCATGCTCCTGCAGGGCGAAGGCCACGCCGAGGACCGACGAGATCGCACCGAAGACCCATGACCATAAGGCCCCACCAGACCTGAACGCCCGAGGCGGAGAGCAGGTCGAGACCCACCTTGAGGATGCCGAAGATACCGATCTTGATCATGCCGCCGGACATGAGGGCCGACACGTTGGACGGCGCCTCGGGATGTGCCTTGGGCAGCCAGCCGTGCAGCGGAATGATACCGGCCTTGGCGCCAAAGCCAAAGAAGGCGAGCACGAAGCACACGGATGCGACCGCGGGGCTAAACTGCGTGGCGCGGAAATCCGCAAAGGCAAACGAACCGCCGGCGAAGTTGGTCATGGTGAGGAAGCTCGCCATGATGAGCACAAAGCCCACGTGCGCGATCACAAAGTAGAGCCAACCGCCATGGATGGAGTTCTCGTTCTCCTCGATCACGACCAGGAAGTACGAGGTCAGCGACATAAGCTCAAAGGCGACCAGGAACCAAAACACGTTGTCGGCGGTGATGACGAGCATCATGGACGCCACGAAGGTGTTAAAGAAGAAGCCGGCGCGGCCCTTTTTGCCCGGGTACTCATCAAAGTAGTTGAGACCGTAGATCGAACCGGCAAACGCGAGCACCGAGATGAGCGCCACAAACAGGCCGGACAGCTGATTGAGCAGCAGCTGGAAATGGGCAAACGGGAAGAACACGATGGTGTCGACCGACGTGACATCGCCCAGCACGGCCTGGATACCGGCCACAAACGAAAGCACCGCGGCGACGGCGCCGATAAGGCAGCCGGCGGTCTTGGCGGCGTTATCGGCCTTGATCAGCAGAACCGAGGCGAGCGCACCGATGCACGAGACGGCAAGCGATGCGATAAACAGCGTCATGCTATCCATTGTTTACGCTCCCTTCTGCTTTCTCGGAGAGGCCCTGGGCCACAGCGGTAACGTCGACGACTGGACCGTTTTCGATCGAGCGCAGGCGCTTGGCCTCGTCGAGCTCGCGATCGGCCGCGCCGCCCATGACCGGCCAGCGCCTTGGTGGGGCACGCCGCCACACAATGCGGGCCGTCCGGATCGAAGGCGCACAGGTCGCACTTGACGGCGCAGGTGTACTGGCCGGGAGCCCACGTAAGCAGGCTGCTCAGGGACTTAGGATACGAAGGCGTCGGGTCGCACATGCCAGCGACACCGGCGATAGACGTGCCATCGGGATGGATGGCTCCGAAGGGGCACGCGATGGCGCACAGCCTGCACCCGATGCACTCCTGCTCCTTGACGTGGATGCGGTCGCCATCGTGCTCGATGGCATTCACCGGGCAAACCTCGGCGCAGGGGGCACCCTCGCAATGGTGGCAGGCAAGGGCGGCCGAAATACCGCCGGTCTTCACGAGCGCCAGGCGCGGCGTATCCTGAAGACCCTGCATCCGGTGGGCGTCGGCACAGGCGGACTGGCATGTTCCGCAGCCGATGCACCTCTCCGGGGTTGATGTCGATGAAGCGGTTCATCCCCACTTCCTTTCAAAATAACGGGCCGGGCTCCCGAACGTACGGGACGCCCGGCCCAAAAAAGCCAACGAGAACGGGACTACACGATTTGATTCACGTGCGTCTCGTCGTCGAACTTGGCGGCGCCAGGCTCAACGTCCTGGGGAGCGGCGGCGTCGACCAGAGCCTGCTTGAGCTCGGTGTACTGACGCTCCACCTCGCCCTCTGCCCAAACCTGGTCGGCAATGGCGTCGACCTGGCAGGCGGAGAACTTGTCCTCGGGCGTGTGCGAGACCGGGTCGACCTTGTGCATGGTCAGCTCGTTGCACTTGCCGATCCACCACTGGTAGGTCATATAGACCGTGCCCTTGTTGATACGGTCGCTCACGTCGGCGCGGCTGTATACCTGGCCGCGGCGGCTGTGGATCGAGACGATGTCGCCGTTCTTGATGCCACGCGCCTGGGCGTCCGCGGGATTCATGCGGACAAAGCCGGGCTCGTCGGCGAGCAGCGCCAGCGTCTTGCAGTTGCCGGTCATCGAACGGCAGCTGTAGTGGCCGACCTCGCGGACGGTGCACAGAATGAGCGGGTACTCATCGTCGGGAAGCTCGGAGGGCGCCTCCCAGTCGTGCGCCATCAGGTTGGCGCGGCCGTCCTTGGTGGTGAACTTGCCACCAGCGAACATGTCGGGCGTACCGTGGTCGTTCACATCGGTGCTCTTGACCGGCCACTGGGCGTAACCGCCCTCGGGAGCCATCTTCTCGTAGGTCGCGCCCACAAAGTTGGGGCACAGGCTAATGCACTCGTTCCAGATCTGCTCGGTGTTGTCGTAGTGCATGGGGTAGCCCATGCGCGTAGACAGGTCCGCGAAGATCTCCCAGTCGTGACGGCACTCGCCCTTGGGCGGAACGGCCGCGTCAAAGTGCTGGAAGCTACGGTCGGATGCGGTAAAGACACCCTCGTGCTCGCCCCAAGAGGTGGCAGGCAGGATGACGTCGGCGAGCATGGTCGTCTGCGTCATAAAGATGTCCTGGCAAATGAACAGATCCAGCTCGGAGAGCGTCTTGCGCATACCGGCCGAATCGGGCTCGGTCTGCACCGGGTCCTCGCCGTAGTTGTAGAAGCAGTGCACCTTGCCCTCGTCGACCAGGTGGCCCAGGTCGGTGAGCTTGTAGCCCTCCTCGAGCGGGAGCTTTTCCTCGGGCACGCCCCAAGCCTTGGCAAACTTGGCACGCACTGCGGGGTCAGTGACCTTCTGGTAGCCAGGGTACAGGTTGGGCAGCATACCCATATCGCAGGAGCCCTGAACGTTATTCTGGCCGCGCACGGGCGCGAGGCCGGAATTGGGTTTGCCGATCTGGCCGGCAACGCAGGCGATGGAGGCGATGGTGTGCACCGTCTTCAGGTTCTGCTTCTGCTGGCATACGCCCATGCCCCAGCCAATGATGGCAGAGGGCTTCGCCGTGGCGTACATCTCGGCAGCTTGGTGGATCAACGCGGGCTCGACACCCGTGATGTCCTGTACGGATTCGGGAGTGTAGTTCTTGATGGTCTCCCACCACTCGTCAAAGCCGTTCGTGTGCTCGGCGACGAATTCCTTGTCGTAGAGGCCATCGTTGACCAGACAGTTGGCAAAGGCGTTGAGGAACGCAACATTGCAACCGTTCTTGATCGGAAGGTAGAGATCGGCGATACGCGCGGTTTCGATATGGCGCGGGTCGGCGACGATGATCTTGCAACCCTTTTCTTTGGCTCGCACGATACGCCTTGCGACGATAGGGTGCGAATCGGCAGGGTTATAGCCGAAGAGGAAAATGCAGCCCGCATCCTCCATACCGGGGATGGAGCATGACATGCAACCTGAACCAACCGTGTCCATCAGACCGAGGACAGTAGGGCCGTGTCAAGTACGGGCGCAGTTGTCCACGCTGTGGGTGCCGATGCACGCACGCGTAAACTTCTGCATGACGTAGTTCGCCTCATTGCCGCCGCCTCGCGAGGAGCCGGTGGTCATGACAGCGTTAGGACCATATTCGTCAATTATGGCCTGCATCTTAGATGCGGTGAAATCCAGTGCCTCGTCCCAGCTTACGCGCTCAAGATCCGCGCCCTTGGTGCGGCGGATCATCGGGTGCAGTACGCGAGGAGTCAAGATCTTGGTGTCGTTGATGAAGTCGTAGCCGCTCATGCCCTTAAGGCACAGCTCGCCCTGATTGGTGATGCCGTTGAGCGGTTCGGTACCCACGACCTGGCCGTTTTGGACCAAGAGGTTAAACTGGCAACCGGCGCCGCAATACGGGCAGATCACTTTATGCTTCTCCATGACACCCTCCTTCCTTTCTCTGCTACCGATTAATCGGTACGTATTTGACAATCGTTGGGCTTGTATGGCCGCCCGCCTACGCCTCGTTTTCGATGGTGGCGCGGGCACGCTCGGCAGTCAGCTCCGCCAGGCGCTCCTCGTCTACCAGGGTGAGGCCCTTGGTCGGGCACGCCTCGGCACACGCCGGACCGCCGGGACGGTCCACGCACAGGTCGCACTTGAGCACGAAGCTCTTGGTCTGCGAACCCACGCGCACGTCGCCCATCAAGACGGGGACCTGCGTGGTCGCCACGCTCACGGCGCCAAAGGGGCAGGCCATGACGCAGCTCTTGCAGCCGATGCAGTTGTCCTCGTTGACGCCGATACGATGGTTCTTTGGATCAAAGAACAAGGCGCCCGTAGGGCAGGCCTTGGCGCACGGAGCGTCCTCGCAGTGGTGACATGCCACCGGCGCGGAAATCTCGTAGGTGCGCGTTACGCGCAAGCGAGGTGCGGCGATGTTGCCGGGGATATCGTGTGCCTCAATGCACGCCGCCATACAGGTTTGGCACCCAATGCAGCGCGAGGAATCGGCTACGACTCGTTTATTGCCCATGTTGTTCACTCCCTCCTGAATCCCATGCCGGAGAGACCCTGTCGACGTTGCCCCGGACCGCCCGTGGTCCGGCATCGACGTATCGAGTGCATGCGGCGAAACAGGCACTCGGTAGAATTTCTCCAACGGTATACAGGTTGAATATACGCAGTTGCAGGGGGCAAACTTGAGCATAGGCCCTGCAATACGGGTGTATTGCAGGGGTTTTGGCAGGTTGGAATTATTCTCTAAAAGCTATAAAGGTGAGTGTATTACATGCGTACACCTCTGAGATTTTTACGCGCTCTCATTTTGGATGTACTACGCTTGTATTCGTGTTAATGGTTATTTACTTGAGCGAAATAAAGTAATCGTTATAAGATGCTCAAGTATCGGCACATGCCGCATTTGACCGACTATATTGCACGCTCATTAAGGGGGCCAGTGATGTCATCGACTCAAAAAAGAGCCATCCTGCAGGTGCGCATTCGCGAGGAAGACAAGCAGCATGCCGAGCGTCTTTACGACGCCATGGGCACATCGCTCGCCGAGGCTGTCCGTTTATTTGTCGCGCAAAGCATTTTGATGCGCAAACTCCCCTTTCAGCCGGTCGCCGTGCGCTCAAAGGACGGCACCGCCGCCTATGAATCGCTCAAAGCATATGGTGACCCCAATCGCCGCGCCGAGGAGCGCAATGCCTGGATTGAATACCTTGCCACAGAAAGTGACGATTCGATTTTGGGCCCCGAGGAAGTAGATATCCATGAGTAGCACCATCATCGACGAGACCGTCATCCTGCGCTACCTGCTTGACGACGACGAAGTTCTTTCACCACGCGCCGCCAAGGTCATCGCCACGCGCACCGCTCGCGTCTACCCCGAAATCATCACGCGCGTCGTGGTCACACTGCGAGACGTCTATAAGGTTCCCCGCGTTGAGATTGCTGCGGCCATGAAAAGGCTGCTCGATGACGTCATGGTCGACGAGCCCACCGTTGTCGCCCTTGCCGTCAAACTGTTCGGCAAAACGCATATGGACTTTACCGACTGCCTCCTCGCAGCCCGAACCGCCATCTACAACGATGATGTCGTGAGCTTTGGCAAGCCCATCATCCAAGGCATGATCGATTACCGCCGCAAGCGTCAAACCGCTGCCGACGCCCGCGACCGCGCCGCCGAAGCCCGCAGCCGAAGCACCGACTCCACCATCGACAAACTCCGCCACCAACCCCGCAGCTAACCCCATCCCCTCCTAAGTTGCGGTGAAATACGGACTGTTTTATGTCTCTGAGTAGCCTTTAGTCCGTATTTCACCGCAACTTATTGTTGGGCGGCGGAGTCGGTTGTCTCTGCTATCAGGAATCCGCAAAAGGCTTTGTAGTTGGGATACCGTAGCCGCGCATCATAGCGCCAAACTCTTCGACATCATATGTGTCCGATAGCTTGAAATGAATGACGTTATGACCCATGGCACGTAAGTTCGCATCGCGCAATAAGGCGGCTCGATAGGTTTTTGCCGCAGCATGCTCCAAATCTTTTTGAGTTTCGTCCTCAAACTTACCCAAACCATGAAGCTCTGCCAACATCCATGACCCATCTGGCATCCGCCAACCATAATCTGCCAGATAATAGCCGGCATTTCCTGGTCGAGCAATCTCAACCTGAAGCTCAGGCGCAACGACTCCAGCAAGGATCATTGCCGCTCGCGCCTCGGACTCTCCCCCGTTATCCGACCTCCCGTCCATATGCTCGAACACGCCAAACGCACGGGCGATGCCATGCAAACCGCGACAATTGGCCTGTGCATACGCACGCAGCTCCTCGCGGTCGACATCATACTCACGAGCCAATCCATCGGCGTAGCCAAGCGCATACCGAAATGCACTCGCGCGGGCAATATCGACCACCGTCCGATAGGGGTCCGTCAGCGTAAACGGGCCGAGCCGCCATAACTCACCTGGGCGCCATCGACGATACTCAACGAACTCATATGTATCGCGCCTGGTAGATCTCGGCAACAACATCTGAACGGCATTAAGCAGCGAGTAAGCAGAGCCGATACCGTACAGCAATGCCGCCGTTGAACCGCAGAAAATGGCATCCGGTTCGACGGCCGCAATAGCAGATGCAAGCTGGAAAATGCGGGCTTCCACGTCAAGGTGGCTCCAATAAACAGGATCGGCGTACACATGGTTATAGAGTCGAATTAGAAGCTCTTCCTGCATAAGCTCACGCGCGCGCCGCTCATCCCAAGGATCAGTCGTTATCAATAGCTGCTCGTCATGATGAATCCCGAGAGCGGAAAACAGCATCTTGGCATATGACTTTGGAAAATGTTTAGCTTTATTGGACATGACCCGCACCATAACAATCAAGAACGAGTGAACGCCTTTACGCTATCGCAGAACGGCATTTAAATACCTTGCCAAAAGCTGACCAAAAGCTTGACGTCGCAGGTCAGAGCTTCAAAAAATATTTCCACTCTCGGTAGACGGTCGCTACGACCCTCCCAACGGCATCAAAATCCACCCTTACAATTAGTTGCGGTGAAATACGGACTACATGGGCCATAAAAGCCGAAAAACAGTCCGTATTTCACCGCAACTTAGGAGGGGATGTGGGGTCCCCGGCATGTATATGAAAACGACTCTGGCGCCAAATGAAGCCAAAGCCGTTAAAACTATCCTATGGAGCGGGCGACGGGAATCGAACCCGCGTCATCAGCTTGGAAGGCTGGGGTTCTACCATTGAACTACGCCCGCAAGATATGGTCGGGACGACAGGATTTGAACCTGCGACATCCTGCTCCCAAAGCAGGCGCGCTACCAAACTGCGCCACGTCCCGAAGGTGTTGAGCAGCTAAGGTCTAAACCTTGCGTGTCCCAAAGCGAAGGAAATTATAGGGGAGACTCCCCACCTGTGCAAGCATTGATGCCTTAGCTCCTCGAATGTGCAACAAAACGACTATGGAGCAGACCGATCACAAAGGCAACCACGGCAACCGGCGCCCACGCGGCACCGATATCCGCCAGAGGCAGTGCATCGAACGGCAGCCACGCGCCCGCAAAGAACGCATCGCGGACCGAGGTGATCACACTCTGCACAGCAACCACGCCGCCGACCCACACCCACACCTGCGGATGAGCGTCGCAAAAGCCGTGCACCAGGCCCATCAGTACCAGTACGATGGCAACGGGATACAAGGCGTTGAGCATGGGCACCGAGAACATAAGAATCACGTCGAGGCCCACATTGGAGAGCACGCACGAAAACGCCGCGAACACAAAGGCGAGAATCGCAAAGGGACGGCGCATGGCCTCCTCGGAGGCCTCCGCTCCCCCTTCGACCACATACGTCTCGCAGAAGTAACGCGAGCAGCAGCTGATGAGGCCGATGCACACGTTCATGCAGGCAAGGAAAAAGATCGCAAAGACGACGACCGTGCCGACAAGACCAAAGTGCATAGAGGCCGAACGGGCGAGGATGGCGGCGCCGTTAGTAGCATCGGGCATAACCGTGCCGAGCTGCATGCCGGCAAGCGCCAGGCCGCAGTAGATGACGGCCATGAGCACGCCGGCGATCACACCGGAACGCGAAATCTCGAAGGCCACGCGCTTGTCATCGGTAACACCCAGCTCGTGGATGGTCTCGGCGATGATAATGCCAAAGGCGAGCGACGCGAGCAGGTCCATGGTCTGGTAGCCGGTCAAAAAGCCTTGCACGGCGGCGCCTGCATCGTAGGGAGCCTGAGGCGCGGCAGCCGGTCCCAGCGGCGAGATCACGGCAGCACCCACAACCAGCACGATGAGCGCGATAAGCGCGGGACCCGTAATGCGACCAAGCACGCGCGTGATGACGCCCGGACGCAGCGTGAGCGCAAACGCGACGACGAAGAACCCGATGGCAAACACCAGACGTGCCGTGCCGAGCGAAACACCCTCGGGTAGCAGCGGCACCAGCATTTCGAACGCCGTGGAGCTCGTGCGCGGAATGGCCAGGCACGGACCGATGGCCAGATACACAGCCGCGACAAAGAACTCACCAAACTTGGGGTGCACGCGCCCGGCCAGCTCGCGGGCCGTACCGGCGAGCGCGACAGCGATAAAGCCCATGACGGGCAGGCCGATGGCTGCAATCAGAAAGCCGAGCATGGCGACCGGCGTGGCAGAACCTGCCTGCAGCGCCAGCAGCGGCGGAATAATGAGGTTGCCGGCGCCAAAGAGCATCGAGAACAGGGCGATGCCGACGGTAACGACATGGTCGGAGCGCAGACCGCGCGGGGCGGATGAGGCCATAGGCACACCTTTCGGGTCGAAACAAAAACGGGACGGGCAAAAGGCCCGTCCCGCAAGTATAAACGTTCTAGCAGCTTTAACAGGCTAAATCGCACAGAGCATCGATAGCCGTGTCGGCTTCCTCGTCCGTGTTGAAATACCCAAACGAGAAGCGAACAACACCCTGGCGCTCGGTTCCGAGCGCGCGGTGCATGAGCGGAGCGCAATGGGCACCGGGGCGCGTCGCAATCCCCCACCCTTGCATGAGCGCGTCCGAGATCTCGGCAGAGTCGATATCGCCCACGTTGAGGGACACGATCGCCGAGCGCGTCGGCTGGTCAAAGGCACCGTAGAGCTTAATCCCCGGAATCTCGCGCACACCGGCAAGGAAGCGATCAGCGAGCGCGCGTTCGTGAGCTGCAATCGTCTCCACCCCACCCTGGGCCTCGATAAAGTCGAGACCGGCAGAAAGTCCAGCGATGCCATGACCGTTGAGCGTGCCCGCCTCAAGGCGCGTGGGCCACTCAAGCGGCTGCAGCGCATCGAAGCTGTGCACGCCCGTGCCGCCCATGGCCCACGGGGCCACGTCAATGCCCTCTGCCACGGCCAGGCCGCCGGTCCCCTGCGGGCCCATCAATCCCTTGTGGCCGGTAAAGCACACAATGTCGAGCCCCATGGCCTGCATATCGATATGCGCCGTGCCGGCAGACTGCGAGGCATCGACGATCACAAGCGCGCCGGCCGCATGGGCTATGGCCGCCACGCGCGCAATGTCGACCGCGTTGCCGGTCACATTAGAGGCATGCGTCACCACCACGGCACGTGTACCGGGCGTGACCAGCCGATCGAGCTCATCGTAGTCGAGCACGCCATTCGCGTCGCAACCCGCATGCTCAACGGTCACACCCTGCTCTGCCGCAAGGCGGTTAAGCGGACGCAGCACGGAGTTGTGCTCGAGCACCGTTGTGACCACACGGTCGCCGGGGCGCACCACGCCATTGATGGCGGTGTTGAGCGCCGCGGTGGAATTGGGCGTAAAGCACACATGGTCCGCCCTCGGGCAACCCAAAAGGCGCGCGAGCTTGGCACGGCAAGCGTGAATCGTACGAGCGGCATCGAGGGCACCCGACGTGGCACCGCGCCCGGCATTGCCGAGCGAGCACATCGCCTGCGTCACGGCATCGATGACCGTCTGCGGCTTGTGCATGGTCGTCGCCGCGTTATCCAGGTAGATCATCGCACGACCTCCCACATATCGATCACGGTAAAGCCCTCGGTGGGAACGCCCGCCGCGGCAAGCTCGCCGCGCAGCAGTTCCTCATCCGCAGGCAACGCCTTCCATGCCAAACCGCAGCCGGCAGCGACCTCCCCGGGCACGGGAATCGTGCGCCCGGGAAGGCCGCGCTCGATGCATAGGGTCTCGCACCCCATGGCGGCCGCCGTGGTAGGAAACGTGATGACAAGCGCAGGGCGCTTCTCCCTCATGGCAACTCCAACCAATACGCTACGGGCGCACGACGCGCACGGCCTGCTCCATCTTCTCCACGATCACGTACATGTTGGTGACCTCGCCCACGGCAAGCTGGTCCTTAATGCCATAGTGGTCGAGGCAGGTGCCGCAGGTAAGGATCTCGACGCCCTGCTCGGCCAGACCCTTCAGGTCGTCGAGTACCGGTGAGCCCTCGACGGTGAGCTTGGCGCCGCCGTTATAGAACAGCATGGTCGCGGGCAGCTCCTCCTGCTGCGTCACGGCAAAGATAAAGGCCTTCATGAGCTTGTGGCCCAGCTCGTCGTCGCCGCGGCCCATGCAGTCGGTGTAGACGGAAATGACGAGCTTGCCCTTGCCGGCGCTGGCATCGCAGAAGGCAGTGCCATCCTGCTCGGGATCAGCCACGGCAACGGCGCCAGAGGTCGCCACGGTCACGTGCCACTCGGCGTCAGAAACCTTCTCGACTGAGGCCGTGCAGCCCTTCTCCTGCGCCATCTTGGAGATGTTCTTGACGGCGGTCTCGTTATCGACCGAGGTCACGACTGTACCCTCGCCATCAAGCTGCTTCAGGGCTTTGAGCGTCTTGACGACGGGCAGCGGGCAGGCATCGCCCATGGCATTGACTTCAATCTTGGTAGACATAGTATTTCCTTTCGAATTAATCGTTTTAGAACGGTACAGAGCTCAATAAACGTGTCGTTAACGGACAACGTGGACGGCAGGACCGCCTGGCACCGGCTCGCACACGCGACCGACAACGGCGGCGATACGCCCCTCGGCATCCAGACGGCGCGCAAGCTCATCCACATCCGCCGCGGGCGCCGCAATAAGCAAACCGCCTGAAGTCTGTGGATCGTACAGCGCATCCAACATGCCCGGCTCAAGGTCCTCGTCGGCCGTCACGCGCGGGCCAAAGAAGTCCTGGTTGCGGTAGGAGCCAGCGGGGATAATGCCCAGACGCGCCATGTCGAGCACCTGGTCAAAGAGCGGCACCGCCCCCGACGCAAGCTCAATCTGCACGCCCGAGCCCTCGGCCATCTCGCACGCATGCCCAATCAGGCCAAAGCCCGTAATGTCGGTGCAGCCGTGAAGTTCGAGCCCCTCGGCCAGACGAATCGGCGCCTCGTTGAGGGTGCACATCGAGTCAAACATGGCTGCGGCCTCGTCCTGCTCGATAAGCTCGCCCTTAATGGCCGTGGTGATGATGCCCGAGCCCACCGGCTTGGTGAGCAGCAGTACATCACCCGGGCGCGCCCCACCGTTGGCAAGCATGCGGTCGAGCTGCACAAAACCCGAGACGGACAGGCCGTACTTGGGCTCATCGTCGTTGATGGTGTGGCCGCCCGCGATGGTGCAGCCCGCCTCGACGCACTTGTCGGCGCCGCCCGCCAAGATCTGACCGGCCACCTCCACCCCTAGGCAGCTGGGGATGCAGAGCAGGTTCATGGCATGCGAGGGAGTGCCTCCCATGGCGTAGATGTCCGACAGCGAGTTGGCGGCGGCGATCTGGCCAAAGAGGAAGGGGTCGTCCACCATGGGTGGGAAGAAGTCGACGGACTGCACGAGGCCCAGGTTCTCCCCCACCTTGAAGACGCTCGCATCGTCGGAGGTATCGAACCCCACGAGCAAGTTGTCATTATGCACATTGGGCAAATCGCCCAGGACCTGGGCGAGGGCTCCGGGAGCCAGCTTGGCGGCTCAACCGCTCGCGGCCGTCATAGACGTGAGCTTAATCTGATCGTCAGCCATCGATACCTCCTCTCATCGGTCAATCATTTTCTCCCAGTATACGCATGAATGCGAGCCGACGGCGGATGCATTAATTGAGCGCCTGTGCGCGAATCGCCGCGCCGATCGCTCCGGCAAAGCGAGCCTGGGGCGAGGTGGTCACCGGCGACCCCAGTAGCTCGCCCAACCGCTCCACCACGAAGGCGTTCTCGCACAGGCCACCGGTCAGGTAGTACGGGGCGCCCGCGGCCTGCCCGGCCATGGTCGCCACGCGCGAGACCACGCTGTCGATCACGCCACGCGCAATGTTCTCGCGCGGCTCGCCACGACCGATCAGGCTGATGACCTCGCTTTCGGCAAACACCGTGCACATGCTGGAAATCTTGGTAGGCTCGCCGGAACGTGCCAGATCGGCCATCTGCTGCTGGGAAATACCTAGGCGGTCGGCCATGATCTCCAAAAAGCGCCCCGTGCCGGCGGCGCACTTGTCGTTCATGGCAAACTTGGCCACTCGGCCACTTTTAAGCTGAATGACCTTGGTGTCCTGACCGCCCACGTCGATCACGGTGCCGTGATCGCCAAACAGGCGCACGGCACCGGTACCGTGGCAGGTAATCTCGGTCACGACCTTGTGCGCATAGGGCACGGCGACACGACCGTAGCCGGTCGCGACCACGCGCACGTCGTCGGCCGTCACGTCGTAGCCGGCCGCTGCCAGCGCCTCGCGCAGCCGCTCGGAAGCATCGACCGAGGAAACCCGGTTGGCTGCACGCACGTCCACGCCACCGAACCCTCCCCGTCGACCACGGCAGTCTTAGCCGCCGTAGACCCGATATCGATCCCGATCCCTATCATGGCTCTCTCCCAATCTAAACATCAAAGGTAGCGGCGCGTTCAGGCGCCTTAGCTCTAGGTTTCTCAGGTGCCGGAGATTGCCCCGAAAGAGGAGCGCAGCGTACTTTGGGTACGCAAGCGACGGTTTGAGGGGCAAGATCCGGTGTCTGAGGAAGCTAGAGGGTTTCGATGAAGGCGGCGATGCGCGTCTCGATCTGACCCATGTCGCCATTGCTGTAATCGGTCTCAATCTTCATGTACGGAATGCCCGCACCCTCGACAGCCTCCTGCATGCGCGCGCTCTCAACGTTGAAGGTGTGGCAGGCCTGCAGCACGCTCTCTACCACGCCATCGACATGGTACTTCTCGCACATAGCCAGCGTGTTTCCCATGCGGCCTTCGTTAGGCGTCATGACCGAGCAGTTGATGTCCAGGTAGCGGTCGGCGATGGCGCGCAGGATGTCGGGAGCATCCGGGTCGATCATCATGGCCGCCGTGCGCTCGCCCGAGCAGTCGTCCATGCACACGACCACACCACCGTTGGACTCGATGGTGCGGCCGATCTTGTTGATCACGCCGCCCACCGGGCAGCCAGTGATCAGAATGCGCTTGGCATCCGCCGCAATCGGGCGCTCGCCAGCCTCGTAGGACTCACGCAGCTTGGCGACCTTTTGCTCCAGCTGCTGCGTATAGGCCTCGATATCAAAGCTGAACGTACCGGCGAACATGGTGCTCATCAGGTCGACGCCGCTCATGGCCGCCGGCTGGTTGGCCTGCAGCGCGAACATCTCGAGCTGGGCCGCACGCAAGCGATTGCGACGACGGACAGCGGCGCGCAGGTCGTCATCGGTGATCGTAATACCGTAGAAGTTCTCGAGCTCTTCCTTGAGCAGGCGGCACTCCTCGTACCAGCCCTCGCGCTCATAGGCACGATCGCGACCCTGCGGCAGGTGCAGAATGTACGTGCGCTTGAGCTCGTTGAGTAACTCGTACATCTTCTTCTTGCCGTCGCAGGTGGTCTCACCGATGATCATGTCGCTAAAGTACGTAAACGGGCACTTTTGCGAGTAGGCAAAGCCGTAGGTCGACTTGATGAGCGGGCAGAGGTTTGCCGGCAGCACCTTCTCGGCCTCGGGAATCACCTCATCGGACGTACCGCACAGAGCGACACTTGCGGCCCCCGCGGCATCGATAATCTCGAGTGGCGTATAGCTGCACAGGAAGCCGACCAGGCGATTACCCGCCTGCTTGTAATCCTTGACGCGAATAAACGCCGCCTTGCGCTGCTCGTTGAACTCCTCAAACGTGGACGGCAACGGCTGCTCAATATTTTCCGACATATAACTCCTTAACGAACCTTTTAACCAACCAAGGAAACGGCTTTCCCAGGTGCCCGAGGTTGCCGTGAAAGATGAGCGCCGCATACTTTGGTAGCAAGCGACGGTTTGAACGGCAAGATCGGGTGTCCGGGAAAGCCGCCGGGACGGATAGCCCTAAATGGTTTCCAAGAAGGCCTCAATCCTGGTTTGTAGCTGGCCTGCATCCTCGCCGGCGTAGTCGGTCGTGATGTGCATAAACGGAATGCCGGCCTCCTCGGCGGCCTTCTCCACGGCAAACGACTCCATCTCGTAGAGCGTGCAGAACTGCAGGGCCACGTCGACGATGCCGTCGGCATGCAGGTCCTTGGCCATCTGGACAATGTCCTTCATACGCTGGTCGTTGGGCGTAAAGACGGCGCAGTTGATCTTAAAGTAGCGCTCGGCGATGGCATCAAGCATCTCGTCGACCGTCTCACCGGACTCGTCGACCAGATCCTTGTAGTAGCGCGAACCCGTGCAGGACTCCTCGCCCACCACGACGCCGCCGGCCTTCTCGATGAGGTTGAACAGCTTCCAGTTGGGCACGGCCATGGGCGTGCCGGTGTACAGGATGCGCTTGGTCCCCTTGGGCGCCACGCCCTCGCCGGCCTCGACACGCTGCTCGCACTCAGCCGCCATATCGTTAATGGCTCCGGTCAGACGCGGCGTGTCGTCCATAAAGGCGGCCTGAACGGTCAGCAGGCTGTCGAGACCGCTGATGGGCGCCGGGTCGGCAGCGCGCGTGGCAGCGAGGCGCTGCAGGGCACGGCGCTTCTCATTTACGGCGTGGATGGCGGCCTTCAGGCGCTCGGGCGTAATCGTGACGCCGCACTCTTCCTCGATCTTGGCGGCGAGCTTCTTGACCTCGGCCTTCCAGGTCACGAGCGTCGACTTGTCGTGTACGTTGGGGATATCCATGACGTACATGTTCTTTTGCGTGGCAAAGAACTCGTAGGCCTTCTTCTTGCCATCGCAGGTGTTCTCGCCGACTACCAAGTCGCTCGACTCGATGTAGGGGCAGACCTCGCCCAGCTTAAAGCCGGCAAAGCTCTTGATAAGCGGACAGGTGTTGCGCGGCAGATGCTCCTCGACCTTGTCGGTCGCCCAGTCGGCACCCGAGCACAGGCCCACGGGAATGCCGTCGCAGGCGAGCACAATCTCCTCGGGCACGTAGACGCAGAACGAGCCCACGATCTTGGTGGCCTCGCCGGCCTCCTTCTTGTCGAGCATCTCCTTAATACGGCCGCTGTGGATGTTGGTGGCTACAAAGTCCAGGTAGGACGTGGACTTGGGGCGATTGTTCTGCGTCAGGAACATATCGCCGTACATCTGGCCCACGGCGCCCAGCAGCATGTCGTGGTCGGCAAGATTCATGCCGAGGCTCTCCCACATCGGATGGAAATCGAATTCTTCAGCCATGACGGTTCCCCTCTCGAACCAAAAACGGATAACAGCGGTATCGATGCACGACGGACGGCGATTGCCCGGCCGTGCTCAAACCCGGAATTTTAGGGAACCTGCCTTGCGGACGGTTATTTAGTTGTGCGTCGTCTCTCCCGGAGCCGTGAACATACCTGCTCATATGCGGCTCCGAGCCATATACAGGGCACGCGCGGCAACGCGGCGAATATATGTCGTCTGCGGCATGTGCGCACCCTCCTTTACAAGTTAAGGTCAACTATATCAACGGTTGTCGTCCAGACGAACACCGCCGTCATGCGTACGACAGCGTCGTGTGCCGTCGTTTAATAAATAATTATCTTAATTGATAAGAGTTTGTCATCCCTCATTCGTCGTGCGACAAGATAAAGCCGACGAGGCTTATATCCCCGACGGCATTACCCGGCGCTATCGACAAACCAAATGGATCCTGCTGGCATCAAAATGCATGCGCAGCGTCTCGCCTGCTTGCGGTAGCTCGTCGACAGGCATGCCCACTTTGTTGACCTTCCACTGCAGACGCGTGGGCGCATCGGCCCGCGGCGCATCCAACAGCACCAGGCGCTCAAAACGCGAATCGCTCACGCGCGCCACGTGCAAATCGTAGCTGTTGCGACCCCGCTCGGCACGGTTGTCCACATGGAAGTAGCTCGCACGAATACCCAGATATGCCACGTCATCGGGAACCTCGCGACCCACGTTAAAGGTCATGCCCCAGTCGAGGGCCTCAACTTCTTCGTCGCCAATCTTGCGCGCCCGGCTTGTGTTCTTGCACCCCGTCAGACGCAGCGCCGCCAGCGTCTGCGGACGGCGAACCACGTCCTCGATGGAGCCGATCTCCTCAACATGCCCGTTGCGCATCACGCAGATGCGCTCGCACAGACGGCACGCCTCGTCGATATCGTGACTCACGTAGAGCACGGTGCGGTTGCATACATCGAACAGGTCGAGCATGTTCTGCTCGAGGGCGCTCTTGAGGTACGCATCGAGCGCACTCATGGGCTCGTCGAACATAAAGATGCCCGGGTGCGCCGCTACCATGCGGGCGAGCGCCACGCGCTGCTGCTGGCCGCCCGAGAGGCGCGCGGGATAGCGGTCGGCAAAGTCGGCCAGTCCAAAGATACTCAGGTAGCGCTCGGCAAGTTGCTTGCGCGCCGCGGCGTCGCCTGCACCCTCAACGCCAGCGCACACGTTATCGGCCACCGTCATGTTGGGAAACAGCTGATAGTTTTGGAACAGCAGGGCACACTTGCGCTCCTGGGGCGACAGGTTGATGCCCGCCGCCGAGTCAAAAAAGGTCACGCCGTTGACGACGATCTTCCCCTCGTCGGGGGTCTCCACACCGGCAATGCAGCGCAGTGTACAGCTCTTGCCACAACCCGAGGCGCCCAGCAGCGCCACACGCTCCTCGCCGGCCTCAAGCTGCATGTCGAGCATAAAACCCGGAAAGCGCTTTTTGATATCCAGGACAAGCGACATGGCCTATCGACCTCCCTTCGAGACGGCGTCATCGCGCATGAGCTCGGCCAGCGCCTCGCGATCGATACGCAGCGCATCGCCGCCGACTGGGTCGAGCGAATCGGCCTGGCCACCCAGCTGCTTGGCCTGCTTGCGCTCCGCACGGGAAAGGCCCCGCTCGCGATACTTTTGCGAATGAGCGGTGTACATATTGATGAACAGAATGACCAGGAAGCTGAACGCAATTACGACCACGACCCAAAAGAGGGCTACCGACGTGTTGCCCCCCATCCACTCAAAGTAGATGGCGATGGGAATGGTCTGGGTAATGCCGGCGTAGTTGCCCGCAAAGAACAGGGTGCAGCCAAACTCGCCCATGGCACGCGCGAAGGCGAGCACCGTGCCGGCGGCGATGGAGGGCCAGCCGAGCGGCATCATGAGCTTGGCAAAGATGCGACGTTCGGACCATCCCAAGGTTCGCGCGGCGTCGAGCATCTGCGTATCGAGGCTCTCAAAGGCACCGAGCGCCGTGCGGTAGACCAGGGGAAACGACACCACCACGGCAGATATCACCGCCGCGGGCCACGTAAAGACGATCGAGACGCCATGCGCGATAAGCCACCGACCGACCCCGGTCGAGCGGCCAAACAGCATGAGGAGCAGAAAGCCGCAGACCGTGGGCGGCAGCACCATAGGAATCGTAAAGACCGAATCGAGCAGGCCCTTGATACGACTCGAGGTACCCATAGTCTTCCACGCGGCGAACAAGCCCAGCGCAACGGAGATCAGCAGGGCAAGGCCGCTCGTTTTTATGGACACCCAAAACGGGCGATAGTCGATGTCGCCCAAAAAGGAGACCAGAGAGGTCAAGGGCCCCTGCTCATCCCGTAACACGACAGACGATGCCTCAACCATTTGAGCGCTATCAAGCCAACGCGCGCCACCCTTGGCATCACCTGAGGCTGATGCAATCACCACATAGCGGTCCCCATCCGCACCGTGCTCGTCAAAGCCATAGGTATACCCGCCGGCATCAAACGTTGTTTCCGCCGTGACATACCAAGGAAGATCCATATCCCCCAGCTGCGCACCTCCCATGCAGTTTGCGCTGTCGAGCTCACAGACGAGGGCCTTGAGACCCGATACGCACTCGTTGTCCTGCGGATCCAATCCAAACTTCTCGACCGCCTTGGGCGATATCCACACCACAACGCGATCGGCAGCAGGCGCCACCACAAGGTCCACGTCCTCGTCAACGGGAAACCGGTAGCCCTCAGGCTGGCCTTCCATGGCACGAGCGGTCCCCTTGGCCAACCGCTCAAAACCCTCGATCCCATAGGAAAGCCCATGAGCGGTCGCAGCAACCTGGGCCCCGTCCTCAGCATCCCCAGCCAACGCAAATCCCGGCACACAGCAAAGCGCGAAGGCCAAAGCACAGGCGACAAGCATGCGGAATCTATTAAGCACGAAAAGCTCCAAGCGAATACAAGGACGGAGTGAAACACAAAACGATGGAATTATCACGCCAAGCCGCACTACGCGGAAAGCTCAAAGCCGTACTTAGCCCAAATCTTCTGAGCTTTCTTGTTGGTCAGGCAGAAGTCGATGAACGCCTTGGCCTCGTCGGCATGCTCGGAGCCATCGGCGACAGCGCCCGGATACACGATGGGCTTGTGCGAATCCTCGGGGCACACGAAGGCCTCCTCGATGCCGTCGTAGCGGAAGATGTCAGAGCTGTAGACAAAACCGGCCACGCAGTCGCCTGTGGACACATAGGCGGCGGCGGTACCAACTTTGTCGGCCAGCGCGACCTTGTCGGCGATCTCGGGAGCATACTCGCCGTCGTCGCCCTCGGTGCCGGTGTAGAGGCCCACGGAGGCCAGGGCCTGGTTGGCGTACTTGCCGGCGGGAACGGTCTTGGCGTCGCCAATGGCGATCTTGCCGTCCAGATTCGCGACGTCGTCGATGACCTCGACCTTGGTGTCGGAGCCCTCGGCGCGAATGATCACAAGGTCGTTGACGAACATATCCTCACGGGTGTCGGCATCGACGAGTCCGGCGGCCTCGGCGTCGTCCATGGTGCCCTTGGAGGCCGTGATGAGTACGTCAACCGTGGCACCGGCACGCATCTGCTCGACAAGGTCGCCGGAGGCCTTAAACTGCGTGTCGGCAAACGTGGTACCGGTCTGGTCGGTGTAGAGCTCCTGGACCTCGGGAAGGGCCTTCTCAAGTGAGTTGGCAGCAAAGACCTGAAGCTCGACAGCTTTCTTGGAAGATGCCTTAGCAGAACCGGTAACAGATCCGGCCGGCTCGGACGCCTTGTTGCTCGAGCAGCCGGCAAGCCCAAGACCGGCAGCGGCGACAGCAGAAAGCGAGACGAATCCGCGGCGAGAAACCATATCGAACATGTTCAACCCTTTCGGATCTTGTGCCCGGGTACCCCACCGCGGGCTTTAATCTGCAATCAGATTATACTTCTGCGAGAATAATGATAGTGAGAAATTATTCTCGCCAGAGAATATAGTTTCGAGTTGCCATACACCTTGGCGTCGCTTCGGCGGAAAACAAAGGCGGAGCAGCCGTTCAGGTCGCCCCGCCGCAGGTAAACCGCTTATTTGGCGTGCCCGCCGCCCGCCGTCATTTGGGCCGCATGCTCCAGCTGGTCGCTCACGGCCTCCCAGCTTTCGCGGGCCGCTTTCGTAGATCCCGGAAAGTTGATGACAAGTGTATACCCACGCTGCATGCACACGGCGCGCGAGAGCATAGCGCGGCGTGTCTTGGTCATGGAATACGCACGGATTGCCTCTGCAATACCCGGCACATCGCGGTCGCAGACGGCACGCGTCGCCTCGGGTGTCACGTCGCGCATCGAAAGCCCCGTGCCGCCACAGGTGAGCACGACATTGGCGTGGCACGCATCGGCGGCTTCCACAATGGCATCACCGATTTCGCTGACGTCGTCGCGCACGACCACATGCGAGGCGACCGTCCATCCCTGCGCCTCGATAAGTTCCTCGAGCGCGGCACCCGCCTCGTCCTGCGCAAAATCGCGCGTATCCGAGCACGTCACGATCGAAATCTTCAACTCCATAGCGTTCCCCCTATAGCACCGTTCCCTCGGGCAGGTCGACGCGAACAACGTCCACGACATCTCCCGCCCTGAGCTCGCACGGTCCTTCGTCAATACACAGCAGGCAGTTCGCACGCTGCATAGTTCCAAGCAGCGCCGAATTCTGCGTCTTGGCCTCGGTCACCAGCAGCTCACCGGTCTCGGGGTCGCGCAAAACCGTCGCGCGATCGAAGAAGCGTCGGTCCTGGCGCTTCTTCACGCCGTGCGTCAATATCGCCTGCTGCACGGGACGCATGCCTTCGGCAAATCCGCGCATCTTGCGAATCGCCGGGCGGGCGAGCATCTCAAAGCCCACATACGCCGCTGCGGGATTGCCCGAAAGCCCCAAATACGGCTTACCCCCAAGCAAGCCAAACGTAATGGCCTTGCCCGGACGCATCGAGATGCGATCGAACAGCACCTCGCCCTCGCGCCGGACGAGCGCCGTCACGAAATCGTAATCACCCGCCGAGGCGCCACCGCTCGTAATGACAAAATCGCACTCCTGCACGGCACGATGCACCAGCTCGGCAATCGCCTGCTCATCATCGGGCGCAATGCCGTAGAACACGGGCTCGGCGCCGGCATCGAATGCCTCGGCCATTAACGCCGAGGAGTTGGAATCGCGAATCTGACCGCGCGCCGGCAGCTCACCCGGCGCGACCAGCTCCGTGCCCAGCGAGATAATGCCCACGCGCGGAGCGGCATGGACCTTCACGCTAGCGTAACCGGCGCTTGCCAGTAGGCCGGCGCCCGCCGGAGCCACGACCTCGCCGGCGTGCATCACAACATCGCCGGCATGAGCCTCCTCGGCGGCAGAGCGAACGTTCTCCCCCACCTTGGCAGGCGCCGAGAAGCTCACGCGTGAGCCCTCGTTGCCATTGCCGTCAAGCACCTCGACAATCTCGTATTTCACCACGGCATCCGCACCCTCGGGCACCGGCGCACCCGTCATGATGCGGACCGCCTCGCCCGGGGCGATTGCGCCCTCAAACACATGGCCCGCGGCCTCGTGTCCGATAACGTCGAGCGTCACCGGCGCCTCGCCAGACGCCTGCACCAAGTCCGCCGAGCGCACGGCATATCCGTCCATAGCGCTGTTGGCAAACGGCGAGATGTCGATATCGGCCACCGCGTCCTCGGCCAAGGGAAGACCGGCGGCCTGCCACACGGGAATCTCGATGAGATCCGTCGGAACAACATGCGACAGAACAATCGACTGCGCGTCCTCCAGCGGAATGAGTTTCTCTGCCATATGCACCTCTTAATGCCACGGCGCACAACAGGAGCGCCGATTCTTTATGCTTGTCTCAGTATAATCCCCCGACGCACGACCGCGACTCGGCCTGTACCCGCAAATACACCTGTCGGTTGCAGGCCGCGAAACAGAATGGAAACCAACCCACCGGCTCGTCGCGTTTACCGCGTTTTATAATGCTTGCGTTACAACCTAAAAGAGGAACATATGGCTCATAACGACAAACCCGAAAGCGCAAACGAGGCGCAGGATCATTCCCAGCCGCTCGACGACGGCGGCCTTTTCTCCCTTAGCGACGTCATCATGGCAGGCAGGCAACAGCTCACCCGCTCCGAGCATCTCTTGGCTGCCGACACACTCCGCAACGCCCGCAACCTACTCGCGAGCGCTAAGTTGCTCGTACTCGTCGTCATCGTCTCGCTCGCCATGGGCGTTGCCGCTTGGGCGTTTTTGGCCTCGCTGAATATCGCGACCGACTATCGCGAGCACCATGCATGGGTCTACGCCTTGCTTCCTGTTGTGGGCGTTGCCACCGCATGGGTGTACAAAAACCACGGCCTTGCCGCCAAACGAGGCAACAACCTGGTCATCGACTCCGCCCTGGGCACACGTCTCATCCATATGCGCATGGCCGTCCTCACCTTCGTCTGCTCCACGCTCACGCACCTAACGGGCGGATCGGCCGGTCGCGAGGGAGCCGCGGTACAGATTGGCGGCACCATCGCCAGCAACATCTCGAGCCTCGCCCACCTCAAAAAGCATGACCACCACGACCTCATGCTCGCCGGCATCTCGTCGGCCTTTGGCGCCGTATTCGGTTCGCCCCTTGCCGGCGCGTTCTTTGGCATGGAGATGTGTTTTATCGGCAAGATCGACTACACCGCGGGCATCTACTGTCTGGTCGCCTCGTTTACCGGCTACTTTACATCACTCGCCCTGGGTACCGAGTACGAAGCGAATGTCATCGCCAGCGTTCCCAACATGACACCACGGACGGTTGCCATCGTTGTTATCAGCGCCATTATCTTCGGTCTGACGGCACGCCTCTTTGCCTGGTCGGTTCGAACCGTCAAAAGCCTGTACGGTCGCTTTATCACCAACTACCTTGCTCGCGCACTCGTGGGCGCGCTCGTGGTGCTCGCGGCATACGCGATGCTCGACGCCTGGAAGTATGCCGGCCTTGCCACCTGGCTCTCGGGCGCCGGGTTCGCCGGTAACACGACCCTTGCCGACGCAGCCATCAAGCTCGTGGTGACGGCGCTTACCCTGGGTGCGGGCTTCCAAGGCGGCGAGGTCACGCCCCTGTTTGGCATCGGCGCGGCGCTCGGCGGCTGGATCGGTTGCCTCGTCGGTATCGACCCCAGCTTTCTGGCGGCGCTGGGCATGCTCGGTGTTTTCTGCGCCGGCCTTAACGTGCCCATCACCACCTGTATGATGGCCATCGACCTGTTCCACGGCACGGCAGCCGGCTTCTTCGTGATCGTGGCGTTTATCAGCTATCTTGTCGGCGGCCACCGCGGCGTATATCCCGCGCAGCGCATTGTCTCGCCTAAACGCCGTTCGCTTATTGTGGATGAGGGCGGTACGGTAGCGGATGCTATCGAGCGCCACAACGACCTGATAGAGTAGACGTTAGTATTCGCCGTGCAGCCACAATCGGGGGCAATTCGACCTGAGCGCGACCGCACCGTCACGTCATACGCCAGGAGTCGCCCCATGCACGCAACTGATTTTGGTCGCACGCTCATAATCGCCAACCCTGCCGCCCAGTCGGGTGCGGCGCGCGAGGTCGCTGAGCGCCTGCAGCGCTTTTTGGACATGACCGCGCGCGCATCCCAGTTTGATCTGGTGCTAACCGAGCACATGGGACACGCCAAGGAGCTTGCCGCACAGGCTCAGGGCTATCGTACCGTTATCGCACTCGGCGGCGACGGCGTGATCCACGAGGTCGTCAACGGGCTTATGACACAGGATGAGGCGGTCCGGCCCGCTCTTGCCGTCCTGCCCGTAGGCTCCGGCAACGATTTTGCCCAAACGCTCGGTATCGATGATTTCTCCGGTAAGGATTTTGGCGCGCTGCTCACCTGCGAGCTGCAGCGTCAGGACATCGGGCGCATTCGCTCATGGAACCCCGCAAACGGCAGCGGCGAGGCTTCCGTTGTGTACTACGACCAGACGCTTTCGGTCGGCATCGATGCCGCCATCGGCCTGGGCACCACCGAGCTGCGCAAAAAGACCGGCTTGACGGGCGCGCCGCTCTACACCCTCTCGGGCCTGGAGCAGTTTGGCCTGCGCTATCGCAACTACCTCATGACAGTCAGCTTTGACGGGGCGCCCGCCGAGCGCGTGAGGGCGATTATCATGGCGATTCAGCTGGGCCCCACGTATGGCTCGGGCTATCGCATCTGCCCCGATGCCGACCCCTGCGACGGCATGCTCGACGTCTGCTACGCATGCGGCCCCGTCCCTCGCGCGATTGCCCTGCCTATGTTCCTCTCGGCCAAAGACGGCCACCATACCAAGTTGCCACCGGTTCGCATGCGCCGCTGCCGCCATGCCGAGCTCACCTTTGAGGAGCCCGACTACCCCATCCAAGCCGACGGCGAGCCCATCGTCGCCTCGCGCATCGAGGTCGACATCCTCGCCGGCGCCCTCCATGTCTGGCGCCCCACCCGCTAACCCAACCTAAGTTGCGGTGAAATAGGGACTGTTTATGCAGCAAGTGCCGCAAAACAATCCCTATTTCACCGCAACTTATGAGGAGGCTATTCGTCGCTGCCCGGTTTGCGTCGGTTGGCCTTTTTAATGGCGTTGAAGTGTTTGTCGTTGAGCCTGCGCTGGCGAGAGCGCTGAGGCACCTTGGTCTTTACGCGTCGGCGCGGTGGACGCCCGCGACGCCCCAGCTCGGCGCGCAGCTTACGCAGGCAGCTGCTACGATTTTGGAACTGGCTGCGGCTCTCGCGCGCCGTCACCGGGTAAATCCCCCCGAAGGGATATGTTTCATGCGCACCGCCGAGTCCGTCGTGTTGACGCCCTGCCCGCCGGACCCGTCGCGCGAAACACCTGCACCTCGCAATCGCGCGCCAACTCCTCGGCCGACATCTCGGCACAGCGCGCATACTCGCGCCATCCCATCTTGTTCTCATCCATATCAACACCTCCCCTCATACAAAAAATGTGACAAAGGGACAGTCCCTTTGTCACATCGCATACCAATCGCTTGTGTCGCGCGCTTAGGCGAAGGTGATCTCGCCGGTCTCGCAGTCCATATCGGCGATACGGGCCAGGCTCTCGACGCGGAAGCCGCGCTCGCGGAGCTTATCGCCACCGCCCTGGAAGCCCTTCTCCACCGCAATGCCAATACCGGACACCTCGGCACCCGCAGCCTCACAGATCTTGATAAGACCCTCGAGCGCGCAGCCGTTGGCCAAAAAGTCGTCGATAATCAGGACCTTGTCGCCCTCGGACAGGAAGCGCTTGCCAACGATGACCGGGTACTCCTTCTGCTTGGTAAAGGAGTAGATGGTCGTGGCATACTGCTCGCCGTCGAGGTTGATGGACTGTGCCTTCTTGGCAAAGACCACCGGCACGCCGCCAAAATGCTGAGCCGCGATGCAAGCCATGCCAATGCCCGAAGCCTCGATCGTCAGGATCTTATTGATCTCGACGCCCTCGAACAGACGGGCCCACTCGGCGCCCATGTGGTCAAACAGCTCAACGTCGCACTGGTGGTTGAGGAAGGCATCAACCTTAAGGACGTTACCGGCCTTTACGATGCCGTCATGGCGAATACGATCCTCAAGCTCCTGCATGGCGCAACCCCTTCTCGCGGCAACGATACCGCGCGATTAATAAACGTTGCTCGATAGTCTACCACGGACCGACCCCCGCCCGCCCCACAAGCCGCATCGCACCATAAAGCCGCAAGACCAGTAGATGGGCCGATTCGTGGCAAGCCTGCCTCCACAAGCTAATGGCGGGCGCGCACCCTCACCAAACGCACCATGGCAAGCGCAAAGCCCACGGCGGCCACAGCCATGAGCACGTAGAACACCGAACGGAAACCAAACAGGAACACATCCGGACGGCCTGCAACAAAACTGGTCACGGCCTCGCCCATCGCCACGCTCATCTGCCCATACAGGATATGCGACGCCGCCGTAATGCCCACCGCCATACCCGCATAGCGCGCTAGACTACCCAAGCTGCCTGCAAAACCGAGCGCCTCGCGCGGGGCCGAACCCATATACAGCGAGTTGTTGGGGCTCTGGAAAATCGACGTGCCGCACGACATAAACGCGGCACAGCACACGATCACAGGGATAGAAGAGTGCTCGTCGAGCGTGCTTACCGCAAAGAGACCGCACACGTACACGCCCAGGCCGACCGCCGTGGGGCCCTCGCAGCCAACACGGTCCGAAACCGTTCCCGAAAGCGGGCCGATAAAGGCATTCACCATCGGCAGTGCCAAAAAGAGCAGTCCGGAAATATCGGAGCTAAAGCCATGGGCGTCCTGAAAATAGAACGGCAGAATAAACTCGGATGCGCCAATGCCAACGAACACGATGAGCATGCAGGCAAGGTTGATGGTAAAGGCCGAATTTGCAAAGCAGCGACGAGCAGCCTCGATCAGGGACATGGGACGCTCGCCGGCCTCCGGCTTAACATGCGGCAGCGTGTAGAGCCCCACGATAAACGAGATGACGCCAATGGGCAGGTTGATGAGGAAGATACTCTCCCAGGGAAAGCTTGCCACCAGCATGCCACCGAGCACGGGGCCACACATCATGCCGAGGGCCACGAAGGTCGCGAGAATACCCATAGCACGACCGCGTTCGCGCGCCGGAAACGACTCGGTGATGATACCCATGTTGTTGGCCATGGCCGCCGCGCAACCGACGCCCTGAACAATACGTGCCAGAATAAGAACCTCGAGCGAGGCCGAAAGGCCACAAAGCAGCGAGCCAACCGTAAAGACGATGACGCCCAGCTGGAACACATTCACCTTGCCGCGCACGTCGCCCAGGCGGCCAAACGGCAGCATAGCCACGCATGTCGCAAGCAGGTACACCGAACTCACCAGCTGAATGCGATCGAGGCCCACGCCCAGTTCCTTTTGCATCACGGGCAACGCCACGGTCACGACGGTCGAATCCAGGCACACCATAAACGTCATGATGAGCACGGTAAACAGAATCGCCCACTTGTTCTTGCCATGGGTGTCGCCCTCAAGGGCAATGTGCTCGCGGCGCAGCTGCTCTGCGGTTTTCTCCATATCCATCCTTTCGAGTGGCGCAACGCAAAAACGGGACCCCGATCGCCTGCAAACAGTCGCGATTGGGGTCCCGCCTACGGAATCGGAACGAAAGGTCGTCGAAGCTTTCTGCCAGCATCGGCGCCTCGTGCGTACGCTAGCCTAGCACTGCTCGAGCGCCTGCTCAAGGTCGGCAATCAGATCGGCCGTGTCCTCGAGACCGCACGACAGGCGTACCATGTCGGCAGAGATGCCGCAGGCGATGAGCTCCTCATCGTTCATTTGGCGATGGGTGGCGTTTGCCGGATGCAAGCAGCAGGTGCGGGCGTCGGCCACGTGCGTGGCGATCTGGGCGAGCTTAAGGCTCTTCATAAAGGTCTCGGCCGCCGCGCGACCACCGTTAAAGCCAAAGCTCACGACGCCGCAAGTACCGTTGGGCATGTACTTCTGAGCGATGTCATAGTACTTGTCGCCCTCCAGGCCCGGATAGCTCACGAAGCGTACCTTGGGGTGGCTCTGCAGGAACTTGGCGACCGCCAGACCATTCTCACAATGGCGCGGCATGCGCACGTGCAGGCTCTCGAGCGAGCTGTTCAGGAAGAACGCCGCCTGCGGGTTCTGCATGGGGCCGAGGTCGCGCATAAGCTGCGCAGTGGCCTTGGTAATAAAGGCGCCCTCGCGACCGAACTTCTCGGCATAGGTCACGCCGTGGTAGCTCTCGTCAGGCGTGGTGAGACCCGGGAACTTGTCCGCATGGGCCATCCAGTCAAACTGGCCGTGGTCGACGATCACGCCACCCAGGTAGGCCGCATGGCCATCCATGTACTTAGTGGTGGAGTGCGTGACGATGTCGGCGCCCCACTCAAAGGGACGGCACATCACGGGCGTCGGGAAGGTGTTGTCGACCATCAGCGGTACGCCGTGGTCCGTGCGCGGCCTTGGCAAAGCGCTCAATATCGAGCACGGCAAGGGCGGGGTTAGCAATCGTCTCGCCAAAGACAAGCTTGGTGTTGGGCTGGAAGGCTGCCTCGAGCTCCTCGTCGGTGCAGTCGGGGGCAACGAACGTGCAGGTCAAGCCCATACGACCCATGGTGTGAGCCAACAGGTTGTAGGTACCGCCGTAGATGGCGGAGCTCGCGACCACGTGATCGCCGGCGCCGGCAACGTTAAAGATCGCGAGGAAGTTCGCGGCCATGCCCGAGCTCGTGAGCATCGCTGCGGTGCCGCCCTCCATCTCGCAGATCTTGGCGGCAACCAAATCGCACGTGGGATTCTGCAGACGGCTGTAGAAATAGCCCGACTCCTCCAGGTCAAACAGCTTGCCCATGTGCTCGGACGTGTCGTACTTCCACGTGGTGGACTGGTAGATGGGCACCTGGCGCGGCTCCGCATCTCCCGGGTGATACCCGCCCTGAACACATGTCGTACCGATGGTCTGCTCGCTCATATCCAACTCCCTTACTTGGGTTTTGTTTTTATTCGGTTCACGATACCGCTACCCTGCACCCCTCTCAACCCATCCCCAAGGTAGGTTATGGGACAAATTGATCAGGGGTATTTATCTCAAGCCTTGGGCATTTGCTCGATAGATAAAAATGAGGCATCCATGAAGCTCTCGATGATTACACGCACCGTCATGGGTACCATAGGCGGGTACACCGTGACTAAGGAGACAACGATGAAGCAAATCGATACGGCCCAGCTCGACATCACCGCCTGTCAGGCTCAGGCTGCCGAATACCATGCCCGTGGCTTCAACTGCGCCCAGGCCGTCGCCTGCACGCTCGCACCTGCCGTCGGACTCGACCCCCAGGTCGCCTTTACCCTCACCGAGGGCTTTGGCGCCGGCATGGGCGGCATGACCGAAACCTGCGGCGCCATCTCGGGCGCCGTGGCCATCATGGGTTTTGTAATGAGCGACGGCATGGAAAACCCCAAGACCAAGGGCCAGACCTACAAGCTGTCGCGCGAAATCGCCAAGCGTTTTAAAACGAAGAACACAACGACCGTCTGCGGCACGCTCAAGGGCGTCGGATCGGATAAGGGTCCGCTCCGCAGCTGCCCTGGTTGCATCGACGATGCCGTCGAGATCGCCTGCGATGTGCTAAAGCAGCTCGCCGAGTAAACGGCAGCAACAGAAAACGACGGCCGGCGCGCTTGGGATCCATCCAAAAGCACGCCGGCCGTCGCCATTAGAACTCGGCAAATTCGGGAGCGCCGACCTCGATCTCCTCGCGCCCCGCCATAAGCTCGCGCATCTTGGCGCAAAATAGCTCCTGCTCCCCCGCCTTAAACACCAAGTGAAGTGTCACGGCATCCGCGTAATCGGTATCCAAAACCTTGGCACCCAAATCCTGCGCCAAACGAAGCACCTGCTCATACTGCGGATAGGCCACATGCACGTCAACCGGCACGACGCTTGTCATCTCAACGATCTGCCCGGCCTCCTGAGCCGCAGCCACCGCCGCCTGCGTCGCCGCGGTATAGGCGCGCACCAAGCCGCCAGGCCCCAATAGTGTGCCGCCAAAATAGCGCGTCACCACACAGCAAACATTTTTGAGCTCTGCGCCGCGCAACACCTCGAGCGTCGGCATACCGCTCGTGCGGCTCGGCTCACCGTCATCGCTCTGGCGCTCGCGTCCATCGACCAAAATCCACGCGGGAACATTGTGCCGAGCGTCGTAATGACGCTTGCGAACCATCTCGATAAAGGCATTCGCCTCATCCTCGGACTCAATATGGACAAGCTGGGCAATAAACCGGCTCTTGCGGTCCACAAACTCGCCCGAAGCCTCAATATTCGACTGCAGAGTAAAATAGCTGTCCAACAAAGCCCCTCAACAACAAGCAAAGCAACAAACAGCCTCAATAATACGGCAAAGGCCGTACCGATAACCTCGGTAAATAGAACGGAAACGCCAATGATACCGTCACCAACAGCGAGAACCCGTCAGCGCGAGCAAGGTGCCTTGAAAGACAAGGGCATTGACCTTATGGTCATGCCCGAAGGCTTGAAAGGCAGATTGCCGCGCTGACGGGTTCGCAGCGTCAACATAGTTGCCAAGTGGGCCTATAAGCCGGGTTCTGTCGTGAACGGTCATTTATCTTGTCTGCACGTTACCGTGCAGCTCCACGCACGCTACCCGAACGCGGACCGGGCCGGTCCATAGCGTTCCTATTCGCGCTTGCTCCGGATGGGGCTTGCCAAGCCGCCGTGTTGCCACGACGCTGGTGGTCTCTTACACCACCGTTTCAGCTTTTCCCTTTACGCCTTGCGGCGCAGGTGGGAGTCTTCTTTTCTGCGGCGCTTTCCGTCGGATCACTCCGCCCGGCCGTTAGCCGGCATCCCGCCCTCTGGAGCCCGGACTTTCCTCACGCGTGTTGCAAGCAGCACATCGCGCGACCGTCTGGCCCACTCAGCAGTGCAAGAGTGTAGCACACCGTTGCCGCAGGCAATGGCACAACACAAGCGTTCGACACGATAAACCAAGAACCACTCCATACAGTACAATAGGGTTGTCGATGGGCAACGTCGCCAGTCGAGACGCGGCCGCGCTCCGCACCCCTCCGTCTACTCGGTGCGTTCCCGCCTCCTCCCCGAGGCGGGATGTCGGCATTTTTCATACACCGACAACCAAATAACGTGTGGACAGCCCGGCAGCATTGCGCATCTCGGCGCCAAATGCAAAAAGGGATCCGTCCATTACGGACGGATCCCTTAAAACAAGTGATCGTCAAACCGATTTACTCGGCGTCGGTCTCCTCGTCCTTCTTCTCGGAAGGCAGCGGGGTAACCTCGATCTCGACGCCCAGAGTCTCAGCAGCGGACTTCATGGACAGGGAGATACGACGACGGTCGAGGTCGATCTCCATGACCTTGACCTGAACCTTGTCGCCCACGTGGGTGACCTGAGAAGGCTGATCGACGTGCTTGTTGGCCATCTCGGAGATGTGCACCAGGCCCTCGATGCCCTCGCCCAGGTCGACGAATGCGCCGAACGGGACAAGCTTGGTCACAGTACCCTCGACGATAGCGCCGACGGGGTACTTCTTGACCAGTGCGCGCCACGGATCCTCGGTGGTCTGTTTGAGACCCAGGGAGATGCGCTCGCGGTTGAGATCGACGTCGAGAACCTCGACCTCGACCTCCTGGCCGACCTTGACAACCTCGGAAGGATGGTTGACGTGGTTCCAGGAGAGCTCGGAGATGTGGATGAGGCCGTCGATGCCGCCGAGGTCGACGAAGGCGCCGAAGTCGACGATGGAGGAAACGGTGCCCTGGAGACGCATGCCAGACTTGAGCTTGGACAGGATCTCGGAGCGCTCGGCCTTACGGGACTCCTCGAGCACGACGCGACGGGAGAGGACGACGTTGTTGCGGTTGCGGTCCATCTCGATAACGCGGGCCTCGATGCGGGTGCCCATGTAGGAGGTGAGGTCCTTGACGCGACGGAGGTCGACGAGGGAAGCGGGCAGGAAGCCACGCAGGCCGATGTCGAGGATCAGGCCGCCCTTGACAACCTCGATAACCTCGCCCTCGACGTTCTCGCCGGAGTTGAACTTCTCCTCGATGCGGTTCCAAGCACGCTCGTACTCGGCACGCTTCTTGGACAGGACCAGACGACCGTCCTTGTCCTCCTTCTGGAGAACCAGAGCCTCGATGGGATCACCGAGTGCAACGATGTCTGCAGGGTTAGCGTCCTTGCGGATGGACAGCTCGCGGACCGGGATAACGCCCTCGGACTTGAATCCGATGTCAACGAGCACCTCGTCATGCTCGATCTTAACGACAGTGCCGTTAACGAGATCGCCCTCATCAAAGTCGGTAATCGTACCGTCGATGAGGTTGTTCATCTCCTCCTCGTTGACATCGTCAAGAGAGAAAATGGACGAGTTCTGAATCTCACTCAAAGGTGGACCCCTTTCGAACTACGGGGCCCCGATTGCTAGGACCTACAGAAGGGTGCGACAAGCACACAACGTTTAGGAACACTCGGGAGCCGACAGATACTAATGTGACGCTTATGCAATCACGTTCGTATAGGTTACGGGGAAATCATTTCGATTTCAAGCGTGAACTGCGATTTTTTACTCGTATGGAGACTTTTTCGCAATCTTGTGGACGACCGTCTCCATAAGTTGACGATAGGCAGTTAGGCATACGGCTTTAGGGTAAAGTATCCGGAGCAACGATTCTGGAACGATTTATCGAGAAAGGTGCCCGCGTGCTCAAAGCAGTCGTTTTCGATATGGACGAGACGCTTCTCAGCATCAACCTCAACGCGTTCATCCTTCGCTATTTTAAGGATGTCTCGTCGATGCTCGCGGATATCGGACGCCGCAGCCGCGGTGGCACGATGGCACGCCTCGGCACCATCCTGGTCGACCTCAACGCCAACCGCCGAAGCGGCACGGACAACCGCACCAATCTTGAATTTTACCGCACCGAGGTCGAGCGCCGATGCGGCATATGCCTCTCCGATCCCCTCATCTACGAGGCGTTTACCTACTACGACCGCGAAGTGCTTCCGTACAAGAACGACGATGTCATCAACGCCCACGCCATGCCGGGCGCACACGCCGCTCTCCAGGCCGTACAGGACGTAGGACTGCGCTGCGCGCTCTTTACCAACCCCAGCTTTCCCCAGGGGGCAATCGAGTGCCGCATGGGTTGGGGCGACCTGGCCGACGCCCCCTTTGAGCTCGTCACGCACATGGGAAACACCACCCGCTGCAAGCCCGATGCCACCTACTATCTTGAGCAGCTTCAGGTGATGGGACTCGAGCCACACGAGGTCCTTATGGTGGGCAACGACCCCAAGCGCGACTTCCCCAGTCCCGCCTGCGGCATTCAGACTGCCTATGTTGGCCAGGGAAAACCCGGCCGAGCCACCTGGCACGGAACCATGGAAGACTTCGCCCGCGACTTTAACGCCGTAATCGAAGCCTTCTACGAGCACCAAGTGGCCGACGAACTGTCATAGGACCCCTCCCACCAAACAAAATAGCGCCGCAGGTTGAGCTTAAGTCAGCGAAAACGCCCCTAAGCGAGCAATGTGCCTTGAAAGAGGAGGGCATAGGCCTTCTGGCCATGCCCGACGATTGAAAGGCAGATTGCCGCTTAGGGACGTTTGCAGCGTCGACTGGTTACGCGGTTTGGTAAAACCGCGTAACTAACAGACTCGAGTCTTGCCGATCATGATGTTGAGGATCTCGACATCGGTATCTTTCATACCTACACGGCCCACGTAGCCCATGCTGGCGATTGTCTGCTCGACGGTATCCTGGATCAGGCCCTCACCGGCGCGGAAGCCGCGACCCTGCATGGCCATATCGTGACCCAGAATCGCCGCATCAACGGCAGCGGAAATCTTGGCGGCACAGCTTGCCTTGGCGCCATCGCACACGATGCCGCCCACGTTACCGAGTGTGTTCGAAACCGTCGCGCCAATCTGCTCGCGCGTGCCACCGCACAGCCAGGTAATCGCAGCACCGGCGCCACACGCGGCGCAAATAGCACCGCAAAACGCCGAGAGCGCACCAATATAGCTCTTGATATGCACGGCGATAAGATCGGACAGCATCACGGCGCGCACCAGGCGATCGTGGTCGCAGCGCAGGTACTCGGGCATACTCCATAACGGGCAGTGCGCAGGTAATGGCCCCCTGGGTTCGCCCGAGCCCGCACACAATGGCGACC
>ENA-OQOA01000011-OQOA01000011.1-human-gut-metagenome-genome-assembly--contig:-NODE-11-length-111217-cov-12.983878_pt1 | contig 111217 bp, 120 predicted proteins | sample MGYA00242633_ERZ504888 | MGnify/ENA primary metagenome ERZ504888 (study PRJEB26092, sample SAMD00036372) | human gut metagenome | host: Homo sapiens | study: EMG produced TPA metagenomics assembly...
AAGAAAAAGAAGAACATAAGAGAAATAAGAGAAGACATCCTAAGCAAATAGAAGCAACAGAAGAACAGGACAACACCCAGCAACATAATCAGGAAAAGAACAACAGAGAAAAGGACAATAGAAGAAGAAACACCTACCCCTAAATCGGGAATACAACGTATGAAAACAACAGAGGCAACGCAACCATCCACAAAAGAACAGCACATCAACCCATATGACATACAGAACAGAAGAACAACAGCACCCAAACACCCCAAGAAACAAGAAAAGCAACAAGCCACACCATCACAAGACAAACCGAACACCAGTATCAACACGACGGCACACAACAACCACAGCACAAAACGACAACAGCGAAAAGGTCAATAGTCTCACTAACAAGGTCAACGACAATCAAAACAAGGTAACATCAATACAGGAACAGCCAATGCAATGAAAAAAGCAACAGCAGAACCAACAAAAAACTAAATATCAAAAAACTATAAATGCCAGAACTCGGACAAAACCGTAAACGTTCCGATGAAAACAACGGAACATGACCCATCAGGAGGCGGTCTTATTGGAAAAACGAACGATTTCCCTGATAATCGGCTCCGGAGGGCTTCTCACAACCATCAAAAAGGCCCTTACGAGAGCCGGAAACATGCGTTGGCAGGTGCCCGCCGCAGACAATATTCAAGCACAGGCCGACTATCTGGTAAGACATCCGGTGCCCTCCGGGTTCAAGGGAATCATCTTCACCGACAGGGCTGGAAACTGGCTTCCGATAGCCAACGCCGGATATATGGTCTACTGGTGCAACACCGGTCAGATACCGGTCGGAGCCATGGGCATGAGCGAACAGATGTTACGCATGAGCGTGGCTGATTTCGCACGGACTTATTGGGGAATCCAGCTTGCGGACAAGCGTCTCGTAGTCGATATCCTCCAAAACAAAGTGAAGGAGACTGCGGTTCTCCTACCCATCACATCCAACACCGGAGGAGTGGGGAAGACCACGTCCAGCCGACAGTTGGCAGACCGTGCCTCGCAAGCCGGATTGCGTGTTCTGCTCATCGACGGGAACATCCGGCAGTCCAGCCAACGTAGTTTTTTCGACCCGAGACAGGACAAGCCATTGCATACGATAGCCGACTGGCGACCGGGCATGCAGGTGCAGGTCGGAGCCAATCGAGGACGTGACCTTGGGGTTCCATACGATATCTGTTTCGCACCTCCAGCCGGTATCGGAGTGGACTGGCAGATATACCGTCAGTACATCCAAGCGGCACGCCGACTGTGGGATTTCGTCGTGCTCGACCTTGACCGAATCAGCGCGGACGATTTGGATGATAGGGAGAATATCGCCAACGGTTTACTGCTTCCATACATTCAATCGGGAGACCCTTGTCTGGTTATCGTCAAGGCTGGAAGGCAGACGCAGATAGACGCGTTGAATCTGCTGACGGCCTTGGCTGAGCATCATCTTCCGAAGGAACTCATCGGAATCAAGGACACCGTTCCGGTCGGACTGCAAGGTTACAGACGGCTCGACTATACGAGATACGGAACGTTTCTCGGAACCGAATATCAGACGGTCGAGGCAAGCAACCATATCGCCAACGGTGATGTCAGATGGGATGACCCCGGTCTTGCTTTTGCTAGGGAGAACATTCTTAACTGGGCTTTGCCCGACCGTGGTTTCAATCCGGAAAGATTCAATCCGAACGTTAAGAACAGTGAAGGAAAGAAAGGTCGTGGGCGTAAGTGACATTCGATGACCGTTTTCTTTTCGACCCGAACGACGAGAATCTTTGGAAGACCGGAAGCATTGCCGACTGGTATAAAGGCAACGACATGTTCGAGATGGAGCATCCCGGATTGTTCGCGCAGACCCACCCGTGGTTCGTCGCGAACAAACTGTTCGCGGAGACAATGGTGAAAGCGAACAGCGAACTCGTTTCGAGTATCCTCGGAGCATTGTTCACGTGGAAGACATGCACGGTTGACCAACTGCGTGCGGGACTTTCCATCAAAGGCGCTCCCGCTTTCGAGCGTGACGAACCGAACCTGTATGGTGCGATGAACCGTTTGGGAATCATCAACGTCGGTTTCAGTCAGGCGGAACGATTGTACGGTCAGACCGTGAATCATGTTTGGCTTTCACCGTCGAACAGTCCACGTCTTATCAACCGTGCGATGAAATTGTACGGGATGGAAAAGTGGATGCGTGAGACGATGGCGGTTTCCTATTACGCGGGGAATCGTTTCCATGTTCGGCATAACACTTATGCGGCGCACGCGGGATTGATGTTGGCACGCGATTCACGTGTGAAATTCTCATCCGGTGATGGTTGGGGGAAATTCCGTAGCGTTGACCCACAGGCTGTTGCCGAGTCGAAGGTTGGCAAGGCTTGCGCTACCGATGTGGTGACGTTGTGCCGGAACAATGTGTTGGCGGGTATCGAAATCCAAACGTCGAACAGCGAATTGGATAAGAAGATGCAGAACTGGGCGAAGATGCTCGCCTATTCTCCGATGAATCGTCGCGGACTCATCTGCGTATGGTTGCAGATACCGAAGGCAAACGAAGGTTACGAATCGTTCAACGCGGTGATACAACGCACGCAAGGCATGACGGAAATGGTCGTGGGTAATCCTACCGTGTCGCAACGAATGGGAATCGCGGTCTGGGACGAATGGTTCGAGCATGGGATGCCGACCGACAGGTTCGGTGACTATACGGATATGAGTGGAACACGACGCAACATTTTCTCCGACGAGTGGGCGCAATACACTCCGCAAGTTCGTGACGTTCGCAAAGTCAGCGAATGGGGTTGGGACGTGACACGAAACATCATAAAGAAGGATTGGGGTTGGGACGTTTCCGGTTGGACAATGCCGGAAGCGTACCGTGGCGGTTTCTACGGTTTCATTGGAAAGGATTGCGATGGTCTCCACTGAGGAATCATTCCAACAAACGCAGGACGCGTTGGATGTAGCAAGATTGGAACGTGCGCGGGCTTTGCAACAGGTTCAGACATTATGTGAGACGGGACGTAGACATTTGGTCGTTCCGTTTCTGATGGCGAACATGCAACGTGTTCCCGCATTACGGAAAATACGACTCTGGCAATTGGACTCGATAATGTTCAACACTTCCCGGCGGATTGCGAACAAAACAATCCGCGTCATGCGTGAAACCATCAACGATGATTCGAGTGTGAACGACGGTTACGTGACTTTGGGCTGGGCGTTGGAGTCGAAGGAGAAAACCGTCCGGATGACGACGTGGCTTCTCCAATTGTCGTTACGTGAGAGGCTTTCCACTTTCCAAAAGCCGGAAGGCTTCCCATATGCGCCGTTATATCAGCAAAGCACAGACGACCAACAGAAAGAAGGTAGCGCATGAGCGGACAGAACTGGTATCAGATAACCAGAACATTGCAACAGCTTGACGAGGACGAGCAACGTTCGAAAGTGGAGAGCATTCCCGCCGAACTGGACGGATGCACACTGCTCCTCATCAAAAAAGGCGAGGAGCCGGTCAAGGAATACATTTACGGCGACGGCGAGGGAATCATCAACGCCGGACAGTTGGCTGGATTCGACGCGAAACTGGTCGAAGACGACGGTCCGGTGTTGCCGGACGGTGTGAACAGTGCGGCGCATCCTCTCATCCCGTTCCGTGCCCGGTTGAACTCGAAAAGCAACATGGAGAAAATGCGGACGAACTATTCCGGTGTTCGTACAAGCATCGAGAAGGTCATGCCGCCGGACAGTTACGCGAGCGTCACGCTTCGCAATCAGGGATACTTCGAGCAGATTCGTATTCGTAATTGGATTAGCGACGAATACAATGCGGTCGAGGATTCAAGCGAACTTGCTTCGACCAACACGATGTGCGCCCGTGTGAGTTTCGGTTGCCGTCAAGCTTCGCGTAACCGACAGCTTGCGCAGAAGATTGGTCAAATCATCTGCCCGCTCATATCCAACATGTCCAGTCATGCGAGCCATCCGAAATTCGGTTTGCTGTTCGTCAGCATGCTGTTGGAAGTGTTGTCCGTGATTTGGAGTGTGTGCGGTCTTGCAAGAGGATACGTGATGGATGGGGTTTTTCCATTGTTCCATTCCGCTTGGGGTTTCGGAATCGCGCTTCCGTTGCTTGCTGTGACGTTGGTCGTGTTCCTGTTCCTCATGCTGTTGTCGTGCATTCCGTTCGTTTACATTCCGCGACCTCAGATTGCCGGTGGAGCGGTGGCGCTCATGCTTTACCTGCTGTTGGGGTTGCTTCCGCTTCCGACATTCATTCCGATTCTTTTCGTTCCGCTTCTTGTCTTCGCGTTCATCCGTTGGAAGAATTGGACGTTGTGGGATGATATTTTCCAAACGCCACGCAGATATTATGCGATTGCGAACGACCGTGGCGCGAACGAGTCCGATAATCAGACCCGTCTTGGCGTGCGAACTCATAAGGAGCGCGTGTCGGCTTATGGTGCGCAACGTACCACGTTGATTCTTCCTCCGATTATCGTAAGCTCCGTGTTCACTCCGGTCACTCAGGGAGTGGCGATGAAACAGGAATTGCATCCCGTTCCGGAAGTATTGTCGCATGATGGCATCTTCCTTGGGAAGGATGATACGGGACGTAACTGTTATCTTGACCCGTCGCAACTGTTCGGCGGTATCGCCATCAACGGCGAGGCCGGTTCCGGTAAGACAGTGCTCACCCATGGCATCAGCCAGTGGGCAATCAGCGCACGCGAGACCACCAGTCCGAAAATCTGGGGACGCGACTCCCGTATCATCCATTTTTGGATGAAGGATGATACGGGAGTGAACGTGTTGGAACGTTATCGCAAACGTCACGGTTTCACCAGTCCGCAACGCGTCGTCTATTTGGCAGACCCGAACAGTGTGTGCTTGGACATGCTTGGCATGAAGGACGGGAACAATGCGATGGAGACTGCGGCGAGCGTGGCGAAGACCATGCGTTACTCGTTCGATGACGGTGATATTCTCAATGATTCGCAGAACATCATCACCCAAGCGTTGACCATCGGCGTGGCGGTTGACCGTTACGTGCAGGAGGAACGTAAGCATAATCCCGAATCCGCGAACAAGGATTGGGAAAGCGAGATTGTGAAACGTTGCCATCAGCTCGAACAATCGTATCCGGGTGCGGAACAGTTGCGGATGCAGCTGAGTCCAATCGGATGGGCCGTCGTCGCATTATGCGGTTCCGACGGTCAGGCCGGTTCCGCGAAAGCGTTGGGTCATGTGTGCCGCGCGTTGAGTATGGAATTGAAGAGTGGCTACATGTTCGAGGAGATGACGTATGCCGCCCGTGCCGCCGAGCAATTGTATGGCCGTCCGGACGCGGCTGGTCATACGGTTCGTTCCGACCGTGACATTCTCTCCAAGACGAACGCCTCGTTGAACAAGGTGAACCAGTTCCTTCCCATCGAACACATGTTCACGGCACGTCGTGGCAGAGTGACTTGGACGAACATTCTCGACCATGCTGGCGATTATCACATTGTGCTCGCACCGCATAATGGTTATTCGTTGCCGGAACGTATGGATAAGATTCTCGGCGGCTGGCTCATGTACCGTTTCTGGAATACGGTGTTCGCGCATTGCAAGGATTGGGACAAGGCTGGCAAGTGGACGATGCTCGTGTGTGACGAGTTGAGCTTGTTGGCTAACGGCAATGACGGTATCATGCCCGCGTTGCGTGAGCAGGGTCGTTCGTTCGGTCTTCTTCTCGTGTTCGCCACCCAGTATCCGACCCAGTTGTCCGACGCGATGTTGGATTCGTTCATCGGCTATTCGACGTTCATCACATACAATACGACGATTCCGCGTATTGCCGATATGACGGCGAAACGTTTGACGAACAATGATGGTGAGGATGGTTGGCGTTCGGGCGCGGTCATGAATCTTCCACGTTATGCGGCGGCTGTTCGCACTCGAACCCAAGAACAGTTGCAACCGACGTTCCTTGTTCATGTGAACGATTTCGATAACGGTTATCGCAATGGTGACATGGATGATGATGACTAGTTTTTAGCGTTCATCATATCGCTTTTCAGAATCCGTTCGGAAATTTCAACTTCCGGACGGATTTTTTTAACCTAAAAACCTCGCTATGACTGGAAACAACCGCGTAGGTTGATAGGATGAAAAATGCAGGAGAGTTCCGTTTGGAAAACGAAAGGGAACTCAAAAAATGGGTGGAACCATTACCTTGGCTGGAAGCAGCCTTGAGAGCACCTATCATAAGATGTTCGACACCATTTTGAGCAGTAGCGCGGGAACCGTGTTGACCAACATCGGTCTTGCCGCAGCAGTGCTTCTCGCACTCGGCCTTATCGTCGGTGCTATCTGCAAAGCGTTGGGACGCCAGAACAAAGTCGTGCAGATGTTCTGCCCGACCATCGGTCGTGTTCTCATCATTCTCGCAGTCGGATTCATTCTCGCTGGCCCGACAATCACCATTCCGGCAATCCTGAAATTGCTCGACTGGTTCGTTGACGCTTTCGGCGGCAGTGGAAAGACCTATCTGGGAATCTGACATCCGCAGAAGGAAAACCGGAGTGGATATGCGAAGAGGACCTTTCCGGTTCTGTTCCCACTCCGGTTTTCTTTTAAGAACCTTACGTACGAAAAGAGTTGAATCATGAGCGATGAGGAAGACGAAGGATACAAAGGCCCCTTGCATCCGAGGTTGACGATGGACGACATCACGGAAGTGTCCGGCCCGGAGGAAATCGAACGGAAGAACACGTTCCAGATAACCAAGAACACTGAGGCCCGTTCCAAAACCGTGTTCTCCGTTATCGTCGGCGCATTGGTGGGCTTGGCTCTTTGCCTCATATCCGCCCCGTTGCTCGGATACATGTTCAGCTCGTTCTTCGTACTGTTGGGCGGAATACTGGCTCCGTTCTTCGCAGTCGGCACCATTAGAGACCGCACCCAACAGACACGGTGGAAGAGAACCTTGCAGGATATGAAGAGCCGCAAGATTGAAGGGCAGGTCTTCTACCCGAATTCCACTCAGCCGGAAAACATTATCGACCTTCAAGAAATGGAAATCCGTTGAATACAAAATATCGAGACCCAGTGAAACGGGCGGGTAGAAGGAACCTGCTCGTCATTCTGATGTTGTGCGTGGTCATGACATTGTTCGTCTTGCCGTCCAGCGTGTTCGCCGCACAGGTCAACGATTCGACCACGACGATAACATGCGCCAACGGCGGAACTGACAGTGCGACATCAGACATCTCTAGTTGTCTTCCTTCCGGACGTTGGGGAAATTACGTTGGTGAAATCACTTCGCGTACAGAACCGTACAGTGGCAGCGATGTCGCCGGTTGGTTCTCGAACGTCAAGCAGACCATCAGCTCGCAGACCCATATCGTCCTTCCCAACATTCTGATGCAGTTGACTCAGGTCTGCTGGTCTTCCGCATTGTCCATCAGCCAGTTCGCCGCTTCGTTCGAGCCAATGAAACAGGCTGGTGCGAACATCGACTCCGCAGTGTCCACCATGGTGACAAGTCTGATGGACGGCGGTATCCCCGCCACCATCGCAGTGCTCGGCATCGTGGCTTGGGTTGGCGCGGCTGGATTCCAAATCGGCACCGTCAAAGAGGCGAGCAAACGAATCGTCATCATGGTTCTCTGCTTCGCTTCAATCACGATGCTTGGAGCTGGAGCGGCCAAGACCGGGAAGAACGCCACAGAACCGGCGACCGGAAGCCCATGGTGGGTCGTGCAGACAATCAACAACACCATCAACAAGCTTTCGGTCAACCTCGACCTTGACGGCATGGCCGACAGTGATAAAAACATGATGTCCTACCATCATGCGGCGAACGGTGCGAAAACCAATTGTCAGGATTACCTGTACTTCATGCATCAGGCATATGACGAACAGGCGAAGTCCAACGGCAATCAGGATACAAGCAACGTCACCAAGGCCATCAACCGTATTTGGGAGGAGACCTCTCTTCGCTCGTTCGTGACCATGCAGTACGGAAACCCGCAGACCACCGGAACATCCTCGTTCCGTATCGCGGAAAACGCTCGGCAAGGTTACTGCCACGTGTTGGAGATGAAAGCCAACACGAACACGACCATCCAGAAGGATTTGACCAACAAGGCCATGGCGTTGCACATCAGCGACCAGCGAGCCAAATGGCTGTTCTCCGTGGACGGTTGGGTAGACCCGCGTAATCCTTACTTCACCGACAAGCCGTTGGAAAGGGAGAACGCGACATATCTCAGCCGTGCGGGCGTGTTCTGGGAAACCTGTGGCACGAAACGCAATCAGGAAATCTACGCGCGAGCCGGATGGGCGACACTCATCAACAATCTCGGTGACACGGGAACCAAGAACATCAAGAACGGCAGTACGAAAGTACGTGTCAAGATTGACGACTTGGACAATGTGAAACCGACCAACGGTGGCAAAGGCGTGATGGACGCGAAACAGAACGGCAGTGAAGACGAAACCATCCAACAGACCACTTCGGTCTGCCAGACGATTCTCAAACAGGGTTCCGTAATCTTCTCCCGTTCCACCGACATCAACAAGGAGGATGACGGAACCTATAAAGACCAGCAGAACGACACAAACTGGGGTGACTCCGCCACGGTCGGATGGCGTTTCGACGTGCCGAACGTTTCCGGAACTTGGAGTGAGGCGAATCTTCGTGACGCTCAGGATGATTCCACGGTCACGGGCGGTGCGAAGAAAACCATCGACTACATGTATGGCAACAATAACGTCGATACGTTGGGTGCTTGCGGAACACTTATCGGAGGCATCGCCAATCTTGTGGTCTGGGGATTGTTGAGTCTCGTCCTCATCCTGACGAAGCTCATGCTGATAATGATGGCTTTGTTCCTCGTGGTCACGTTCCTTGTCCAAGCGTTCCCGATTGGCGAGAAGCCGAAGAAGGCGTTGAAGAACTGGGCGACGTACACCTGCCAGTTGAGTATGGTAGGAGCGTTGTACGGTGCGCTCGGCGCTCTCGCAACATTCATTTGTGGCCTGACGTTGAAGTTCACCTCTGCCAGCAGTGGTTCGTTCACCTACCAGCTGATTGCGGGATTGAGTCCAGTGTTGGCTCTCGCCGCAATCGGCATGTTCTGTTCGAAAGTGTTGAAGTGTGGTAATCCGTTCAGCGTCAACGCTCTCATGGGAATGGCGGGTGGAACCGCAATGGCGTCCGGCCTTCGCAAGGGAATGCACATGATTGGACAGTACCGTATGATTCGCGCCATGCGTGGCGGATTCCGTCGTGGCGGCAATGGTGTCGGACGTTTGTCCACGAACGGTACCGGCGCTGGCATGGCCCATAACGGAGCACGTCAAAGCGAGACTGTCCTAAGCAAGATGAGCCGCGCGCAACAAGAGGCGTTGAGTCAGGGCGATAGGAATCTGATGAATCGTAACGCCAAGGAGTTCGAGGCGATTCAGACGCGTGGACGCGGAAGCAAGAACTGGGCACGAATGGACAAGAGCACGGTGAGAGGAAGTCTTGCCGGTACGAAACTCCATTTTGAGGATTCCACGGGCAAGTTCAAAGGACGGTTGAACGAAGCCGTTTCCAAGTTCCATGGAGAGGACAATACGGAGGCGTTCGCCCATAGTATCGCCCAACGTCACCCGGGCATGTCCCTCAACGATGTGCAACGCAAAGCACAAAGGATGAACCATCTGAACAATGCCGGACGCAAACTCCAAGGCGCGGCAAGAGTCGCCGGAGCCGGAGCCGCAATGGCCGGTGCCGGTCTCGCTTTCGCCGCACGAGCCGCGAAGAGCGCTCCTTTGCGTAACGTAGCCGCACGCGGAGCGAAGGTCGCTGCGAAAGCCGCTGTCACAGGAGCTTTGTTCTCCAATCCGATTACCGCACCGTTGGGATTGATTGCCGCAGGAAAGCTGGCTACCGACCGTGACGCGTGGCATGGTGCCGCACAAGTAGGTAAAGGCATCGCGCACGCTGGTGGGAAGGGATTGCAGTTAGGCCATGACGCTTTGCAGAAGCGACTCGACCGCACTCAGAGAATCATCGACATGGCTAACGGTGACGCTCCGTTGCCGTCGCCGTTCACTGGAACTGGTGATGGCAATGTGGGAGCCGGTGGTCCGGTTCCCACACCGTCCGGTTCGGATAATGGAGCCGGTAGTGCGATGCCGACTTCGGATGGGGCGCCGACCGAAACGGTTCCAACTTCCGATGGAGCGCAACAGCCTCCCCGAATGGGAGAGAACGAAGCGTTCAATCAGGTACGTGCGGGAATGATGGCCGACTTCGTGGATAACCAGCACATGTCTCAAGAGGATGCGGAACAGGCTTTCCAAGAAGCCGTGGCCTCCGGTGAAGTCGATAATTCTGTCCAAGCGTATATGAGCCAAAACAATCAATCTCCTATCGAGGATGCGACGGCTCAACCTGAGATGAATGCCAATCAGCCGGTGTACAACACTGAGACAGGTGAGATTGTCGGTGAGACCCTACCCTCCGGAACGATGGACGCCGCCGTGTCCGCCGCCTCCACTTGGCAGAACGCGACCGGAAACACGACTCCGATGCCTGAATCGGTGAACAATGCACTGCAACAGGCATACATGCGCGAGAATCCGGTACAGCAGTCTCCGGAGGAGCATTTGCGGATGGCGCAGGAGGAGTGGACTAGGACGACTGGTCTTCCGAGCGATATGATGCCTGCGAGTGCGGAACGTGCCATGAATCCGAATGGAATTCAGCCGAGTAGAGAATTCACGGTTGATTCCGGTCGGACGCAACAGCAGGGTTCGGTACAGGCGCAAGCTCCGCGACAGCAGTCTCAACCGCAGCCACAAGCTCAGGTGAGGCAGCAGCCGTCGGTTCGAATGCAACCGCCAACCACACCGTCACCGACCGTCAAACAGCCAGTGGACGCCAACCCGTCAAACCTGACAGGTTTCCCCTCCGTAGGTAATCTTCACATGAAGAAACCGCCGACCGGAGGACAGCCGACACCCAAACCGCCGTTCATGAAGTGACGTCGGTTTGACCATCCGGCGTCGAATGTTTTGAGCATCTTCCACAGCATTCGACGCCGGTTTCCCTTTCGTAAACCTTCCAACGTCAAGGAGATTAGAAAAATGGAAGAGGTAGGAAACCAAGCCGCTGACACTGCGGGACGAACGTTGGGTGACGTGCTCACTGTGTTCTTCTCTTGGGTGTTCACGCCGACGGGCGCAATCCTCACTTTGTTGATGATTATTATTTGCGCCGGTAGTGTCGTGTTCGCAATCTTGCAGAAAAGCACCCGCGCGTTGATGACCGCGTTGACCATCTGCGCGTTCCTGTTGTTCGTGTGGATTATCACCGGTGTCTTGGAGGTCATGGGTTTGCCCGTGCGTGAATGGATGAAGGATATCGCGGCCCAGATGCCTGATATCGGTTCACTGTTCATGGAGTTCCTTCGCAAACTGGTGTTCACTGCTACCGAATGATTTTTGTTCGGCGGTAAAAACGAAAGAAGGCCGTATCCGTTTCATCGCGGACGCGGCTTTCTGTTTTTCTGTTCCGCCTGTAAACTTGTACGCCGTTCAACTGTTTTACTGGAATGTTTCTCCGAACGGTTTTCTGGTTCGGCGTGCCGACTTTTCGCCGTTGTTATCATCGAAACAAAAAGACATACCCCCACCATGATTCCGTCCACACCGGAAGCAGAAAAAGGAAACCAGAACATGAGAGTCAAAAACCATACGGTCATCATCACCGTCGCAATCATCAAAGGCGGTTCAGGAAAAACAACCACATCAATGGCATTGGCCGAACTATTGCACAAACGCGGGGAACAAGTCACAGTCTTGGACTCCGACAACACGGGCGGCGCGACCATGTGGGAAATGTACGTCGAACAGGAAAACCGCAGACGCAGACAGGACAATCCGGACGCGGAACCATACACGCTCGGCTTCCCCGTCGTGCAAACCAACGAAGCCGTATTGAACAATCCGGAACTCATCCGCGAAAAATATTCAGGCTGGGTCATCATCGACACCCCACCGTCCGACGCGGGAGTGGTGCAGGCGGCGATAAACGCGGGCGACGTGGTGATAATCCCATGCCAGCCATCCGTATCCGATTTGACCCACGCGGGACGCACATACGCGGCGGCACGCAACGGCATCGTCCTGTTGACACGCGTGAAGCCGAGAACGAAACTCGCCCGGAACAGCATCGGCGAACTGGATGAGGAAGGCATCGCACGGTTCGAAACCGTCATCACGGAACGTGAAGCCGTCAAGAACATGTACGGCACGACCGAAATCGACAACAAGGAGTATTCCAGCGTCGTGCAGGAACTCATCGACTATCTGTCTGAAATCAATCTGGTGGAAGAATAAAAACAGGAGCAGGGGAGTAAGTAGGCAATCATGGTCAAGAACATCAAACGCAACGCTTTCGCAACAGGAATGCAGGACAAGCGTGACATGCGCCCATTGGAATCACCGGAAAACATTAGCGAACCGAACACGGAGCAGGAATCGACACAGGCCGTTCCTGAAACGCGGGAACCGTCAGACCAGTCAGTCCAAACGTCCGCCGACATGCACGCCCAAACGCTCACGGAGGAAGAAGCCGACCGTCGGGCACGGCTCATCACCGACATAACCCATCCTGAAACATCGGCACCATCCGAAACGCATCAGCCGCCGAAAGAGAAAAGAATCGGCAGCAACGTCACCGTCGAAAACTGGCGTGCGTGGAAGATGAGAAGCATCGAATACGGGACGAAGCAGGCTGTATTGTTGAATGCCGCGATGGATTACTGCTTCCAGCAGGGGCACTTCGACCAGACGCTCATCGACAAGTACGAGCAGAAGGATTAGGCTCCGGTATACTGATATTCGGATGAACAAAAAGACTCCCAGAGTCTTCCAGATGGGGCGGCGCTCATATTAGAGCGTACGCCCCATTGGTTTTTCTAACGCGGGAAGATTTTTTTGTTTCCGCAGTAAAAAGGTTCTTTACATATATGCTGAGGTGGTTATGGTGTAGGCTTGCCGATAGAAAAGCAAAAGCCCCGCGCTGGTGGAACAGCCGGGGCAGGGCAACCAGAGGCTTAAGGAAAGTGGTTACATGGGTAATTCTATCAGACCTATCGACAGTGACAGTTATCGGTATGCTCCCTCCGTGATGTCCCAGCTCAGTTTCTTTCCCGCACGCAAACCTGACGTGAATTACATCAAGAAGACCAACGGGCGTTCCGCAATCATCATCACTCCGACTGAAGGTAAGTGGTCGTATGGTTCTGTGCCCCGATTGTTTCTTCTTTACATTCGTACTTTGAGTGACATTCTCCCCCGCCTTATGAGAGGCGGGGGCTTCCTGCTCAAGAACCCCAATGGGTTCAGTATCGACAGGCTATCCCCACATGCCCTGTGGTTCGCGCGTTGTTTTACGAGTCGCGTCGCTCGACGATTCTTCTGGCTTCGTCCCGGATGTTCAGGGCGGCGTTCACGTCCCGGTCGTGCATGACCCCGCACCGCGGGCACGTCCATTCCCTGACGTCCAAGTCCTTGGTCTGCGGATTCCGGTAGCCGCAGTCGTGGCACAGTTGGCTCGACGGGAACCACCTGTCCACCCGTACCAGCCGTTTGCCTTGGCGGGCGAGCTTGTATTCCAACATGGTGCAGAACATGCCGTAGGCGTTGTCCAGCGTGCTTTTCGCCAGTCCGCTCTTAGCCTTGCGACCATTATGCAGATAATGTCCGGGATGGTCGGGGTCGGGTTTCGGCTTGGATTTTGAGGTAATGCCTTTCAGGTTCAGCGTCTCAACGGCCACCATGTCGTAGGCTGCCGCAATCCCGTTGGCCTTCTTGTGCTGCCAGTCGCGCCGCTGGTCGGCGGTCTTCTCCGACAGTCGGCCCACCCGTTGTTTCTGCCTGTACCAGTTGGCGGAGCCTTCGACCATGCGGGAGAGTCTGTGCTGCTCCCGAGCGAGCTTGTCCTGCGTTTTCCGATAGTAGCCCGGATATTCCGCTTGCTTCCCGTCGCTGGAGACGTACAGTCCGTGCGAAGCGTAGTCCAATCCGACGATGCGCACGGGTTTCACCTGTTCGGGCGTTTGGGTCTCGCGCTCGAACAGGATGGTCGCCGTGTATCTGCCGGACGGTCGATGTTCGACGGTGACTGATTTCAGTTTCCAATCGTTGGGGATGTGCTTGTGTTGGCGTACGGCGAGCCATCCGATTTTCGGTAGTTTCAACCTCCTTGCCTTGTCGTCCAATCCGATGTTGCCGCCGATGCGGTTGGTCGTATATGCGGCCTTCCCGTGTCGTTTCGACTTGTATCTGGGAAATCCTTTGCAGCCGTTGTCGAAGAACCTGCGGTACGCCTTCTCCAAGGCGAGTTGGGCGTTGCACAATGCCAGACTGTCCACTTCACGCAGGAACGGGTACGTGTCCTTGTACAGGGCGGGCGTGGGGCGGCATGATTCCCATGTGGTCTGATAGTGGGCGATGCGGGTTTCGAGCATGAGGTTGTATACGAAGCGTGCGCAGCCGATGGTGCGGTCTATCAGCCGCGCCTGTTCTTCGGTGGGATATGCGCGGAACCTCACGGCGATATGTGTCTTCATACTTGGGTCCGGCTCTTCTCGCCTTGGTTCTCGATGTATTTGCGTATCACCTCGACGGGTGCGCCGCCCGTGGTGAGCAGACAGAAGCTACGGCTCCAGAAATACTCCTTCCAAAGCTTGCGTCTGATTCCGGGGAACTCCTGTTTCAGCAGTCGGCTGCTGGCGCTTTTATACGCGTTGATGAACTTCGACAGTTCGCTTTTCGGCTGGGCGCGGAACAGGACATGCACGTGGTCCACGTCATGATTCCATTCCTCCAACGTGATGCCGTACTTGGGCGCGATGTACTCGAAAATCTCCCGTGCGCGATTGGAAATCGTGTCATCGAACACTTTGCGACGGTATTTCACGACGAGTACGAGATGATAATGCATGAGGAACACCGAATGATGATTCGATTCAAGTTTCACTGCAAACACCTCACTTCCGATATGTACGACTGAATGCCAGTATAACATAAGAAGAAAACCGATTCATCCCCCGCCTACGCTAACGCTAAGAGGCGGGAGAATTCTCGGCAAAATCAGTTAAAAACAAAGACTCTCGGGTCGATTTCGAAAGCATGACTGTGAACCTTGGAGGAAGCTATCGTGCCATGTGTGAAGCGATGGGTGCTTCCACTGGTGGGAAAAGCAAACGTCTTCTCCTTGAGTCAATCAAGAATCTTGCTTGCACCCATATAACATTGGAACATTGGGTTTCGGATGATAGCGGCATGTATGAGAGTTTCCCGGTAGCGCAGAAAGTATGCATTGATTTTGGCGGCGAGGATAAGGAATCCTATATTACGTTCTCCTCTCAAATGTGGTCTCTGCTAATAGAGGAAGCCGTTCCTGCTCAAATGTCCATTATCAGGAACATATCTAATTCTGCACTCGCTTTGGATATTTACATGTGGTTGGCTTTCCGAACAAATAAGTTACGCTCGTGCGGAATGAAAGTCCCGTGGAAAGACCTAACCGTTCAGTTCGAGGACGGCGACTATCCGGTCAAAGAATTCAAAAGACGATTCACGACAGCCTTGAACAAAGTCAAGGAATCATGGCCTGAATTGAAGGCAAGTCTTGATGAATATGGCATAACCGTCTATCCGAGCATTTCGTCCATTCATTCCAACGGCAAGATTGTGGACGCTGTTGTTGTGAAAGAAGAATCGGGTTCCTGCGACGGACATGTAATCAAAGCGGATGTCTCATGCAATTCGGGACAAAATGATTCATCGACAGATGATATAAGGAATGCCGCTAATCCTTTTTGACGGAAGCGTGGGCGATAGTAGGAATGGAAGAAATGGTTCCACTTCTTCCGACTTTCTGTGTCGAAAGTTCCAATTCGAGAAAATGCCATTTAAAAAAGGCTTCAAATATTTTGATTTTTTTATTCACGGCATGTATTTTTGCATATTTTCTAGTGTGGACTTTTCCCACCAAAGTGTGGACTTTTCCCACCAAAGTGTGGACTTTTCCCACCAAAGTGTGGACTTTTCCCACCAAAGTGTGGACTTTTCCCACCAAAAAGTGCCCTCAGTCCTACTGCCACAAGGGGTTTCAGCGCCGCAAAAGGTTACAAAAGGTTACAAAAGGTATTAATAACCCTTATATTCCCTTCTTTTTCAAAAAACAGGTTTTTTCAAAAAGAAGCAAAAAAATCAAAAAACAGAATAAAACCATTTTTCGGATTCCATGTTTGGGCAGGTCTAAACCCGCTTAGGGGTATCCTCAATGCTTTTAGAAAAATCAGGTCAACGTGAACGTTAAGGCATGTCCGAATGCTTTCGAAGGAAGAGAGAAAAAGAAAAGTTCCGGAAAAAGAAAAACAGAGAAGCCGACACCGGCGGCGGACACTTTTCTGAAAACCTCGAAGACGGTGAAATCAACCTCCGATGAACGGTAGACTGGAGGATGCAAGTCAGACGAAAAACGGATTCGGAGCGGGACTGTGTTCGGAAGCAAGAAAGACAAGAACGGCAAACAGCCGATGGGACAGCAGAAGGCGAAGCAGAACCCGAACAATGAGACCGACCTGTTCGCCGACGAAAAAGAACGCAAGGACGAGATAGAACTCACCGCGTGGAAGAAGGCGTTGAAGAACACCCAGAAGTGGAAGGTTCTCATCATCCTGTTCATCTGCACCGGTCTGGTCGCCCCGATGATTTCCGTCCGCGCAATCAACACGTTGAACGAAATGGGTTCCTATCTGACGGAGAAGTACAAGGAAATCAGCGGCGACAAGCCCGGCAAGCAAGTCGCATTGCAAGCCGTGTACAGTTGGCTGGATGATGACAAGGGCGCTTTCCAATACGGGTATGCGAACCTGTGGTGGAATGGTGCCACCGAGGTCAGCACATCCACGTCGGACGATTCCAGCGGTTCCACCACCCAGTATTGGAGTCATCAGATGTCCCTCACCGACAAGTCGGATGGAAGTACGAGGGATATCACCCAGCTTGTCGCCGTCACCGATGGTGTGGCTACTGCGGTGGGAACGCCGACCGTGCTTCCAAAGACCGTCACTTCGAACAGCAATACGGACACGTACCGTCCCGACGATTACATTCAGCTTGACCAGAACACGAGCCTGACGAACGTGGTCAGCGCTTGGTCTAAAGCGTACATCGGCAAAGACTCCAACGCTTTGACGGTTCTTGTCGGAGACCCGAACAGCGACCACATGTATCAACCCGCAAGCTTGGGTTCTTATCTGAACTCGTCCCTCGACTGGCTTGTGCAATGCACCAAGGACGGCAAGACCGTTGACAAGCAGAACAAGTCCGACAATCCCGAATGGGCGGCGGCGAGCGTCAGCATCTCGTTCAAACCCTACGAGAAGAAGGTTGACGCGAGTACGGCCAACGACCCGAACGCGGACACTGGTTCAACGAGCAACGTGGAGACGAGCGTCACCGTCCTCATCCATAATCCGACCCGTGGTAGCGCGAAAATCGTTGACTGGGGTGCCGAAGGCAGTCTGACCACGTTGAAGGCGTTCAGCAATGCCATTGACCGTTCGCTGATTGGCTCTTCCAGCAGTGATGACGATGATGATTCTTCCGATTCCAGTTCATCGGATTCCGATAGCGGTTCCGGTGATGACGGTTCCGACAATGACGATTCCGACTCCTCCGATTCGGATTCGTCCGACAACAACGGCAGTAGTTCATCCCAGAATTCCGATGACGGTTCCGTAACCGGCGACCCCGGCGAAGGGCCGAACGACTAATCCGAAAGGAAAACGAAAATGGCAGGACATAACAAGCCCAGTGAGGGCGACAAGTTCGCTGAGTTCATCAACAGCAATGGCCCGTTGACCGGTGCTATTATCGCCATCGCGTTCATCGTGTGCCTCGTCATCAGCATCATCTTGAACCTGTGATGAGTTTTTTGGAGGTTTTCTATGGCTAAGAAAAAAGGCGGAATGTCCGCCGGTTCCCTGATTGGCGGCATTCTGGTCGTGTTGACGGCCATGGTGCTCATCGTGAATCTTGGATTGTGGACTCCCATGTCGAAGATTTTCGGATTGCCGGAAATCAACAGTCTGTCCCAGTTGATGCCGGGTGAGGATTCCAAGGTGAAGCCGGATGTGAAATTGGGGTTGAAGGAGCCTTCCTTGAAATCGTCCGGCTCCAATTCGCAAACCAATACTCCAGAAACCACAGAAACGCCCTCAGAAACGACGCAGACGCAAAACGGGGATAATTCATCAAGTCAAGCACAAAAAGCCTCCACAAGCGTTCCTGAAGGTGCTTTAAGCCCCATCACCACGAAACAGGCACTCGACAAACTCGCTGACATCGAAACCGCAACCCCGCACACCAAAGGATACAGCCGCAAAACCGACTTCGGCACATGGCAGAACAGCAACCAGCTCTGCGGTTACGGCACCACCCGCGACTACATCCTCAAACGCGATATGACCGACGTTACCATGGACAAGAATTGCAAGGTGCTCACCGGCACCCTCCAAGACCCATATACAGGCAATGCCATCAAATTCCAGCGCGACACCTACGAGACCGTCAACGGCAAACAGAAGAAAACAGGCGGAGACAGCATGGCCGTCCAAATCGACCATGTGGTGGCGGTCAACGACGCTTGGGCCAGCGGACTGTGGAAGGACTCGCGCAAGGGCGACCGCATCACCTATGCGAACGACCCGGAAGTGCTCGTCGCGTCCGAAGGAGAAGCGAACAACATCAAACAGCAGGGCGTGAACCTTGTTAAGGACGAGGCGTTGAACGGTTCCTCGACCAAGTGGAAGGACGCAACGCCCAGCATTTGGCTCCCGTCCAACAAGACGTACCAATGCTCGTATATGGCTAAACGCGTGTACATCAAAGACAAGTACAAACTGTCCATGAGCAGTTGGGAGAAGGCCGAAACGAAGTCGTTCCTCACGCAATGTGTGGCCGACGGGAATTGATAGCCGGTTTCTCTATGAGACCCGTCGCTTGTAATGTATGGTTATAGAGATTCCATATGGGGGCGGCGGGTCGTCTTTTTGCGTGAGAGATAAGGGTTCATCTAGAAGATGAAAAACACCTGTTAAACCCTTTGTTGGGAAATTTTTTCCTGTTTTCCGGTTTTTCACCAGATGAATGTTCTAGGTCGTTTACTGTAACAGTTGAGACCGGGTCGTGGTATATCTTCCACCATCTGGTTTCTTCCCCGGTCTCTGTGGAAAGCTCCTCACGGGGAGTGTGTTCCGGGTTCCGCCACCCGTGTGTGGATTCTTTTTTGGGTGGCGGAACCATTTCCTTTCCTAATCGGCATTGTGGCGATTTGAGAAGAAAATGATGTTATACTAGAAGCGTTCACACAATAACAGAAAAAGCCAGCCAAGGAGAAAAACATGAGCAACTACTTCAACAGCATCGAACACCAAATCAACCTCATGCTCGACAGGGAACAAGACCTCCAAGACGAACAGGAACAGCGCCTACGGGACATTCACGACGGCATCGGAGACTACGTGCTGTTGCCCGAAGGCGACCCGTGGAACATCGATGACTACGAGCAAGACCCACGGCCCACCAACGTCAACAACACTTGCAGTCACGGACTCTATGTTGACGAAGGCGTGAAATCCGGAACCATGTATCATCTCAACCCCGACCTCGGACTGTGGGCGGCATGTGACGACTACGAGGACATAGAAAAAATGGTCAGGGAAGGCAAGACGCTCACCCAGCCCATCGACGATTACGATTCGAAGCTCGCCTGAGAAAGAATTTTTCCTACAACCTTCCTTGTTTGCGAAAAACTACGTTATAGTGGAACCAGTCGCAAACAAGGAAGGTTCCTTTTTGAACACCGAAACGGACATCACGGACAGTCAAACCCAAGAACGTTCCCGTCCACGCAAAGACCTTGACACCGTAGGAGGGTTTCTTGACTCCTGCAAGGACGAGACGCCAATCCTGATTTACTTCAACACAAACGACGGAATACAAAGAATCCCCCACATCCTAGGAGACCCGCCCACCGTCGGACAACTCCGACTCAACAAATATCTGCGGCCACTGAAAATCCAACGAAGAGTCCGCTACCAGATTGCCGGAACTAGCGACACCGGCTGGGTCATCCGGGTCGATGAACGATTCAAGAAAAAGAAATACGTCAAAGCGTCGAAAGCCTGAATACTTGGAATATCAGAACAACACCGTGAACAAAAACTGCCTATACTCCAACGGAGACCGGGAAGCAGTCTTGCAGACCATCTTCCGTAGGGGAGTCCTCCCACAGGTCGTGGTGTACGCGCTCGGACTACTGGTGGCGGTATGGCTTCTCGCATATTCGAACTCCCTGACGGGAGGATGGAAAATCATCTTCCTGTTCCTGTCCATCCTGAACTTCGTGTCCGGAATCCGAGGACTCGTCAAGGTAAGCGCCAGCTGGACGACGCTCCGTGACTGCGCGTATCCGAACATCGACGCGAACGCGGCTGAAACATGGGATTTGGCAGTATGGCTCGCCAACAGTCCGCAATTCGGAGGAACCCCAATCCGGGATATGCGACAGCAGGAACTACGTGAGGCATTGGATGAGTACGGGCCACTGTTCCAAGCGAACAATCCCGAAGACGTGACCATCCAACTGAACCGGTTGGAACGGCTTATGCATGACGTGGACTGGACAGGCCAATACGTTCATGCGCTCCTTCTATTCCGACAGTTGAAAGACTCGCATCTCAAATATTGGAGCCAACTGGACGGAGCCTACCGTCAAACGTTAATAAAACTGACGTCAGGCATGCGTTTGGAAAACCTACGCGAGGACGTGCAACTCTCCCCACACCGCATGGTCATCTTGGACGGATTGCAGATTAACTGCGGACTGCACGGTACCGCAGGAAAGTACACCGTCGGCTATGAGGACGGCGGTGTACTGTGAACTATCAGATGCTACGGGACGTTCGTAGTGGACGAATCCACATGTTCTCCGACAATTGTTGGATGCTCCGGGATTGGGTGGCGAAAAACATCGGGCTGGAAGAGAACGGCGTAGCTCTCATACGCAGACTCGACCTGTTGGAAATGGAAAAATACTCCACCAAAATGATGGACAATCCCGAATCGTCCAGCGAGGAATACTGGCAAGCGAAAACCATGCATGACGGCGTGGTCAGAACCTTCAAGGAAATGTCGCCGGTGGCGCTACTCGAATACTGGGACTGTCTGAACGACACTCCCGTCAACATCCTCTGAGCTTAGAAAAACCCCAAAACCTCTGAAAGGAGCAGCATTGGACGAAGAATCCTCCACCCAACGTTTCCGTGTTCTCATGGCCGGTATCAGCGAAGGTGAGACCAGAATCCTCTACAACATCGAAAATGGAAGGTTGACCGCCGACATTCTCAAAAGCAACATCGGCAGACGACTGCTGGATGCCGGACTCATCCGACGTAACGGGCAATCAGCCCCGTCCCTCACCAAGGATGGCATGCGCCTCGTATCCACGCTCGCCCAAGGCGAGGCAGACCGTCCAATCCGACTATACGAGCGCAACAGCGAAACGCTGCTCCGCCAAGCCGGACAGGGAACGGCCAACGCATACAAGACCGGTTTCGAAAACGCCGCCGTCGAACTGTTGACCGACCGGCTTGTCCGACTTGACATCGCCTCCGGAACCCTCACCCTGCTTCCCGCGGGAACGGAACTCCTGTCCAAGCTCGACAAGGCGGCTTGACATGCTGGGCTGGCTGACTCAACAGAACGTGCTTGTGGCGATTGCTATTGGAGCCATCATCCTACTGCTCATGTTCCTCATCCCCGCCGTCGAGGAACTGGTCGGCACGTATACTCCGTTGGGAGAATTCTGCGAAAGGCCGAACATGAGATGGGCTGTGGTCATCCTGACCATCGTAGCGGTTCTCACGGTAGTGGTCATCTGACTTTTTCCCTTGACGGGGACGGCTTGATGCCGTCCCTTTTTGTTTCCCGCATCAAGTATGGGACAGTGTTCCAGCCGACTAATCTAGGAAAGGAAAGACTCGAAAGGTGGAAACGTGAAAAGCTTCCTAAAGAACCTATTGGCTTTGACCGGGCTGGCGTCCATCATCACCATGCTCGGCTCCCTCGTATATGTGGATAAGAAACTACATGATGTGGGCAACGGATACAAGTACGGCCCCGCACGGCATCTGGAGTATTTGAGCGCGCTGTTGCACTCCTTCAACCGTTCTATAGATGTCATTGCCGCCGACACGCATCGGAAGGTGTGCGACGAGGAGAATCGGAAGTATGACCGTTTGGAGGATGAGCGGGAGAGGGCTTGGAGCGTGGCTCGCTGACGTGGGGTGAGTATCCTTTTACGCCTACCTATGTTATACTGGAATGGTTCACATAAGTAGATGTAAAAGGAGGGCCATGATGTCACTTGATTCGATGCTTTCATTGGCGGGCCTGCTGTTCGCCGTTCTGGGTACGCTGGCCGCTCTCGTCTCCCACGCTTTTGGCTTGGAGTGGGCGGACGTTCTGGTTCCGTTCTGCTTCTTCGTTCTGCTAGTCTGTCAGACGGTACGACTTGTCTGCTATCGGGAAACCGACGCGTTGGCTCCCATGGTGACAGCGGGGTTCGCCGTCATTGTCTGGCTGGTGGTTCTCACGCGGCGGAACAGAGATTCTTGACGTCTTCGACAAACTGAGTTATAGTGGAACTGTTCACACATATAGACCCAAAGGAGAAAACCAAATGACCGTCAATGAACTCATCGAACAATTAAAGAACCTACCCAAGGAAGTACGCGAACGCCCCATCATGGACGGCAATCCGAACGATGAATACTGGTTGTCCGACCTCCGCGCGATTTCAGTCGCCAAGGTCGTTGTATCCGGCGATGGCGCTTGTAACATGTACGACCCGGTACTTTCCGACGAGGAAAACATCGAAGAACTGGAAAACAGATACGACATGTCAATGCATGTCGAACATCGGGCATTGGCGTTCTTCAATTGAGATAGAGGTCGTACAAATGGACGCGAACACTCCCATTAACATTCCCATCCGTCTTGAACAGTGGATACATGACAACTACAGGGAAGTCGAAACCATTATCATCGATGCCCGGCCAATCCTAGACGCAACCGATTTCGACAATCTTCCCGAATGGGAGGACTGGGGCGCGGACTTCATCGCGGAGGACGCTCAAAGAATTGGACTGCTGAAAATGTGGTCTGGGCCATTCACCGTCGAACTATTCAACTGTGACGAGTATCCCGACTATCTCGAATGGCGCAAAACTCATAAGACCGTCGAAGGTGCCGCAGAACACATTCTCGACTTGAGTAAGAAGGAACTACTGTGGCAAATCGAAGAAACCAAGAAGCAACTAGACAAGTATGTTAGCCAATATGAGGCGTTAAGCGGGGAGAATCCGCGTCAAACTTCTGGAACGGCACTGGTTGGCAGACCACTCGTCTAACATCCGAGAGAAAAGAAGAAAACCAAATGGTATACAAAAATACCCCGGACAACTGGGCTACCCGCCGAGTCCTCGCAATCTCATACAGTCCGGACGGCAGATATAAGGAAACACTATTCGAGCGTGAAGAAGATGGAAACTATTATGCGGGCTGTGGAAGATTCTACGCCAGCGATATCGAGGATAGAACCAAGTTCTATCCGATTCCGGACGACGAGAAACTATCTCGCTGGGTGTTGAAGGATGGAACGGTAATCACTTCGTCCGAGAATAGTGACATCCTTAACCCGGAGGCCATGCGTGTCATGACTTTCGACGGCACTTGTATCGTAATCCCAACCGAACAGCTTAACTATGTGCAGGACATGTGCGAGGGTACCAATGCAGGATACTGAACAAAACCGTTGGATATTACTGGATATGGCTCGTGCCATGGGTGGCTACGGCTACGACGAGATGTGGTGGGCTGACGTTTTTGAGCCGGACGAATTGGAGTATTCTGCTCCCGACTTGTATGAGAAGTTCGTCAACTCGTCCGACTATGACCCTGCCGCTCATTGGTTCCGTCGTAAGGAATACGGTGTCGGTTTCGAGTCGGTTACGGACGAGAGCCTGTTGGCGGATGCTTGGCATATGCGGGATGATATTGTCGAATTGGCTTCTCGTAGGGATGTGTGGCTGAATATTCCGGATATCGATTTTGTTTCGCGTATTCGGAAGCTTGGGGTTGTGGTTTCTTAGGATTGTCTCTCTGAAAATTCCGTGCTATACTGGAAACGTTCACAAAAAAGGGTTTTCAGAAGGAGCAAGAAAAATGAGCGACATCAAGACGCCTGTCACCCCAATAGACGAGGAACGGGCGAAAACCCCAACCACAGAAAAGGCCATAGCAGCTCACCCCAGCCTTAAAAGGAGGGGCTTGCGCCGCCAATTTCGGTCAACGGCTCCTACCGTCCCTACCTGCAATGGCGGGAAAGCAACACGTGGGAGCATGAAGTCTGGTACTGGTGGGTACCATTGGCTTCTGCTGCGGATAGGATGCTTGCGGAGAAGTTTAGAAAACATTTGAGCGAACTGCACAGTCGGGAGGACTGTCGGGATATTCAACGCATGACTGCGGAAATCAAATGGTTCACCATCTCCGAAGTCAATCTCATGGCAGAGACCGGGGACTCAAAAAACTGGTACCCTCGCTACTCGCATTCAGACATGAACGACAATATTCGCCTCCGCTTGAACAAGGCGATTGAAACCACCGATTCTGAGGAATTCGTGGACATTGTCTACAAGCTGGGACTGTTCCTTACGGAAGGGGAAGACGATTGAGCGTCGAAGAAACAGGAGTTTGGACGGAAACTTATCCAAAAGAACCTTGCCCATTTTGCGGAAAAACGGTTGCTATTCGAATCAGCGAGATTCTTATTGTGGACAAAAAATACTGGAAAGTCCGTATTTTCGACGATAGTGGTTGCCCGTTGTCCGCAATGTTCGAGCGGGGCTTGCGAATGGGGTCAGCGGGGGAAGTGTGTGCCGTTCTTAAAAAGGATTGGCATGAGATTGTGGAAACCGTTTCCACTATGCCGGTTTGTCCTGAATGTGGACGCTCCCCGGTTTGTCGTTATTCCACGAACCTCGACCGTTGGATTATCCTTTGCGAAAAAGGACATTTGAGAACGGATGAGGCTTTCGTTCTCTCTGCCATGAGGAATTGGAACAAGAAAGTCGGTCAATATGTTTGCGACAATCAGAACCAACGACTCGGTCAATGTCTGACGGAGTTTTGGTATCAAGGGGATACGTCGGACGAGAATCTTCCGGAATTCATGCGGCAAAGCTGGCGTGAGAAATACGCCAATTGGGAGGGCAAGTGAACGAAAACGTGAATTACCATCCGCTCCGCCGTTGCGTCATCTGCAACGAACTAGTGGAGGCCGACGACCCGACATGCGCGGTCTGCGGGCAACCGGCTTGCAGTGACCACGCTTATGATGTGGGTGGTGGCGAATGGTATTGTGCCGACTGCTGCCACGGAAAAACTCACCTGTGTGCGGACTGTGGTGCGCCATCCCATTGGCGGTGCAAGGATTGCGGCAAATGGGTTTGCGAAAACCATTCGACATTCGTCGCGGTTCAAGGTGAGGAATTCTATACTCTTTTCGGCTACTACTGCGATAATGATTTACGTTGGGAACTAGCGGAAGAACGAGTGGAATTGGAATTGGAATTGGAAGACTGCCGTATTATTATTCCTCCTACTCGAAGACGATGATTGGATTGGAAGACTGCTGTATTTATACTTCCTTCTACTCGCTTGAGTTTTGGCCGCTCCTTTTTGGGGAGCGGCTTTTCTTTTTTCCCTCCAGATGTTATAGTGGAATTGTTCACAAAAAATGGTTAAGGAGAAAATATGAGCGACAAAAACACCACACCAAAACTTCCCAAGTACAAGAAAACCATCGACACCACCGGGTTCGGACTATCTTGCACCACCGAATACGGGTTCGATGACAAGGGATGGTTCCACCACGCGTACACGTACACCTATAAAAATAGGGAAGCCATCGTCAGCGCAGTGGGAGACGGGGAACCACTGCCAGCCGACTGGCACACCCGTCAAAGCGCATACGCCTCCTACCATGAGGGTGGAAAACAGGTAGGCCGAATCCGCGCCTACAACATTCTTGAAAACGCCCAAATCAAAGCAGTCCGCTGGGTCATGGGCTACGGTTCCGACAGCAAGGCCGACGAAGCATGCCGTGCGATGCGATTGGCGAAAAGCCGCCGAAACCAGCGGATATGCCAGAGAATCCCGGAACCGCTCCGTATGGAAGTGGACGGACTGGCCAACACTCTCGGTTTGAGGATTCACAGCAACGAGGACAACGAAACCGTCGAAACGTTCGTGGACGCCTATCTCGCCGCCGCCGAAGACAATGGTCTTATCGAGCTGAGGGAACGCCAGCATGGGTACGAGACCTCAATCACCGCATGGTTGGACGGGGACGCCGGACGAAAGACGGAGGACGCTCCTGACTGGGAGAAGTTCAAGGCGACCGCCACGGCAATCATCCCTCTCTATCAGGAGTGCAGGCGCAAGGCTGCTGAAAGCGTCGGACTTGCCGAGAAACTGGATTGAGGACAACCTTTCGGTTCGACCGCCAATGTGGGAGCATCCTCCAGAATCGACCTGTAGTCCTCCAACACTCCGACCGTCACGTTCAAATCGACGGCCACGAGGAACGCTTCGCCCTCGTACACTCGTTCGGACTGTATGTAGTCGAACGGATTGATGAGCAGTGTCGCGGTCTCCTTGCGCACGTGCGTTTCGGCCTTGTCGTCGTATTGGCTCTGGCAACGGGCGTCCCCATGCGTCCAGTGGAGCAGCTCGTGGGCCAGCGTGCATCGTTTCTGCCGTTCGTTCAGACGCGGGTCGATGACGATGATGTGCGTCAACTCGTCGTATACGCCGTTGATGTTCTCAGGCAGTTCCTCTTCGAACACGTGCGGTGCCGGTCGGGTGAGCTCCACGGCGCGTCGCATGTCCTCATAGCTCATGCGCCTGTCAAGGGTGACGTTTCTGCCGTCCAATGGGGGATGGTTCAGCAATCGTCCTCGCTTTCCGCTTCCGCCTGTTTGTTCGGGTCGTGGTTCGCGGCCAAGGTGAGGTCTCCCGTGTTGATTCTGCGCAGTACGTCTTGTAACTGTTGTTCCACGGTCGAGAGTTTTGTCTGGTAGCCGTTTTGTCCAGCGATTAGCTCCTCTGGCTCCATGTACCATGCATGGGCGAGCGCTTCCACGTCGGCGGGGAGCCATTCGACCGTTTCGTTGTATCGTGTGGTGACGTAGCTGGGGCTTTTGCCTAGTTGACGCGCGATGTCCCGTGCGGAGAGCCGTCGGATTCCGGCTTCCGCTAGGATGCGTTGGTTGATTCTTCTGTTGAATTCGCTGGTTTGGTTTTTCTTTTTCCCATGTTTTCCATGATAACTGATTTTTAACATGAAACGCGTGGTTTTAGATTTGACAGCATACTTTTACATGCTATTGTCTGTAATTACAAACACTTGTTCACTCGAAGAAACAGGAAGTCAATGCATAATATGAGTTACGACAAGGCACGGACGCCCTTGCGGACAGTCAGGTAGACACCTCCAAGAAACCCGTCCCACACACCCCGCCTCAAAATTGGAGGAACACACCCCCAATTTTGTGAATACGCCCAGTATGACTAGAATAAAAAACGTCCACACAATATAAGCCAGACTCCACACAGGCCAGACCAAAAGGAATGTTTTGAGAAAGACAATAGACCAGAAAATCCTCTTGGATAAACACTTCACAAAATTGGACATCCTAGGCCAGCACCTATGGATGATGCTCCAACTGCATCCGAAGACCAATGCTCTCGGCGTATGTGATTGGACGTTTGGGAAAATCAACGCCTACACTCACGGAAACACTCCCACCCTATTCCAACAGGCGGGCCGGGAACTCGTAAACGAAGGACTACTGGTCATAGACGAGGACACCGAAGAAGCACTCCTCCTCGACCACATCGACCTCACAGCGGACTCGGGAACCATCGAATCCGCATACCTTGGAACCGCCAGCCCCAGATTGCGCAGAATCCTAGTCAGTGAACTGAACCGAACCCTCCGACAGGGAAAGCATTTCCCGTTCGAATGGGAGGAGATTCATGACATCCGCAGAGAGCCGAACGCGGACTCCGACGAATATGAGGAGCCGCATCCAAGCGTGGAACCCGTCGAGGATGATTCCCTAAACACCTCCCAGACGGATAATTCCACCTCCAAAAAGGAAAAGAACCCGTTCAGCAGGACGATACCGAAACCTCAAGCGTGGAACCCGTCGAAACGGAAGACAAGCCCGTCGGGAAGCGTCGTGGACGCCCACGCAAGAATCCACTCCCTCCGGAAGGAGAAGACAAGCCGAAGCGTCGTCGTGGTCGCCCACGCAAGTACAAACCCGAACCGGTCGAGCTGATGGACGGAACCATGGAGCCTCCGTTCGAGGAGCCGATGACCATGGAACAGGTTGAGGTTCTGCCACAATACGATTCCGACGCTCCAATCGACGTGGACGATGACGGAAAACCCAAGTATTTGCAGTGGAATGAAATCCCTCAACAGCTTTGGTTCTGGCATCCCCTGCCGGAAGACTGGTCTCCAACCAAGGAAGCCGCCGACTTGTACAAGGAGCTGGGCGGCGGAAGCAAGATGACCATTTTGCAAGCGGCTGACTCGTTCCGTAAGGTCTACGATTCACGCTTGTACGTGAAACGTGACAATGGTTTCAAGGCCGCTCCGCTTTCGCCTGACCGACTTTTCATCCAGCAGTTGCTCCACTGGCGTAAGGAAAAGGACGAGGAAGACGAACGCAAAGCCAAGGAAAAAGCCGAACGGGAAGCGTTTCTCGATGAAGAACCGACAATCGACGTAGACCCCATCTGGGGAAACCCCGAAGACTTGGTTTCCTCCAAAGTGGAACAGGAAAATCCCCAACAGGAGGAAGTGACCCCACTGATTCCAGCCGAGGAAGTACCTAAAGTCCGCCACTACAAGCGGATGGTGCCGAAGGATTGGAAACCGAACCAGAAGCACATCGACCGAGCCAATGAACTGAACATCGACGTGAACACGGAAGCCGAGAAGTTCTACAACTACAGCCATTCCAATGGCAAGAAATACTTGGACTTCGACCGCGCCTTTGACAATTGGCTTCTCAATGCCGACAAGTTTAACAGGAACGGTCAGAGCAGACGTAAGACCCGTAGTGAGGAAGGATACGAGCACAACATGAACATGTTGAAAGAATCCCTCGCCCAAGCCGGATGGGATGAATGATGACAGCACAGGCTCCAACACAAGGAACGTTGACCACGGCACAGGCCGGTAATGGCAAACAGCATTATCCCCGCGCCTTCGAACGCCCGTGCGCCATCGCGCTGTTGACTCAAATCAACAGTCATTACGGCAACAAGCCGTTGGATGACGCGCAGGTGGATAACTTCGTCGACGAAATCGACCATACGATTAAAGCCGACGAAGCCCGTCAAGCCATCATCGAATTCTTCCAGACACATTCGTCACGGGAAGCTTGGATTGCTCCCTACGACATCAATCAGATGGTCAGGAGGAAGCGTTTGAGCAGAGTGCCATCCAATGCTGAAATCAGCCGCATGCTTGACGGATATGGCATCACCGACGCGAACACCGCATGGGGTTTCAGACGTGGACTGACCTACGCCATCTCCAAAGGCGCTTCGCCGGAACGCGCTATCGAGTATGCGAAAAGACACTGTGATGACGTGAAGACCATCTCCAACACCCCAGACCAGTATCCACAGCTCACAGCCGGTGACAACGTGGGCAAGGAAGACGGTGTCACATCATTCTCAGCACTGCTGAAAGACTTCCGGTCAGGATTAGAACGAACCTCCACACAAGCCAATCCAGTTCCGACCGAAAACAAACCACTAATCCAGAAAACCGATAAGAAAGAAGAAACCAAACAATGACCGACGTCACCACCAAGCTCATTCATGACACTTTCATCCAGAACCGTCCCGATAAGGTAGGCGAGCAGGAAGCCGAGGAACTGTTCAACCGTTGGCTCGAATTCCACGGATTCCAGCCGGAGGAACAGCCCATCGCACCAGCCGGATTCGAGTATGAGACCGTCAAAACCAAGGAGGATTCCACACCATCCTCCGACGATTTGGACGTCATCGCCCTCGCATCCGACAATGCCACCAATTCCGCCGCAATGATTTCCGACGTGGTGGATTCTCTTCCTGAAAGCACTCGGGAAGCGCTTGCGTGCGCGTTGAACGACTTCGACTGTGCCGCCGAGCATCTGCACAGGTTGCTCGACAAGTACGATTACAAGCCTTTGGAAGAAAGGGAGGAAGATTGAAGTAGCGCAAGAACACAAAACAATCTACTGCGGGTATGTGGCGAAAGAAAACCGCGAGAGCCAAGCGGTCTTCTTCTGCAAAAAATGCTTGTATAAGACGAACGCTGACGTGAACGCGGCGAAAAACATCCTCAAACGGGGATTGGACACGCTCGCCGTCACGTCGGAAAACCTGTGGGGAGCGGACGGCACCCCGGTCGAACAGGGACGTAAGACTATCGGAAACGCTACACGCGAATCCGAAGCAGCCTCTTAGAAACCAAAACCTCTCCTACCGCAAAAAACGATAGGAGAAATCCCCCGGCTTCAAACCGTGGGGAGGACGTCAAACACAGTAAGAAACCAGAAGGAAAGATTTGGAAAACAAACTCCGAGGGAAAATCCCCTTCATCGCGGCAGTGGCCGCACTATCCATGCTCGCATCCGCAAACGTGGCATTGGCCGCAGAGGTCGGCAACCCAATCATCGTGGACAAAACCAACATGTTCACAGCTGATGAAACCGTTGACCTGTTGGGCGGCGACTTGGGTGAGGCGGCGAACTTCGGTCTCGTCGGCTTCGACTCCGTCCGTCTGAACGCCCACACGAACAGTAATATCGCCACCGAGCACGCCTATATTGGCGCGGCCTTCGGCAATCATGCCAACGGTGTGGACGAGCCGGAAGTCAGCTACATGGACAAGGTTGACGGCAATATCAACGTCAATCTGCCCGCCGACTCCAAGATTGTCTTCGGACAGTCAAACATCATCGGACAGACCGACAATGGCAACAGTTGGACGGTGAATGGCAACAAGCTGGAAATGCAGACCAGTGGAAGCCTCCCGAAGTCCGAACGAGTGCTCAAGGATTCCAAGACCGTCAAATATCTTGATTTGAAGTCCATGGAAAAGAGCATGACCAGCCTGTCCGCCAAGTGGTCGAAAGCTTCGGAATCCAACGCGACCCATGATTTCTCCGACATGAACAAGCGTCACATCGACGCCAACGGTGATGTCGCTCATATCAACATCGACGCGAAAGAACTGCAAGGTAATCGTGTGACCGCCACGTTGGGAGACAATACCCGTCTCATCGTGAACGTTGACACCAAAGGTGCGGATAATATCACCTTGCCCCAGTTGGACGTGGACGGTATCAATCACGCCGAATACGCCAAGTGGACAGACAAGGGCGTCATCTATAATCTGACCGACTCCAAATCCAAGGACGGGCAATATCACGGCAACGTCGGCACCGCTGGCGCATCCTCTTCCGTGATTCTCGCGCCGGAAGCCAACGTGGACGCGTCGCAGAACGTCGAAGGACAGATTATCGCCAAGAACGTGACCATCGGCGGCGAATTCCACCGCAACAGCGTCAACGTTCCCGCCACCCGCCACGTCGAGGTGAAACTGGACGGTCAGAACAAGACCGAAACCACGCCGTTCGTCGTACCACAACCCGCCAAAGACCATTACCGGTTCATCGTCTGGACTACCAATCCGGACGGTAGCGGCGACTCTTACAAGCCGGGCGACACCGTGACCATCATTCCGAAGAACACCACCCTGTATCCGCAGTGGGAGGCGAAGCATTTGCTTCGCTACAACACGAACGGCGGCAATGGTGATTTCGAGGATTCAGACCTGCCGTCCGACGTGTCCGACACCATCCCATCCCGCGACGGATACGAGTTCGACGGTTGGATGATTAATGGCATCAAGGTCGATTCCGGCAATACGGTTGAGGACAATGGTTCCGATGTGACCGTGGTCGCACAGTGGACTCCGGTTAAGCAGGATGTGACGCCGACTAAACCGGACGTCCCATCCAAGGGGGACGACAACAAGACCGACAATGGCGGAAACGGTTCCGACACTCCGAAGGATGATAATACGGACACGCCGTCCAAAGACGACAGCAAGCCGGACGTTCCGAAGGGTGACGACAATACCGACACTCCATCCAAGGATGATGGGAACAAGACTGAAACCCCGAAGGATGACAATACCAACGTGCCGAACAAGCCGGACACTCCAAAAGACGATACCGACACACCATCCAAGGATGACGGCAAATCCAACGATGATACGGGCGCTCCCTCCGACGGCAAGAACGACGTGAACACTCCCGCCGGGAATAAGACGACCGGCAACGGTAAGAACGATAACGGCAATAAGACCGTGGACGCCAATAAAACCGTCCAACAGGATGGTCAAGGCTTGGCTGTCACAGGCGTGACGGTCGGCATCATCGCCATCGCGGTCATCGTGCTTGCCGTGGTTGGGGTAATCCTCTCCGCAATCAAGAGGCATGAGTTCAACCGCTAAAGAAGATTGACTGGGGGTGTGCCAATGCGGCACACCCCTTTTGTCTCAAATGGGAACATCGTAAAAAATATAAAAGAAAGCTGATGGAATGAAGGATTTCAGCAAATGGTTGGAAGCTTGGGAGAATTACCCTCCAGTTCCCGACTGGATGTACACCCTTGACCTTGCTGCCGTCGGAATCTTCGGATGTGCCGCGATTCTTGGACTGGTTATCGGAATATGCGGCGTGAACAGTTATGAAAGTGGTTTAGGTAAAATCGCCCACATAAGCTTTGCCGTCGGCATGATAGGAATACTTTTAGGATTTCTTTTCAGTGTTATACTACGAAGGAAAAGCTTCCGCACCACCCACGCTTCGCGAACAGATTTCCACAGTTTGGAATTTAGAAGATATAGACTGCGACTCCCTACCTAAACGTGAACTGCCTACAGAGGATTTGAAATGCGTTGTCTACAAGGGTGACAAGAGAATCAAAGTCACATTGCACGCAAGCGAAAGCAAAGTCGGATTGTATACATCCGACAGGAAGCGTTTCCTAACGGAATAGGAATGTTTTAGATGATGAGTCAATATGGAGAAGAGCTTAATATGCAGATACTGCAACCGTTGGATTTGGACTCCACGGCGGGAATATTGCAGCTGAACGGCTATCTGGTTCCGTTATCCGAATGGAGCAAAGCCAGAGAGGACTACAAAAGCAACACCGACCGACGGGCGTTCGTCATCATACTGTGCGCGTTAATCGGGTTAGCGGTCGCCTGCATGGAAATATGGGCCACCAGCAGTTGTTCCATTCGACTTCCCACCTATATCCACGTTCTTGTTTTTCTGATGAGCTTCGGATGCAGTCGGGTGGTGTTGTTTCCCTCTAGCAGAATGGAGAAAATTATTCGCCCGAAACCGGACAGCCCCAGCCGAGTGTTGGAGTCTGAATTCGACATCCATGTGGTCGGACTGGAAGGCACTCCACTGTTCGACAAGACCGGTTACAGGAAAATACTGCTCCAGACCGACGAAACGCATTTCAGTCCCGCAACCCTGTTTGTTTGGGAGGAGCGAAGCAGTATCAAAGAAGAAGGTATTTGGCCTATGACATACATTGCACTGTTCGACAAGGACGGCAAGCCAATCAGACCGCAAAAGAGTGAAAAATAGACTGACTCTCACAGAGAGTCAGGAAAAGGCTCGGCTCTGGTTGGAGTGGGATGTGAGATTGTCCCGGAAAGCGTTCGAATCCCGTTTGACTAGAGAAAAAAGAATCTTGTCCCCAAATAGACAAAGGAAATCAGAATGGCGTATCAAGACCCGTGGCGTGAGGCTGTTGAAAACGCTAAAGAACTTCTCCGATTGGGAATGCCACCACAGAAAGTGCAGGAGCGGACTCGACTCCCCAAGAGCACCATCGACAGGATATCCCCGCCCATCTTGCAAGAGAACGCCCAACGCAAGGCAGTCGAAGAAGCCGAACGAGCCGTGGAACGCGAACACAGGAAAGTACTCAAAGAAAAATATCCGTGCCCCATGTGCGGCAAAGGCTATGGTGTGGCCGAGGGTGGGGCGATGACCGCGTTCCTGAACGGTGCCGTCCAGCCCGTGGACTCCACTGATGTTCCGGAATCATCCCCGTTTTTCCGCCCATATTGGGCGCACTGTTCCAACAGGCGTTGCATCGCCCGGCTCATGTTCCCCCGAGACTCGGAGGAGGACGCATTGGACGCCTTCGTATTGGGAGAGTGGGTGCGGCCACACCCGTTCCGTAGCCTGAAGGACGGAACGGAGTGGACGTGGTCACAGGCCGGATTGCGCAACGAGGTCATCCACTTGTTGGCTGACCACACCACGGAACAGGTCGAACAGCTTGGGTTCAACCCGCCCGCCGTCGAGGAACTAGCGAACCAGCTCGCATTGCGTCGTATGGAACTAAATCCCGAGGAGGCGTTCGACACGACGCTCATGTGCCCCAAATGCGGTGGTCGAGGCCAATTCCGCAAGGCCGTCAACCCGCACACGCACAGGAAGACCAGCTGGGAATGCTGGTGGCGGGTCGGATGCCCCAAATGCGGGGCGAGAACCGTCAACTCGTTCCCAACCCAAGAACAGGCGCAATCCGCGTTCGAGGAAAACGACCTATTGCGGGAGCCGGAAAAATAGGAAAGGCTAAAAAATAATGGGACTATTCCAATTCCTTTCTAGACGAAAGCCTAAAAGCGAACCGGTCAAAGTCAGTCCGCCTTCAATCGCACAGGACAAGCTCAAAGCCGTCGTGTACGGTCTCGCCATAGGCGACGCGTTGGGAGTGCCTTATGAGTTCCAGCAAAGAGACACATTCACCTGCACGGGAATGGTCGGGCATGGCACGCATAATCAGCCAGCCGGAACTTGGAGCGACGACACGGCAATGAGCCTAGCCACCTTGGACTCACTCAGCAAATGCGATGGCAAAGTAGACGCGACAGACCTGATGATACGTTACAGAATGTGTCTGGAATACGGAATGTACATGCCGGACGGCAACACATATGATTCCGGTATCACCGTCGCCACGGCCATCAGGTCGGGGCATGGTTGCGATGGTCTGGATGATAACGGCAATGGTTCGCTTATGCGGATGGCCCCGTGCGCCTTCTATCATCTGTCCGACGAGGAAATCGAACAGGTCAGCGCCATCACCCACGCTCATGAAATGAGCATGACGGCGTGCGTGCAGTACGTGCGAATCCTCGAAGGACTGGTGAACTGCGTTCCTTCACATAAGGCGATAACCGATTCAGGATTCCCGTTCGACCCAACCATTCCCAGAACGAAAGTAGAATCGGACGGATTCGTACTCCACACATTGAACGCGGCACTCTGGTGCTTAACCAACACTCACAATTATCAGGATTGCGTACTTACCGCAGTAAACCTCGGGGAAGACACGGACACCACAGCCAGTGTCGCGGGAGCGTTAGCCGGAGCCGTCTACGGGTTCGACTCCATTCCTACAAAGTGGATTGAAAAAATGCGAGGACGGGAACTCATAAACATGTACATATGTGAGTCGATTCAAGGAAGAAACTAAAAGCGGATGTTGTCATCGTTTTTCTATTTGATTTTTGGGATAATCGTCATAGGCGTAATAATCACACTGTTGTCGGCTTGGGCCGTCAAGCTGTCTAATCCATATCGTTTCCCCTATTTTCGATACTCATTTGATGTTTCCGGTAAAAGGAACGTTGACCTTATCAACTTAATTGATACGTTCCTTTTAGATGAACGCAACCGTTCCCTTTTGGATGATTACGCCCGACAATTAGACACTTGGGAAAACAGACGAAAGCAGAAATTGAGAGTATACATTTTAAATGGCTTCGGCAAAAAAGACGGGAACAATACGAGTCTATTTTAGATGAAGACCATGCGTATACATTTTCTACGTGCAGAAATAGAACTCGTTATAATCAAGCGAATTATATTCGCACACCTTATACAGTGACATTCGTTGACCAGCAGATTCAGGTGAGCTTGGAATGGTTGCTCGACCGTTGCCGTCAGTTAGAGAAAACCAATTTCGAGGCCACTTTGAAAGATTGGAATTGCAAACAGCAACGACGGCTAATGACGCCGAAACTGCGAAAAAAGATAGCTGAACGAGACAACTACACTTGCCAAAACTGCGGCAAATACATGCCAGACGGTGTCGGACTGCACATCGACCACATCATCCCCGTCATCAAAGGTGGCAAGACAGTCGAATCTAATCTGCAAGTTCTCTGCTCGAAATGCAACGGACGTAAAGGTGGCCGATAAGAGGAAGGAACCCGGAGAATGTTGACTCTCCCCATCACAAGAAAATGGTACGATATGATTCTTTCCGGTGAGAAGACGGAAGAATACCGAGAAGTCAAACCCTACTACGATTCTCGCTTCCGCCGACTGTTCGACATGGACGAGTCGAATAATCCAACAGGATTGGACGAGCGGCCAATACTATTCCGCAACGGATACTCCCATACAAGTCCGAGCTTCACCGCCATCTGCACGCTCTCTAAAGGAGAGGGACGTACCGAATGGGGAGCCGAACCGCATAAACGGTATTGGATATTAAACATCCAACGAATCCACAAATAGGTTTTTGCACCCTTTCGGAGTATGTTTTAGCTAAAAAGAAACACACTCCGAAAGGAAACCTAATTTTGAAATACCTACTATTAATACTCGTCCCATCATCCATCCTGCAATGGTTGCTACTACTCGTATGCGGCGTGGGAGGATGGTTCCTGTTCTCCACTCAGTTTAAAACCTCAAAAAAGTCCATCGCCATGGTCAACGTATTAGGTGCTGTGTGTGGTATCGCATTCTTTTACGGATTGAAGAATGGTCTCGGTGGTTTGAGTGACATGTTCATGTCACTCACCGGAAAATACGTGTACGGGTATCCGCATTCGCAAGTTCCCCTAATCAACGCGTTTATCGCCATTCCTCGTATACTCATTGGTGTTTTTTGCATGTGTGCCGCATATGGTCTTTATCAGCCGGTATCCGAAAAAGAAGGCGAGGAGTACAGGAGCCAGAGTCAGCAGAATGAGGCGAAGGAAGTTGAACAGGCTCTCAATCAGACCATCGACCAGATAGGCGTAGTCTTCAATCTGCTCAAAGCCGAACCCGGCCAACCAAATTATCACGGTTACAAGCTAGTGAACGAGGACTGCGGTGGTCAACCAGACCCCTTATGGAACACCATGAACCCAGCCAACATCCAACAGGCGAGAAGCCAATACCGCCTCTACGGCAATCCGGGCGGCGGCCTATCACAGTCGAACTTCACCACCAATGAGATTCAATCCGGCCAGAAAGGTGAACAAATCCTCGCCAACATGATTACCGGCAACTGTCCCAACGTGGTGTCCTTCTGGTCGTTGCACGGTCTGAACGAGCGACACCAGTTCACTGACGCGGATATCGACTGCGTGATTGCCGGACAGGACAAACAGGGCAAAACGCATTTGTGGTTCGTGGATGCGAAGAACTATAAAGGTAATGCGGATACCGCCTACCGTAACCTCACCCCAGACCAACTGTTGAGAATTAGCGTCAGCCAGCGTGCGTTCGAAACCGGTGTGGATGGTCGTCCGGATTTGAAACTTTCCGCGAACATGAACTGGCAGAGGGACATGTGGGATTTCATGTTCCACGGCAAGCCGGTTGAAGTGGAATGGCTTGTCTGCATGGTGCCAACCTCCGATAAGGGTGTGCCGGATGTGAATGGTGTCACGTGGCCGGGGAATATTCCTTGTGTGACGCCGGAGGAGCTGGTGCGACGTGTCAATGCGGTCGGCTTGGATTCGGTGCAGAACATTCCGTTGGATTGGTTGGACATGTTTAAGAAACAGCTTAAGAAGTAGGAGCGTGGCGCGGGTTTGTTCTCGCGCCTTTTTTGTTTTGTTGTGTTCAGCGTGTCTTCTCACTTTCGATGATATACTGGGATTGTTCACACAAAGGAGGTTGGAAATGCCAAACCAAACAACAATCCTCGCCCAACACGGCCTAATAAAAGCCGACACAGCCACTTGGACAGACTGGCAAACCATCGACAGTCATCGAGACAAACGATTCAGCTTCCCACTCGAATGGAAGCAAATCCAACAAATCCTCACCGACCACCCAACCCTTCGCCCATACCTCTACCTCTCCACCGGATTAGATGGACTTGTCCTATTGGACGTTGAGACAGGAGAAACAGCAAACGCGCAACCCCTCATATTCGACACCCTCTCAAACAAGAACAACACCATGTTCCAAATGGTCGAACAATACATTCGCAGATGGAACGAAACCACACCCACAAAAACCCTCATACAACAAGGCAGAACAGACGAAGCCAAACAGCAGATAGACCACGCCACCGCACTGGCGCCAACAGCCCTAATGGAACTCATCTACCAGCTCGTCCCATGGAAAGAACTGAACGACAGGCAATACCAGCGCATGACGGCATTGAACGTCAGAAAGAACGAGGAATACCCATCACGCCAATTCGACAGGCACCTCGTCAAGCTACTCCAGCAGACCAAGCCCTGCATTGGGGGAGAGGGTGCTTTGGAGAAGACGTTCGACAAGCCTATAACAGTGTACAGGGGTGAAATCGACAAGAGCGTGCATATGGGGTTAAGCTGGACGAGCAATCTCGAAGTCGCGGAAAAGTTCGCGGGCAGATTCGGTAGGCAGGGCACTATCTGGAAGACAGTGCTAGAACCCGAGAAAATACTTGCGGCTTACGCGGACGATGGTGAGCATGAAGTGCTCGCCATCGTCTCAGAAAATACCGTAAATAATGTTCGCGAATTCAGTTAGACCTGTATCCTTAACTTCTAGTTGCAGGGGGTGTAATATGTGCTGTTGCCCTGAGAATCGAATGTCGCGCAGAGCTTGGTGTATCCAGAATTAGAGGAACTATTATTCTGGTTCTGGCTTTGCTGTGGCGCAGACTGTTGGGTCTGGGCATGTTGCGTCGGAGCGCTGTAGGTGCTGGTGCCACTGTTCGTACGATTGTAGTTCGTGTTCGAGTAGGTTTGGGCTTGGGCTTGCGACTGCTGTTGTGCGGCTTGGCGTGCGGCTTCCTCGGCTTTGGCTTCCGCGTCGGCTTGTTCTTTCGCAGTCTTGGAGTCGTTTACGCTTTTGACAGCCTTGGACACGGCGTCTTTCTGCGCGTTCAGGGTTTTCACGTCAGACTTCTTGTCGTCAACGGTTTTCTTTGCCGTGTCGATGGCGGTTTTCAAGCTTTCACGGGTCTTGTTGTCCTGCACCTTGCCTTCGGAATCCTTGTATAGAGTTTCCGCATCACTGATGGTCTTGTCGAGCGTGGACCTCGCATCCTTGACCTGCTTGTCCGTCTTGGACTTGTTCACCTTTCTCATGGCCTTGTTGATGGCGTCGATGGAATCATTGGCTTCGGTGTTATCGTCGGCAACAATGGTATTGGCTTTGGTCGTGCCCCACAGGTTCCACTTAGTGGCATGCGATGTGGTCGGAACGCCTTTCAGGGCATCCCCGGTCTTGATGCTTTTCGTCAAGGAGTCCAACATGGTCTTGTCAAGCACGTCCGTTTCCTTCGTAGCCTTGACGAGCGTCCGTGCTTCCGCAAGTGTCTTCACCAGCTTCGAGTCAGCCTCCTTGGCTGACTCAAGCTGGGACTCATAGGAATCGTATGTTGTATTGGACGCATACGCGTAGCCACCGCCCACGCCGGCAAGGACAACAACCGCCGCGATAGTACTGACAATAATCGTCTTCTTGGCGGGCTTCTTGGCGTTTCCCTCGTCGTTTTCGTTTGGGTTGAGGATGGTGGTTTCCTGCATCTCCTCAAGGTTTTGGTTCTTTTCCATTTTTGTTTTGCTCCTTGGTTCTTATGTTCGATTCTCCCATGTGGGGTAGGCGAACACTACTCTTTAATGTGGACAAATCCACTATAACACGAGAATCGGCATGTCGCAACAAAAGATATGCTATACAGCCCAAAAACAAGAGACAGTAGCAATACGGCAGTCTTCCAATCCTAGCAATACCAGCGTCTACGCCGCTGATATACGTTTGGTTCATCCCAATCCTCATCCATCATGCCGCTGTTGTAAGTGTTAACGGCGATGCTCAGTGAGTCACGGATTCGGGTTTTATTCCCGTAATCCGTATACCAATCGTCCTCAATCCACCGCCAATCCTCCCACCGACGTGCCGGAATATGCGGATTCCTCTTCCGTGAATACGCGTATTTTGCGACTTCGACATACTCCCAGTGAAACCGTCCGCAATCATAAGTGTGACTGAAACCGCGTGAACGGGCCTCGTCCTCGATAAGCGCATATGGTCTGTCCTTGAATGTTCTCGACATCATCGCCTCGTTTCGTGTTCTTGGATTAAATGGTACCGGTAGCGGATAGGTAAACGAAAAAACATATCCTCTTTCTATAAGAAAATTCCGTTTTTCCGAAGGTTGATTGTAGAAAACCTGATATATGTGGAAACAACAATACAAACCTCTAGAGGAGTTAGTCTATGGGTAATCCATTGAGTAAAACTTCCCGGAAAGTCAAGGACTCCATTCTTAAACGGGTGGGGAAGGCCGCTGTCGCACTGGTTGCGGCGACGGCTACCTTGGCTTCTGGAGTGATAACGACCGGTAGTGCGCTTGCCGCCACGACTGACGGCCCCGGCTACTGGTTCAATGCGACGCGTTCTGGGAGTTGGTGGGTTGGTACTCACGGTAGTTCTCTTGGTCCGCAACGTTATGAGAACGGTAATCCGGTGTACTGTGTTGAGGCCGGTGAACCTGTTACTAATACCGGTACTTGGAATAAGGCTACGGATGTGAACCATAAGGTTGGTGCGTGGCTGGTTGAGAAGCATAAGGGTGATAGCAGTGATTTCACTCAGGCTTCGGTTGCTTATGCGATTCATGAGCATCTTGACCAAGGCAGTAGCCATTTCCGTCAGCTGGTAGCGGCTGGTTTGGAAGGTGCGGATATCAATGCCGTCGCTTCCAATGCGGCGAATCTTTGGAATGATGCATATAACACTCTTCCCGCTAACCTTAATGCCGCCTATGCCTATACCTCTGGCAAGCGTACCGGAACTGTTGACCCCGGCGTTAAGAACTCTAGCGGACAGTACATTGCTGGCATTCAGTACACTGCGACGTTGAACGGCCCGGCGAAATTCGACCAGACCGGAACCAATACAATCAGTGGTACGACCACCGGTCAGGCAATGCATATTCCGTGGACGGCAACCGGCAACGGAAAAGTAACAGGCCATGTTTCGATTAATGTTCCCACTGCCGCCGTTCTAAATTCCCCCGGTCAGGATATGATGCGGCCTTCCGACCCTGAGAATCAGACGAGTGATGTCCAATTCTCTGTGTCGCGTGATTTTCAGCCGACCGTCAGTACCAGCGTCAGTAAGAAACAGTTGACCCGTGGCTCCCCGGTCGAAGACCGTGTGACCTCCGGTGTCGCTTCCTCCGACGACGAGTGGGCGGACAACGTGCCCGTCAAATTCAAGGGCTACTATTTCGTCGGTGACTCCAAGCATATCCTTCAAGTCATCAAGAAGAACAATGGTGAGAGTCCGACCAACTATTTGAAGCGTCTGCGTGAAACCGATGGCATCCGTCAGGTTGCCGCCGCGACCACCAGCTTCACCAAGAGCGGTCAGACCAACACCGTCAAGGCGAAGGCCGCTACCGGTGGCATCGACTATGACAGTGTGAACGGTTTGGACGATTATCAGGTGTCCGATGAGGACGCCGGACTGTTCGGAACATGGGTTTGGGTTGAAGTCAAGGCAGACCAGTCCCAGCAGGATTACATCAAAGGCGATTACATCGATGAGTTCGGCAAGGCTCAGGAAACGTCCGTGAGTGTTCTGCCGCCGAACCACGACTCCACCGTGTTGGAGCAGGAGTCCGGTATGAACAAGGACATCCTTGATGAAATCAACATCAGCCGTCTGCCGTCCGATTACGGTAAGTTCACCGGTAATACGAACTATGGTTTCGGTGCTGATGCGAAGGCCAAGATTCGTGTCTGGTGGGCTGGCTCCGGAACCGGCAACAAGGATGAGGATGAGAAGTACGTTCCGACCACCGAAGAGGAGCCTACTCAGGATGCCAACCACAAGCTGGTTGGCGAATGGGAGGTTCCGGCCATGAACGGCAAGTACAAGGTCGGCGGCGGTAAAATCGTTCTCTATCCGAGCGATGGTAGCGACGCCAAGACCGTTGCCACCGATGTGAACATCAAGGTCACGGATAAGGCCCATTGCGGCTACTACGTGTTCATCTACGACTTCCCCGGCTCCGACCGTGCGAAAGGATTCAAGAGCGCGTACAACAATCCGTGGGAACGTTCCTTCGTCACTCAGGACGCGCAACCCGTCACATTGACCACCAACGTGAACAAGACCACCGTCACCCAAGGTGAGAAGTTCTACGATACCGCGACCATCTCCGGTCTGGTTCCGCGTGGCTCCTATGTCACCTTCACCGCGTATGACGCCGTGTCCGGCGAGCCGGACGTGTCCACCAACAAGCTGTTGGACAACACTCGCGTGAACGTCACCAACGACCAAGCCGACCATTCCGACACCACCCAGTTCGAGGTTAAGTCCCCGGAAATCAGCACCAACAAGATTGGTAAGGTCTACTGGGTTGCGAAACTCTACAATGCCAAAGGAAAGGCTCTCGCGGGTCACGCCATCGGCTTGGAGAACGAGACCATCGAAGTGGTAGGCCCGTCCCTCACCACCAAGACCAGCGCACAGCAGACCTATGTCGGTCGTCCGTTCCACGACACCGCCGTCATCAACAACAAGATTGATGCTGGCGCGTATCTGACATTCACCGCCTATGACGCGGTTTCCGGCAAGCCGGATACGAATGCCGCGAAACTGCTTGACAACAAGCGTGTGGACATTCCAGCCGACAAGATTGCATCTTCCGGCGCTGGTAAGAGCTTCACTGTTGATTCCCCGGACGTGACCGCCACCAAGGCCGGTATCGTCTACTGGAAGGCGACGCTCTACAACAAGGGCGGAATGGAACTCGCCACCCACGAGCTGGGTGCCACCGGCGAAAGCGTTCTTATCAAGAACCCGTCCATCACCACCAAGGTCAGCAAGGAACAGGTTTCCATCAACGAGGAGTTCACCGATACCGCCACCATCAACGGCGAGGTCGAGTCCGGCGATTATGTCACCTTCGACGCCTACGCTCCGGTTGACGGCGCTCCGAACGCCCAAGGTGCGAAACTGCTCGACTCCGAGCGTGTGAACATTCCGGCCAAGGATGTCACCGCAAGCCAGAACGGACAGGCCATCAACGTCACCAGCCCGAAGACCCACGCCACCGAAGGCGGAAACGTGTATTGGAAGGCCACCCTGCACCGTGCCAACGGCACTGTGCTCGCCACCCATGATTTGGGTGTTGGCGGTGAAACCGTTCAGGTCAAGTATCCGACCATCACCACGCACGTGTCCTCCACGAGCGTCGGTGTCGGAGAGAACTTCTACGACACCGCCGACATCAAGGGTGTCGTCCACGCGGGTGACTTCGTGGTGTTCCGCGCCTACGATGCGGTCGGTGAGAAGCCCGACACCAACGCCAGCCTTCTGCTGAAAGACCAGAAGGTCAACATCACTGCGGCTCAGGCGAAGGACTCCGCTCAGGACAAGACCGTGACCGTCAAGTCCAAGACCGTCAACACCATGAACGGTGGAAACGTGTATTGGAAGGCAACCCTGTACGACAAGCAGGGACGCCAGCTTGCCACCCACGACCTTGGACTTCCGGAAGAAACCGTCACGGTTCGTCCTCCGACCATCACCACCCAAGTGACCAAGGGCAAGGTCAAGCCGAGCGAGGAGTTCGCTGATAAGGCGACCATCTCCGGTAAGGTGCTCAAGGGTTCCTACGTCACGTTCACCGCTTACGACGCGGTATCCGGCGACCCGGATGCCAATGCTCCTAAGCTGTTGGACAACGTGCGCGTGAACATCAAGGACTCCGATGCGGAAGCCTCCGCGTCCAAGAAGTTCACCGTCACCAGCCCTACCACCCACACCGATAACTCCGGTTCCGTGTACTGGGTTGCGACTCTGTGGTCTCCGCAAGGCAAGCAGTTGGCTTCCCACGATTTGGGTCTGCCGTCCGAAACCGTTCAGGTGAATCCGGGTGGTATCGTCACGTCCAACGCGCAGAAGATGGGTGCGACCGGCGAACAGCTGTACGATGAAATCACCGTTTACGATGAGACCAGTGAGGCCGAGTCCGCTGATGGTCAGGTTCACGAAGGTGAAGGCAACAGCAATCCGACCGGCGTCATCGGTCGTATTCCGCAAGGCTCCACCGTCACCGTGGAAATGTACCGTCAGGCCGAAGAGGATGACGGCGACCAAGGCTTGTTCAAGATTGCCGAGAAGACCGTCACCATCGACACCAACAAGTTCACCGCAATCAAGGCCGGTCAGGAAGGCAACCGTCCGGGCAAGCTGACTTTCAAGGTCACTGACCCGAGCTTCAAGACCACCAAGGCTGGCATGATTTACTGGAAGGCCACGTTGAAGACCCCGCAGGGCGGCGTGCTCGACCAGCATATCTACGGTGAAAAGGGTTCCGACCACAAGACCGGTTACAAGAGCTACGAACGCACCCCGGTGCAGAAGTTCTCCACCACCGTGTCCAAGAAGTGGCTGAGCGACGCGAACGGCAATTACGAGGACAAGACCACGCAAATCTACGACGTGCTCCACCAGACCTCGTATGAGCAGTTCGACGGCGAATCCATCGACGGAGACACCTACACCACCGGCAAGACCGCTCAAACACCGAACGGTGCCAAAGTCCAGTTTGAAATCTGGGCCAAGGACGGCGCGAACGCTGGCAAGATGGTCAAGCAGTACAATGCCGAAGACCTCCCGAAGGTTCGTGAACTCGCCAAGAGCGAAGACCCGGACAAGAACCATCCGTATGTGGGTACCGATGGTCTGGACAACTACCAGAACGTCAAATCCTCCACGTTCCCGATTCCGTCCGACTGGTCTGCGAACAAGTACTACTACCGTGTGAAGATTACCGTCCCGTCCACCACTCCGGGCGCTGGAACCGACCCTGCCGACAACAATCGTGATGTTGTCTGGTATGGCGGCGACGACGAATCCGAAGAGTTCGACGTGATTCACATGGACACCAAGAGCACCGAACCGTTGTGGCTCGACAGCATGAACGTGTCCGACGAAATCACGTTGAAGGGCAACATTCCGGCTGGCTCCCAGTACGAGGCCGAATTGTGGCGCACGAGCAAGGATGGCAACGTTCGTAAGGACGCGGCCACCAAGCAGGATGATTCCGACCATAATGGCATTGCCTCCGAAAAGGTCGCCACTACCGGTCGCGTGGATATTCCGTCCAAGGCCATCGGCGCCCACCTCAATGGTGTCACCTTCCGCTCCAAGAGCGTGAAGAATCCGGGTGTCGGCTCCTACATCTGGCGTGTGAAGATTTACACTCCGGAAATGCCTCACAAGGATGGCAACGGCGTGGGCACTGGTGGAGACACCAGCATGAACTCCGCATTCGGTGTCATCACCAAGGAGTGGATGACCGCCGCCAAGGCGACCACTCAGGACGATGACTCCCAAGCCGGTGACTACTGGCAGAATGCCACCGCCAAGCAGAAGGGCAATGGAGACGGCTACGCCGACCGTTGGCTCCTGTTCGACGGCAAGAACATCGCATCCGAGAAGTTCGAGGTCGTGAAGCTGACCACGAACGTGACCGGAACCCCGAACATCCACACCAGCGAAGGCGAGCATTACGTCGATGTCACCAACGGCAACGATGTGAACGATAAGCTCACCATCACCGGTTATATGCTCAAGGACTACAAGGTCGCGTTCAAGCTGTACAAGCAAGCCGAGAATCAGACTGCGGACAAGGATACCGTCGTCAAGACCCTTGACCCGGTTGCCCTGACCGAAGCCCAGAAGACCCTCGACTCCGCTTCCGTACATCTGACCGACCCCGCCGACTACTACTGGCAGTGGGTGTTCACCAAGCCGGACGGTACCGCCTTCCAGCCTGACAACATCAACCCGGCAGTCTCCGACAAGCGCATCAAAGACGAATCCTTCCACGCAGTCCGTGTAACCACCAGCACCTACAAGTGGGCTTCCAAGAACGGTACCGTTCAGGATGTCGCACGACTCGAAGGCCACCTGCCTGAGAACGCGACGCTCACCTTCGAGATGCATGATTACGCAACCGGCAAGAAGGTCGCCTCCACCAAGTCCGCCACCCTCAAGGAACTGGGCTTCAACAAGTCCAGCATCGACCAGCAGTTGACCAGCCCGAGCCTCAAGGTTCCGGACGCAATCGACTACTACTGGGTTGAGGTTCTGAACCTGCCGAAGGATGACCAGAACACTCCGTTGCACACCGGCAAGGACAAGGTCAAGAACGAGTCCTTCCGCTCCATCGAAGCGCAGACCGATATCGCCACCGAACGTTACGTGGGAACCGTGGTCAAAGACCATGCCGACCTGACCAACGTGAAGTGGAAGCAGTCCGGTGACATCCGCGACGATTTGACCGAAGGATTGGACGCACGCTGGTTCCTGTACAAGCAGGGAGACGGCGACGTGAAGACCGATAAGAAGATTTTCACCGGCGACTACGTGCATCTGACCAGCGGACAGACCGAAGCCTACGGCCCCGAACACAAGATGAACGAGGTGGGCGACTACTACTGGGTCATCGAAATCAGCGACCCGAGCACGAACCACAAGGTCGTCAAGCTGGGAACCCAGCGTGACCCGCGTGAATCGTTCCGCATCGTAAAGGCTTCCTCCGAAGCTCAGGTGGCGCAGCAGGTCAACAAGCCCACCAAGGACACCGTGACCATCACCGGACATCCGGCTGAAGGCACTCTGGTCTCTTGGAACCTGTACAAGACCAACACCGCCGACGACGACGATTATCTGATTGACAAGACCGAGCAACAGCAGGGCGAGAGCGAAGGCTCCAACGATACTGACGCCGATGCCGAACCTCAATCCGATAACGGCGAAGCCTCCGACAGCATGCTCGTCGCAAGCTATCAGACCCCGTCCGACGGCGCTCACCTCATCACCGCCGAGGAAGCCGCCGAAGCGTTGAAGAACGGCAAGGTGACAGTGGAAAGCCCCGAGTACACTCCGACCAAGGTTGGCGAATACTACTGGGTGTTCAGTCTGACCAGTCCGACGAAGAACCTCGCCGGTGACGGACAGCCGAACAAGCCGCAGAACGATAAGGACACCAGCCATCTGGAGTCCGAGGACTTCTTCACCGACCGCGCCCATGTGGCCGATGAGACCGTCCAGATTATCGACGCGACCACCAAGACCAAACCGCTGGGACACGTCGGAGAGAAGTTCCACGACACCGTGCTCCTTCAAGGACGCGTGCCGGAAGGCTCTCAGGCGGACGCCACCCTCTACCGTCAGGTGGACGGCGACGATTCCAGCAAGGATGAGGAGGTTCTGACCACGAAGCGCACCACGCTCTCCGAAGGTCAGGCGTTCGCGGACTTGGAGGATGTGACCGTTGACAAGGTTGGCGTGTACTACTGGCGTGAGCACGTATACGTGCCGACCAAGCACACCACTTCGGCCGACCACGACAAGAAGGTGGAAGTCGAGAAGACCCCGACCATCACCGGAAAGCCTCGCGTAAGCAACGAGACCGTCAACGTGGTCAACGTGACCACCACCACCCACCGTCTGGAAGAATCCGGCACCAAGCTTCAAGACAAGGCGAAGATTGAAGGCAACGTCGTTGACGGCTCCTACATCATCTTCACCCTGTGGAAGCAGTCCGATGGCGACGACTCCAGCAAGGACGAGAAGGTGTTCACCAGCGACAAGGTGATGCTCAAGGCCGGTCAGAAGGAAGCCGACTCCCCGACCTACGAGGTCAAGGAGACCGGAACCTACTACTGGCGTGAAAGCATCTACAATCCGGTCGAGGACACCGACATTCCGCCGTGCGTCCCGCCGACCGGCAACACCGACGAAGACCATCCGTGCGACACTCCGGTTCACACCGAGAAGCCGCGCACGCCGGGTGAAACCACCGACGTGGTGAAGGTCACGACCAAGGCCCAGACCAACGGCACCGCCACCAAGCCGGTCAAGGATACCGCCCTCATCGAAGGCAAGATTCCTAACGACGACTACGAGCTGGTGTTCGAGCTGTGGAAGCAGAACGGCAACGATGTGAAGGACGACAAGAAGGTCGCCACCACCGACGCCGTGAACGTCCCGCAGAACGCGACCACGGTCGATTCGCCGGAAGTCACCCCGTCCGACGCCGGAACCTACTACTGGCGTGAGAAGCTGGTGGAGAAGTCCACCAAGCGGCTCGTCCACTACGGTGATGCCCGTGTTCCGGGCGAGACCGTAATCGTGGGCGAACTCGCCAAGACCGGTATCGCAAGCGGCTTCATCATTCCGCTCATCGGAATGCTTGCAGTGCTTGGACTGGGATTGGCGGTCGTTTCCGAAGGCAAGCGTCGCATCGCTTCCCTTTCGAACGGCGCTCATCTGTCCGGCTCCACAAAGTGACGGACTGAACCGGTAGGGGAGGGGCCGATAGGGTTCCTTCCCTACACCGCCTAGTTTGGGGAGGTGGGAGAGCATGACTCCCCGCCTCCCCAAACTTTTCTTTGAAGGTCTTTAACATAGAAAGAAAAAACGGAAAGAGGAGACATGCGTAAACCTATCGCCCTGCTTGCGGCAGGTTCGATGATGCTCATGCCGCTATTGGGGGCAACGAGTGTCGTGCTGACACCCGTATCGGAGGCTTATGCCGAAACCGCCGATAGCACCGCAAGCGACTATCCGGAAGGTGTCACAGCCTATCTGGACGGTACACGGCTAGCGAGCTTCGACCCCTCCGGAAACGGAGTATATGACGCGACGGGACAAACTGTGGAACTGTCCGGTGTGCCCGACGATTGGACGGTGCAATGGAGAAGCATGGTCAATGGAATCACCAACAAGGATTCCATCATGTACATCCTGTCCAACGGTTCCACCACCTATCGTTACTGGTTCGATGGGGCTGACGGCGCGGTTCATACCGTCGAAGAGCTTCACGGCATGACAATCACTTTGAACGGTCAGGCTGTGGACGGCGACATCACCAAGGGATTCACCATCCACAACGTGACCGCCAGCGACATGAAGGGATATGAGAACACCCCATACGGTTGGGTGCTCGACGGTGATTCCGAAGACGACCACTACACGTACACCGCCCATCCAGAGGATTCGGACACGCCAAGCGTCCAATACACGTTCATGTATGACGACACCCGACCCCACGACAGCATCAATTCGTTGAGGAACCTGAAAGCGTATCTGACCGTTGACGGCAGCGCCGTGAAAGGATTCGACTACACGCTCGCCAACACCGACACCATCGCCATTCCAATGAACACCGACGTGCGTCTGGAAGGCGTACCGGACGGCTGGAAAGTTGACTACAACAATCCTTCCACCGGGAAACTGAACCGCGTATACACGCTGACCGGCCCCTGTGGGGACACGTTCACCTACATCTTCCATCCGACTTCGGATTACAAAGGATACTATTACATCGACCAGCTCCAATACGTCCGGGCATTCGCTGACGGGGAACTGGTTGACGGATTCGACTACAAGGGAGGCGCATGGAGTTTCCCTGAAACCACCAAGAACGTCGAAATCGCAAACGTACCAGACGACTGGAACACTCAACGTACCGTTAATGGCAACATCATCACCTACGTGGTATCCAGTCCGAACAATTCCGTCTCTGTCACCTACGTGTTCAACATCGCCAAACATCAGGCAAGTCTGGACGAACTGGCGAATGTGAAAGCCATCGTAGGCGGCAACTATGTTTCCGGATTCAACCCGAAACAGTCCGGTATCTACGAATACGAAGACGGTCAAGGAATCGCCATCGTCAACGTGCCGTCCGGATGGACTCAGACCACAACCGACGGTGACGGATATAAGGTGTATACGTTGACCAGTGGAGACCTTTCGGTGTCCTACCGTTTCAACAAGCATGTGAAAACCTATTCGGTGGACGAGCTTGCCAAAGTGTCAGCTTCTACCGACGACGGCGTGGTTCAGGATTTTAAGCCGATGGAGTCCGGCACCTACACCATTGGAGAGCACGCTACCGTGTGGATTACCGGCGTGCCCGACGGTTGGGATACCAAATCGTCCGACAATGATATGACCTACACGGTGACTAGTCCCGATGGGAAAATCAAAGTCGTCTACACGTTCAAACATGCGAAGCACCAGTATTCCGCTTCCGAATTGAAGAACGTCACCGCAAAACTCCCCAACGGAGACTACCTCAACGGCTTCGACCCGGTCTCCGGTGGTGAATTCACCGTACCGATGGGAACCAAGAACGTGACCATCGGTCATATTCCGAACGGGTGGAACCTCACCAAGAACAATGGACTGTCCTACACGCTAACCAGCAATGATGGGGAAGTGTCCGTCTCCTATAAGTTCCATGCGAAGAACGGCCATACGGTAGTCTTCGACACTGATGGAGGAACCACTGTCGAATCTCAAACCGTCGAGGATGGGGGAACTATCACACCACCCGACGACTATCCGTCCAAGACCGGCTACCGTTTTAAAGGCTGGTATAAGGATGGTGTCCCATACGATTTCACACAACCCGTCTATGATGATGCGGTAATCACAGCCAAGTGGACGGTAAACACTTACGAAGTGTATTTCGACGCCGGAGCCAGTGACGACTGGTATCCTATGCAGACCATCGCATATGGCGATAAGGTCGTCAAGCCGGTTGACCCGACTTTGGACGGTTACGATTTCGCCGGATGGCTGTTGGATGGCAAAGTGTACTCGTTCGACACTCCTGTCACCGCCGACATGACCTTGACCGCGTCTTGGAAGACCGCGCAGGTGAAGACGCATACGGTAACTTTCACCGGTGCGGGAGACGATTTCATCCAAACCGTGGCGGATGGTTCCTCGGCCACTGTTCCAACGGTTCCTTCCAAGAAAGGCTACACGTTCGACGGATGGTATTCCGGAGACTCCCTGTACGATTTCACCACGCCCGTTACGGATGATTTGACTGTGGAAGCCCATTGGACGAAGAACACGTACACGGTCAGCTTCGACTCCAATGGCGGAAGCGACGTGGACTCCCAGCAGGTGGAATACAAGGATACGGTGTCCCAGCCGGACAATCCGACATTGGACGGTTATACATTCCAAGGTTGGACTCTTGACGGCGACCCGTATGACTTCAACACTCCAGTCACCTCCAGCATCACGTTGAAGGCACTATGGTCTAAGAACACGCCAGTAGCCAAAAAACATACGGTCACATTCGACAGTGGCGAGGGAAGCAAGGTCGATAGCCAAACCGTCAAGGAAGGCGACCCCGTGTCCAAGCCTGACAATCCAACCCGTGAAGGATACACGTTCAACGGTTGGCTGTTGGGCGGAGACCCGTATGATTTCACCACTCCCGTCATGCAGGATTTGACGTTGACGGCCTCTTGGACGAAGAACAAGAGCACGTACACCGTGAAGTTCGATTTGAATGGGGGAGATGGCAATATCGCAGACCAGAAGGTCAAGGAAGGCTCCACCATCGACCGTCCGGCCAATCCGACCCGTGAAGGATACACGTTCATGGGATGGCAGTATGAGGATTCCGACTGGAACTTCCTGAACACCGTCGCATCCAACATGACATTGACGGCGCAATGGAAGCGCAACGAGGTCAAGAAGTATACGGTCGCTTTCGACACTGCGGACGGCACCAGCATCGACCCGCAGACCATCAGGGATGGTGGCAAGGTTTCCAAGCCGGATGACCCGACCCGTGAGGGCTACGAGTTCAAGGGATGGACTCTGAACGGCGTTGACTACGATTTCACCGCTCCAGTGAAAGCCGACCTTGTCCTGACAGCCGTATGGACTCCCGTCAAGCCGAAGACCTACACCATCACGTTCGACACCGATGGAGGAACCGTAGTCCCCTCCCAGACGGTGAAGGACAAGGGAACGGCGACCGAACCTACCGCCCCAACCAAGACCGGTTACGAGTTCAAGGGTTGGCTGTTGGATGGGAAAACGTATGATTTCACCACGCCCGTCACCAAGGATGTGACATTGAAAGCCAAGTGGGAGAAGACGAAAGTCGAATCCTACACGGTGGCGTTCAATTCAGCGGAAGGAAGTGAGGTGGCGTCCCAAACGGTCGAACAAGGCAAGACCGCCGTCAAACCTGACGACCCGACCCGTGAAGGCTACACATTCCTCGGCTGGTATGCGGGAGACGCCGCATACGATTGGGATACTCCGGTCACAGGCAACCTCATTCTGACCGCACACTGGCAGAAGGACGAGCAACCCCAGCCGAAGACCTACACGGTCACGTTCGACTATCAGAACGGCAGTCCCTCCGATACTCGAACAGTGTCCGAGGGGAACACCGTCTCCCCGCCGGAAAATCCGGTGCGAGACGGTTACGACTTCCAAGGATGGGTTGCTATCGACGGTTCCGAATTCGATTTCGAACAGCCGATTACCTCTGACACTCTGGTGAGCGCCAAGTGGAAGAAGCATGAAGACCCGAAGCCGGTCATGCACACCGTCACGTTCAACTCGAACGGAGGCACGAGCATCGACCCGCAGACGGTTCAGGACGGGTTGACCGTCCGCCGTCCGGCAGACCCGGTGAAGAACGATTATGTGTTCGACGGATGGTATCTTGACAACGACCAGTACGATTTCAACAAGCCAGTCACCGGTGACATCACGCTGACCGCAATCTACCATCGCAAACCGATACCACAGCCGAACACGTACACCGTGCGTTTCGACACCGGTGAGGGAAGCAAGGTTGACCCGCAGACCATCATTGAAGGCAAGACCGTCATCCGTCCGGCAGACCCGAGCATGGACGGTTACGACTTCCAAGGATGGCTGTTGGACGGCAAGGATTATGATTGGAACACTCCAATCACCGGCGACATGACTCTGACCGCATCGTGGAAGAAGCATGAGGAGCCGAAGCCCGTCACCCATACGGTCAGCTTCTACACCGATGGCGGGAACACGGTCGCACAGCAGACCGTGAACGACGGTGAGACCGTCACGGTACCGGATACGCCAACCAAGAACGGATACACGTTCTCAGGGTGGACGCTGAACGGCGAACCATACGATTTCAACCTTCCCGTCACAGCCGACATCACCTTGAAGGCCACATGGGTTGAAAACCAGAAGCCCCAGCCGAAACGCCACACGGTCACATTCGACACGACCGGAGGGTCTGAAATCGGCCAGCAGACCGTCGATGAGGGGGAGAAAGCCATCCAACCCGCAAACCCAACCCGTGAAGGATACGACTTCCAAGGCTGGTTGCTGAACGGACAAGCCTATGATTGGAACACTCCAATCATAGGCGACATCACCCTCACCGCATCGTGGACTGAGAAAGCCCCGACCCTATTCACGGTCGCGTTCAATACGGGCGGCGCTTCCAACATCCCATCTCAAAAAGTCAAGGAAGGTGATAAGGCCGCACGTCCGACCGACCCGAAGCGTACCGGATACACTTTCACCGGATGGCAGTTGAACGGCAAGGACTACGATTGGAACACTCCAATCACCACGGATATCATTCTGACCGCCACATGGCAGAAGAACGAAACTCCGAAACCGGTCTTCTACACCGTCAAATTCGACACCGGCAACGGTTCGAAGATTGACCTGCAAACCATTCAACAGGGAGGAAAGGTCAAGAAGCCCGCAGACCCGACCCTGAACGGTTACAAGTTCATCGGATGGCAGTTGGATGGCAAGGACTACGATTTCAACACTGCGGTATCCAAGGATATGACTTTGACCGCAGTGTGGGAAGCCAATACCCTGCCCCCGACCGTCAAGAAGCATACCGTGACAGTGACCTTGTATGACGGCAAGACCGAACGTTATGAGGTCAAGGATGGTGAGAAGCTGACACTTCCATCCAATCCAACCCGTGACGGATACGTGTTCGACGGTTTCATTGACAAGGACGGCAACGTCTACGACATGAGCAAGCCCGTGGTCAAAGACCTGACGTTGACCTGCGTGTGGAAGAAGGCCAACGGCGTCTCCTCCGACAAGGACAAGGAGATTGCCGACGCATCCACCAATGGGACGGTTGGTAATGGCGAACAGAATTCTGGCTCCCAGAATCCTCTAGCCAGCACTGGCGCTCCAATCTACGGAATGGTCATCGCGGCCATCATCGCCGGACTCGGCGGCATTGGAATACTGCTCGCCCGGCTATGTAGCCGAAACGAGTAACGCCTATATATAGCGAGGAAGCCTCCAGTCTTAAAAACTGGGGGCTTTCTCGGTTAAGGGTGTGTATGATTGTTTTGTTATTTTTCTTTAGAAAGTTTTACTGTGTCTATCAATTCCCCGAAATGCCATGAACAGAATCAAGAAGACAACCGACATGTGACATACTCGGAGAGTATGTCTAATAGCGTCAACGTCGAAGCACGACGTGAGGCTTTGGAAGGGGAGTACATCTTCTCTTCTTCGTCTGTTGACGAACTGATGAGGTTTCTTGATAAAGATGATTAATTACGATTCCATTGGGGGTAGGGGCCTTCTCTTTCGTGTTTTCTGTCAAATCACGCCAATATCTGCTATACTGGGATAGTTCACAAATTCAATGGAAGGTTTAACACATGCCAACCCCAAGCACAACCCTCGAAGGCCGACTCACCGACGACCCGCAACGCAACCAGCGCAACCCCAATCTGGTTGAATTCTCCATTGCGGAAGGCACTCGCTATCAGGATAAGAAGACCGGCGAGTGGAAAGACGGGCAGACGCTTTTCGCACGATGCAAAGTGTGGGATACCACGCTCGGCAACAACATCATGAACACACTCCGTAAAGGCATGGACGTGGTGGCGTTGGCCGACGTGAAGCAGAACAGTTGGACTGACCAGCAGACCGGACAGAAGCGTTCGATGGTGGAATTCACAGTCACCAACATCGGTGTCGGACTCCGTCACGCGACCGCGCAGGTCATGCCGAATCCGAAACGCAACGGCGGATACGACGGCGGCAACCGTACCAACACCCAGCAGAACAATGGTCAGATGTTCCAAAATCCGAACAATCCGCCAGTGTTCCAAAATCCGAACAATTATGGTGCCGACAATTTCCAGCCAGCCGCATCCGACGACCCGTGGGGTGCTCCGATGGGCAATCCGGCACCGGTGTCGCAGAACGACGAGCCGGAATTCTAGTCTCTAAAAGCGCGGGGTCATGCGTTTTAAGCATAGACCCCGCGTTCTTTTTGGTTTAATCAGAAGGGGATAAAATAATGGTCAAACCCGGTCGCAAACCCATGGATGTTGCCGGTCAACGTTTCGGGAAACTCACGGTGGAAAAGTATGTTCCCAATACTAAAAAAGGTTCCTATTGGTTATGTTCTTGCGATTGCGGCAATAACGTCGTCGTATCTTTAGGTAATCTGAAAAAAGGCAATACAAAAAGCTGTGGGTGTCTTTCTAAAAAAGGAAAACCTTACGGGGAACGGCCACGGGGAAAACGTAACGAGCTTTCGTCCACTTCTAAGGGGAGACGCCGGAGAGCAGATGAGTTGTGCGGAAAACAATTCGGACGTTTGACCGTATTAAGTTTTCAAGGTGTCAATAAGAACCATCACTCCGTCTACTTATGCCGGTGCTCTTGCGGGAAAACAGTCTCAGTAGTTAGAAATGCCCTAACTACGGGGAACACTAGAAGTTGCGGGTGTTTTGAAGTTCAAAGGACTCGGGAAACCCGACTTAAACATGGTGACGCTTCTGAAAATTCTCCGTATGTTAAGCTTTTTCACTCGTGGAAACTGATGCTTGACCGTTGTAGCAATCCCCGTAACGTTTCTTATTCTCATTACGGGAAAAGAGGTGTTCAGGTCTGCGATGAATGGAAGGAATGGGGAATCTTCAAAAAATGGGCTATTGACAATGGGTGGAAAGCGAACGCTGGATTATCCCTCGACAGAATAGATGTTGACGGAAACTATGAACCGGATAATTGCAGGTGGACGGATGCCAAGACGCAGTCTAATAATAAAAGGAAAAGCATACGAGTCGTATATGGTGACAAACGTATTTCATTGTATGATTGGACGAGAATAAAGGGAATTTCTTTAGAAGAAGCAAAAGGAATGTTCTCCTCAAATATATTGGAGAACCCACCTCAACTATTAGAAGAAAAGGACGACAACGTGGAAAAGAAAAAAATCACAAAGATTTCCGACGGAATGAAAATCGGGTATTTAACCGTACTTCGACCCAATGGGAAAGACAGGTACGGTCATGTCGTCTATCTTTGTCGTTGCGTGTGTGGCAGGGAGAAAAATGTTCTGGTTTCCAATCTAAGGAATGGTAGTGTCAAAAGCTGTGGGTGCATGAGAAAACAGCTCATATCCAAAGCTAGGACAAAACACGGGGATAGTATTAAAAGCTCTCCATATTATCGGTTGTATAGGGTTTGGGACGATATGATTCACCAGCGTCGGATTGAATCATATGAGGAACGGGAACTTATTCCCGTTTGCAAAGACTGGTCTGTATGGGCGTCTTTTAAGGAATGGTCTTTAGCCAATGGGTATTCGAAGGATAAAAAGTTAACGAGAATTTCATATCGTAAAGGCTACGAACCGGATAATTGCGTTTGGCGTTCTGAGGGTGAGTATGTTTTGCATAAGTTTTAATCAAAGATTGGAAACATTTTATGTATGGTTCTTTAGTTGACGCCGATAGCAGCGATTATGTCAGAAAAGAAATATGGGCAGCCCCCGTCCATAAAAAATCCAAGCAGATAAGAGGATACTAAATGCGCGTGCAACATTACAATCCAAATCCCGTCCCCCAACCGAAAGATGCCTACGAATGGCGCGCTTTCCTGTTCAGCCACTTGGATAAGCCAGTACCATTGAATTGGAACAGCAACTCCCAACATCAAAGGAAAAACAAGTGGCGTCGATAAAAGTATTCATGGGAAACACGATATATCCGGTGGAAATATATAAAGGCCAGCATATAAGCTTCTACTATCTTCCAGCCGGTGAGCATACCGCGCCCGGTCGTGAGGAACAGGTTCAGAAAGCCACTTTGGAGAATGAGTCCGGCAGAACCATCAATGTGACTTGGGAGGCTGTCGGCGGCTTGTTTAAGAACAAGATTGTGACCAAGCATGCTCCTCTACTTCGCCGTATGATGGGCGCTTCGGACACCTACCAGTTCGACAAGTGCATTGGTGGCCCGCAGTTCTTCTCCGCGCAGGAAGAAGCGGAGTGTTAAATTGGGTTCACCTGCACATAAAGCGGCTCCAACTAGAGTCATGCAACGTCGCCGTAGGCTGTTCCAACGGCGTATCGCGGTTTGTTTGTTGGCGGGAATGTTCGCCGCCGCCGGTACGTCTATGCTTGTGTTGAAGCCAACTCCCAGCGCTTACGCTGAGGCTAAGCCGTTTGATACGAGTACCGCTACTACTCGAAGCACGTTGACTGAAACCAGTGCGGCATCCCGTAGCGCGTCCCGTGAAGAGTTGAAGGATTATAAGGCCACAAGCAATGATGGAAGTTGGAGTATGTCCGATTCCGATGGTGTGACCGGCAAACTGACTGCTATCAGTGCGGATAATCCGGTGGTTAAATCGTTGATTAACGGTCGTGACGAGGGTCAGACTCCTGACGGTTTCAATCCGAATCATGCGACCGGTGACACGGGCAATGCCTACGAGTTTTCGCAATGCACTTGGTGGGCTTACGTGCGCCGTCACCAGTTGGGATTGCCCGCTGGCTCCCACATGGGCAATGGTGCCGACTGGGCGAACACGGCCCGTAAACTCGGATATTGGGTTGACAACACTCCCCGTGTCGGTGATGTGATTTGCTTCCAACGTGGACAATACGATTCAGACCCCACGTATGGTCATGTGGGGATTGTCGAAAACGTTGGCGCGGATGGTTCAATCACCACGTCCGAATGCGGTAGCGCATACAATGGCAAACCGTTCAGCCGCACTTTCACTGCGGAACAGGCGTCCCAACTGCAATTCATCCACTACTGACCGGAAGGACAACATTCCATCCAAGATGAAAATGGAAATAGGCAAACCACAGTCAGACGGTTCCGTTGTCGTCACAATGACTCCCCAAGGCGCGATAACAGGCCATGAGTTCGTGAAAGCCAGAGGTGGCACACCCTACCGGCTCGACACCGGCGGGGATGGAATCTTCGACCCATTCCAAGAAGACGGAAAGAACAGCAAAAGCCCATCGAAGAAATGATTTGCGGCACAGAAAGCCGCCAGAAGGGAAAGATGTAAACCATGTTGAATAAGGAAACAGCGCAGGAAATAAGCGAACTGTGCGTTGAGAAAATCGATTGGACGATAGTCGGCATTGAAGGTGGCACCGTAACCATCTTCACCGGCAAGGACAGGTATTACGCGTCCTACGGTACCGAAGGTAGTGACCCCATCACGGAGACGAGCAAGTCAAAGGAACCCGGCAATGCGAGGTGGTTTGAACGGGACGGAACCGTGTCCTCCGACCATCCGGTCATCTGCACGGTGAGCGTGCATGACGGGAAGGCTGAGACGGACGTTCGTCACATGCCGCCCATGTTCGATGAGGAAGCCTACGAAGCTGTTGCCAATATGGAACTTGATAGGAAATTCGTCCACGATGAAAGTGGAGAGGATTATTGGCCGGATTGGCCGAAGGACACCATCAAGGCATGGCAACAGTTCCGGGATGAGATTGAAGACATTCCGGAAGACTACAAATACGTTCTATTTGAGGTCGAGCCGAGCACGCAGAAACTTCTGTTCGCCTTGTCGGAAATCACCGGAATACACTATCTGTCTGAAATTCCACTCACCATCAAAGTACTGCCCGAGGATGCGAAACAAGTCCGATTCAGCATTCCCGAAAGCGAAGCGAAAATGTGGTGGGATGTTCGCGCCCGCAGTTGGGATAGCCGGTTCATCATATGTACCCATCAGTGGCCGTTCCGCAAGAAAGGACAATTGATATACACCATCATCGACCGGAAGCGTAACGTTCGCGGCGCATGCACCTATCTGGGTGGCGGGGCGAGCAAGGACGGCACGTATACGGACGTGGAATGCGCGGAACTCATCAGCCGACTATCCGACCCGAAGGACGAAACCCAAGTCAGCTACCGCAACTACGTGCCCTTGCGACTCGTGGAATACCGGTAGAAAGTGACATTCTCCCCCGCCTTATGAGAGGCGGGGGCTTCCTGCTCAAGAACCCCAATGGGTTCAGTATCGACAGGCTATCCCCACATGCCCTGTGGTTCGCGCGTTGTTTTACGAGTCGCGTCGCTCGACGATTCTTCTGGCTTCGTCCCGGATGTTCAGGGCGGCGTTCACGTCCCGGTCGTGCATGACCCCGCACCGCGGGCACGTCCATTCCCTGACGTCCAAGTCCTTGGTCTGCGGATTCCGGTAGCCGCAGTCGTGGCACAGTTGGCTCGACGGGAACCACCTGTCCACCCGTACCAGCCGTTTGCCTTGGCGGGCGAGCTTGTATTCCAACATGGTGCAGAACATGCCGTAGGCGTTGTCCAGCGTGCTTTTCGCCAGTCCGCTCTTAGCCTTGCGACCATTATGCAGATAATGTCCGGGATGGTCGGGGTCGGGTTTCGGCTTGGATTTTGAGGTAATGCCTTTCAGGTTCAGCGTCTCAACGGCCACCATGTCGTAGGCTGCCGCAATCCCGTTGGCCTTCTTGTGCTGCCAGTCGCGCCGCTGGTCGGCGGTCTTCTCCGACAGTCGGCCCACCCGTTGTTTCTGCCTGTACCAGTTGGCGGAGCCTTCGACCATGCGGGAGAGTCTGTGCTGCTCCCGAGCGAGCTTGTCCTGCGTTTTCCGATAGTAGCCCGGATATTCCGCTTGCTTCCCGTCGCTGGAGACGTACAGTCCGTGCGAAGCGTAGTCCAATCCGACGATGCGCACGGGTTTCACCTGTTCGGGCGTTTGGGTCTCGCGCTCGAACAGGATGGTCGCCGTGTATCTGCCGGACGGTCGATGTTCGACGGTGACTGATTTCAGTTTCCAATCGTTGGGGATGTGCTTGTGTTGGCGTACGGCGAGCCATCCGATTTTCGGTAGTTTCAACCTCCTTGCCTTGTCGTCCAATCCGATGTTGCCGCCGATGCGGTTGGTCGTATATGCGGCCTTCCCGTGTCGTTTCGACTTGTATCTGGGAAATCCTTTGCAGCCGTTGTCGAAGAACCTGCGGTACGCCTTCTCCAAGGCGAGTTGGGCGTTGCACAATGCCAGACTGTCCACTTCACGCAGGAACGGGTACGTGTCCTTGTACAGGGCGGGCGTGGGGCGGCATGATTCCCATGTGGTCTGATAGTGGGCGATGCGGGTTTCGAGCATGAGGTTGTATACGAAGCGTGCGCAGCCGATGGTGCGGTCTATCAGCCGCGCCTGTTCTTCGGTGGGATATGCGCGGAACCTCACGGCGATATGTGTCTTCATACTTGGGTCCGGCTCTTCTCGCCTTGGTTCTCGATGTATTTGCGTATCACCTCGACGGGTGCGCCGCCCGTGGTGAGCAGACAGAAGCTACGGCTCCAGAAATACTCCTTCCAAAGCTTGCGTCTGATTCCGGGGAACTCCTGTTTCAGCAGTCGGCTGCTGGCGCTTTTATACGCGTTGATGAACTTCGACAGTTCGCTTTTCGGCTGGGCGCGGAACAGGACATGCACGTGGTCCACGTCATGATTCCATTCCTCCAACGTGATGCCGTACTTGGGCGCGATGTACTCGAAAATCTCCCGTGCGCGATTGGAAATCGTGTCATCGAACACTTTGCGACGGTATTTCACGACGAGTACGAGATGATAATGCATGAGGAACACCGAATGATGATTCGATTCAAGTTTCACTGCAAACACCTCACTTCCGATATGTACGACTGAATGCCAGTATAACATAAGAAGAAAACCGATTCATCCCCCGCCTACGCTAACGCTAAGAGGCGGGAGAATTCTCGGCAAAATCAGTTAAAAGAAAGGAGCCGAATATGGGAACCGACATCACCGTAACCCAATTGGGCAGTCCCGCCGACCCCACCTATCTCGTCCGCCGTGGCGACGAATTCTGGAGCGAATGGCATTTAAGACGTTCCGAAGCCCAACGATTGGCCTCTGAACTAAGGAGCATGGGACTTTGAGGTTGAGCAATAGAAACAGCATTCACTCCCTCATGCTCGTGCTTTCACTGTGCGCGGACTGTCTGATGGCATTGCCCGCCACTGCGATGGCATACCCTCCATCAAACAACACCGTCTACTCCGTTCGTTCGTTCCCCGCTACCACGACCACGCGCCGAGACCTGACCCGCGAAAGCGTCAGCACCGACGTACAGTCGGACAGCGATTGGGGTGGTATCGAAAACCTAATTGTCCCGCAGACGAAATCCCAAGCCGAGAAAGACGCCGAAGCGAAAGCCCAACAGGAAGAGGAGACCCGCAAACAGGCACAGGAACAGGCGGCACGACAAGCCCAAACGCAAGCCGCCCAAAAGGAAGAAGTCAATAGAAGTGCGGAACGAACCGTCATCACTCCCCCAGCATCCAAAACCGGACAAGCCGTGGCAGAATATGCTATGCAGTTCAGCGGATACCCATACGTGTACGGCGGCAACCAGCCATCAGGCTGGGATTGTTCCGGATTCGTCCAATACGTGTTCGCGCAATTCGGTGTCAGTCTCCCCCACCAGTCAGGCAGTCAAATGAGCGTCGGTTCGCCCGTGGCATCATTGGCAGAAGCCCAACCGGGCGATATTCTCGCCAACGGTTCGCACGCCGCCATCTACATCGGCAACGGCATGGTCATGAACGCCATGAGTCCAAGCCAAGGCACTGGAGTCGCACCGGTCAGCATGGTCATGTACGGCGGGTACGCAATCAGACGAATCGTCTGAAAAATTCCTCCCTATCGTATTTTTGGTTTTCCTATTGTTCCGACGAAAGAATACCTTAAGCTGGAAAACAAAAACCCTCCAAAAATGAAAGGCTTTCCGACATGAGCGACCCTAATTTCCCTCCACATGCGACCGGCCAACAGTATGCTCAGACCCCTCAATACGGTCAACCCCAATATCAGCAACCCCAGTATGCTCAATACCAATATGGTCAACAACCGTATGCGAATCCGCAACCCGCCGACACGGGGTCATTCGGATGGGCGGTATTGGGATTCTTCTTCCCTATCGTCGGACTCATCCTCTTCCTCATCTGGAAGACCGAAAAGCCGGTCAGTGCGAAACAGGCCGGAATGGGAGCGCTCGTCTCAGTCATCGTCAGCGTGGTTTTGTGGATTATCGTGTTCATATTCGCTCTTGCGGTTGGAAGTGCCACTGTCTACTGACCTGACATCTTATTGCAATAATGCAACGTCCCTTTGCTGGAGTGGGTTTTCCACCCCCGGCAGGGGACTTTTTATAAAAACCTTGTTTTAAGTATAAAAGACCGTCATGTCCCCTAAAATAGGAAAACGAATACCCCGAAGATGAGTGGTACCGCCCCGGAAGAAATTTGACACTCCCGTGGTTAACAAACTCAAGGAGAAAAAATGACCATGCCACAACAGCCTCAAGTCAACGTGAACATTAATCAACCGTCCATACCGCAACAGCCTATGGCTCAACCCCAAAACCCAATTCGGCAGAACAGTCTCCGAACCAAACGTGGACTGCTTAAATATCTTCTGCTTGGACTCGTCACCTTCGGCATTTACGACATTTGGCAAATGAGCGAAGTCGGCACCACGTTGAATCTCATCGCCACGCGACGTGACGGCAAACGCACCATGCATTATTGTCTCATGTTCTTCCTGCTCGGCTGGCTGACCCTTGGCATCGGCTGGCTTGTCTGGTATCACAAGCTCAGCTCCCGTATCGGCACAGAACAGGCCGCTCGTGGACTGCCGGTCACGGTCACTGCCGCAACCTACTGGCTGTGGAACATTCTCGGCTCTCTCATCATCGTCGGCCCATTCATTTACACGTACAAGCTTCTGCACGCCATGAACGACCTGTGCGCCGACTACAACGCGCGAGGCTGATACATACTAAACTGGATTTGTCCACATAAGCAGAAAGAAAAACGATGGCATCATTCATCATTGGACTTTTAGTCGGAGTGTTCATCGGCATGACTGTCATGAGCATGTGCGTAATTTCGAAGCAATCCGACAACAAGCGTATCATCGACACCCACGCCGACAGTACAGAGGATTCCATTCCCATGGGGAAGGATTAAGCATGTCCTGCTTGCGGAAAAACATCGGACAAGGCATCCGACTGGCCATCCCCAGCATCCTCGTATTGTCGCTTCTGACCGTCGGCACGCCCGCATCCGCGAATCCGGCCACAGGAAGCATCCCCGTCGGACAGTCAGCCACACAAGTGTTGGACACGCTCACCGTCGGAGTGAAATCCAATGCGTCTTCCGACCGCAAGTCCCACCAGTGGAACAAGGTCGTTGGCAAAACCGGCAATTACACGACCCGCGATTTGGTGTTGGAACGCGACATGGATAACGTGACCTACACGAGTCGAGGCAACGTGAACACCGGCATCCTATTGGAACCATACACGGGCAAGACCATCCACTTCCAACGCGGCACGTCGAACAAGACCGAGGGTGGAAGCGCGTCCAACCGTGACGGCGGCATCCAAATCGACCATGTGGTCGCCTATGCGGAAGCGTATCGTTCCGGCTTGGACAAGCTCGACTTCGCCCAGCGAGACGCCTACTACAACGACCCCGACGTACTGCTCGCATCCCAAGCGGAAGCCAACAATGTGAAAAAGGACGGCACCATAGCCGAATGGGAACCTTCCAACCAAACGTTCCAATGCGATTACGCGAGCCTGCAAATCGGCATCAAAGCCAAATATGGGCTGATGGTAGACCAGAAGGAACATGATAAGCTGGCGCAAGTGTTGGCTTCCTGTCCGGCTGAAACCATTATTTCGACCAGTCAAGTGAAACAACGGTTAACCAGTGGGACATCAGAGGGGAACAATACAGGCACCGCTAACAATAATACGACCGGTGGCAACAGTCAGAACAGCCAATATAACGGTTCCACCAACAGTAAGAACAATTCGCATACAACGAACAAACACCACACCACCACAACTAAGAAGAACTGGGTCAAAAACCTATTCAACGGACTCCTAAAACAATTCTTCTAGAACAGCCGTAACACAAGTAGTCCCGCCATTCACTTTCGGATGGTGGGACTACTCATATATCAACTATGTTCTTCGTCCCATTTGTCCAAGGTTTCCAACAGGTTAGGCAAGCCGAAATAGTCGTATGATTGCCCGTATTGTTTCCCACCTTTGGTCTCATATATAATGGTCATCATTTCCGGGTCATCACCGCAGGTTTCACAAACGGCTTGACAGAAGTGCATATAGTCATAGTCAGTTACTTTGACTGATTTTTGGCGTGTAAGCCCGGTATTTCAATGCCGGGTCTGCACGCCTTCTCATATTGTTGATTACTCAATAATATGGTATCATTATAGGCATGAGTCAGAAAGTACGAATCCTGAAAGTCCGGCATACGGGGTGCAGCGTGTTCCTCGGCTTGGACTCTTACGGGAATCGTATGTGGACTCGTAATCCGGAACGTATCATGGACTGGCTGTGCGACGGGTGGAGAAGCCGGTACAACCAGCATCGGGCGCATCGTCCCCAGCGTAGGCTTGTGGAGGATGTTGAAACCCGTGAGCGTATTTGGGTGGATGTGCCTTTGGGTGGCGCGGATGTGAAGCCCGCCGTCAAGGACAGTCAGGCGCGATTGGATTGTCTTTGGCTGGCGTGCATTCCCTCGCCTATCCTCTCCTCATGTGAACGTGTCGAGAACACGGGTTGGTTCGCCGGATTGAAACGTAAGAAGACCAATGGTGGTCGGGTTCCGGGGTTCCGTTCCCGTCATAAGGCTCCTCAGTATTTCGTGTGCTGGCGTAACCAGTCGAAGACCGGTAACGCCTTGTATCGTCGGACGGGCAAGCGTACCGGTGTGGTCGTCATCACTGGCAGTGTGCCGAGACAGTATCGTCGTGAGGGTGAGAACGAGGCTCGTTGGCGTATCGCCATTCATGTGCGGGTGAGTCAACCCATTCGTGAATATACGAGTGTGGCGGTGAACTGGACTAACAGGACACTCGTGTTCACCAATAGTCCACTCCCCATCAGCCGAACCGATACGGGCATGATGGTCGGCTTGGATAGGGGTTGCGTGCATACCCTCGCCACCTCCGATAACATTTTCCTCGACATTCCCCAACCGTCCGTCAAAGAGATGGACGAGTATAAGCGTCTGCAACGCAAGCTTGCCCGACAGGACAGGACGAACGAGAAGCGTGGCGGCAGGAACGCCAAATTCACGTCCAAAAACCGCAAGCGCACTCTCCAAGCCATACGGAGCATTCAACGTCGGATAGACAATCGCAAGGACGATTGGATAGCCAAGACGACCACCATGCTCGTCCGGGAATACGATTTCATCGCCATGGAACGGTTGAACGTGAAAGCCATGAGCCGAAGCGTCCGACCGAAACCAGACCCCGACAATCCGGGACATTATCTGCACAACGGGCGGAAGAGGAAAAGCGGTTTGAACCGTAGCATCCTCGCCAACCGTTGGACTGACATCCTGCATTGTCTCGAATACAAAACCAAGCTTGCGGGAACCCGACTCGTTCAGGTACCCGCCTATGACACGTCACGCATTTGCAACGTCTGCGGATACTGCGACAAGAACAACCGTGAAAGCCAAGCGGTGTTCCACTGCCACAATTGCGGACATGAGACGAACGCCGACGTGAACGCGTCCAAGAACATTCTCGACCGCGCGTTAGGAACGAACGGCATGGACGATGCCGAAGAGTGGAGACAACAAGCTTCCACACTGGTGAAAACCAGTGGGAAGCAACGTCGATGAAACTCAAACCCCTGCAATACCGGTCGGAATCTCTTCCCTCAAAAACATTAAGAAAGACACGTCCAACCGGCAACAGGAATCACGGGATTTCAACCCCGTGAGGAAGTCAACAAGAGGAACTATTGGCTATCCGGCACGGTGACTTCGACCCCAAACAGTACGATTTGAAGCTTCTGGACGCCAAGTCCCGGTTCGAGGAAGCCGCCGAACACACCCGGCTCCCCCAGCCTGTAAGCGATACGGAATTGCAGGATATGGTATTGCCTATCATCCACGAATATACTGAACGCCTGTTCAAGGAGTGAGAACATCAGCCCACAACAAGCCTGAAAAACGAAGGTTGATAGCGTGAAACCCCAATGATTCCAACGGTTTCGACACGCATACAGGTTTGACCAAACAGCCGTATCCCGTATACTTGATGTTGCGTTCAGCCGGTGGGTTGAACGCCTCATAATTTGGCGACTAAGTTCAAAAAGACTTTTGGTCTTTTTCTCCTTTTGGTCTGGCTTTTTATGTGTGGACATTCGAAGGCCCCGCCACTGTGCGGGGTCTTCGTTTAACTGGTTGCCGTTCAGAACGGGTTGCCGTTCGGTTTAACATCGGTCTTGGTCGGCTGGGCCGGGGACTTCGGCATCGGAATTCCTTTGGTGGCGCGTTGCTTCGACTCCAACGACTTCCGACACGGATACACCTTCAGCCCCTCATCGACGGCCTCTACATGCAGTTCCGGCCAATTCTGCCGAACCATTTCCAACGCTTTCTTGAAACGTTCCTTGAATCTGCGGAGTGGAGTGTTCGATGCGTCGAACTGCATTTGCAATCCGTTCCAAGGTATGAGAACCGGTTTAGAGATGTAATATGTTCTGCGGGCGAGCCACTGGTAGATGTCCAACGCTCTGGATGATTTCCCGAGATTCATCACTATCTCTCGGTTTAAAGGAACGGGATTCTCGTTGAGGATTCCCCACATAAGTTCGGAGAATCGAATATACGAACCTTCCTTGTATTCGTTGGAATTTCTGTCGAAGCAGATGTGAGTGCGGTCGGCCACCAGAACATTGATGGCATCATGGACAGTTCTGCCCTGTTCGTCCTTGAACCAATTGGTCACTTGAAAGACAGTGCTCCCCAGATTCTCCAACATGCGGGTCACCTGCTCCCGTTGTCCATTGGCTGCGATTCCCGTGTTCTTGCAGAACGAATTAAATGTTTCGTCCAAATGGATTGTCCTGTTTTCGAAATCAACCATCGGGGACACCTCTTTTATGAGGGTTTGGGCATACAGAAGGAATAGACGGGGGATTTTTCCGTAAGCCCACTGCCCTTTCCTCGGGGTCGTCGTTATGGACACGATTCCGTTGCTCCGGTTCAGATAAGGTACATCAGGTTCCTCCACTGGAAGCAGGGAGACCACTGATGAGAGGGTGGCCGCATAGGTTATTGTCTTCTTGCTGGGGTTGATGATATCCTTGTTCATGTTATCGGGATTCCTTTACTGTTGACCGATACTAACCTCATCTCGGTGCATACGGGATGAGGTTTTTATTTTTATCCTAATGGGTTTTTGGAATATTTTTTTATAAATCAGATTTTTCTGTTCACATTCTCAGTCAAGAGTCTTACATTCTCAGTCAAGAGTCTTACATTCTCGGGCAGAAGTCTTACATTCTCGGGCACTTGGATGCTCTAATCCCTTGTGGGAGTAGGCCTAAGGGCACTGGCAATAGTATACAATAGATACAATAGTATACATAAGTATTTGTGGTACCGAATTTCTAAATGCTCTAAAAAACGAAAAACGTTTGATTCAAAAAAACATGAAATGATTTTTTACGATTTTTCTCCGACGTGTCTCAATGCTTTCGAAACCAGATACTTCGTATGCTATAGTGGAATAGTTTACACAAGAAAAAGAGCTTTTCGCCAAACCGTAAAAAACGGTTTCGCTCAAAGTCCTCACCCCAAAAAACCAGCTAAACTGGATATGTCCGCAACACCCAAAACTGTCAAAGGAACGAAAGCATGAAAAACGGCTCCCCGAACAGGCTGCCCGACTGGACTGAAATCATCGACGGGAAAACCCTGAAACCCGACAATGGTTCCAACCATGTAGGCAGACACAGCAAAGGAAGACACGCCCGACATGGAAGCCAACCAGCCGACACAACGTCCACCGGTGAACATGTGCTCCAATGCTCCATCGGAATCATATTCACCATCGTCATCATCCTCATCGCCCAAATCGGCTGGATGTTCTTCGGACACGACTTGGACTCCATCCACACTCAGGTCGCAAACTCGAAAAGGGTCAGCCTGAACCAGAACCTCGACTTGGATACGACCCGCATAGCCAAACCACAGTCGGGCGAAGTGCCGGTCGATGGCATGCCGACCCATACGCAGGTAATCGGCTGGATGTATATTCCAAAAATCGAATCCGGATGGAAGCGTGCCATCCAACAGGGCACCGACCGAATCGTGTTGGACAATCAGGGCATCGGACACTACGAGCAGACCGTCATGCCCGGAGCCGTAGGCAACAGCGCCTATGCCGGTCATCGCACCGGTGGCGACTTGGGTTACATCGACCGTTTGCAGACGGGTGACGCCATCGTCATCCAAACTGCCGAACACTGGTACGTGTACAAGATGACCGAAGGTTGGGTCACTACTCCAACCGACGTGAGCGTGTTGAACAATGACGGCGCGAACCCGGACTCCCGCGAATTGACGTTGACGACCTGCCATCCTATGAGCGTATGGGCCGACCAGAGCATCAAACACAGGTATATCGTCCGAGCGCAATTCTCCTATTGGGCGAACGTTTCCGACGGTATTCCCGCCGAATTGAGCACCGCCAACGCGAACGTCGTCCAGAAGACCGCATACAAGTGGCAGAAGACCGTCCGAACCGTCAGCGCCTACGCTCCCGCAAGCATGATGTTCGCCGTGATTCTGCTTGTCGCGTGGATGGTCATGAACGGACTGTGCTGGCTGTTGTGGCATGGGGAGCGGGAACGCAAGCCGGTGTCTTGGAACGTGCTCGTATTGTCTTGGCGTCTGCAACAGGGCGTCCTGCCGTTGCGCCTGTTGAACATGCTGTTGTTCTGGGGTGGTTTGGTTCTGCTGTTCTGGTGGTCTGTCAGCCCGCATTTCGACAGTTGGTTCCCGTTCCTGCAATCGGTGGGACTGCCGAACGTCACGTTCTGACCCATTCCCTGAAACATATTTTCCGCAAAAACTAGGAGGTAGCCGTCATGCGGCAAACATATCTGACCAGCGACAATCCGACCGTGGTGAACCGACTGCGCAAGGACTGCCGCGAATACGCGCGTCAACGCGAACTGGAGGAATGGTTCGAAAACATCCACCATGTCCGTCTGGCGTGGAAGGAGGACGCGGATGGCAAGCGAACCGTCGAAGGAGTTGAAGCCGTCATGTCCAAGGAGACCCTGACCATCCAAGGCAAAGGCGATTTGAAAGGCTACTGGCTCATGCCCATGAACGGCATATACAAGCCATGCAAGAACAATGTTGAAGTATGGAGGATGCTCCGCCAATTCGAATGGCGTCCCGACCCTCTGCCGGGCATCGTCAGCTCATACACGCATACGCCATACGTGGACATGTACGTCGAGGACGGCAAAGCGTATCTTTCCATGCCGGTGGAAAGCTGGGATGAATCATTGTGGCATAAAATCACGAAAGGCGCGTTCCATAAGGTCGAAGAACGGTTCAACGACGATATGAAAGCGGTCGAGAAGTGAAAGCGGACATGCTGCTCGAAGTCGCCGCCGTTTTCTCAATGGTGGTTCTGGCGTCGTCGTTGGCATACTTCACATGCGTGGAGCATCCCCGCTTCTTGGGCGTCAGCAAAGCCAAGGGATTGAGCCTCTGGTGCGCGTGCCTCTCCATGCTGACGGCTTTGGTGGAGTTCACCCGACTCTTCACAACCGGCGGCATCGTCCCCATGCTGTGCGGGATGATGTGGATGTCCGCCGCAGTCATATGGATGTGGATTCACCATTCCGAAGATGGTCCCGATGTGAACGGAGGGGCGAGGTGAGGGGTCAGGTCTTGTTCGATGTGCTGACCGTCCTGTATGTGGCAGCGTTCTTCCTGTTCGCCGTAGGCGCTGCCTTTTGGACTATGGGCAGACGGCGGGCACGTAAGAATCCCGGCAAGGGATGCACGCCCCGTTGGATACGGTTGGGTACGATAGCATGCTCCCTCATGGTCACCCTGCTGAATATCTGCCTGTTCGTCGGCAAATGGGGTTTCCTCGACGGACTGTCCTGCATATTGTGGATTGTGGTGTCGGCATTGTGGATTGCCGAATACCGGTTGGAAAGAAATCGAGAAAGGAAAGACGGCTGAATGCTTCCGTTCCGTAGATTCAAACGTGACGCGTATATGCTCGACCAGTGTGCGACCATGGTGGAGGGTACTGTTCACGAGATTGGCGAATACGTGAACAAGGATGAGGATATGACCGATTCCATGATTTTTTTAGGCAGGGTACCACGACCCTTGTGGTCGTGGGTGAATGCCTTTCTTTTCCACTAACATTATGATATAATGTTTTTATTGGAGGTGAAGCATATGGTGGAACTCGCATTGACCATGAAAGTCAAGCTCACGACCAACAAACACGAGTCTGAAGCCCTTAACCGCCTATGTGACAATTACACCTCCTGTTGCAACGAAGTATCCGATTGGATTGGAGAGCACCACACCCTCAGCCAGAGGAAAATCAACGAGGCTGTCTATCACCCGCTACGCGACAAATACGGACTGTTGGCCCAGATGACCCAATCTTCGATACGGCGGGTCATCGCGTCCTACAAGGCAATTCACTCGCGCATGGAACGCCGGAACGGAGAAAACCTCAAGAGGAAGAGGACGGCATACTATTCCACCAGACCAAAGTACTCGTCCGCCGGTGTTGACCTGCTGTGGAACCGCGACTACTCCTATTCGTCCATGACGGGAATGTTCAGCCTTCCCGTCATGGACGGGAGAATCAAAGTGAAAGCCCAATGGAAGGGAATCCCGGACGAATACCGTACGGCACGTTTCGGTACCGCCCGACTGATATCGAAACGAGGCAAATGGTACCTGCATATTCCCGTCATCCTACAGGTTCCCGACCCAACCCCAAGCCCCAAAAACATAGTGGGCGTGGACTTGGGAATCCGAATGCTCGCCACCAGTTATGACGGCGAAACCACCGTCTTCCAACATGGAGGGGAGGTGAAAAGCAAGCGCGGCAAATACAAGCGGCTCCGTCAACAGTTGCAGAAACGCGGCACCCGAAGCGCCCGCAGACGACTCAAGACCATAGGCGACAGAGAAAACCGTTGGATGACTGATGTGAACCATCAGGCATCTAAGGCACTCGTCAACCATTACGACAGGGATACGATGTTCGTTCTCGAAGACCTTACGGGAATCCGCAATGCGACCGAACAGGTCAAGGTCGAGGACAGGTATGTTCAGGTCAGTTGGAGTTTCCACCAATTCCGGCAGATGGTCGAATACAAGGCGAAACGCAACGGTCAGAAAGTCGTGTTCGTTGACCCGGCCTACACAAGCCAGACCTGCCCGAAATGCGGGAAAATCCGCAAAGCCAACCGTGACAAGAAACGCCACCTGTATGTCTGCCGCAACTGCGGATACCGGTCAAACGACGACCGGATAGCCGCGATGAACCTGCGACACAAAGGCTACGACCTTTTGAACTCGCAGTACGCCGCCAGCATGACTGACGGCGTAAGGGTGCAGTCAACCACCCTATGATGTTCCGTCAATTAAAGGTAGGAGAACGGTTCCAGCCGTTCACTGGCACTACCGGACAGGGACAAGCCGCAATGCTCGTCATTGCGGTCGTTGACGACTCAGACGCTCTTTCACCTGTTGGATGTGTATAGCGACTTGTTGGACGTGTTGGACGATGACGAACTGACTGTGAATCCTCGATTGCATTTCCGACAGTATCCGCGTGTTCGCGGGTATATTCGCGACTCCTGTAATCGTTGCCGTTCGGCTGTTGGACAGTTGACGCAACTGGTGGACATGCAGGATGAGTTGAACGATATCGAATGCTATGCGAACGGTGAATTGGATTTCGGTGGTGATTTCTGAAACAAAATCACCGATGCTATACTGAGATTGTTCACATAAAAAGTTTTGGAGGAAGGAAGACGATATGGGCGCACCATGCGTCATCGCCATGCGAAACGGCGAAGACTTGTACCGTTGGATATTCAGCCCTTACGACGGGAATATCCAATCCGCGGGACGTATGCTTTTCGACCATTACGACACTAGGGAGAAAGTAGAACGATTGCTGGATAACGGCGACATCGACCTGCTTGCCCCCGCCGTCGAGGAATGCGAGCCGTTAAGCGAACGAAGCCCCTACTATTCCGGCGGGCAAGGTTCCAAGGACGAACTTCCGATGTTCGGTGAACTGCACACGTACATCTGGCGTGACGGATACGGTTGGGGTTGCAAACCTATGCTGTGGGAGGCTGTAATGCCCTTGAATCTGTTGTTGGGTGTGGAGAACCCTTGGGTCTGACAGCCAGATTATGCTATAGTGGGCATGTTCACATATTTTGAAAGGCCAAAAACATGCTCAATTTCGAATCCGTCAACTGTGACGGCAAGCACATCAATTGGGAGTTCAACACACTAGAGGAAGTCCACCGACTGTTCTGGTCGGAAGACTGTCCTCTCCCCTCCAACGACGACCTAATCGTCCATGCCGAACTAGACGGCAAACCACTGCCAAAATGTATAGCGTTCCTCGACCTTTTACGCATGCTCGGATTGGACGAGGAACAATATCCGCCCGAAAAGGGGAAAACCCATAAGCTTATCGCCATCGACTTGGACAACACTCTCGTAGACTATACGACAGCGTTCAAGGATTGCATCAGCCAATTACAGAAGAAACCGTTCAACGCTCCCGAACCAACCGACTACGGTTTCGCCTGTGAAGGCTGGTTCGAAACCCATGCGGAATTCCGTGAATGGCATCATTGGTCGGTGAACGCGGGACTCTATTTACGTGAACACATGTATCCACATGCTATGGAAGCGTTGTTGAAGCTAATCGGCATGTCGGAAGACAATCGTCTCCTATTCGTCACCTCCCGTGACGACGACCGTGATGATACACGCCGGTGGATGATAGCCATGAATTTCGACACAAGCCAAAATCATAACTTATGTCCACGTCGTAATCTGGACGACCTGCGACATACGGAAGGTGACGCCGTATTCGCCTCGGACATCAGACGAATGGCCGAAAAAGACTGGTATGAGAAAGACCCCATTACCAGCATCGGATACTCATACACGCCGTCACGTCGAGACATCCCATACTGTCATCTCAAGCAGAAGAACCTGCTCAAAGCCGACTTGTACGTTGAAGACAATCCCATAATGTTGGACACGCTCATACGAGAAGGACTCCCCGTCTTGGCGAAACGCCACGGCTACAACGTGGAGCAGTGCGAACGGTTGGAACAATACGACAAGGGAGCAAGCTTCAACTCATGGGAGGAAGTGCCCGAACTCGCCAACCGGATTCTCGGAAAGGAATAACGGTGGACTCCCCGAAACCTATTCTTTCCCGTTCTTGTCTTGGTAATCAGACCCCTCTTCCTATGTTGCCTAAACCTTCTACTCTTGTTATACTGGCAGTGTCCACATAAAAACGGGTCGAGTCAAACACGACACCCGTTTACACCAATCACAACCAGAAGGAACCATCAGCATTGGGCATCGAAATCTACGAACAGGACAAGTACGCCATCCACGTCGTCAACGCGAAAGGCGAAATCAAATACGAGTGCAGCGCGCGCAACGTGGCCGAAGCCATCGTCAAAGAGCACAACAAGCATGACGGTGAAGACCAGTGGCATGTCGGCGCGACCGTCACTCTGGTCAGCGCGAAGAACATCGCATGGCGGGCCGAAGCGCTTATCGACTGGGATAAGGTCAAGACCGGCAAAAACACTCCCAACAAGTGCGTGAAGGTCACTGCTTCGGAAACCCAGACGAACTTGCAGGAAAGCAAGCCGAAGGTCAGCGCCACCTATCTGCTGTCCGACGGCGACAAGCCGGAAAACTACATGCGTTGGCATGCCACGGCGTCCGATAAGGATGTCGCCATGGTGTTGGCGAAACAGGCGGCTGTCAAGGCTTTGGAAGCTTATCTTGAGAAGATTGGCAAGACCGTCAAGACTTCGGTCAAGCCGACCGTAAAGCCGTCTGGGAAGGCTGTCAAATGAGCGGCCAGAACAAAGCTGAAGAGAATCCGGATGAAGAGTATCTGCTGGACGCGCTTCGAAACTTAGGCCCCACGCCAATCGAGGAGCTTATCGACAAATCCAACATGGACGACGAGTCGAAAAAACGGTTCCATGAATCACTGCGAGCGCATGACTCCAATATCGCACGGGAACAGTCGGTGAAGATTGCCGTCGGTGAGGCGTTGCGGGAATTGGACAAGTTGAGTGAACGGTTGGATGAAATCGGTGCGTTGACCGTGTGGGATTCCAGTCGGGCGTTGTCCGATGCTATTCCTTCCGTCGAGGCAATCCGTGTCATCCTCAAGCAGATACGCGGACATGACAGTGGTTGTGTGGATTCCGGTTCCCGAATCCGTTATCGTCTGGTGTGTGATGTGGACGGTGGTGTCCTGCCGTTGCCTGGTCAGATGTCGGACGGGGCTGATGGGTTGGTGTATCTGAAGAACGTGCTTGACGCTTGCAAGTCCGCCAATATCGAGGGGAATCTGCGTATTCAGTACGCGTATGTGACCGGTTGGAGGGACTTGAACTGAAATGTCCAAGTTCGACAAGACGGCCGTGTATGGGAGGGAGAATCCGTTCATTCCCTCCCCTGAGACCATGGACGCGTTGAAGGACGCGCTCATCGAGGAGGCGGATGAACGTTCCGACATGTTTATCGGAATGACCACCGCGCCTGATGGGAGGAAGGTTCTTCGCCGTCAGAGCGCGGGGCGCAACACCGGATGGCGTTCCCTTATCGGATTGCGTTACCGTATCCAGACCAAGGAGGAGGCCGACGAACTCCGTTTGGACTACCGTCGTTTCTTCGAAAGCTACGTGGAACGAACCGACAGAAGCGAGCGTCGTAACCTGTTGGGTTTGGAGCATAGGACCGTGGACGGCGTGTACCGTTACACGGTGGAAGGCGTGGTGGCTGACTGTGAGGAGACGAGTGTATCGAACGGGTATGTGTCGCGCCTGTGTCTGATGTTTCCGCATGTGGTGAATTCGGATGGTTCTCAGACGCTTATCGACTCGCATATTTGGCTTGCCACGTTCGTGAAGAACACTGTTATCCGTCCCGACCGTATCGAGCCTCATAATGGTTCCGCCGACCGGCTGATGACGATTCGGTTGGGTGACACGTTGCGTGTGGACGCCGGATTGTGCGCGTATACGGATAAGCGTGGTCGTCACCGTTTCGGATTGGCGGATTGGACTCCGTTGGATTCGCATTTGAGGTATCTGCAACTCCGTTCGGATGGCACCACCACTCCGCGTGTGGTCAGCGAGCGCCTGTGTGGGCGTGAGTATGATATCTGCTGGTTGGAGCGGGATGGTAGGCCGGGTTTTCGTTCGGTGATGTTGGATGGGTTGAATGCCCGCGTGAAGGCGGGTTGGAGTTCGTATGATTGGCGTCATCGTCCGTTTCTGTCGGATGGGGATGGTTTTCCGTCCGTTTGTCTTGACCAGTATTTGACGCTTGACCCGTATAAGGGTGAGGCTCACGTGGTGTCCCGGTAGTCAGATTAGGAGGATTTTTGTGTTGAGGAATTGTCTTAAAAAGGGTTTCCGTCCGGTGGCCGTGCTGGTTGTGGCGGTTCTGATGTGTTCGCTTGGTGGATGTTCGGATAGTGAGTCGGGTTGGTTGGAGGGCAGAGCGTTCACTATGAACGCGTATAGCAACACCGGTGAGCTGACTTTGACGAGTCATGCCGAGAAAATCGGGTTGGACGGCAATGTGACCACCGACTCCCGTTACTACGGCATCGGCACCAATGGTTCGGTTTCCTTCGGCTCGACCGATTCCCTGTCTTCGGTCATTACCGTGACTCTCGATGGCAGGGAGTTGGATTCCTGCGGGGATACGCTCATCTTCACCGAGGATGGGTTGGAGCCGGTCAAGGATTTCGCCGCCGACGCTCTCAAATCTCAGGATACAGAGAAGACGACCGGCACCGGTTCAACGTCGCAATTGTTGAACCGGTATAAGGATTCGTTTGCCAAGAAGCATGTCGTGGTCATCAAAAGCCAGATGGGAACGCCGATTGAAGTGTTCAACGGTGACAGTATCAAATGGGATATAGACGATAATCTACCTAAAACAACAAGGCTCATGGTCGATGGTAAAACGCTGTACATTCATCGGGCGAATTTCCAAATCTTGGACAAGGATTCGTTGCAGTGAGCCACGATACCGAACCAGAGGAGGCCAAGTTGGTCAGCATCGTAGAGAGGGAGGCCGAGGAAGCGTATCCCGTCCAATACTGGGATGGTTCCGACATCAAGAAAACGTTCGAGGCCGACAGTGACGATTTGCAGGAAGCCTATATGAACGGGCGTCTCCACCCCGCTTGCGGGGAGGAGGTGGAGGCCGTGGCGAAACATCTCATGTGGGCTGACGAAATCCCGCGATGGGAGAAGACCTACGGCGAGGCTCCCGATGAGGATTTCTTCTGGAAGCGGGGCGAAACGGTCGGCACACGCGACGGATATCTGACTCTAGCCAAGGAGCTTCTGGAAATCGCACGAAAGAAAGTCGAGGAGGGACTACTGTGATTCGACTGGCCGAGACACGGGGAAAACTCATCGCCGTCTGCCGTGGAACGGAACCCAATGCGAACAGGCCGGACAATCCGATATGCGAGCCGCCATGTTCGATGATTGGAACGAGGTTCCCGAACTAGCGGGACAACTACTGGAAGAAGGAACGGACAGGTGAGTGTCATTTACTGGCATTCCAGCCTATCCGACATAGAGAAGGAGCAATATCTGTGAGCTATGAGACCAACCATTGCAACCGCATCGTCTGCGATTATCCCGACTGTGACGCCACCACGAGACTCTGGCGTGAGGATGAGGATTCGGCCTACAGTGACGCCGACGATTTGAAGTGGTTGACCATCGAGGTCGAATTGGATGGAGACGAGTACGTGGACAAGCACTTCTGCCCACGGCATTTAGACACCACCCGACCTGAATGGGCAAGCGAATACATCCTACCCGACGTTCTCGCCCGGAATGGTTGGAACGTTTTGGGGTTCGGCACCATGTTCCCGCCGAAGGGCGAATGCGCTCCCGTAATCGCCGGAGTGTTGGAGAAGGCCGACGCCTGTGCTCTTGAGCACATTTCGGACGCGCGGCTGGAGCGTTCCGCCATGGCCTTGTACCGATGCGAGAACGATTGGCCTGACGGCAAGCCCGACGACCGTGGACTCCTGTTGCGGTGGAATGGGATGTCCGAGGATGAGCGCGACAAGTATACGAATCGTGTCCTTCCGGTGTTGGAGGCTTTTCTGGACTACTAGACGCAAACTATGCTATAGTGGATGTGTTCACACATAAAGAGTTTTCAGGCAAAGAAGGAAATAAACCATGGACACGTCCACCACCTTGGAGGAACAGATACAGGCTTTGATGGACTCGCTGGCCGACACAGCACTATCCGCCGCCGAGTCGCGCCATCAAAGTCAGGCCGGAGAAGCCCACCTGCTGTATGCGCTCTACTGGAACGGACTCGTAGGCTCGATGCTCCGGGGACACGGGTTGGAATCCTCGGAAATCCGGCTCCTCATGTCCGATATTCCGAACCGTCCGTTGAAAATGGGAGAAGACCCGGTATTGTCCGCTTCCAGCCGTCACATACTGCACGATGCCCACGACGCGGTGGAAGTGTTGCGCCACGTGCAACGTGATAGTCATGTCGAACTCCTGCTCCGCGCCCACGGCATCGAACTGCCCGAACGTCAACCCACTCGGGAGCAGGTCGAGGCGGCGTCAAGAACCGGCGTCAACCTAGCCCAGACCGTCAGCCCCAACCGTGGACGTCAGGTCGGTGTGGATTATCTCTCCTACACTCGGCTCATGCTCGAAGCCGCGTTGAACTGAACGAAACCAGCCGAAAGGAATACTTATGGAAAACACTGAGATGAAAAACGGGGAGACGGACGCAGTGGTCTCAATCATCGCATGGTTGGACGAGTGGATAGACAGGACGGAAAAGACCATGTCCGCCGGTGAGGACGATTTTTCATGGCTTGCCGACCGTGAATACCTGCAAGCCTACCGAAACGCCCGCTCGCACATGACAGCCCTGCGCGGCACGGACGAATGCACGGTGCGGCATCTGGCCGAATGGTGCGGGATTCGTAAGAGGGAGGCGAAGAACAGTCTGCAACGACTGTTGGAATCGAACATCCCGTATGGAGATGATTCCATCACCTGCGCCGATTCGAGAAGGTTCGCCTACCAGACAATCATCGACCGTTGCGAAGAAGAAGACAAGGAGGTTCGGAAGTGACCAATACGACAATCAGCGACATCGTCCGGTACGCGGACAAGACCGCACGCGAACGGAACGTGAAGTGGATGGACACGACCATCCTGCTCAAGTCCCTCCTCTGGTCGGACAGTGAAGCCTATCGCATTCTCCAACGTGGCGGACTGGGGTATTCGGAAGACAACCCCGACTATCTGGCGAGATTCGACCGAGAGCTGGTGAGATTCGACAACGAACCGTTGGAGGAAGGCGAGAAGCCACGGTTCACTCCGGTCGCCTTACGGTTGGTCGAGTATGCGAACAGCCCACTCGCATTGTTGAGGGCGATGCAACACACCGACTGCGAGGGCAATCTGATTCTCAAAGAACATTGGATATGGCCCCCCGAACATGAGCCGACGGACAAGCAGGTGGAACGCGCCGCCGAAGCCGGATACTTCCTTTCCGCCCGCTCCTACTTCTCCTACGGAAACCTGAAACCATGGGACAAGGTGAAGCAAGCGTCCAAGGAGAAATGGCGCGAATGGGCGCGGCTCATGCTCGAAGCCACACTCAATGGAACAGAGGAACCATGTTGAACGTCAACGGCGTGGATATCGAATACCAGTTCGACGGCGCACACGACGCGCGTCCCGCCGAACATACATTGCACGGCTTGGACGGGTTGAACCTGTCAGGCTTGGATTGGATGCGCCTGTCGCACGTATGCCGTCTCATGGCCGCACGCGACCGTAAGCCTGAGCGGACGTTCGTGCGCGTATCCGGTTGGACGGCGGACAGGCCGAACATGCGTCTCATCGTGGACGTGCTTCAAGACGATGACGGTACGGTCAGCGTGCCGCTGCCGCTCACATCCGACTATCTGCTGGTTGATTCCGCCGAATGCGATGACCGATGCCAATACGGGTGGTTGAGCGTGTTGGAACAGCTGCCCGAACATGTGGACTACGGTCGGTTGGACGAGACCGGCATGCGGGTCGTGGACTGGCTGAACGGCATGGCGGACCCGTCGCCGGAAATCTTCGAGGATTGGGAGGCCATCGGCCTTATACGGCAGAACGTTTATGAGGACGAGCCGACCGGACTGGCGGACCTATTGCGTTCCGCCACCCGGACGGAGCGTGACGAATGCTTCGACATGCTGGAACAGGTAGAAACGGGGAGGCCGCTGTGATGAACGATTGGCTGCGCGTCACAACCATTGGCGGCGGCGACTACGAATGCCGTATGACCGTTCGGAAGGCGGACGATACGACCATTACCGTCACTCGTCCTTGGCATCACCATTGGACGGACGGTTGGGATTGGAAGACCATCATTCGCCAATGGCTGTCCGACGTGCCGGAAACGTTCGAGCCATACGACGGGTTGGCTGAATGGCTCCGCGACGCGGATTCGGAACGTATCGACTGCTGGCATTGCCTGAGTTGGCTCGCCAACCGACGGCGGTCGGCCGTCGAATTCCTATCGGATGAGGAAAAGAAACGGCTTGCGTCCAGATTGGGTTTCGAGCGGATTGCGGGGCAGGAACGTTGAGCGGTTTCCGCAAGAGATTGCTGATATTCTTGTCCGCATTGCCAGCCCTCGTGTTGCTCATTGTCTTGACGGGCGGTTGGCGAATACTGCTGACGCCAGCCGTGATAGCGTTCCTGAAGGATGTGATACGCACGCTGTGGTGTGGGCTGCTCTTCGGCGTGGGGATGTCCGTATTTCTTCTCGTGGCGCTCACCATGTTCGACCATGCGAAGGATTCGCGTGAATCACGGAAGTGCGTCCCCTACCTGACCGTGAGCCTCCTGCTACCGGTCGTCGGCCTGTGGGCTGCATTCAAGCTTGCGGACCAGCCTTCGACAGGTAATGGTGTCGGACTGCTACTGGGCATCGCACTGGGCGTGCTGTTGTTTGAGCAGGTGTGGCCTCGACTATCGCCCGCATGGGTGTCCAATTACCTGACGTTAGAGGAACGGTATTCGGAACCGTCCGACTGGAAACCCAAGGACGGACTGCAACCTCCCTACTGGCTGTGCGTATGTAAAATCGCCTATCCGACCGTTCAAGGCACGAACGACACCCGCCCGCACCCGGAATGGGTCGAACAGCACGCTGACGACCTGCGGTTCCTGCACGACCATCATGCGGACATGTACTGGAAGCTCGAAGATGCGATTTGGTGGATTGAAAAGGCGGACAAATCGTAACCGACCCGTATGTTCGCCGCGCCAACGGCATCAGACAGAAGCACATGCGGCGACCGTGCTGGCGCAACGGCTTCGTCGAACCCGAAGAATCGAAAGGAAAAGATGACAAAATGAGTGAGCATCCGACCATTGAGGAAGTCTATAAACGGCCTGAATATTTTGACGCAGTGTGGTCTAAAAGCATTGAATATTACGGCGTGACCAAGCAGAGCGTCGTCTGCATGGAGGAGTGCGCCGAGCTTATCGAAGCATACGATGACCGGAAGCGCGACGGGCTGACGGACAGGACACGCTCCCACATGGTCGAGGAGATGGCGGACGTGCTCATCTGCCTATGGCTGCTCGAACACATGTACGACATCAAAGGATGCGACAATCGCACTCGCCACCCGTCTCCGGTCGGAGCGGGCGCAGCGCTCATCAAAGCGGTCAGCAAAATCCTGCGCTACAACACCGAAAAGGAGCGTCTAGATGGGCTTGCCGACGCGGCGGAGGACGTGCGACGCTGGGTGATGCTGCTCGAAACAGAAAACGGCATCACGGACGAGGAACTAGGCGAATGGGTGGAACGCAAGACGGTCAGACAACAGCGGCGAATTGAGGGCGACAAGTGAGCGTGCGAAGCGAAACGTTGGGCGAGGTCATTAAATGGCTCAAAGCCCAAGCCGACAGTGAATGGGAATGCGCCCAAGAAGGTCTGAGCGACGGATACGACGGATACGACGCCTACACGCGGGCAATCCAGCACTGTCAGGACATGATTGTCGAGGATGAGGCTTCGAGTGGGAAACACACGGAAATCGCCCTGTTGAAGCATTTGGCCGACACGTTCGATGAACGGCTCCGCAAGGCCGAACGGGCCAAGGACAGGGGAGCCGGCTACACGTACCACGACGGCCAGTCGGACGCCTACGGGTGGGCGGCGACCTACTGCCGCCTCATGATCGAAGCCTCCCTCAACGGAAAAGAGTCCGACTGACATGCGAAAAGTGGAAATCAAAATCCCGGACGAGTCGGTCCTGTATCTCCGACGACTCCGAACGGAACAGGAAAGAAAAGAGTTCGAAGAACGGTATGGTCTGCGGTTGGAGACGAATACTCCACTCTCGCCATTCCTTGAACATCTCATACTCGACATGCACCCCATCTTCCCAAACGTGGGGCATAGGACTGTCCTGACGGATATGGGCGCTTGGAATCCTCAAACCGTCCGCGAGAATGCGAGACGTACCGCTGACGGGAACATGCTGGAAAAGTATATAGACGACAATCGGAAGGTCTCGTAACAGAAAATGCATGATTTTTCTCAATGGCTCCAATCAGCGGGCTGTACGGATGATGTGTGCGTACTCCTTATCGTCGGGGCGATTTTATGTATAGCCGTCGTTTTTATGACTGAATCTGTCATTCCGATTCTGCTCGCGTTCGGATGCCTCTTCCTGTCCTTCGGCTTGTCCTCTCCAAGCCTTGAATCGGAAATCGAGCAAATCTGGGGATTGCAGGAGGTCTCGTCCGAATGCGACCTGCCCGACCACGACCTGCCGACCAAGGACATGAAATGCTACGTGACCAACGGAAAAGGACATAAGGAATTGGTCGAAATCCGCATATCAAAGGACGGCACCAAACTCGGCCTGTACGACACGGACGGCAAGGCACTGAAACAGACGGGAAAGGAATAGTGCATTGAAGGACTTCACGAAATGGGCGGCCATGTGGGACGCCTACAACCGGATGGGCGAAGCCGTGTCCGGCAGTCCCGCAAGCATATGCCAAGGCATCGGCGTGACATTGATGATGGTCTTCGATTTCGTCGGGCTCATCGCAGTGGCCGTCATCGGCGGAGGGGGCGGCGACCCCGAGAAAAGCCCGTTCTTCCGCTTGACCACGGCGATAGCCGTCATAGGCGGTGTGCTGGCGCTCGCATCGTTCGTCATGCCATCCCACAACGACGCCCACGTATCCGAACCACCCACGCTCTCCACGCAAATCGAGAGAACGTGGGGGCTGGACGAAATGGGCGATTGCAAAAACACGGGCCACGGGCTTACCGACAGCCCAAGCCTGCCCAAGTCGAGCCTTGACGACGGCGACTGGAAGTGCGTCGCCTACACCGACAGTCAACGCACCGAACTGACCGTCCACATCAACGGGAACAGGGTCGGATTATATAAGGCCGACGGCACGGTATTAAAGCCGGTCGGAAAGGACTGAACGATGAAGGATTTCTCGAAATGGGCGGAGTTGGGCACCAAAGGCGAAGCGAACCTGTGGCCCATCTTCCTCTGCTGTGTAGCCGGTCTGCTTATCGTCGGGATGGTCTGTTTTCTCCTGATGGATGCTCTTGAGGGGGTATTCGAGTTCGTTTTCGGCGTGCTGCTTGCCGGAGCCTTTCTGGTGGCGATGCTTGGCCTTGCGGTCGCAGGTCAGGAGGAATCGTCCACAGAGGCCGAGGATAAGTCATCCGATACCGCCATCTTCACCGTTCAGGTCGAGAAGGAGTTCGGCGTGCGCAACCTGTCATGCCCGGCCAAGGTTATGGACGCGACGTCCGACCTGCCCGACGCGGGCACCTACCGATGCACCGTCTCGGACGGCAGGGACGATTCGGCCCTGAAGGACGTGACGCTCATCGTGACGGCGGACAACAAAGTGGGACTCTACGACAATCAAGGAAGAAGGAATGATTGACCTGACCGAGTGGGCGAACGGTTCCCACAACAGTTTCGGGGACGCCATATATATGGCGACGTTGACCACGGTGCTGGTTTTCGCCGTGCTGGGCGTCGTCTGGCGGGCGGGCAGACGCTTGGCGCTTCGCGCGACGCATCGTATCCCACGGGACGCCCAGCCATTGCTGGAGGACACCAAATTCGTCATATGTCTGGCCCTTGTGGGCGGCTTCGGACTGCTCCTGACGTTGAACCCCGGTCTTCTCGTTCTCCCGAAGGACACCACGTTCACCGAACAGGTGGCGCAACAGGCCGGATTGGAGGCGTTGTCTTGCCCGACCATCCTCGACTCCAAGTACATGCCCGGTCAGGGCAGGTACGAGTGCGAGTACGTGGACGCGAAAGGAAAGGCCCACGACCTGAGCCTGCTGGTCGCGTCGGGCGACAGGGTATGGCTCTACGGCCACAACGGCAAACCGATGAAGGTGACGACGAGATGAACCCGGAAGCCAATCCGATGCCGCTCGTCTCCGACTGTGACCCCGTGGACGCGTGCGAATGCCCCTGCTGTTCGACGGTATTCCGCGTGCGCACGCTCATGACTGACGGGGCTGGGCGGCTCATGCGGGACGAGTATGAGACCATCCCCATGTTCTGCCCCATGTGCGGCGGACGGCTCGAACAGTCGGAAAGAAAGGAATAGGATAATGGCCGACCCGAAGTACATGAGGAAAATACAGGGCATGTGCCGCTGTCAGGATTGCGGTCTCATGGCCGACAATGCGGACATCGACGTGGAATTGGACTGTGACGAAATCGTGTTTGAGTGGAGCGACGCGGACGACAGTCAGACATGTAACCTACCGCCCTGCTACGGCGGACACAGGCTTCAGACCGATATGACCGCCTACGACCTGTTGCTGGAGCTTGGCGTCATAGACGACCCCTACGCGCGAAACAAGGAGCGAGATTGAGAAGACTATTGGCATTACTGCTGGTACCCATGTGCCTGATGTGCGCCGGATGCGACGAAGTGGCCGACGAATCGGAACAGGAAACGGACACCACACCGGCATCCCAGTCGGAGAAGACCGTCACCGGCTGCGCCGACTACGGCACCAGTAACTCCACCATTGACAACGGCATCGGTGAATGCGAACTCACGCTGCACGACGGACGGCACGTCACATGCGCGGTAATGTCCGACTATAGGAAAGGCGGACTGTCCTGCGACTGGGCAAACGCCGCCAAGGAGGCGTCCAATTGACTCAACACATCGAACTCAAAACCCCATGCCCGGACTGCCGGGGTCGGCTGACACTGTCAGTACGTCACACGCCGCTATTGGGCTGGCATGCGGTGCGGCTGGCATGCGAGAACGGTTGCGACCTCCACTGGTACTACTACGACCTGCCGAACGGGCGGGCATGGTTTTCGACCGTCGAACAATGCGCCGACTATCACGACGGCGTCATCCGCAGGGAGGGGGAGGAGAACGAGCGGATACTGGCGTTCGAATGCCCAAACTGCGGGGAGTGCCCGCACGTGTCAAGCAAAAGCATCGGACGCCAGACGTTCCCCACCGCCACATGCCGGTGCGCATCCTGTTGGGACGTGGACCTGCACTCAGCGCTCTGCGAATGGCTGACGGAGACCAAGAACAAGAAGAACGCGGACATCCTCGAAAAAATCGGCCGTTCCACGACGTTTCAGGCGGAACCCGATTGCCCGTTCTGCGGCGGGCCGGTGTTTGTCCGCATCATCGAGACCGGCGATGACCGACGCTGGGGCTTCACCGTACACCATGCCAGTCCATGCAATCTCGAACCATTGCTACAGGGGCTACGCCCATGCGACAGAGCGCAGGAGATGGCGGACGACTTCGACAGGTACTGGCGCAAGACCGTGGCCGCCGTCAAGGACACGCCCGACTGTCCACACTGCGGCAGGCCGCCCGAATGCGCATGGGACCATACGTCCGGCCTATGGTCCGTCGGCTGCGGAAAATGCGACAAACCGAACAACGGCGTATCCGACGACATCCTGACTGCGATGGCATCATGGCGTGAACATACGGACGCCTACCGACGCAGCCACGACAGCGAAGGATTGCAAAACCAACTGACCGAATACTGGGAAAAAAGAGGCCAAAAATTATGAACACGAAAGACGGGTCGCATGTCTGATATTAGTCAGAAACGGCTTGTCCTGTGACTAGGCGAACGCCAAGGAGTCCGAATGACTCGACACGTCGCGCTCAAACCCCATGCCCGTTATGCCAAGGCCGTCTGGACGCCGTCGTCCGACGCATGCCGCTACTGGGCTGGCATATGGTCGGACTGGCATGCGGGCACGGGTGTGACATCCGCTGGTTCAACCGGGACATCGATTTCAGGATTGGATTGGAAGACTGCCGTATTTATCTTCCTTCTACTAAAACCAAAAACACTACCACATAAGAGCGGTTGGAATGGCAAAATCATTCCGACTGCTCTCTCTTTCATCTAAATCCGCGCCGACTTTCCGCCAACCTCAAACCAACCTCCATTAAAACCCTTACCATAAAAAATATCAACCTGAACAAAATCGGCTGCAAACTCAACCCAGACAATCCAACGGAGGAAACAGCATGAGCAGCACGGAAACACAACCCATATACGACTTGGAACATCTGCCCGGGCATAGGGAAATCCGAAGACCAAAATATGCGGTGAAATATTGGACTCAGTCAGAAACCTGCCAACGCAATCCCCGCAAATACACGCTCATCGCCAAGTCCGATAGTCAACGGACAATCCGTAACATCATGCGTCGTATCGACACGCAGGACGGCAATCATCAATACTCCTCGTTCCGCGTCCGCTCACTGGTCGATTCGGACGAATACCCGGAAGGCGAGTTCTCAACTGAAATCCGTCAGGACGATGACGGTAATTTTCTCCTCTACGTCGCATACATTCCCGCCGAAGACGAGCCGGAACCGAACCCACGCAACGAGGATGTGGTGAAAACAATCCGCTACGGTACGGAATGCACTCTTGCCGGTGACATGAAAGCGGCACTGCGAGGCAACGGCAACAAGCCGAAAGACATCGTCCAAGTGACAGGAACAGTGGAACAGTGGAAATGCCGGTTCGATGACCCGAACGTGGCATTCCATTCCGAACAGCTCCACCTGTGGACGGAAGACCGCGTGTACGGGTTCATGCAGTCGGACGGGTGCGCCGTGGTTGTAGACATGCCGAGAAATCCAGTCTCGGATTAGCTTCCTCCAAGCCGGTCGATGTGCGAAAAACGGATTGCCTCCGGCTTTAGATGTCGAAAGCAATCCGATAACCCTCTTCCTATCGGGAAGGATTAATGCTTCCTACCCGTCTTTTGCGGCCTCAACAAGACGAGGCCGACAACAAGCGACAGACTGGAGATGGCGACAAGAACCAACAACAATCGGCCTCCCGTAAACGGCATGGATGCTATGGGAGTTTCCAAGTACGGCATCACAACGCGGATGATGCCGCAATTCTCGTACACATCCTCATATACCGGGCTTGCCATCTGAGAGGGTGATGGGAAGTCGTTCAGATTGATGTAAGCGCCTTTCATGCCGGAAGTATCCGAAATCGGGTCTGCGGCACTGTTGGTCGCTTTTGTCGAGCCTTTGGCGTTCTTGGCCGTGACCTTCAATTTCAGCCAAGAATCTCTTCTGTCGGGAGAGAACCGAACCTGATATCCGCTACCGGCGGGAATGCCGACGATACGGTAGGTTCCGTCTTTGTCCGTCGTGTCGGTCAATGGTTTTCCATTGTATCCCAAAACGGGGGTTCCGTTGGAATCGGTCAGAGTGACGGTCACGTTGGAGGCGAGCGCGTCGGTATCCTCGCGGATGCCGTTTCCGTCCTTGTCGTACCATACGACGCCTGAAACGACTCGTTGGACTACGGTGGCGTCGGCGTCGGTTTTGTTGTATCCGTCTCCCCAACGGATGCTGTACAGGTCGGCGGGACGGTTGTTGGAAGGTTGGATGGTGATGTCGAACATGAGGCTTGAGCCTCCCGGCAGTGGTTTGTCTCCCACCCATGCCCAAGCTGTTGGATGCAGGTTTTGCGGGATGGCGGCTATGCCTGTCGTACTGTCGAACGGTAGTGTCTTCCAATCTTTTACGTCAGTGGTTTTGATGTTGCTTGGGTCTGCGGTCAGGTATTTGCTGTCGGTGGAGTAGACAAGATGCCCGTCTCCAAGTTGGGAGCCGTTTCGGGGGCTAATGTGGATGCCTGTCAAAACCCAGTCGCCATGATAGGAGCTGAATGTGTTGGCGGTGTTCGGCATGATGGCCGTGGCTATCGGATTGGATAACGGTGTTTCGAGATTGTTGGTTTTGATACTCTTCCAATGCAATGCCGAGTTGACCTCATTCACCAACGGGTCAGCCTTGATAGCCAAAGTGGTCAGTTCCAAACGACTGATTTTGATGGTGTACTCGGAACGTGTCAAATTCATTTTCGGTCTGACCGGAGAACGATAAGTGGAAACGGAAACCTTGTTCGTCAACTGTTCCGCGTTAACCACATCATTGTCCGGGTCGGTTGCGTCACCGATGCTGGTCGAATAGTGGATTGTATACTGTTTGGACGTGTCGATATTGTCCAAATGCCAGACAAGAGTGGTGGTTCCGTCTGCGTTGAGTGTGGCGTTCGGTTCGATTCTCGTGCCATTGTCTACGTTTCCCTGACTTGGAGTGTTCTCCTTGTAGTCTCCGCCCAAATATGCGGTCGATGGAAGATAATGGAGTTTTGACGGGAGTGTGTCGGTGACAGTCATATCCGTTTTGATATCGACGGTATTCCGCCCATACGGGTTGGATGCCATGTTTAAATCCAGTTTCCAGTCCACGTAGCGTTGTCCGTTGTCGATGTCGTAGGTTTGTTTGGAGCCTTTGTTCCCGTCGCTTTGATCTGTGCTTTTGGAGACTTGGGCGATTTCCGCCACGATGTGGAGGCTGTCACCGTAATGCCTGTCGGCTGTGTCTCCGCCCACATATCCTTGGACGTCATCCCATTTTGCCTTCTGGTATGGGGTACTGTCCACTCGTCCGGTCGGAGCGACTTGTTTGACGAGTTCTGCCGGGTCAAGTTTGTTTTTGCTAATCCAATTGTCCCAATCCTTATTGGATGCGTTGTCGGCGTCGAGACCGGCTTTTGCGGCCAAGTCTTTACGTGTCCACATGAGGCTTTGCACAGTATATTGGGCGGTCTTGTTGATGATTTCACGTCCGGTTTTGACTTGGACGTCCAGTCCGAAAAAGTCACGTCCAATACCTTCGTTGCCTTCCATCCAAGTCGAGTTATATGGTGCGGCATTGTATGACGTGGCGAGAATGGCTACGATTTCGCCGTGTTTCTTTGCCTCGCTGATGGAATTGTAATAGTTCAGGTCGCTGATTCCGGCTTTGGCTTGTTCAGTGTCGGAAGACCATGCTTTCCCGTCTTTTTTGACACCATAAGCCAAGGTGCTTTCGGAGAAGATGTTCTTTCCGTCACCGAAAGCAGACCAATTCCATGTGGAAGCGTTCTCATAGGGTTCAAGCACTGTTGAATCGATTTTCATGAGTCGGGTTCTGATGACGGGCAGATTGGTTTTGTTTTGAGAGTAGCTTATGTGGGAGGCCAGCATGACTTTTTGTCCGCGCACGGCAATGTCGGAACCATCGTTAACACTGGAACCTTTTTGCTGGAACAGTATACAGGAGGAGTCCTTTGTCTGACTGCTCTGCCATTTCCATCCGGCGCACCCATACTCTATAGCTTGATTATATTCGGAGTTCATTCCGGACACGTAAAGAGGAATACTCACCCCAGTCTCATCATCTGAGATTATCGACTGATTGGAAGAGTCCGACGGCGCCGATTTGGCTTTAATGCCACTGACACTGGATGCTTGAAGGTTCATATCCCAAACATCCTGTTGAAGGTTCAGGTCACTTCCGTACTGGTCGGCCAGATTCTTATTGTTGATTTTAGTGGGATTCACGAGGTCGATGCCTGCGGACGCCCAATTGAGGATGCCGTTCTGCTGGTCTTTGTTGTTGGGGTTGTAATGTTGGTCTAGATGGGATACGGTGAGATGCAGGATGATGTAGCCGTTCTTGGTTTCCTGCGTCATTTTCCATTCGCTGGCATAGTCGTTTTTCTTGTGGGAGTTGAAAGTTTCGGCTTCTTTCGTATTGCTTCTGTCCGACGGGTATTTGTGGAATATTGCCATCCAGCTGAGGCTGCCGTTGGCGATGCTCCAAGCCAATGGCTGCAAAGAATTCGGCTGGTTGGCTATAGGCGTGGAAGCGCCTTGCCTCCTCCACTGGTTTGAGATTTTAACGTCGAACGTGACCGGCTCATTAGTGGCCTCCAAGCCTTTGATGCCTTTTGCATGGTCGGTGGAGGTGTTCGCCACGTTGATGGTCAGATGGGAGAGGACTCCGGTCACTTTGCCCGCCGTCTTGTTTATGGCGTCACCGTCCTCAGACTCCCCGAAATCGTATGTGCCGGATTGGATTCGTTTCAAGCTCGCCAATTCGATGTTCCATCGTGGCGCGGCGCTGACGGTGACGGTTTCCAAATGTTTGGTGACTGCCTCGCTATCAGTATTGTGTTCCATACTGGCTTGGACGGTCGGCTGAATCTTGGTTCCATTAGGTGCGCCATACACGTTGATGGGCAGATTGACGGTAGCCATGCCCGGAACGACGGTCGGATTATCCTTTGTCCCATTGACGTGACGCCAGCATGTCAGCGTCTGGTATTTAGCACCTTTGACATCCTCATATCCTACCTTGTATCCGTATCCTGCGGCTGTGTCCATCCAAAGCATTTCCTTGGTGGAGAACTCAGCCACGCCTGTATCGAACGGCATGGAGAATTTGAATTTGATTCTGGCGTCCTTGTAGTAATCTTTACTGTTCTTTGACGCCATGGTGTAGGAGATGGTGTAGTTCAGGGAATCGTAGGAGCGGACGATGCTGTTATCAACTCTTGAATCGTCTCCGGGATTGTCGTCTTTGTCGAATGGTGCTGTTCCCGTGGTCTTCGAGACTGTGGATACGTCGGTGATTTTCGCATCATCGCCTGTAAGCGAATCATGTATGGTCGCGTCGCTTGGCGGATTCCAGCTTTGCTGGGAAACCCCATTATCGGTAGATTGTGTGGCGGGGACTTCTTCGGCATTGGCCGAGGAGATACCCCCCCCCGCTAGGATTAGCGTCGCGGCGATAAAGGCGGACAGTGTTGCCCCCGCTCTATGAAGCATTCTCATACCACTTACTCCAATCGGATTCCTTAGATGTTTCCTTTCCCAGAATACCTTGAAACGTCAGTTAAAAACCGTTCTGCGGGGATTTTGGGACAGGAAACCGAAAGACCCGAATGCAGTGGTGCGGCATTCTCCCCCGCCTGATAGAGGCGGGGGAACCCTCGGCAAAATCAGCTGAAAATCCCATCCACGGCGTCGAAGACGCCGGAGACGCGCATCAGACGGCTACGGGAGCTTTGATTGACGGCCACGGGTCGTAGTCGATGAGATGGAACATGTCCGGCTTGTAGTCGAACAGGCTGTCCGCCTTGTCGATTTCCATATGCGGCCACGGGCGTGGCTCGCGCGACAATTGTTCGCACACCTGTTCCAGATGGTTCAGATACACGTGCGTGTCGCCGCCGACCCAGATGAACCGTCCCGGCTCCAAATCCGCTTGTTGGGACATCATCATGGTCAACAGCGAGTAGGAGGCGATGTTGAACGGCACACCCAAGAACATGTCCGCCGAACGCTGATACAGTTGGCAGTCCAAAAACTTGTTGCCGCGCACGTGGAATTGGAACAGGGCGTGGCATGGCGGTAATGCCATTTCGTCCAATTCTCCCGCGTTCCATGCGGATACGATGATTCGACGGCTGGACGGGTTATGTCGGATAAGGTCGAGCGCGTTTGCCAATTGGTCTACCGTGGTGCCGTCGGTTTTAGGCCATGAACGCCATTGGATGGGATACCCTTTGCCAATGGTTCCGTCCGGCAACACCCATTCATCCCAGATGTGGACGTTCTGCTTTTGTAGAGTGCTGACCTTGTTGTCTCCGGCGATGAACCACAACAGTTCCGCGATGATGCCACGCAGGAACACTTTTTTCGTGGTCACGAGTGGGAAACCGCCTTGCAGGTTGAATTCCATACGCGTGCCGAACGTGGACAACGTTCCCACTCCGGTACGGTCGTGAGTCAGCTCGCCTTCCAGTACGACTTGTCGTAACAGTCTCTCATATGGCTGGTCGCGTTCCAATGTTCCGGCAACATAGTTTTTAGCTTCTTTCGGTGTCATAGATTTTGTCCTTTCATCAGCCCAGTGACATTCTCCCCCGCCTGTAGAGGCGGGGGAGAATGTCACACAATCTTGTTAAGTCCCCCGAATCGGCGGGGGGACTACAGCATACATCCCCGACTCAGCAAGTCACCGACATACTCCATGTCCACTCCACGCTCATTGAACGCCTTACGAGTGTAGACAAGACGATTCATGTTCGCATGGGACAGCACCCACCGCGCCAGCTCCGCACGTTCTGAATGGTCATTGTCGGCAATCGGCTTGTTACGTAACACAGCACGTTCCAACAGGTTGCGAAGACTCTTGACCTCAAGGTAATAGTCCGACTTCAATTTGAACATGTACCCGTCGGCATCGTACACCACCACGCCTTCACGGTCAGACCAGCGGCGTTCCTCGTCCAACATGCGCCACAGGCTCTCACGCTGTTCCTCAGTCTGGAAAACGGCCAGAACTTCGGGACGGGCAAAGAATCTATCCGTATCAATCAAATCGTCGGCATCATAGTCGATATGGAAGTCAACGGTGTTTTTGATGGCGTGCAGGAACACGAGCTGTGACGTATCATACTTGATGATGTGACGGTCGGACTCTTGGTCGATTACCTCGAAAGCCAAGGTGACGTTGGCATCATGGGCGATGTTCCACAACGCCTGTTCCTGACCGATGTCCAACGTCTCCTTGAAGAGCCGTTGGATGAGATACGAGTAGTCGGTCTGTCCGCTCTTCGACCAGAAACGCCACGAACCATCTTCGCGTGCGGACACCAAACCGAGGAACCCGTTCTCCTTGCGTTCCACGCGCACTGGGAACTTGAGACGCTTGTCGATGTTCTCGCGGGTGGTCTGCTCGTTCTCCCCAAGGTTGAAGAACTTCTCGAATCCTCGTGCCACGACATTGCCGTTCCCGTCGAGGAACAGGCCGCGTGCCTTGCTGGAATATTCGTCCCAACGCTGGTTCCTGAACGCGTCACGGCTGAAATTGCAAGCGTATACGTCGTTCTCGCCCTTGACCGGGCGGACGTTTACGTTGTCGGAATCTCGCATGAGTTCGAGCAGGTTCCTTCCATCCGTGGAGAAGTCGGCAAACCCGTCATTGGTCTTATGTGCGCCCTGTTCCAACCACTTCAAGTAACGGTCGAGAGTCCACTTCCTACCGTCTTTGAGCGGCGGCATATCCAACTGGATGACACCGGTCAAATCACGTCCCTTTGCTGGTACGGCGGTATAACCGAACTCGGCATTGTCGGGAACACGGGTCTTGTCGTTCCACAGCAATCCCACGTCCACCAGTGCGAGGTCTCCGGACGGATTCATATGGTAGGTTCCGTCAACCTTCCTTACATGGATGTTGACCCAACGGCTTTCATGGTCAAGGTTTTCATGCCAAGTCTCATACTGGGTGCGCAGATATTCCTCCGGCACACGGTCGTTTTCCGAACGGGTCTGGTTGCGTTCCAGCAGAACGTCCAACGGCGTGTTGAATGTGAAAGTCTCAACATGCGCCTTGTGGCGGACGGCAATCTGCACCTCGTCCACGCAGAAACGCGGGTTGACATGCTGGGAGTCGCTGATGACGTTCACACCTTTGGCGAGCAGGTCGCTGATGATGGCATGCGCCTGACGGACGAGAATCCTGTTCAACTGTGGATTCATGGTTTCATGCCATGCCTGACGGCCTCCCGCCATCATTTCACGCAAACCGTCCAAGCTGACGATTACCGTATTCGAATCGACATGCTTCCGCGCCCAAGTGCTCTTTCCTGAGCCGGGCAATCCTCTGAGAATGGTCAAAGTGGTCATTGTATTTTTTCTTTCGTTCTGTCTGTCTGAGCTATTTAACCTGAACGTCGTACAGTTTTTCCAGTATTTCCTCGGTGGATTCTTCCCCACGGTATTCCGTCCGGTCTGACATGTAGATGCTATCCATAATCTCGTAGAGGGAGACTATGGATTCGTCTGTCAGATTGGAGAGACGGCCTTCGATGTACGCTTTTTTCATGGCGATTCGCGTCTTTCCGTCGGACACCTTCTGCTGGTCGAGCCATTCGTCGGCATCCTTTTTCGTCTTGCGTTTAATCGCCATACGTAAAGCGTCTGCGTATTGTTTCTGGTAGCTGTTCATTTTTCTCCTTATAATTCAAGACCTATTTATGTGAACAATCCCAGTATAACTATTGTTCAAATAAAAAGCAAACTGAGGCACAAACAAAAAACGCCCGCCAATCCACCCAACGAAAAGACGGACGTTTCAAAAACACTCAGGCTCAACCCTCCCCCGAAACATGCTGACCAGTTCAACCTCGGATACCGGACTCATGCCCCAAGCATCCAAACCCACGTTGATTTCGTTACGATTCTCAAACTCGTGCGGCGTGCCCGCATGGGTGTGACCATGCAACAAACGCATGTTCTCCCCCACTTGCGGAATGGCATACTGTCTAAGCTCCGGCTTCGCCCAATTAGCCGCCACCCCATCCAAAGCGGGAAGGTCGAAGTCCTCACGCCATTGGAAGTGGCAGAGAAACACGGGCATGACGGTTTCGCCGTCCGTGATGTCCGTCATGCCGATACGTCCGATTTCCCCGAACGCTTCGGTCAAATCCTTGAAGCCTTTGCTTTTACCGTACAGCACGTCATCATGGTTCCCAAGAATCAAATGCCGGTTATTGCGAGGGCAACGCAGACTCTTGATATGCATAAGGGCCTGATGGAGACTCCAAGCACCGCCACTGCACAAGTCCCCGAGAATGTAGAGTTCATCATTCGGCCCTACGATTTCGTTGATGCGGTCGGTCACGTCCATATCATGCCGATACCAGTTGACGCAGTCCTTGACCTGCATGTGGGCTTCGTTAGCCTGTTGCTTGATGGTATTGTCCGAAGTGAACCCGGGCTTCGCATATCCCCGTAATGCGGCCACGAACGGGTGGGCGAAGTGGGTATCGGAAGTAAAGTATTTGGTCATCGTTTTTTCCTTGAAAAAGTTAAGGGGATAGGATTGGCCCTATCCCCTAGAATTATGAACTACTTGATGGGAACGGGAACGGCCAACAGCTCATTATTTGCGTTCTGCACGAGGATTTCCGGCGAATGGAACCGCTTGGCCCAGTGGTCGAACTGTTCCTCCGTAAGACTGGCGTCCTCTCCGCTTTCAGGGTCGAACCCTGAGATGAAGAACGTGCCCGCCATCATTTCCACGATTTGCGAACCGGCCCTATCATCGAGGTCGTAGGCTCGGATTGCGCGGTTGAGCGTCCACCTACCGAGTTTGCCTTCCTCATTGCAGTAGATGGTGGCTCCGTTTTTGAGGCCGAATGGTTCGATGTAACCGCCTACCTCATGCTGTTTCGCTTCGAGGGTATTGGGGATGGTTTTGCGAATGGGTTTCTCGTCCTGCTTGATGACGAGGATTTCGATGGTTTCCTGCCTGTCGCTCATTTTCACTCCTAGCTTGTTTGTGTGAACGATTCCACTATATCACATTGTGAGAAAGAAGCAAAATCCCGCAAAACCATAAAAACACAAACGCCCCTCAATGCCGTGGAAAATACAAAAAACCTCCAACAAACGAAAGGGGCAAAACGCTGAAAACCAAAGAAGTGAAACTCCCCGACCTTACGGTCGGGGCTTCCGTGCTTTCCGCAGATTCAAAAGCCTCTACAAGGAAGTCAAAAAAGAAAGAGTCCGGCTGGTGCTCAAAATCCGCAAAACACCTACCGGACTCTTCTTGGAGGGTAATCTATTCCAAGGTTCGATACTTATATGCGGAACTAACTGTTCCAAGAGTTAGAACAGCCCATCCGTCGAACATGGCAAATTACCGCCGTTCGTCTCCTTGTTCAGTTTATCTTCGTGATACCGACAAGATGATTGCCATTCCCATTGCAAGTCTGCATCCAATCGCCGGAGCCGGGAGCATACTGGGCACCCTGAACGCTCTGTCCGTTAACCCGATAGGTGGAGCCGTTCATGGTGAACGTCTGACCCGCTTGCAGATTGTTAATCCACGCGCCACCCGTATTGTTGTGTTGCGCATACACGTGTCCGTTGCCATAGTTCAAGTCCACGATGCCGCCGCCGTCAACCGCGCCTTGGCAGTGGTCTGCGGCAGAAGTCAAATCGCAGGACATGGAACTGTAGTAGCCGCGCGGAGTGGACTGGGTTGGAGTGTAGGAACCATAGTTGGAACGGGTAGGCGTATAGTTTCCGCTTGTGATGTTGGACGGCTGAGAATAGGACGCGGACGCCACGCTCTGCTGACGTTCCTGTTCGATACGGGACTGACGTGCGTTCATATCGTCGGACACCTTGTTAATCAGCTTGTCCAATTCGGACACGTCCACGCTCACGGTTTTCACGTCCGTGGATTCCATCAAATCCTTGGCTTTCTCCAACAGGTCAGACAGTTTATCGCGATTGTTTTCATCATCCACGTTGCCGTTGGATGATTCCAAAATTCTCTTACCCTTATCAACCATATCGGCAAGCTTCTTCCTCATATCATTAAGCTTGTGGGAGGCGATGGCGGTATCCACGGATTTGGCCGTCCGGTCGATGGAACGGATAAGAGAGTGAATGCGATTATTGGATTTGACCGTCTTGTCGGTCAGGGATGAAACTGTGAAGACAGTAGACTTCTCTTTTTGCGACATGTGGATTTTAGTCGCTTCCGTTAATTGGGATTGCAATGTCTCACGGGCAATACGGGTAGCGTCATCATCGTCACGAGTGACAATGGTCTTGTTTTGAACGTTTTCCGTATCCTGTTTCAAACGTGCAGTCAGAGTGACTGTATGGTTCAATGCCGTCTCATATTCTTTCCGATTCTGCATGAACCCGTTGGCGGTAGCCGTATTGGCGGGAATAAGAACCATTGCGATAGCCAGTGAGAGGAACATGATGGTTCTCATGGTCTTGGTGTTGGTTTTCAATTTTTTTCTCTTGTTCTCTTTGATTTGGTTTCTTTTTTGTGGAATATGTTTTTACGGCTTTAACCTAGGAAGGCCATTTCGTCAGCTAGTTCGTCTTCGCCTTTTTCTCTGAGTAGATTCGCCACACCGTATCGTTGATTCCAACAACGCACGATGGTGTCCGCTTTTATGTCGGATGCTCCCCAGATGGTTGGTAGAATGGAACATTCGTCCGGCTTGTGGCTGATGCCGTAGCATGTTCCGTTTACGGTATTGTCATAGACGAGTCGAACCGGCTTACCGCAGAATGGGCATGGGGCTAGATGGAAATTCAAAGAAGCTCTCCTAATATCTCTTCGATTGGGATGTCTTCTTCCACATCGATAGTCTTATACAAGGAACGTAGAAATAAGGCAGTATTCCAATTTAGGTTTTCTTTGTGTGAATACTCCTAGTATAACACGTTTTTGGTTTGGGTTTACCGCGCATATTCTCACCCCGCCGTTGCATGTCGATTAGTCGGAACACTTCCTCCTCGTCCAAATCGACCCAACGCCCGTCGAACGGACTCTGATAGAACTCGTTTTGCGGCAGTGGACGAATCTCACCATCTTTCAAACGGATTCCTCCCTCTGTTTTCGACATTCACGGAAAACACGAAGAAGAATCCGCGTAGCCGCCTGTTCGGGTGTCAAATCTTTCAAGTCCAATACCGGAATACTGGTGGAACCAACATTCACGTGCAGTCCATCGAGAATGCCGTAACAGTAGTCATTATAGGTTCTTAATTCGGCGTGGACTCCACGGTACGGCATGGAAATGTTTTCCACGTCCCCGTTGCAATCCCAGTGGGACCCGCCATGCCGTTCCACCAAATCCAACAATGCGTCTTTGACCTGCGAGCCTAACGTGGAAGCCGAATACGTGATTTTAGGCGTCACATAGTTCATACATCCGCAGTTCGGACAAGGATACGACTGCCGTTGCCCGATTGTTCCACCGTACAGCCGGGTGATAGGAGTGGAACAGTATCCGCAATCCAGCCTGCCGTTGATAACCATATTGCTACTAACTCCTCTATTCGGTTCCATATTTTTTTGGCGGCTTCACTCGGCGGCATTCCCGCATATTCGAATACAGGAAGCTCCTCATGGTTGACGTTCACATGCAATCCGTCAACCCTGTCATAGGAAGGTTCATCATGAACTACCGTGACGGCTTAAGCCTCACGGTAGTTCATTTTTCTTCTCGACCATGATTGTCAGTCCTTCTTCTGTAATCTTTTTGCACGTCGTTCTTCGGGAGTGCCGAAACGCTTGTAGTAGCATTCCTTGGAGCAGATGTCGTAGGCTTTCATGCCGGAATAGTAAGGGTATTTTCGACCGCATTCGGCACATGTTCTGGTGGCCGTAGCCATCATGTTTTTAGCGAAGGCGATACCCTCCGGAGTTCCAGTTGCGATATACCTGTCACCGCGCTTGACGTAGGTGACGCACCCGTAGTGGCGGAGCCGTTCCATGCTGGCTTTGGCTGTGGGCTGGGAAACGTAGTTCCAGCCGTATCCTTTGCGGGAGATTTCCTCAAGAATGTTGAACATGTCGTAGTGGAGATACTTGCGTTCGAGCTTGTACTGTCCGACATGTGTTTCAACGAACTCGCTGATAGCGTCCATGTCGGGGATGAACCAGTCTCCGATGGCGGAGTAGTGTTCGATTCTTCCGAAGCCTTTCCGGACGAGGGATTTTGAGGATTTTCTTGGTTTGTTCCAAGAGGATTCGACTGTTGTCTTCCTGCTTGTCGCGGGATGAAATGAATTCCAAGAGACTGTATTCGTCTGCTGTAATGTTGCTCATGGCTGCTCCTTGTTTTCGAACTCTTTTTATGTGAACAATGCCAGTATAGCATTTATGCGTTGAAATACAAAAAGCCCCAACCCTCCTATAAGGAAAGTCAGAGCTTCTAATCTCAAAGAGATATCAGTCGTCGTTGTGGCGGACAGAACGCTTCACCCCAATGAAACCGACACCCATCATTCACAGCCTTCGCCGCCGCCAATCGTCTTATCGACACACGCACGAACGCTTTTACAGGGCGAGTATGGTGACGCGCGGATACGGCCTTGCCTTCAACACGGCGCGGTCGCCCGCGTTGAACCGTTTCATCATCTCTCCGTACCGGTCGGACAGCGCACCCCTCACCGGCATGTCCACATGCTCAAGGGCAACGCAGTTGGAGAACATGGTCGGCGTGCCATCGTCCATCTTCACGTCAGGAGGAAGCTCCAGATTGGAGATGTCTAACTTGCGAAGCCGCTCGCAGAACGTGAACATGCGGTTGATGTCTTTGGCTTGCGGCAACCGTAGTTCCGACAAATCCAGTTCGGTAATCCGATTCCAAGTTCCGAACATCTCGCGGGCAACCTCCGCGCCACTCACATCCAAACCGGGCACCTTCAGGCTCGTCACGTCGGGGCCAAGTCGGAACAGACGCTCGCAGTCCCTCGCGTTCGGAGCCTTCAGGTTGACGATTTCAACGTCCCCGTCCCCCGCATTGTTGAACATCCACGCCAAATCGACGGTCTTCGACATGTCCAAATTCGTGAAGTCCACCCGACGCAAGGCCCACATGGTCCTCGAAGAAGACGCTCATGTCCTCCGGTGCCTTGGAACCCGGCACGAAGCGGATTCCCTCAATCCTGTTACGGTTGCCTATGTCCGCCCATTTCGGATTGTGGGCAAGCGTGCGCGGTTCGGGGCATCCGTCGCGCCAGTCGAAGGTAAGCACGTAGGTAAGAGCACCCAGACGATAGTTCAGCTTCCAGCCGTCCCCTTGGGCTATGAGACTGTTGTCACGATAATGGTTGACGAACCCTCCGGGAAGAGTGCTCCCCTTTGTCTTCGTGTTCTCGAAGAACATGCTCCCCGCCCCGTAGGCTTGACCGAAATCCACTCGACGGACATTGCTATTACGGGAACGGAGACTCTGCACGCTCGCTCCGCTTACTGTCGCGTCGGACATCACCGTCCTGTTCAGGAAAGCCTTGTCCATCGTCGCGCCGGTCAGATTCACCTTCCGCAGGTCGATGCCTCCCATGTTGACTCCGGTCAAATCGGCTCCGGCAAGGTTCACGCGCTCCATGTTCGTGCATTCGAAGACGGCGTTTCGTAGTATCGCATCCGACATGTCTGCCCCGTTGAATTGGAACCAGCTTACCTTGGCACGGCTGAAGTCAGCTTCGCGCAGGTCGGCGTTCTCCAGATAGACGGGACGTCCCGCTTTCAGCGTCCCAAGGAACCTCATGCGCCGCATGTCGGCGTCGCGGAAAACGGTGTGGCCTAGAGAGGTGCCTGAGTCGATTAGCGAACCCCTCAAATCAGCCCCCGACATGTCTACGTCGCAAAGGTCAACGCCGGAGAAGTCGAGGTATCGCAGGTCAAGCCCACTCAGGTCACGGCCGCGAAGAACGTTCCCCAAGCGGTAAAGCTCGGTTTCCACGACGACGCCCGGACTCGGCCTGCCGACGCGCATGTATCGCGTCAGCCTGATGTCGTCCGGCAGGCCGCGTCCATCGTCCCGGATGTCGGGTGCGTACAGGCGGATACCAAGCCCCAGCTTTGTCCCATCGGGGATGCGGCCAATGACCTTGTCGGCGTTCTTTCCGTCGTTCGCAAAAAGTTCCACCAGACGTTGTGCCGTCCGTCGCACGTTTTCCACGATGCCGGGGGTTTCCGCCCATTCGACCAGCGAAGGCAGTGTTTGGTCGGTGATTTCCCTGTCGGAGAAGTCTCCGTATTCTCTCACGGAGACTTCCATCGTCTCCGTTCCGTCTGCGATTCTCATGTTCTCTCCTTTTAGCGTTTCTCTAGCACGTCCGGTAAGCCGTCCAAGCAGGATGGGTTTGCCGACTGATTGATTTTGTGTAGACAATCCCAGTATAGATGTTTTTGGAAGAATCGTCAAAAACGATAACGCCAAGCAGACTACAGATACAGAAACCCCGGCCAACCAATCAAAAGAAAGGAAGGCCGGGGTCTCTAAGGTCAAAAGCCCATCAGGCGTCATTCCGACTGATGGAACGCTCCACTCCAACGAAGCCGACGCCCATCATCAGAGCGACGATGGACACTGCGGCGATACCCGCCACATCCACGCCGGTGGCGGCAAGATTATCCTCACCAGTGGCCGTGACGGTCTTGTTGTCGGCGTCCACCTTATATGTGGTGGTCTTGTCGTTCTTCTTGTCAGCGGTGTTCATGCCCTTGTTGACGGACGTGGAATTGCCGTTGTTGCCGTTGGAGGAACCGTTGGCACCATTGGAACCGGTGGTATTGCCACCGTTGCCGGTATTGCCGGTGTCTTCCTCGTTGGACGGAATCGTGTAACCGGGGTCGATGTCGTCCTTCTCGCCCGGCTTCGTGGCGATGCCGGTGTCTTCCTCGTTGGACGGAATCGTGTAACCGGGGTCGATGTCGTCCTTCTCGCCCGGCTTCGTGGCGATGCCGTCAAGAGCGTTCTTCGCGTCCGTCAGAGCGGCCTCGGTCTGCTTCTTGTCGGCCTTGGCCTTGTCCAGCTTCGCGTTCGCGTCGGCCAGCGTCTTGTCGGCCTTGGCCTTAGCGGACTTGGCCTTGTCCAAGTTGGCTTGGGCAGTCTTCTGCTCGTCCTGCGCCTTGGACAACGTCTTCTCCGCTTCCGCCAGCTTCTTCCGGGCTTCGGCCAGCTTCGCGTTCGCGTCGGTGTAGCCGTCCAGCTTGGCTTGGGCTTCCTTGACCTGCTTCTTGGCTTCGTCTACTGCGGCCTGAGCCTTGTCCACGTTCGACTGGGAGGTCTTCACCTGCTGGTTCGCCTCATCGAACTCGTTCTGGGCTTTCTTGGTTGCGGACTGCTTCTTCTCGTACACGGTCTGCTTCGCGGCGGCCTCGTCCTTCGCCTGAGCGTAGGTGCTGTCGGCGGTCTGACCGGCCTTGACTGCGGCATTGTATGCGTCGAGGGCCTTCTGGTAGGCTTCGTTCTTAGCCTTGGCGGTCTTGGCCGCTTCATCGGCGGTCTGTTGTGCGGACTGCGCGCGTTCCTGTAGTTCGGCAAGCTCCTGCTGGGCCTGTTGCGCGGCCTTCTTCGCCTCGTTCGCCTTGTCAAGAGCCTTCTGATACACGTCGGAAGCCGAATCCAATGCGTTCTTGTAGGAGAGAATCTGCTGACGGTACTCGTCCACGGAAACGCCGCTAGAGTACAGGTATTTCTGGCTGAAGTTCTGCGCGGCGGTCAGCGAACCTGTGATTGCGAAACCGGTAGTGTCGCAATCCGGGTCGATGATGTTCAGATAGTGTCCGGTCTGCTCGTAGATGTCCGGATACTTCATGTAGATTTCCACGGCGGTCATGTTGCGCAGTTCCGGATTCTTCTCCGCATACCTGTCGAACACGGCCTTCTCTTCCGTATACCAGCCATCGTAGGGGTTATCGTAACCCCAAGCGAGGTTCTGGGAGGTTCCGGTGAATACGTGTCCCATATTCGGGGAATACGTATTGTAGTCGGCGGCAAGCTGCGCGTCGGCGGTATCTGCATCGTTGACCGTCCACTCCGGCAGTCCGAGGCTACGGCGAATCTCATTGCCCTTGTCAATCATGTCGAGAGCGTCGAGCATGTTCTGCAAGCTGGTTGCGGAGTTTTCCTCACCAATCTTCACCCAATCCTCGTTCTGATACTTGACGAGCTGGTCGAGGGCGAACTGGGTGTCCTCGTTCTTATAGCTGGAGGCAAGCTTCCACTGGTAGAAGCCGATGGAACCGGATGCCAGCTGCTTGTCCGCGTTGTCGGCGGCGGCTTTCTTGGAGTCCGCGTCGGCCTGCGCGGTGTTGGCGGCCGTGTTCTTCGCGTCCGCATCCTTCTGCTTCTCGCTGATGCCATTCTTCGCGTCCGCCGCGTTCTTGTCGGCTGTGGTCTTCGCGGTGTCGGCGTCGTTCTTCGCTGCTAACGCGGCTTCGAGTTCGGCTTTGAGCTGGCTGATGGTCTTCTGGGATTCGTCGGACTTGGCCTTGGCGTCCGAAGCGTTCTTGTCGGCCTTGTCCTTGTCGGATTTGGCGGCGGCTTCGTTGTTCTTGGCTGCGGTCAGACTATCGGCCTTCTGCTGGGCTTCCTGCTGGGCATTCTTAACCTGCTGGTTGGCGGATTCCAACTGCTTGGTGGTCTGGTCGAGCTGCTGGCTGGCGTCGGAGAGCGCCTGTTGAGCCTTCTGCTGATTTTCCGGATTGGTGGCTTCGCTGGCGTTCTGCTGTGCCTGATTCAGATTCGTCTGGGCCTGATTGACGGTGGTCTGCGCGTTCTGAACCTGCTGGTTGGCGGTGTCCAGAGTGGTCTGGGCGTTGTTCACCTGAGTCTGGGTCTGGTTGACGGTGGTCTGTGCGCTGTCAACGTTGGTCTGTGCCTGATTCAGATTCGTCTGTGCCTGATTGTCGTTGGCTTGGGCCTCGTCCACCTTGGCCTGTCCGTCGGCCACGGGGTCTGACTGTGCGGGGGTCGTGGTGGCCGTAGTGGTATTGTCCGGCGTGGTGGCGGTCTGGGGGGTTGCCTGTGTGGCCTGTGCCACGGTGTCCTGAGTCTGGGATACTGCGGTCTGCGCCTGTTCGATAGCGCCGTTCACGTCCGGCTGGATATTGTTGGCGTCATCCGCGAACGCGGTGGCCGGTGCGGCGAGTGTCGCAACAGCCACGGTAGTGGCGATGAGCGTCTTCTTGACGTTTGCCAAGATTATCTCCTTTGTTTGGTTTCTTTTCCACGTGTGGGGTGGAGTCTTTCACATATGCCCCCTTGTTAGAAGGGTTTCCAGCTCGCGCAAGGAAACCCCGAACGAGAGGAAAAGCGCCTTGGATGGGATTCGAACCCACAACCATCCGCTTAGAAGGCGGACGCCCTATCCAATTGGGCTACCAAGGCAAAGCCCCATTGTGAGGCCATTGGATTCAGAAGATGCTCTCCTCCAAAGAAGTCAACGACTTGCTCGTCTGATTCAACTCCCAGAATCCACGCTCGAACTTCTCCGCCAATCCCAAGACCTGTTCGACCTTGTCGAGAAGTATCTTGGCGGACTTGTCAACACCCTTGAAAGTGGTGATAGGCACACCATCCCGATACATGGGGATTCGGGCAGTCTCCGTGGGGATTCCAGCCGCGCTTCCATTGTCTCCAGCGTATTGCAGTGAGAGGTCGTAAGTGAGAGAGAAAGTAGCCTCCTTGACGTATCCTTCTTCGCCCCACATGCATAAGGTCATCTTCCAAGAGCGAGAGAAGGAACGTTCGGGATTGCAGACATGGCTTTTCGTCCAAACGTACTTGCCTTCCTTGGTGTTCCTTTGAAGGTAGGAAAGGTTTTCGTTCATTCCTTTTTCGAACTCTTCGAGAGTGGTCTGCTTGTCCATTTTTTGCTCCTTTTGGTTTTCTGTTTTTGTGTGAACAATTTCAATATAACACAAATATTGGGGCGAATCAACCCAACGAAGCCAACTCCACCTCAATCCCAGCCAACTCCTCCAACAAACGCTTACGACGAGCCACCAGCAGACTCTTCCTACGAGCACCCGAGAACACAGGATGCCCCGAAACAACATCATGAGCGTTCACCATATTCTTCCCCGTCGGACTTCCATCACGATTATTGCCCAACATGGTCAAATCAGCCGTATTCAACGAACCATCCCGAAAACGGAACCCGTTCTCGAACATGACCCGCTCCAAATGGGCGATATTCAACGCTCCAAACTGGGGAACCGTGACCCCACTGGAATATTGGAGACGGCGGGACTCCCGCAGTCGGGCCAGATAATGCAGGAATTGAGCCAAGGATATTTTAGACAGTTTCGCCAATGAGCCGACACCAATCGAATACAGGCGGATACGGAAATCGGGGTCATCCACCCCCTCACGATATAAAGCGGAATCCTCCACCGGGCGGAAATCCAAACCGTTTTTTCTCAAACGGTTCCCAACGACTCGCATATAATCCGAGCCAAAAAGTCCAGTGAACTGTTCGGCGGTCATCGCGGTGATATCCCCGACCGTGCCAAGTCTCATTTTCAGCTTGCGCAACCGGAATTGGTCGGAGATTTGGCCGCGAGTGTTGACGAACAGTTTTTCTATCGGGTCTAGGACGGTTAGTTCGCTCATGGTTCTTCTTCTCTCGTTTTTTGTATGCGGTAGAGGGTTCCAAGCATGTGGCTGGAACCCTCTTTATGTCACCTGTCGATGTTGTCGGCAAGGTAGTCAGACAGTCGGGCGTTTCCGCCTTGGGTCAGACGGTAATGTTTAAGGAATCTGATTGCGTCGTTGACCGTTACCAGTTGAGTTGGCTTTGCGTAGTCCTTGTCCAACGTGCGTTCCAGTTCGCAGGTCTTGCATTCTTCCGCATCTCCAAGGCAGTCCTTGCAGAGTGTGCTACCGCAGGTGTCGCACGTGTGCCTACAGGTTGTCGATGTATTTGCCGCAGTGTTCGCAACGTTTCCAGCAGTGGGGCGCATTCCAAGGTGCCTTCGCAGTCTTCGCAGCTTGCGGCGTCGTTGTCGCAGCAGTATGCGCCGCACTTGTCGCAGGAGTTCAGGCAATCTTTGCAGAACGTGTTGCCTCAGATGTTGCATCGTTCCGCGCATTTGTCGCAGACGATGTTGTCACATTTGTCGCATAGGTGGCAGTGGTCGCAGCAGAAGACGCCTTCGCAGTTGGAGCACTGGTATAGGCAGTCTTCGCAATAGTTTTTGTGGCAGTGGTCGCAAGTGCCGTTGGCTGTTGGATTGTTGAGGGCGCAGTAGGAGCATTCGCAGTTGCTCATTTTTTCTCCTTGTTGGGTGTGGGTTTCGACCCTTGTTTGTGTGGACGATTCCAGCATACCACATAAATAAGAGAATTAAGACAGCATGCCAAACAAGTCCCATCAATGATATATACTGGCCTCGTCCACAAATAAAAACCAAGCGCTGTTCGAAAAACGGAGACGACACGCCGGGGTTGCCAGAAAAACACTGTGTGTTATAGTGGGAACCACGGCATATAGTCTAAACAAGTCCGGTGACAGACCGGAATTGACCGTAGAGCGGCGATAGGACGCAAGTCCCAATCGCCGCTTTTTTCATGCAGTGCGGAAAGAGAACAACAGACCTTGACCGCGAAAACCAATATCCGCTACCGCGTGGGAGCCGACGTAGGACTCAACAGCCTAGGATTCTCCGCAATCCAACTCGACGCCAACGACAACCCGACAGCATTGCTCAAAACCCTCAGCTACATTCACGATGGCGGAGTAGACCCGACCCAAGACAAGTCCGGCACCACCCGCAAGGCCGTGGCCGGAATCGCACGGCGAACCCGCAACATGCGCAAGCGCCGCCGCCACCGTCTCAGCCAGCTCGACCGTCAGCTCTACCAACTGGGTTATCCGGTAGACGACGTGCCGGAAAGCGAGCATGGACTCTACGAATACTGGAACGTGCGTTCCGCATTGGCGACAGCCTACGTTCCCGACAAGGACAGGCGTGACCGGATGATGGTCATGGCTATCCGCCATATCGCACGCCATCGCGGTTGGCGCAACTCCTACAGTCGGGTCGAAACCCTGTTCGAGGATGTGGAGCCGTCCGACCAGTACAAGGATTTGAAACAGCGAGTGGAGACCCGTCTTGGAATGAAACTGGACGAGGATATGACCCCGGCGCAACTCGTCGCATTGACGCTTTCCGACCGTGATGAGAATTTCATGAGGGTTCGAACCAGCACAAAATACGGTGAGGGTGTTTTGCCAAGCCGTCTCATGCAGTCCGACAATGCGCGTGAACTCCGACGCATCTTCACCGTCCAGCAGGTACCCGAGGATGTTTGGAAACCCATCCTGCGTACCGTGTTCCATTGCGTGTCCCCCAAGGGTTCCGCAGAGAAGCATGTCGGGACAGACCCGCTCGACCAAACCCAGAAGAGAGCGTTGAAAGCCAGCCTCGCCTTCCAGAAGTATCGTATCCTCAACGTCATCACCAACCTGCGTATCCGACGCAAAAGCGAAGCATCCCGACCGTTGACCGTCAGTGAGAAACAGGATGTGTACGAACTGCTCACCACCGCCAAAGAAGACTTGGAATGGTTGGACGTGTGCGCCGTGCTCGACATCGAACGCAACGAACTCAAAGGCGTCGGCACCCTCACCCATGACGGGGAGGAAAGAATCGGCAACAAGCCACCGGTATTGGACACCGTAATCCGACTCCACGGCATCAAAAACACCAAACTCCGCAAGATGATGGACGCATGGTGGAACGCCGCCACCGAGGACGAACAGGCCGCGATGATTCGACTCCTGTCCAACACCGTTGACTTGGACAAGGTGCGCGACCTCATCGAATACGCCTCCCCCATCGAATTCATCGACGGGTTGGACGAAGACCTGCTCACCCCGTTGGACTCCATCAGTCTTCCCGTGGGACGTGCCGCCTACTCCGAAAAGACCCTCGACCGACTGTCCAAACGCATGTTGGAAACGGAAGACGATTTGCATTATGCGATTCGCCACGAGTTCGACGTGCCAGCCGACTGGAAGCCTCCGGTTCCACCCGTTCAGGAACCGACCGGCAATCCCGCTGTTGACCGAGTGTTGAAAGCGTTCAACCGTTTTCTCAGCCAATGCGAACAACAGTATGGCATTCCGGAAAGCGTGTCCATCGAAACAACGAAGGAATCGTTCTCGTCCATCGCGTTCGGACGCACGCTCGACTATGAGCGCCGTCAACGTCGTGACAAGGACAATCAGATGAGAGCAGCAATCCGTGAGGATATGAAGAAACAACTGTCCAACGGTGGAAGCTTCAAAGTCCACGATTACGATATCCGCCGTTGGGAAATCGTCCAATCGCAGAACAACACATGCCTATACTGTGGTGCGACCAGTCCACGATTCAGTTTCGACAAGTCCGAACTCGACCATATCGTACCCCGTCGTGGCGTCGGTTCGGACAGCAAACGCACCAACATGGCTGCGGTCTGCCCCGAATGCAATGCCAGCAAGTCGAACGTTCCGTTCGCCGTTTGGGTGCGTTCCGACTATGCGCGGGAGCATGGCATCACCATGAATGATGTCATCGCACGAGTGAACCAGTTGATGTTCCCGCCGTCCATGAACCGCAAGCAGGTCGGTCAGGTGAAGAAAAGCATCATCAGCCGACTCAAGCAGACCGAACAGGACGAGCCGTTGGACAATCGTTCCATCGAATCCGTGGGTTGGATGGCCGACGAACTCCACCGCCGACTCGACGGACGTTACGCGAACAAGCAGGTGAAAGTATTCACGTTCCCCGGCTCCATCACCTATGAGGCGCGACGAGCTTCCGGCATCGACGGGCAAATCCATTTCATCGGCGCACAGTGGAAGACCCGACTCGACCGCCGCCATCATGCGGTTGACGCTTCGGTCATCGCCATGATGAACCAGAGTGTCGCCCTCCGTCTTGCCGAACGCCACTACCTACGCGAATCGCAATGCCTGTGCGGAACCCCGTTCGGACAAGCGGACTGGAAACAGTATCCAAACAAGAACACCCCCGGCTACGTCCGGTACCAGCAATGGAGTGAACAGATGAAAAGTCTGCTCCACCTGTTGAACAAGGGCTTGGATGAGGATACCATTCCGGTCGTTCGGAGCCGCCGACTCCGCTTGGGCAACAGTACCGCGCATGATGCGACGGTGAAACCGTTGCAATACGTGCGACTGGGAGACGCGCTCTCCCCTACGCTCATCGACCATGCCATCACACCGCAGGTATGGAAGGCGTTGACCCGACTGCCGGACTATAATCCTCAGACCGGTCTGCCAGCCAATCCGAACCGTGTCATCACAGCATTGGGTGAAGTATGCCACGCGAAGGACGAAATCGGCTTCCTGCCCGGCAACAACGCGCAACTGTACGTCAACGGTGGTGCCGCCGACATTGGCGGAACCATCCATCATGCCCGTATCTACCGTTGCGAGCAAGTGTTGAAGAGCGGCAAGAGGAAGACCTTCTATGGTATGGTGCGTGTGTTCCAATGCGATTTGATGAAACACAAGAAGAATACCGACCTGTTCCGTACTCCGTTGCGTCCGGCTGACGTATCACTCCGTTATGCGGATGGCAAGGTCAGAGAGTCTATCTTGAGTGGAAATGCGACTTGCATCGCACAACTTACCGTTAACGATGAAATCAGACTGACTCCGGAAGTCATGGAAGACACTTGCCCGGAATACTCGCGTATATTCCATACTGATTCGGGAGTGGAACGAAGGTTCACGGTCTTAGGTTTCCCCACTCTACTAAAATCCGTCTGGCTCCTTCCGTCATTTCGGAAGAGGGGTTAGACAAGTTGAAGGAACAAGGAGTGGAAATACCGGTCAAGGTTGAAAAAATGTTCAAACTACACACTTATACTCCAGCAATCAGTAAAATCGGGTCGCTTTTGGAGTGCTGAACACACTGCTTTCAACCACCCCTCTAAATAGAAAGGGTCTACCGAAAACCATATAAGGTTATCGGTAGACCCTTTTTTAGGAGGTTTATTATGACAAAAGGATGGAGGATAGTGGACTGCACCGCCATGACTGGGATACTCCGTTATAAGCGGGGACAGCTTGTCATCGAACACCACGATTTGGAAACACGTATTCCTTTAGCGGATACAGCCGTACTGCTTTTAGGTGTTCAAACGACCGTGTCCACGGCACTATTGCAACAGTTGGCGTTCTTCGATGTGGAAGTACTCATATGCCAATGGAACGAAATTCCAATAGCCGCGATGCAATCATGGGCTAAAACCAACACTCGTTCCGCCGCACGCCAAAACGCGCAACAGACAATGAGTCTACCATCTAGAAAATCCGCTTGGGGAAGAATCATACATGCGAAGATATTAGGCCAGTCTCATACGCTGGACCTGCTTGGACTGGAAGGAGGGCAGTTTTTAAGAAGTCTAGCTTCGAAAGTTCGTTCCGGAGACCCAAACAATATCGAAGGACAGGCGGCACGTGAATATTGGCATCGCATGTTTCCCGATGAGAATTTCCGTCGTTTTCCCAGCTCCGGTGAAGGGAGAAATAGTCAATTAGACTACGCTTACACAATACTACGGGGTTTTGTTATCAAGTCGATTTGTTCAGCGGGACTCTCCCCAACAATTGGAATACACCATCATTCCGCTAATAATTATTTTTGTCTAGCCGACGATTTGGTAGAACCTTTCCGACCAGCCATAGACTATCAGATAAGTCAGCTGCCCAACGAGCCTTTAGACGCGGAATTGAAACAACAGATAGTTCTAGCAGTCAACAGTCAGTTCTCTCCAAAGGGATTAACCATTCCCTCACTGGTGGACGAGTTCTGCGGGCAATACGCGCAATACTGCGAAGGCTGGTTGGACAAACTACCCGTTCCAGTCTTCGGGAAAAGGAAACAAAAATGAAAAGAGACAAGGATAAAGGCATGTGGACGCTAGTCATGTATGACTTACCCATTAAAACCAAAGAGGATGCGGGAGCCGCTAACAGATTCAATCATCTTTTAGCAGACTTAGGTTTCTTCCGAGTGCAATACTCCGTATATGCAAGATACACTCCAACACAATCGGGAGGAAGGTCGGCACTAACCTATATAAAAGCTGGGCTACCTCCCCACGGAAGTGTGAGAGTGTTATGTGTGACGGACACTCAATGGGCGGATTCGTTGAAATTCATCGACAAAAACAGCAAAATACACCGGAACAACCGGGTCTACTGACTCTTTTCGATGATGACGAATAGTCGGAAAACGTTGATATGAAGGCTCTTATTCGGGACTAGAGTTTGAATAAGAGTTAATACGGCATATATCCAAACTCTATGGAGGTCTGTGCGTCGGCGTGTCAGTTTGAATAAGAGTTAATACGGCATATATCCAAACCTACGGTCTGCCGAGGCGTTCGCTCTGAAGTTTGAATAAGAGTTAATACGGCATATATCCAAACGGAAAAGATGCAACGTTCCGGTGAAAATAGTTTG
>ENA-OQOA01000013-OQOA01000013.1-human-gut-metagenome-genome-assembly--contig:-NODE-13-length-104432-cov-13.976013_pt1 | contig 104432 bp, 100 predicted proteins | sample MGYA00242633_ERZ504888 | MGnify/ENA primary metagenome ERZ504888 (study PRJEB26092, sample SAMD00036372) | human gut metagenome | host: Homo sapiens | study: EMG produced TPA metagenomics assembly...
AGCTGCACGATCTGCCGCTTGAACGACTCCTCGTAGTGGCGGGGATGCTTCGGGTCGGCCATCGTCGGCCTCCAATCTCATGTCATTCGTCCCTCATCGGACTGTCTAATACATTGTAGCCAATCCAGCGCAGGCCCGGACCAGGCCCACGCTGGGAGTGAGTCCGCCGGTGGCGCCCAGCGCCACGCATAGTTCCACGCGGTCCGCGCCCTCCTGCCGGGCGATGCGCGCGCCGGCGGCGTCCTGCACCGCGATCTCGATCGTCGTCATCCTTGACTGCCTCCTTCGGACGATGTTCCCGCAGCCCGGCACATCGGCCGCGCGGGGATTGCCCACCCATACGAAAAACGGCCACACGGAGCGGAACTCCGTGTGGCCGTCACATGGTGGAGCTGCGGGGCATCCACCGCACGGCTGGAACTCCAACGGTTTCGGGCGTTTCTCATGGCCTTGGCACCTATATTGGCACCTATGAGAACCAAGGGCACATGGGGCACAATCCTTGTCACACAGTCAGGATACCGCGCCGAAACAACAAACGTGCCGTCCATAATTTCCTCCTTTCACTGTTGAGTTTTGCCAAAGAAGGAAATAGTTTTTTCAGGTTCCACGGGTTTCAACTCGGGTAGCGCTCGGCGACGCCCCCCGGCTCGCTCCGCTCGCGGCCTAGTGCCGGTCCAAGCCTCGCTTTTGGGTCAATCTAGGACTTGGTGTTGATAAATAAGACTTCTACTCAAGATAAAGGGAGTGCCAACGGGAGGTTTTTCTAATCGGTGTCGGGAATCCCCCAACCGGTCACGCTTCTCTGCTGTGCTCCTTGGCTGTCCGTGTGGGTGTGTCCTTTCGCTCCCTAGCGGCTGCGCATGAATGCTTGGGGCGGCCTAGGCTTCGGGCTGTGCGGCGACGGCCCCCTTGCTGGGGGTTGCGGCTTCGGGCGGTCGCTGCCCGGCCTCGCCCCGTTCGGAGGCCTACCGCTTGCCCTGCGCCTCCGGCGCGCCCGCCCCTTCGGGGCCCCGTACGGTCACGGTGCCAACCCAAACGGCGTCCGTGTCGTGCGCCGTTTCCCGCTTAGCCGGACGCTCCCCAACACGCGCATAAGAAAAACCGGCCCCGTAGGACCGGTTTCGTAGATTGTTCCGTTCGCCGCCTATTGCATCAAGTCCTGTTCGACTCGTTCCAGTGTGGACGGGTTGCCACGGCGAGACCGCACATAGGGATTGGTGTCCCTATCGCCGGGGATAGGCATGATCTTCGGCTTCGGTTTCGGCGCGGGCTTGGGTTCCGTCGGCTTGAGTCGGGCGAGCTCCTGCTGCGCGGTTTCCGGCGCCATGTAGTAGAACCGGACTTGCTTGGTGTGTCCGTCTTCGCCTTGCACGACGGCGCCGCCACGGCGGGAGGCGGGAATCTCGGTCGGCGAGGGGTCGCCTTCAGGGATGGTGCCGAGCGTGGCTTTGGCGGCTTCGGCGGTGGTCAGGCGGCACGCGACCCTTACAGAACAATTATCACGGATAGCCGTAGGCAGCGAATCCGAAGTGGGCTTCTGGGTCATGACCATGACGCACCAACCGGCCGAGCGGCCCTTCTTGATTAGGTCGGTCACGGCCCGAACAATCCGAGCCATCAATGCCTTCGTGTCCTTGTCAGCGCCCGTCATATCCATCCACGTTTGGCATTCGTCGATTACGACCAAGTGGAACGGGTTCTCCCGTGTGGGGCCGGTGTGCCAAAAATCCGGGTCAGTAGACGACCACGGGTGGCTCCGCAGGTCCTGGCGCATAGCGTCATCCAACCGGTCCAGCTCATCCGCGATTTCGGCGAGGTTCCGGTCGTCCAGCCAATAGCCGGCCGCGGCTCCGGGGACGCCGCCGACGACGATACCGCTTGTTTGGGCGAAGCTCAACACGGCGGGAGAACCGTCCGCATGGACGCCGTAGCGGATGCTCCGGCCGTTCCAAGGCACCAACCGAGTCACCTCACGAATCTTGTCCAGCGGGTCCTCCGGCACCTCCTTGTAGTAGCGGATTGTCCACCGACCGGGAGCCTCGGGAGTGACGGTCACGGTCACGCATCGCATAGCACCTAGGGCCTCTTCGCATACGCGAGTCACGGTCTCAGTGGTCACACCGGCGACGCCACAATCGAAGGACAGCTTGGTCTCGCCGTCCTTATATACAGTCACGTCCGCCCGGTAGTCGCGGGAGCCGATAGGCCGAAGCTGAATCAGGCGCTCGACGTAGTACTGGGCTGACTTCTTGCTTGTCCGGTAGCGCCACGACACGAGCCAGGCACCGAGGGGAAGCAGGACGCGGGCAGGACGGACGAGCAGGCCGAGGGCGAGAATCACGAGTGTGGTCGCGGGCCCAAGTCATGCCGTCAATGTGAGCCAAATACCACCACGTCCACACAGACGTAGCGATGGCGCATGTGAACGCGCGGCGGCCACGTTCCTCGGGGTCGTAGACGCCCGTCCAGATAGACCATATCATGAGGGCCGCCACGACTAGGGCGGCGAGAACGGCAATTACATTTTCCATGGAAACCTCCAAATAAAAGAGGGGCCGGTCATGGCGACCGACCCCTAGAAAAACTCAGTGAAAGGAGAGGAAAAGAGCGTTTGGAACCGGTACAGGCGGTTCCGCGTCCGTATTTATCTCTCTAGTCCAAGAGGCCTCGCATCTCATCGCGTCGGCGGGGCAACGCAGAGCGCTAACCGAATCGTCCGTGTTCGTGACCGCGGTGGGGGTTGGGGTCATGCCTCCGATGAGCAGGCCGAGCACGAACAGCAAAGCGCCGACGGCGATTCCGGTGCACACGGCGATGACCCGCAGGTAGACACGGGCCTTCTGCTCCGCGTCCAGGCTGTGCCACCATTGACGGGGCGTCCGCCGTTTAGGCGCGGTCATGGGTCATCGCTTCCGTCAGCAGTTGGCGGACGGCCGCCGTGAACGAGATGTCATGCTTCTCCGCATAGGCCGAGACGTCACGCCATTGCTCGGCGGTCATCAACACCGAGGTCTGGACCAGCGGCATGTGGGCGGCGTCCATCACTTGTCACCTCCCGGCAGGGGGCGAGCATCCACGGCGTCGGCCGCGTAGGCCATGCCATGACGGCCGCCATCCATCACCCACGGGGTCACACGCATACGCACGAAACCGACCGGGGCCATCTGCGTCACTACCGGCTTGGTCTTGGCGTAGACCTTGACCGGCACAACCGCGGGCGTGTGGCGGTCATCGTCATCAAACGGAACGAACAGGCATTGCACCGCCCATTGGGGCACGCCGTCGGCGTTGGTGTGCGGCGTCCGCGTCTTGGTGTCCGGGTCGTAGTCTTCGACCGCATCGACCGAGAGAGCCAGCAGCTGCTTGGCGACGGTCTGGGGGTTGATAGAAATCGGGCTGAAATCGGTCCAGCCACCGTTTTGCCTCGCCATGATAGGCCTCGCATTCTCCCGGAAAATCAACGGTCCCGGGTCCACCGAAGCTCCCTCTTTGGGAACTTATTGACGAAGCTATGCAGGGAGAAAATCACTAGATGTGGGCTAACGCGGGGAAAGTGGGAAAAACTTGGTCAGGCGGGTCTAAAACGGCGGAATTCCGCCATTCTATCGGCGTGTCGCGGGTCCGGTAGGGCCGCCTTCGGCGGCATCATTGTCACCGCCGGACCATCGCCGCTAACGCGGCCGGGTCATGGGAGGGCTCGGCATCGGGGCTCCGCCCCTGCTGCCGGCCATGGCGGCGCATGCGCGCCGCGCGGGCATCGAGCACGGTCAATCGCGGCCCTAGTGACCGGGAGAACCGGACCCAAACGCCTCCGGCGGGGTCATGGCGGCGCTAGCGCGCCGCGAGCCGGCACCTATATTGGCACCTAAACCGAGGACACAGGAGGACACGAGCGGACATACCGAACAACTTGTGCATGTTGTCAAATCGGTTTTCGGCACGAAAAAAGGGCCCCGGCGTTTCCGCCGGGACCCTATCCGTGGAGCTAAGGGGATTCGAACCCCTGACCCTCTCCATGCCATGGAGATGCGCTACCAGCTGCGCCATAGCCCCAATGTCTGCTCTGCAAACCTTGTATAGGGTACAACACAGAGCAGAATCATGCAATTCGCGGCGTGTCGGGCACGTGGTCGAGGAAAGCCCCGGCCGCATGCCTCATAGGCTATTTCGAAGTGTCCGTCCCATTGCCTGACGTGCCGGATGATGTGCCATTGGAATTCGAACCGTTCGGCGTCGGATTCTGGTTCGTGGATGTCGAACCATTCGGCGTGGTGGTCGTCCCCGTACCCGACTGTCCCGAATTGTTGGTGCCTGACGTCGATCCGTCGGATGGCGTAGTGGAGTCCGTGGACGAATCCGTCTTGTTCGAATCGTCTCCGGTGTTGCTGGACGAGTCCGAGCCGTCGGTGGACGTTCCGGTGCCGCCGGTTGTGGAATCCGTCTTCTTCCCGGTGTCCTTGCCGTTGTTCCTGTCGGAGTTCGTGGTGGAATCCTTATCGGTGTCCGTCGTGCCGGACTGGTTCTGCATATTGTCCTGCGTGCCGTTGTTTCCGCTGCCGTAGGTGGAATCGCCGGCATTGTCATCCGACGGCGTCTGCTTGCTGTTGACCATGTCACGCACCACGGTATCGGTTCCATGTCCGCCCGTGAACGCGAGGATCAGTCCGGCGCTCACGGCCACGCCGATAAGCGCGCTGACGATCGCGATGACGATCGGCGCACGCTTGCCATGCAGCCAAGCGTCAAACGACGCCCGGCGTCCAGCATGCTGGATACTTCCGCCGGCATTGTCCGGAAGTATGTTCGATTCGCGTCCTCCGGCCTGCGCGGAGGAGATGACACGGCCTGACGTTGCGGGCATCGCCGCGGTCGTATCCCCGTCCACGGACGTCATGACCGTGGTCTCATCGGATTCCTCCGCGGACAGCGTCTTGGTCTGCTCGCCCTCGGATTCGGCGGGAGCGATCACCGTGGTGGCGTCATCGCCGCTCTTGCCGGCACCGTCCGTACCGTCCTTGTCGTTGGTCACGAACGGTACGGCGTTTTGCAGCTTCTCCCCCGACGCCTTGAGCACGTTCTTGTACACCTGCGTCGCAACGGCCGAGACGATGGAACCGGCGGCGACGCCAATCACCGATCCCGCGATGCCGATTTTTGCGGACAGCAGGAACGAGGTCACCGCGGCAAGCGCGCCCGCGAAAATCGATGAAAACGATATGCCCTTGAAAAAACTCTTCACAGAGCATGACGGTAGCCGATTATGCTTTGAAAAAACTTGCGATTCTGTGAAAAGCTTGGAAAAAACTTGGGAACGGGACGCGCGCCATCCCCGTTTTCGTCGGCGGCTATAGCTGCGGATGCTCCCACTGCTCGGTGTCGGCGATCGCCGGACCATGGTTGTAGTCGACCAGACGCCACCGCAGCGCGCCCTGCAGTTCCAACGGCGCCAGCCGCACCCAATGCGCGTTGCGCATCGACAGAATGTCGGCGAAATCGCCATGCACTTCGCTCAATCCCAGCAGCGTCTGCAACGTCTGCGAGATCCAGGCGCCATGCGAGAACACGTACAGGTCGGTATCGGAGCCGGCCTTCGACGCCCAATCGTTCAACGCCTCGACGCCACGCCTGCCGACGTTCTGCTTCGGTTCTGCGCCATACTTGAGCTCGCCGCCGCGGAACTGGGCCCATGACAGATAATCCTCGGGGAACCGTTTGGCGAGCTCTTCGACGGCGATGCCTTCCCAATCGCCGAAGCTGCGTTCTCGCACACGGACGTCGGGATGCACGTCGAGTCCGAGCGGGTCGGCGAACGCGTGTGCGGTGGCGGCCGCGCGTTTGAGATCGGAGCAGACGACCAGCTGGCATGCCGCTTCGGGATGACGGTCCACGTACAGTTCACGCAATGCGGACGCGGTCTGGCGTACCTGCCACATGCCCACTTCGTCGAGCGGAATGTCTATCTGTCCCTGCAGCCTGTGCTGCGCGTTGTATGCGGTGCGTCCGTGGCGCACCAGTGTGATGGAACGCACGTGTGGCGTCATGGTCTCATCATGGTCGAGTTCGACGTTTCTGGGCATGCCTCTCACCTATCTGCCGGTTGTCTTTCCGATTTATTGCCTGTCTGCCGTCGTATTCGGATTGCTGGGACGGCGCATACCAAAACGTGCCTTCCGCATGATTTTCGGGAAGGCACGTTTCGATGATGGATGAAAAATCACGCTTCGCTGGAAGCCGTCGGCTTCTGCTCGTCCTCGGCGTGTTCGAGCTGCAGGTCGATGCTCGGGCAGTCCTTCCACAACCGTTCGAGACGGTAGTATTCGCGGGATTCCTGGTGCATGACGTGGATGACGAAATCACCGTAGTCGAGCAGCACCCACTGGCCTTCGGTCAGGCCTTCGCGGGAGCGCGGCTGGCGTTTGCCGGCCTTGAGGTACAGGTCCTTCTCGATTTCCTCGGCGACGGCGAGCACCTGGCGTTCGTTCGAGGCGCTGGCGATGAGCATCGCGTCGGTGATGGCCAATGGTTCGGTAACGTCGAACGCCACGATGTCGGTGGCCTTCATGCGGTCGGCCGCGGCTGCGGCGATGCGGATGGCGTCGATGGAATCTTGCAATGCAGGCATGTTCAGCGCTCCCATTCGGGCTTCCAGCCCTCTACTACGTGTTGCGTGTTTTCGGAATAGACCATGGAGTCGGACGGGACGTCGTGGCGGACCACGGAGCCGGCTCCGGTGGTGACGCCGTCGCCGACGGTGACGGGGGCGACGAACAGGTTGCCCGCGCCGACATGCACGTTCGATCCGATGGTGGTGTGGTGCTTGTGCACGCCGTCATAGTTGGCGGTGATGGTGCCGCCGCCGATGTTGGTGTGCTCGCCCAGGTCGGCGTCGCCGACATAGCTCAGGTGCGGCACCTTCGTGCCGTTGCCGATGTGCGCCTTCTTCATTTCCACGAACGCGCCGGCCTTGCTTCCCTCGCCGAGCTCGTTGCCCGGACGCAGATACGTCCACGGGCCGATGTTGGCGGCGCGGCCGATGTGCGTCTCCTGCACGCGGGAGCGTTCCACATGCGCTTCGGCGTCGATGGTGGCGCCGATCAGCGTGGTGTACGGGCCGACTTCGGCGGCTTCGCCGATCACCGTATGGCCTTGGAGGAAGCAGCCGGGCAGGATCACCGCGTCGCGTGCGATCTGCACGTCGTCCTCGATCCACGTGGTGTCCGGGTCGAGGATGGTGACGCCTTCGCGCATCCAATGCTCGCACACGCGCTTGTTGTGCGCCTTGGCGAGCGCGGCGAGCTGCACGCGGTCGTTGACGCCTTCCACGCTTAGCGGGTCGGGGCGGCGAAAGCGCCGACGGCTCCGTTGGCTTTAGCGGCTTCGAGCGCGTCGGTCAGGTAGAATTCGCCCTGCGCGTTGTTGGATTTGAGGTTGGCGATGGCTTCGGCGAGCAGTTCGGCGTCGAACACGTATACGGAGGTGTTCACTTCGCGTACGGCGAGTTCGCTGCTGTTGGCGTCCTTTTGTTCGACGATGCGCAGCACGTTGCCTTCGCTGTCGCGGATGATGCGGCCGTAGCCGGTCGGATCGTCGAGGATGGTGGTGAGCACGGTCGCGCCGTTGCCGCTTTTCTCGTGGAAGGCGAGCAGCTGGTCAAGCGTGTCGGTGTCGAGCAGCGGCATGTCGGATGCGGCGATCAGCACGGCGCCGTCCAGATCGTCCTTCTGCGTGAGCTGCGCCATCGCGCATTGCACGGCGCGGCCGGTTCCGGGGATGTCGTCCTGGTCGACGATGGTGACGTGCTCGTTGTAGGAGCGTGCGGCTTCGGCGACGCGTTCGGCCTGGTAGTGGACCACCACGGCGAGCGTATCGGGGCCAAGGGCCGCCACGGAGTCCATGACACGGTTCAGGAACGTTTTGCCGGCCAAGGTGTGCAGCACCTTCGGTTTGTTGGAACGCATGCGGGTGCCTTCGCCCGCGGCAAGGATGATTGCGGCGCTCAGTGCCATCTTTCGCCTTCCGTTTTGCTGGTTTTCGCGGGAAACGTCCATTCCAGACGGATTAGTGGAGGACGCTTCGGATTTCAACGCAACCGCGATTGTATAAATAGGGTTCGGACAATGCCGCAGCCGTCGGAAACGCCTTACGACGCCTGCGAAACGGAGCGTGCGACGCATCCGTACGCTTCGACGAGTCCGGGCAGGTCGGCTTTGGCGTTCGCCGGACTGGTGGATGGCAGCTGCGTCATCGGCATGCCGTCCAATCCATGCGCCCGAAGCAGCGGAACGCAGAGCTTACGGTACAGTTGCGCGGCTTTCGCGCCAGTGGTGAAGACATGGGCGATTTTCGATCGCATGATTATCGGGGAAAGATCATTGGGCACCGCATTACGGATACTGGCATCGCTCGCTCCATCGATGTCGCACGACTCAATCACATCCCATAACGCCATATGGTGACGCAAAGCGAAATCCCTACGCAACCCCACAATCTGGTCCGGGTCCCGGCACTCGCGCAGACAACCGTCATCATGGAAAACAGCCGCCATGACCGGCCAGAAACGATTGCGCGGATGACCATAATAAAACCGCATCTCACGCGACTTCGGACTTGGCACGGAACCCAACACCAACACGCGCGATCCGGCATCCCAAACCGGACCGAATCCATGTTCCACACGCATGGGCCACTCTCCTACCACCGCATCGAATACCGCGATGCGCCTTATTGTATTGCGCAATGTTGCGGCACGACAAACGGACGTGTATGTTGATTGCGGATACGACATGAGCAGCATATTCAAAGGAGAAAACATGCTCGAACCGACCACCGTCTATACGCCATCGCCAAACCGATACGACAGCATGACCTACAACCATGCCGGCGAAAGCGGCCTCAAACTGCCGGCCATATCCCTCGGCTTCTGGCACAACTTCGGCGACACCACCCCATACGACACCATGCGCCGCATCGTGTTCACCGCATTCGACAACGGCATCACCCACTTCGACCTGGCCAACAACTACGGCCCCGAACCCGGATCGGCCGAAAAGAACTGCGGACGACTCCTGCACGAATACTTCCACCACCACCGCGACGAACTCATCATCAGCACCAAAGCCGGCTACGAAATGTGGACCGGCCCCTACGGCGACCTCGGCAGCCGCAAATACCTGCTCGCCTCACTCGACCAAAGCCTCAAACGCCTCAACCTCGACTACGTGGACATCTTCTACCACCACCACATGGACCCATCCACACCACTCGAAGAGACCATGGGCGCGCTCGCCACGGCCGTGAGCAGCGGCAAGGCGCTGTATGTGGGCCTGTCCAATTATGATGGCCCCACACTCGAGAAGGCCACCGCCATTTTGGATGAGATGCATGTGCCGTTCATCATCAACCAGAACCGTTACAACATCTTCGACCGCACCGTGGAACGCAATGGGCTCAAGGAGACCGCGCACCGTCTTGGCAAGGGACTCATCACTTTCTCCCCGCTCGCCCAGGGACTGTTGACCAACCGGTATCTGAACGGCGTTCCGGCGGACAGCAGAATCGCACATGACGGACGATTCCTGCAGCAGAGCGCGTTGACGCCGGAAAGGCTTCAGCAGATTCGCGACCTAAACGATCTGGCCGCCGAGCGTGGACAGACGCTCGCCGAAATGTCGCTGGCTTGGCTGCTGCACGACGGCATGGTGGCTTCGGTGCTGGTCGGAGCGTCCCGTCCACAGCAGCTGATCGACAACATCGGTGCGCTTAGGAACACTTCGTTCAGCGACGATGAGCTCCGGCGTATCGACAAGATTTCACTGTAGCCGGGCCGCCCCCGCGCGGCAGTCGCGCACGAGGAAGCCGGGCTCCGGACGGAACCGCAACAAATGAGCCGGGCGCGTACGACATCAATCGTACGCGCCCGGCTCATGGCTTATGCGGTCTTGGATCGCAGGCTCACTCCTGCGGGTAGGAGTCGTCGAAGAAGCGGCGCTCCAGATGCACGATGGTGCGGAACACTTCGGCTTCCGGACCATCGATGGAGCAGTATTCGTTGACCAGGGAGATGAGGTCGCCGACCCACTTGCGGAAGTGCGCGCCTTCATGCAGGTCGACCCAGCCCTTGTGCGCCGGCACCTGCTGGATGACGTCGGCGTCGACGGTGCGCTTGGCCCATGCGAGGTACAGCCATTCCATGCAGCAGATCGCGGTGATCAGTTCCGGCCAGCTCTTGTCGGACAGGCTGTCGAGGTATGCGCCGTACTCCTTGTTGGCCGGGGTCGGTTCGGTCGCGTCGTATTCCTCCTGGCTGACGTGATAGGCCTCGAGGAAGTGTTCGAAGTAGGTGGCCTCGTTGTCGGCGAACCACTGCGATTGCGCCGCGAGCATGTCCTTGGTCTCCTGACGTGGGGCGAGTTTGATGAGACGTGCCATCATGCCGTTGTTATAGAACTTGAAGTCCTGGATCAGGTACGCCTTGAGGATGGATTCCGGCAAGGTGTCGTCAAGCAGCTCGCTGACGAAACGCGAGTTGATGGCGTCGTACCAGTCCTCGGTGTTGAGCATGTACATGAGGTCGGCGACGGAGCCGGCTTCCGCGCCCAGCCAGGCGTAGTCTCCGCTGGCGGGTTTCGTTGCTTCTGGAACGTGGTTGGTCATGATTTTCTCTTTTCTTGGATATGCCGGCGGACGGCCGGCATGTTTTCTGTGTTTGTTGTTGGATTGTGAGTTGCGTGGTTCAGGCCACGACGTCGGCCTTGCCTGATTCGAAGCGGTCGAGCACACCAGTTTTGGCGAGCGCCTTCTGTACGAACCACATGAGCGCTCCGCCGAATACGGCTCCGGAGATGACGCAGCAGACGGTGAACACGACGCCTTGCAGTGTCGACCAGCCGGCGGTGACGACCCACTCGTACAGGCCATTGGATAGGCCGGTCAACGCGCCGGCCAGGGTCACGGTGAGCAGGTTCCACTTGCGGTATGCGAAGACCGCGAAGCCGATTTCGGCGCCGAGTCCTTGGGCCATGCCGATCAGCAGTGCGTGCGTCACGCCGAATGGATTGCCCAGCAGCGTTTCGATGACCGCGGCGATGGTTTCGCCGAAGAAGGCCGCGCCGGGCTTGCGGATGATGATGGCCACGAGCGGGCCGGCGAACAGCCACATGAAATGGAAGAGTCCGCCCAGTCCCGGGGTGAGGCTGTCGAACAGGGCGGTCGGGACGGCGTAGATGAAGTCCCAGGCCCAGAAGATCACGCCGGATGCGACGGCAACGATCGCGGCCACGACGATGTCGACCACACGCCATTTGACGTTGGGTTTGCGAACTGCGGAAGACTGGTTTTCTTCAGTCATAAAGGTATGTGCCTTTCTCTTATGCAAAGGCACGGGAAGTAGAGAGACGTCCGTGCGCCGGCATTATCCGGTATACGTTCATACGGTTGAAGCGGTCGCTTCCTCTCAGCCATAATGGCCCCCGTGTCCGCAAGCGATATTACATGGTTCGGCGCATTTCCAGGCTGGTATTCCACATGTCGGCCAAAAGTCTCGTGAAATGGAAAAATGGGTTCCGTGTTTTTCCGAAAGTCCTGAGCCTTCGGAAAAACACGGAACCCATCGATATGCGGGAAAGCCGCTGTCGGGATTGTATTTGTCCACTGTTGCTTTGATGTGGACGTTCTGTCCTTCGCGCACGAAGGCGGGAATGCCGACCGAACCGTCGTGGAAATCGCTCCAGACGATTCCTTCGAATCTGAAACTAAGGGAATCATAATTCAATTGACATGCCATGAATACCGTCTGCGTCGGATCAGAGTCCATGCCTGTTGCGGCGTCCATCGTTCTCGGCTATGCGGGCGTCGGCGAGGCAAGCATCGAACTTATCCTCAAGACGGTCGAAGAGATTCTGATAGCTGTTGATACTCATAAACATGTAGGATGTCCTGTTCCGTTTGATGATGACGGGCGCACGGTCGCTTTGGGCAGCACCGCGGCGGTGCGTCCGTTGCTGAGCTCGCTGAGTGAACTACGTACCAACTCCATCTCCCTGATAGTATTTGACGGGCCACGACAGGACACCGGGCAGGTACGCGCTTCCGTGGATGCCATGTTCCAAAGTGATGGCGACTGACTTGCCGTGGCCGGACATGTTTCCGCGGATCAGTTTCCGAATGCACGCCTTGCCGCGGAACATGCCGAACATGTCCTCGCAGGAAGCGTATACCGGTCTCTCAATCGCCATTCATGCAAACCGGCGATTCAGTCCGCAGCACCATGCAAGCGGAATACATCAGGCTTCCCTTTTCGCCTTTCCCAGCCTCCTTGACAGTCTGGTAGCAGGCCGTTCCACGGCAAGATAGAACGCCTCCGCCACCAGAAGGCACAATGCAAACAAAACCACCGGGCGCAATAGACCCTGCACGGGAATGTACGGCACAATCCAGTCGCGGACGGGAAGATGGGTCAGATACAGGCTGAATGAAATGCGCCCCAGCCAACGGACAGGTGGCGTGGAAAGCAGGTCGGATACCACGTTGCAGGTAAGTGCGACCACCACCAATATCAGGCATCCGCACACGGCCAAAGGTTGGGCGACAATACCAGGCAGCAAATCGAAACCGCTTTGGCAAACCAAGACGATGCCACACAGGGCGAGCGGTACGGCAACGACGTCGCGCATCGTCTCGCGCCCGTTGTCCGTAAGCCGTTTCGCCAACGCGACGCCAAGCGCGAACATGGCCATGTGACGCAACGGCGGCCACTGCGTCCACTCCGACAACAGCACGCATGCGAGCGCAATGGGTGCCACGAATCGCATGTCGGTGGCGATGATGACGTATACGGGCAGGGCGAGGCTGAAAAGCAGTTCCCAGCACATGCTCCATGATGGCAGGTCGGCCATTGCCAATGTGGAACCGTCCACTCTGGTGCCGGCGGTGGTCATTGAAAGCATGTCGAGTTGGGTGAGCAGATTGTGTAGCCAGACTGATGGCGAGGATGTGCTGAACGCGTTTGCGTATTCTTCCGCTTTCCACCCCATGTGCATGGCGATTGTGGAGACGATACAGCAGATCCCGATTGCCGTGCAGGTGGGGATGGCGAGTCTGGCGATGCGACGCAGCTGGTAGCGAGGCCAGTTGTATGTGTCGATTCCGACGCGTAGCGGAACGATGGAAAGTACAAGTCCGCTGAGAATGAAGAATAGGGTGACGAATTGGGCGCCTGGCAATAGTTGGCGGAGGGCGCCTCCCGTGTAATGGTATGCGACCACTGCCAGGGCCGCGAGTCCTCTGAGCCCGTCCAAAGCGTATATGCGTGTGTCGGAGTCCTTCTCTTTTTCGTTCACGGGTGTACCCTATCACGTGCGCTGGCTGTCATACATCCGCCTACGTGCGTTTGGCGTGCGTTGTTCGGCGTGTGTTCGACAACAGTGCCATCGTCGAACACGACGCCACATAACTTCCATTCGTCTCTCTTCCCCGCCCGACTGTAGTGTCGGATCATATGGAGATCCGCGAATACGACATGATGACGGACGAGGCGCGCGGCATCCGCACGGCGGTGTTCGTCGTGGAGAAGGATTATCGTCCGGAATTCGACGAATGGGATGAGCCGGGCCGAGCCACGCATCTGCTGGCTTTTGGAAACGGCCGCGCCGTGGCGACATGCCGTCTCTACCCTGATCTCGACCATGCCGATCAACCCGGACGTTGGGTGATTGGTCGTTTGGCCGTGGTCGCCGACGAACGTGGCCATGGTATCGGCAAGACGGTGCTGGCCGAGGCGGAACGTCTCATCCGGAAGGCCGGTGGACATGTTGCCGCCGTACACTCCGAAGATAAGAATTTCGCGATGTATGAACATCTTGGCTACCGCATCACCAGCGAGCTTTTCGACAACGGTACGCATGGTTGGCTGGTCAAGGCATTGAACTGAATCCGGAGGAAGCGGCCATCACCTGCGAAAGCGTCCGACACGCGGTATCAGGTGATGGCCGCATATGGCATAATAGACACTTGGCGGAAAACCTCGGGTTTTATCGCCGTTCCCCCATGGTGTAATGGCAGCACACGGGTCTTTGGAACCCTTTGTCTTGGTTCGAGTCCAGGTGGGGGAGCAAAAAGGACTATGTCTAGGGGGCTATTCCGACCCCCTAGACATGACCGGTCCGAGTCCACCTATTCGTACTGGCACCCTCTCGGATACGGCTCGTCCGAATCCATCGCCTACGACCGAAATCTTGCCGTGCGGACGGCCTTTTCTTCGTGATTTGCTTGATTCCACGGTGCAAGGCGGCAATAGGTTGTGTTGAGCCAATGGGTTAGCGATTATTCACAGATTGTGCATTGATTGCGCCTACCGTATGATTCGCAGTGTTGCAGATGACGGGGATTAGCCTACCGTTTCGGACAATCTCCGTGCGAACAGCGGAAGGCGCAAGACGCGCAGACGCTCGATTTCCTCGCTCATGGTACGCGGCGGATGGCGTTTGGAGCTGACCAGTCTGCGCATGGCGTCCATCGCTTCTTCGGGATGCGCATCGAACACGGAGGTAAGGAAAACATCCGGCGATTGAGCGTGCAGTCCGTACCTGGAAAGTTCGTCTGCGGGGAAATCCTTGAGGTTGAACGTGACGATGGTTTCCGCACCGGCCCGACGGGCGGCCGCGACCACATGCCCGTCGTTGGGGTCCGACAAATTCACGTCCGGTTCAAACCGCTCCCAATCCTCCGCCATGGCCATCGGAAAGGCCCTGCAGATCGCGTCAAGAAAACCGCGGGCCCGGACGTCGGGCACATGCCGCACTTCCATGATGGCCAAGCGCGCCTCGTCCATGACCCTCGCAGACCATGCTGGCTCGCACAGACCAGCCTCGGCCAAGCTAAGCAGTGGGTCGATGATCCACGTAGGTACGAACAGGTTGGCGTCAAGCAGCGCGATCATAAGGGCACTCTACTTATCGAACCGGGACAGGTAATCCGAATAGTCGATGTCGTACGCGCCGTCCTCATCGGCGATGGAACGCATCTCATCCAACGCCTTGGATGTGGCCTCGTCGCGTCTGCGCTTGTAGTCGGTCACATCCGAAAGCCGCAGGAAACGGTAACTGCGCTCCCCCATGCGGGTGTACGGAATCATGCCCGCATCCAGCATGCGTGTGAGCGTGCGTTGGGAGATCCCAAGAATACGCGCCGCCTCGCCGGTCGTGATACGCTCGTCATCCGCCACCGCCCGTTCCGGCTCCGCAAGCAGAAACTCCCTAACGCGCCTGTAGTCGTCCGGCGTCAACGGGATACGCGTGCCGTCCACCCCTTGCAGGAACGCTCCGGGAACTCCGCCAGCAGAGCGCCGTGCCTTAGACCTCGTCCTATGGACTTTGCCACCCATCATCATGGTCATCGCAACCACCTCCATCCGTTTTCATCATGCGGCAAATGGACACAATGGACAATATGTGGATCGGGATAATCTAGACTGCTTTCAGGTTCACCGCGGCCACCTTGACCGATACTTCTCCTTCTTCGGCGAATCCTCGTCGCCGTCGGCAATCGCGGTTTCGGAGGTCTTGCCGTTTCAGTAGCTCCAGTTGTTCCAATGCAGGCTCGCTCGGTCCGCGTTGTAGCCGAACGGAATCATGACGAACCGTTTTCGCGAGCGGCGAGAACGGCATTGCGAAGATCCCTCGACCCTGCCACCCCATGGATCGTCCCTCGCTTGGCATGCGCAGGTATCGAAGACTCGCCAGATCCGTGCAGCATCATTGCCTTGCGATTCCGGCGAAACGTCAAATCGGCCATGAGCGGCCAAAACCTCTTGACGCAAAAAACAACGCCGCCTTATAATCAGCCCATACTGCCGATAGATCGAATCGTCTGCAACCGAATCGAGAGGAGGCGAAATCATGTATGACGAGATTCCGAGTCTGCTGTATGTCGCCGGAGCTTTAATCACCGTGCTTTCATGGACTCTTTTCGCATTCTCGAAAACCATCCGTCCAGAAGGTCGAAGAGCCTTCATCCTGTGCCTCTCCGTTATCTGGATATTGTTCTTTGCGAGTTCGACACTGGCACTCGTGCCATATCCGCTTTTCGAGGCGTACTCAGGATTCATGGATCCCGATGTCCTCGATTTCTATGACCAGCCGGTCATACGGCTATTGCCGGCGGTGACCTGCGGAGTGAACCTGTGCGTGTCGGCAGGCTGTTCCATGGTTCTTGTAGGCAAGCGTTCGAAGCGATAGGCCTTCGCTCCGGATGCCGACGGAAGGTCAATCCCCACTGGTGCAGAAAAAGGCCGAGTCCGTCCACGTCGAGACCGACAGAAATCCATTGGTCTTTCCATTCAAAACGACGCAAAGTCTGCCGTTCGCGTTGAGACCGGCAGACGAGCCGCACTTCTTCTGCTTGAAACGACGCAAACCGGGCTGCCAGCGTTGAAATCAACAGAAAACCGTTGACTTTTCTGCTCGAAACGACGATAAAGCTACCATTTGCATCGAAACCAGCAGAACAATCGCAATTCATCCGCCCATTCCGACGCAAACATGAACTTTTCCGTCGGAATGGGCAGAACAATCGCACTTCATCTACCCAAAACTACGCTGCGGCAGGCTGCGCAACAGAATATATGACCGTTTTTTATTCTTTCTTTAAGATGAACCGATGAGTCTACAATAGAAATGGCGATTGCGGCATGACGTACGCATACTTTCCTGCCTATAGTGAAGGCACAACAGAAAAACAACAGAAGATACAGAGACAAGAAAACAACGAAGCGACGAGCCGCGCGACGCAGAAGAAGACAAGAGCAAGAAGACAGGCGGCCGTCCGAAAGGAAACACCATGAAGAACGACACCTTCAACCAGATCATCAACGCCAACCTCGCCTCCATCGACCCGGGCTTCGGCCAGTTCGCACTCGCCAAGGCCTCCTCCGACCTGATGAAGAAGGTCCTCAACAAGTAAGGCTTTCCGATTCCAACGAATCACATGGCGGGCTGCCGCGGTTCCCAACGGACCACGGCAGCCCGTTTTTCGTATGAGGGTTCCAGTCCGGATTGCCACCGGGCCCGACGCCCGCATCCGGGAATCCTACGGCCATTGAGTTTTCCGGTCGAACGGCCCCCTCAGCCTCCGGCCGGTGCGGCATGGGTTTGCCCAACGCGCCGACCGCATACACCGACGTATGCCGACGATGGCGGGTTCCAGTCCGTCATTCCGGCCGCTTCAGCGGCGTGGCGGCGGCCGCGTCTACCGCAGTGGTCGTGGGCGGCCGCCTGGGCTATCGGGCATATGAGGACCACAGGACGGCCATGGCGCGCGGAACGTGCGTGTCGGCGGCCGCCGATCTGGACAGGGCCGCCAAAGAGTGTAGGAATCCGCTCGGCGCGGACGCGACAAAGTCGGCAAGACCCTCGAGCATCATACAGATCGACCGGAACCTGCTCGAGACCAAGCTCGACCGCCTGGTCGCCGAGAAGGTCACCGAACCATTGAACGCGATGCCCGGCGCTTCAGGTCGACGAGATCGCCAACGCCGCCAGATACGAGCGCGCCGGGGAGCGGAAGGTGTACCGCGCCGGCCACTACGACCGGAGCCTGACCGCCAAGGCCGGCAGGCTCGGCCTGAAGGTGCCCAAGCTCAAGGGCGAGGTCTTCGAATCCGCGGTCATCGAGCGCCACAGACGGCGCGAGGAAAGCGTCGACCCGCCGCTATCTCGACAGGTCCCGGCTCGATGACAAACTCGCGGAAGCGAACTGATCATCGTGCCATGGACGGCCATGGTCCAAAGTGCACATCTTTTCGGGCACTACCGAGAAGGTCCCAGCTTTACAGGGGGTATTAATGACCTTTATCTCACGGGCGGCGCGCTATGTGCTCAGAAAACGAGTGCGCACCGCGGTGCTGTTCATTGTGCTGACCATCATAACGGCGAGTATGCTGTCCGCAACCGCGGTTTCTCAGGCAGCTCAACATGAGGCCGGACAGATTGAAAAACAGGCGGTCAGCGGATTCGTGCTGGCCAGTAACCTGCAAGGCAGCATGCTGACGCCTCGCGGAGGCGGAATGGTTCGTCCCGCTGATGTGCAACGAATCTCGAAGCTGTCCGGGGTTGGCTCGTGCATGGTCAGGCAGAACGCCACCGCCGATCTCGTGGGAGCCAGCGTGGTGAAGGTCCCCGGCGGCGATGATTACGATGCGGAGAAAGAACAGCAGTTCGGCAATACGGCCAACGTCATAGGCACAAACGATTCGTCAAAACTCAATGTGTTCACGTCCCACACGCTCGGCATGGTCGAAGGACGTCATCTAAAGGCGTCCGATAAGCATATGTCGATGGTCCATGAGGATCTCGCCAAAACCAATGGGCTTAAAGTCGGCGATACCCTCACGCTCAAGGCCAATCCATATGATGCCGACAATGAATCGCATTCGACGGCAACTGTCAAAACCACCATCGTCGGAATATTCAAAGGGGACAGCGACAGAAAGGTATCCAGCCGCGCGGAACTCACCTCCAACACTGTGTACACCGATTTGGACACTACAAGTACTCTGTACCAGTACAAGGCCGGCAAGGAAATATACCAGGATGCCACTTTCGTTCTGGACAGGGGTGTCGACGTGGAGAAAACCATGGAAGCGGCGAAGAAGCTTCCGGTGGATTGGAACAACTACCAGATCACGCGCAATGACCAATATACGTCGAGCATGCTGAATGCCGCCCGAAGTGTGCGCTCCATGATGCGCGGCGCTTTGATCGGCGTGACCATCTCGGCAGTGATAGTCCTCAGCCTCATGCTCTTGCTGTGGATGAACGACCGACGTCAGGAGATGGGCGTATTGGTGTCCCTCGGCATCGGCAAGCCGTCCCTGATCGCCCAATATCTAACCGAGATGATTCTGATCGGCCTGCCGTCCCTGGTCCTCGGATGGCTGTGCGCACGGGGAGCGGCCCAATGGCTTGGCACCTCGGCCCTCCGTTCCGTGAACGCCTCCGCGGCGAAGGAACTGAGCAGCATGGGACAGGTCGGCGGCGATCTTGAGTCCAATATGTCGGTTCGTACCTTGGATTCGCTCACGGTATCGATCGACACAACCGCCGTACTGTATGTATCGCTCGGCCTGCTGGCGGTGATGCTGGTATGCGTCGCCATATCGTGCATACCGATGCTGCGCAAGTCGCCACGAAGCCTGTCGGAGCTCCGATGACGGGCATGAACGTGTGGAAGCGTGCCACGCTGGCAATCGTACGTAAACCGGTACGCAGCGGAATCATCGGACTGTTGATGCTGATGGTTTTCACCAGTCTCGTGGCTCAGGTCGGAGCGTCAACGGCGCTTCAGAAAATGTCCGACGATATCGGCGGAAGCCTGGGAATAGGTTTTACCGTCGACACCGGCGAGAATCCCGTCAGCCCAAAGGAAGCGAGCCGGTTCTCACGCATCCCCGGCGTAGGGAAAACCGTTTACGAACGTAAGACCCTAGCGCAGGTGGATGGCGCGCATCCGGTTGTCCCCGAACATGGTCCTCGACTGGATTCCGGCCTATCCACGCAGGTCAGCGTGCTGGGCACCACTGACTCCTCGTTGTCCGAAGAGTTCCAAAGCGGCCTGTACCGGTTGGAACAAGGACACCACATTTCAGGTAATGGCCGGAACGTACTGATTCACCGGGATTTCGCACGTGAGAATGGACTATCGGTGGGATCGACCTTCCGACTCAGTCAGGAAGGCCGCGATTCCACCGTTCGCGTGGCCGGAATCTTCTCTGGCAATGTACAGGCACAGAGCCCTATGCCATCGGACGCATCGGAGAATCTCATCTATTCGGGCGCTCAAGTGGTTTCCGCGCTGACTGGAGAGGAACGGGTCGGCACGATCCGGTGCCTCTCGGATAATCCGCGGGATCTTTCCGCAGCAATGGCCCAAGCAAAAAAATCGCCGGAAGCGAGTATGGCGTCACCGATGACTCGGCGCAGCTTTCCGGCGTGCTGCAGTCGGTGGAAACGGTACGCGATCTGGTCCGCATGGTGCTGTTGTCCGTCTGCCTGGCCGATGTGCTGGTATTGGGCATGGCGCTTGTCTTCTGGATCCGCTCACGCATCCATGAGATAGGCACCCTTCTGGCCCTCGGCATCGGCAAGATGCAGATTATCGCCCAGTTCGCGATCGAAACCGGTCTCATGGCTGTGGTCGCCGCCCTGTGCTCGCTGGGAACGGGCTCCCTATTGTCCGGTTACGTGTCCTCGCTCCTGCTGCACGATTCGGGAGTCGCACCTCTTGAATCATTGCAGGTGGAGGCTCTGCCGCCAGAACAGACGCTGCTCATCCTGCTGCTCGGATGCGCGGTCATCGCAATCGCGCTTGCCGTGTCGTGCGCCGCAGTGCTGGCCAAATCCCCGAAATCCATTCTTTCCTCTATGCGTTAGGAGATACTAATCATGACTATCTGTCTGCAATTGGACCATGTCAATTACTCATATGGCGCGGCGAAGATTCGCGTTCTTTCGGACGTGAACGCAGATTTCGAATCCGGAAAGATGTATGCGATAACCGGTCCATCGGGAGCGGGAAAGAGCACTTTGCTGTCTCTGTTGGCCGGTCTGGATGCCCCCTCTGATGGAGTGGTTCGTTTTGAGGGCGAGGATATAGCTGCGACGGGTTATTCAAAGCACCGTCGCGAGCACGTGTCCTTGGTGTTCCAGGACCATAATCTGATCGACTATCTCACCCCCGAAGAGAATCTGCGCCTGGTCAATCCCAAGGCCGATATGAAGATCCTCGAGGATCTGGGGCTGAGCCGTGAGGAATCGAAGCGCAACATCATGCACTTGTCGGGTGGCCAACGTCAGCGGGTGGCGGTCGGCCGCGCCCTAGTGGCGCCCGGCCGCGCGATTCTGGCGGATGAACCGACTGGCAGCCTGGATCCGGAAATGACTGATGAGGTGATTGATCTTTTGCGGCATGCCGCTCATCAACTCGGTAAATGTGTCATTGTGGTGACTCATTCCAAACGTGTCGCCGATTCCGCCGATGCCGTTTACACCCTCAGACATAAGAAGCTAGCCAAGGCATAGCACTCTCGCACAGACCACGTCTTCCGTCGTGGCCGGCAAGAACCGCGCCAATGCCCCTTCCGCCATCGTCCTCGGCTGCGAAACGGGTGTCGGGATTGCGTCGTGGATCGGTGACGTTTTTGGGACTCGTCGCCGATCCACGACGCCCATGCCGACCCCCGTCCTGATTCGCACTCGTCCCGATCAGACCACACGCCCGTCCGGCATCGACAGAAGTAAGAACGGCCGGAACATGCCCCGGAAAGAAACGAACCCGCCTCATCGGAAAGAAACCAAAAATGACCGCACGACACATCGACGCCACGGACAAGACGGACGGAAGCCATGTCGTCAAGATCCTATGGAACGAAAACGACGGCGAACGGGAACTGACCGTCCGCATGCCGGCAGCCGGAACGGACGCCACGGACCGCGTGGACGTGGACCTCCTGCCCGTCCCGGGAGAGAATCCCGCCACGACGATGGACGATGCCGTCGCGGCGTTGGAGGGATTCCTCGGCAACAACAAAAGTACATCCACATCGACGGGGACGACGTCAGAAGCGTCTGTGCCGGCGCCCTGACCACGGTCATCCGCGTGGAAAGCGGGTCGTCGACGGGCATCGTGGAGGCGCTCGACGGACGGTTCCATGATTCGAGCGTCGCATCCGACGAGGTCACGGGAGCGATAATCGCCATCGAAGGTCCGAAGAGCCTCCAACTGTCCGACGCCACGGCGATCGTCGGCGGCGTGCAGAAGCGCCTCACCGACAAGGTCGAGATCATATGGGGCCTGAATTTCACCGACGAGGACGTCCTGCGCGCCACCGTACTGCTCGCAATACAACAGAAATAAAGAACACGACGGGTTTGCATGCAGGAAAATCAAACATCATCGGAATGCCTGTTGCACTTACAAGTACGAGTCCCCATGCTAACCGCTGGTTTCCATGTCACCGGGGCGTCTTTTATCCGTTTATCCGCGTCAACACGACCCGCACGGTCAGGCAATTCGGGTCGGACTCCCCTGTGGTTTCGCTGAAGAAAACCGGGGGTGCTACCCAATCAGCTGTTGTGGGATTTGCGCCAGATGAGATACGAGTAAACATACATGGCTGCGACCGAGCCAATCGCAAGCACCATAATCACTGTCAGAATCCAGGTTTCAGGCAATATATCTCCTAAAAATCCCAGCACAATCAGGCTAACGCCCACCACCATGAAACAGGCTCCGCCGGAACGGTGGGTGCGGCGCCAGTTGTCGGGGTCGTCGAGCGCCCACGGCGTTTTGATGCCGAGCGTGTAGTTTTGCCGCACACGAGGTAGATAATTACCCATGCCGATGAAGAACGCGCCGATCGCCCCGGACACGATGACGTTGACCGCGCCCTTGCCAGGAAGGAGGTTCCAGACGGTGAGTTCCCCAAGCCAGCTGATGGCGCACATGAATACCGTGAACGAGATCACGAATCCTTGGTAGAATCCGCCGAACTTGGCATATGCGGCACCTTTCGGATCAATGCGCGGCACCACATAGAACAGTGCGAGAAACGTCAATGGAAGCGCACCCAGAACGGATGCCATCCAACGTGGCCCCCATCCGTTCACACCGCCGTCAGCACCCCAATGCATGGGAATGCGCTCAGGTAGCCCCGGCATGGCGGCAAGATGCGCCACGACGTTCAGCACGCAAAGCAGCATGAGGACGACCCATACACGGGCCGGAATACCGGTCGAGGCTTTGGTTGTCTCGGGTTTTTCCTGCTTTTGCATTGTCAGACCTTTCATTGCCTGTCTTCCGGATCGTCCGCGAAGCCCATGAACCATCCGACCAAGTCCTGCATAACTGTGGTATTGAGGCTGTACACGATGTTCTGCCCATGTCGTTCGTCCGTTACGAGACCAGCGTTCCTAAGAGTCGCCAGATGGTGACTGAGCGATGGCTTGCTGATGTCGAAATGCTCCGCGAGCTCCCCCGCGGTCATATCCCCCGCACGCAGCAGCTCGAGGATACGACGCCGCGTGGGGTCGGCGAGTGCCTTGAATCCTTCTCCTGCCATCATCGCTCTCTTTCCAGTATCGGATTGCGATATTCATCCTACCAGATATTTAGACGTTTGTCTAAATATCTAAAATACGGAAGTCTGAAAATGTCATGGAAACCGGAATCTCGTTTTTTCGGAGCAACGCTGATGTCAAGGAACGGCGCCTTCCAGTAGACTCGGCAATAATCCCACGCCATAGGCGGCAACATGGGCGGAACCGCGCGAGACAAGGAGGTCCCGAATGGAATACATTCGAATTACCAAGGACAACATCGATGCAGAGCACGTCTGCTGCGCCATGTCCGGCAAACAGGCCCTTGCGAAAAAGGAGTGGCTCAAACGTCGATTCGACGAAGGATTGATCTTCTACCGCAGCGTAGAACGCGGAAAATGCTTCATCGAATATATCCCCGCGGAGAACGCGTGGGTTCCTATCCAAGCGGATGGGTATCTTTACATCGACTGTCTATGGGTCGCCGGCTCCATGAAAGGGCACGGATATTCCAACGACCTGTTACGGGGGTGCGTGAGGGATGCGAAGGAGCAGGGGCGGAAGGGATTGTGTATTTTGTCTGCCGAAGGACGCAAGCGCGAATTCCTCTCCGACGCGAAATACCTTGCGCACAAGGGTTTCATGGTTGCGGACACGTCATCATGCGGAATCATGCTCATGTACCTGCCGTTCGGTTCGGACACGGAGCCTCCGCAATTCAAAGAATGCGCCAAATATCCCACGGCGGATGGTGATGGATTCGTTCTCTATTACACGGACCAGTGTCCGTTCACCCACTACTGGGTGCCACGCGTGGAAGCGGTGGCGGAAGAGCACAGCATTCCATTAAAAACCATTCACATCATCAGCCGTGAGCAGGCCCAGAATACGCCAGCTCCGGTCACGACCTACGCGCTGTTCAAGGACGGCGAGTTCCTGACTCAAGGCATCCAGTCCGACAAGAAGTTCCTGAAGCTCGCAGGCGTACAGGTCTGATGCCGGCCTGACGATTATTTTTTAAGATGCGGGGGCATCATGACGTTCCGCACGCATTACCTTCGAACAAGTCGGATCGGCCCGTACGGCATGGCGGAAACACTCCCATCCGCGCAACCGTCAGCGTGCAATGCAGCGAAAAGCATAAAGAAAACGGGTTCCGAATGAACCGGAACCCGTATAACGTAAAACCTCGAAATATCTGAAGTGTCAGAAGTATCCGAGTTTCCTAGAAAATCAGGCGAACAGGAAGCCCTGGCCGTGATGTTCCGGATACGTGTCGAACAGTTCGGCGACGGAACCGTCTTCGAACACGGCGCGGATGGCACTTGCCAGCAACGGCGCGATCGACAGAACAGTCAGACCGTCCCAACGCTTTTCTTCCGGAATCGGCACGGTATCGGTGAGCACGACCTCGCGTGCGCCGCAGTTCTTCAGTCGGTCCACGGCCGGGCCGGACAGCACGCCATGCGTGGCGACGACGGTCACCGACTTGGCTCCGGCATCCTTAAGCACGTTGCATGCGCCGGCGATGGTGCCCGCGGTGTCAATCAGGTCGTCGACAAGCACGCAGTCCTTGCCTGCGACGTCGCCGACCACACGGTTGGCGACCGCCTGGTTCGGGCGGGTGATGTCGCGGGTCTTGTGCACGAAGGCGAGCGGACCGCCGCCGAGGCGCTGCGCCCACTGTTCGGCAACACGGATACGACCGGCGTCCGGGGAGACGACAGCGACGTTGTCAAGTTGGTTGGAGAAACGGTCACGGATGTAATCGACCAGCACCGGCATGGCGATGAGATGATCGACCGGGCCGTCAAAGAAGCCTTGCGACTGCGCCGCATGCAGATCGACGCTCATGATGCGGTCGGCGCCTGCGGTCTTGAGCAGGTCAAACACCAGACGGCAGGAGATGGGCTCGCGGCCGCGGTGCTTCTTATCCTGGCGGGAATAGCCCAGCAGCGGGCAGACCGCGGTGATGGAACGCGCGGAAGCGCGCTTCAACGCATCGATCATGATGAGCTGTTCCATGATGGCCTGGTTGACCGGATTGGAATGGCTCTGCAGCACGAACACGTCCGCGCCACGCACGGACTCGGTGTAGCGCACGTACATTTCGCCGTTCGCAAAATCGTATGCTGTGGTTTCCAGAACATCAATGCCGAGCTGTTCGGCGACTTCCGCCGCCAGCTTCGGGTGTGCTCTGCCTGTGACAAGGATAAGGTTCTTATCCGGCTTTCCTTCAAGGATTGCGCTCACCGTGTCTCCAAACGTCTGTTCTAGCGAAGTGGATGTGACCCATACTAACCGGCCGCGCAGACCTCACCGACCCCGTGTGTTCGGGGGCCATGCGATCGTTCCGTCCACCTTCTATCGGTATAGGCCGTGTTTGCCGATGTATTGCACCACGCCGTCGGGTACGAGATACCAGACGGGTTCGCCATGTTCGGCGCGACGACGCACATCCGTGGAGGAAATCGCCAATGCGGGAATCTCCAGCGTATCCACCTTGCCTTCAGGTAATTTCACGCCGTCCGGCGAGGAATAACCGGGACGTGTCACGGCCACGAAATGCGCCAGCTCCCACATCTTGTTGGCGTCCTTCCATTGCATGATCTCCGCCACGGCGTCGGCACCGGTGATGAAGAACAGTTCCGCATCGGGATACTGGGCGCGGATGTCACGCAGGGTGTCGATGGTGTAGGTGACGCCGGGACGGTCGATGTCCACGCGCGACACGGTGAATTTCGGGTTCGACGCGGTGGCGATGACCGTCATAAGGTACCGGTCCTCCGCATTGGTGACCTTCTTGTCCAACTTGAACACCGGCCGTCCGGTCGGCACGAAGATCACCTCGTCGAGGTCGTACACCCAGGACACTTCGGAGGCTGCGACCAAGTGGCCGTTATGGATCGGATCGAAAGTGCCGCCCATGATGCCGATGCGCAACCGGTTGTGCCAGTTGCCTCGTGCGGACCTGCGTCCGGTGGTCACGGCTGATTGCGGCCGGTCTACGGATAGTTCCGACATGCGTCGTTCCGGCTCGACCACGTAGCTGACGGTCAGTTCGGGATCGGCCTCCGCAGATTCCGGCCGCATGCGTTTTGGTCCGGTCATGCGGACGCTCCGCTCTTTTGCGCGCCATCGGCCTGCTGTTCGGCCTGTTTCTCGGCCTGCTGCTCTTTGTCCGCGTCGGCGGTTTCCTGCTCGATGCTGTCCGCGGTCGGTGAGGCGTTGTCGGGATCGATCTTGTCCATATCCTCATCCCACTCGTCCTGCACCACACGTCGAATCTCGGCGAATGTCGGCAGCGGGAAATCCGGCTGGTATATACTGCGGATTCCGGCAACGCGCTCGGTGACACGAATCAGCGTGTCGGTCATGCCGACGATGTCATGGTCTCGTTCCATCGCGCTGAACTTGGCGATGTGCTGTTCCATGACCCGCATCTGCTCGTCGATATCGTCAAGCTGGGCGGCATCGGGAGTGATGACGTCCGAAGCGTCGGTTTCGGGCCAGCCGATCAGCACCGCGTCGGCGTATTCGAGCGAGGCGCGTTCGTCCGCTGACGCGATACCGTCTTCGACCTGCACAAGGAACACATACCGCACGATGCTCAATCGTTCGGATGCCAATCGCAATCTGAGCATTGGGTCGGTCAAGTCCGCGTTCCATGGGTTCTTGTTGTCCTGCATGGTGTGCTGCATATTGTCCTGCATGACTTCGTCGCTCATTCTCTCACCTGTCCTGTTCCGTAGCCAATCCATTTGGTCGTGGTCATCTCGCGCAGCCCCATCGGACCGCGCGCATGCATCTTCTGTGTGGAGATGCCAAGTTCCGCGCCGAATCCGAACACGCCGCCATCGGTGAAACGTGTGGAGGCGTTGACCATCACCACCGCCGAGTCGATGCGGGCGGTGAATTCCTCGATGGCCGAATAGTCTTCGGCGATGATGGATTCGGTGTGCCCGGTGGAGTGGCGGTTGATATGCGCGATGGCCTCGTCAAGCGAGTCGACCACCTTGATGCCGATTTTGAGTGCCAGATATTCGGTGTCCCAATCCTCGTCGGTGGCATGCACGAGTTGCGCATTTGCGATTCCGGCATGTTCGATGATGCCATACGCGCGTTCGTCGGCATGCATTTCGACTCCCGCTGCGGCGAGCGCTGCCGCGGCTTTCGGCAGGAAGCTTTCGGCGATGTCTTTGTGGACGAGGAGTTTTTCGGTGGCGTTGCATACGCCGACGCGTTGGGTTTTGGCGTTGATGAGGATGGGGATGGCTTTGTCGGGGTTGCCGGTGCGGTCGACGTAGATGTGCACGTTGCCGGCTCCGGTTTCGATGACGGGGACTTTGGAGTTGCGTACCACGGCTTGGATGAGTCCTGCTCCCCCGCGTGGGATGAGCACGTCGATGTGGCCGCGTGCTTCCATCATGGCGGTGGCGCCGTCGCGTCCGTATTGGTCTACGGTGGCGATCATGTTGTGGTCGTATCCGTGTTTGGTGAGTACGTCGGCGATGACGGCGAGTGTTGCCGCGTTGGTGTGTTCGGCCGCGTGTCCGCCGCGCAGCAGGACGGCGTTGCCGGATTTGATGCATAGGGAGGCCACGTCGACGGTGACGTTGGGACGTGCTTCGTAGATCATGCCGAGCACTCCGATGGGGACGCGTACCTGCTGCAGGCGTAGGCCGTTTTCCAGATGGTATCCGCGTACGATTTCGCCGATGGGGTCTGGTAGGGATGCCACATGACGTACGCCTTGCGCGGCGGCGGCGATGCGCTGCTGGTCGAATCTGAGTCGGTCGAGTTTGCCGGCGTCCATGCCGTCGGTTTCGGCTTGGTTCATGTCGAGCGTGTTGGCTGCGGCGATGTCGTCCGCATGCTGGTCGAGTGCGTCGGCGATGGCGTTGAGCAGTTGGTTTTTGGCTTCGGTGTTTGCCTGGGCAAGTTGCGATTGCGCGGTGCGGGCTGCGTCGCCCATGGCGCATACTGCTTCGAACACGTCGGCGTTCATGGCGGTGCCTTGGTTCTGTGGATTCGTCATAGTCTCTTAGAATAGCGCGAAATCACGCCTCGCTGGGCAATGACGGCCATTTTCGGGTCGTTGATTGCGCGGCGGGACGCGATTTCGTCAGCCGAGGCTGGCGATCAGTGGATTTGGTCGAGTCCCGGGTAAAGCGGGAAGTCTTCGGCAAGCTTGTCGACGCGCGCCTTGAGCGCGTCGACGTCCTGTCCTGCGGCGAGAGCGGTGCCGATGATGTCGGCGACTTCCTCGTATTCCTTGGGTCCGAAGCCGCGGGTGGCGAGTGCGCTGGTGCCGATGCGCAGGCCGGAGGCCACGGATGCGGGGCGTGGGTCGAACGGGACGGTGTTGCGGTTGATGGTGATGCCGCATTGTGCGAGCAGGTCTTCGCCTTGTTTGCCGTCCATTTCGCTGTTGCGTAGGTCGACCATGACCAGGTGCACGTCGGTGCCGCCGGTCAGGACGCTGATGCCGTTGTTTTTGACGTCGTCGGCCATGAGGCGTTCGGCAAGGATCTTGGCGCCGTCGAGGGTGCGTTGCATGCGGTCTTTGAATTCCGGGGTGGCGGCGACTTTGAAGGCGACGGCCTTGCCGGCGATGACGTGCATGAGCGGGCCGCCTTGCTGGCCGGGGAATACGGCGGAGTTGAGTTTCTTGGCGTATTCCTGCTTGGCGAGGATGAAGCCGGAGCGTGGGCCGCCGAGGGTTTTGTGCGCGGTGGAGGATACGACGTCGGCGTATGGGACGGGGCTTGGATGCAGTCCGGCGGCTACGAGGCCGGCGAAGTGGGCCATGTCCACCCAGAATTTGGCGCCGACCTCGTCGGCGATCTCCTTCATGGCTTTGAAGTCTTCGATGCGCGGGTAGGCGCTCCATCCGCCGATGATCATGGCGGGATGGGTTTCGAGCGCACGCTGGCGGATGATTTCCGGGTCGATGCGGAAGGTTTCGGGATTCACGCCGTAGGCTTCGGCGTGGTAGAAGCGGCCGGAGAAGTTGATTTTCATGCCATGGGTGAGGTGGCCGCCGTGGTCGAGGGCGAGGCCGAGGACCGTGTCGCCGGGTTTGACGAGCGCCTGGTAGACGGCTGCGTTGGCCTGTGCGCCGGAGTGCGGCTGTACGTTGGCGTATTCGGCGCCGAATAGGCTTTTGGCGCGTTCGCGGGCGATGGTTTCGATTTTGTCCACCTGCTCGCAGCCGCCGTAGTAGCGGCGTCCCGGATAGCCTTCGGCGTATTTGTTGGTCAGTACGGAGCCTTGTGCCTGTAGGACGGCGCGTGGCACGAAATTCTCGGATGCGATCATTTCGAGTCCGTTTTGCTGCCTGGATAGTTCGGCGTCGAGGATTTCGGCGATTTCCGGATCCGCTTCGGCGATGGGCGCGTTGAACATGTCGTTCGGTGTTTGCGCAAGAGGTGATGCAGTCATGAAGCCCTCCTTGAATTCGGAATGATCATCCGCTGTACCGCGGGTTACAGAGCAGTGTACGTGTGAAAACGATCGGAGGAAAACCGGGTTTCGAAACATGTGGGAAATATGGCACCGCCTGCGCGCGAAGACATGGACGGCACGATCGCGGTGCCACGTGGAAAAGCAGGACCTTCCGTCGGCAATCGTATGGGGTCGGCGTCCCATTCCACGGACGCGAGGCGACGTTCTTCCCACCTGTGCCGGTACACTGAGAAGCACGTTTGACGTAATCTGTCCGTTCTATTGCTAAGGAAATCAAGTGACCACGTTCCACAGCACACGCAGCACCACCGATTCGCTTACCTCCAAGCAGGCCATCCGCAAGGGCATCGCCGATGATGGCGGCCTGTTCGTGACCGACTCCTTGGGTGAGACCCATGTGGATATCGCTTCCTTGGCCGGCAAGTCCTACCAGCAGATCGCGTTCGATGTGCTGTCCGTGCTGCTGCCGGACTACACCGAGGCCGAGCTCAAGGAGTGCATCGACGAGGCGTACGGCCCGCAGTGGTCCGACGAGAAGATCACTCCGGTCAAGCCGCTCGGCGATGACTATGTGATGGAACTGTTCAACGGTCCGACTTCCGCGTTCAAAGATGTGGCGCTGCAGATTCTGCCGCGTTTCATGGCGCGCACCACTCCGGCGGATGGCGACGCGGATGAGAAGATCATGATCGTCACCGCCACGTCCGGCGACACCGGCAAGGCCGCGTTGGCTGGTTTCGCGGACGCCGCGGGCACCGGCATCACCGTGTTCTATCCGGAAGGCAAGGTCAGCCAGGTGCAGGAGCTGCAGATGACCACGCAGTCCGGCTCCAATGTGAACGTGTGCGCGGTCAAGGGCAATTTCGATGACGCGCAGTCCGCCGTCAAGCGCATCTTCGGCGACAAGGAGCTTGCCGAACGTCTCGCCGATGATTCGCATGTGGTGCTTTCCTCCGCGAATTCCATCAATGTGGGCCGTCTGGTGCCGCAGGTCGTCTATTACTTCTCCGCGTACGCGCAGCTGCTGGAACGCCAGGTCATCAATGTGGGCGACGAGGTCGAGTTCGTCGTGCCGACGGGTAATTTCGGCGACATCCTCGCCGGCTATTACGCGAAACTGCTGGGCCTGCCGGTCAAGCATCTTGTGGTGGCGTCCGACAAGAACAACGTGCTGTTCGACTTCCTGACTTCCGGCACGTACAACCGTCAGCGTCCGTTCTTCCAGACCATTTCCCCGTCGATGGATATCCTCATCTCATCGAACCTGGAGCGCATGCTGTATTACATGTCCGACAAGGACACACGCCTGATCTCCATGCTGATGAACGATCTGAGCCAGTGGGGCGCCTACGAGGTTCCCGAGCCGATGATGAAGAAGATTCGTTCCATCTTCGGCACCGGTTGGGCCGATGAGAACCAGGTGCGCGAGATGATCGCGGACTGCTGGAACAAGAACCATTACGTGATCGACCCGCACACCGCATGCGGCTACTACGTCATGCAGCAGATGCCGCGCGATCCGCTCACGCCGCGCGTGCTGCTGTCCACCGCCAGCCCGTACAAGTTCCCGCGCGTAGTCAACGAATCTCTGGGTCTTGACGCGTCCGGCACCGATTTCGAATGCATGGACGTGCTTGCCAAGGCCACCGGCACCACCGCTCCGGCCGCGCTGCGCGGTCTTGAGACCGCCGACGTGCGTTTCGATAACGTCGTCGAAATCGACGGCATGGAAGGATTCGTCGAGCAGGCCGCGAAGGCGCTGTAAGGTTTCGACAGGCAAAACGGCAACGATACATAGAAGAATCGGCTGTCCGCGATACGCGGGCGGCCGTTTTTCATTGACGCTGGTACAGTGCGTTCCCGAAAGGCAGGAGAATCATGAGCGTAGCTTCAGCATCGCAGTCGGGCGTAACGGCAAATCGGCCGGATGAACCCGCGGAACCGAGGAAGGACCGGCTCATCACCCGTGACGTGGCGCTGGTGATGCTGGCGACGTTCTTCTTCATGACCAGCAACATGGTGATCACGCCGGTCATCGCCGGCTATGGCGAGTCGATGGGAGCGACGGGCGCGCTGATGGGCGTGATCGCCAGCGCGATGAGTTTCGTGTCTCTGTTCTGCCGTCCCATCGCGGGCAATCTGTCGGATTTGGTCAGCAAGAGGTTGCTGGTGGCTGCGGGAACGGTGCTGTACATCGTGGCGGGCGTCATGTATTGTCTTGCCGATTCGACGGGCATGCTGGTCGTGGCGCGCATGGTCAACGGGCTTGGCTTCGCATGCGGCACGGTTTGTCTGGCGACGTGGGTGTCGCTGCTGCTTCCGATCCGGCATATGGGCGCGGGCATGGGATTGTACGGCATCGTCAACGCGTTGGCGATTGCGGTCGGCCCGGCACTCGGCATCCGTCTGCAGGCGGCCGTCGGCTACCAGTGGACGTTCATCGCATCGCTGACGCTTAACGTGTGCGCGTTCGTGACGGTTCTGCTGGTGAAAAACGGTGGCAGGCCGGCTCGTAAAACCGTTGCCGCCGAGCAGTCGTTACGACATCGTCTGCGTCTTCGCAATCTGGTGGAGCCACGGGCCATTCCATTGGCCGCGGTGTTCATGATGTTCGCCATCCCTTATTTCGCGAACCAGTCGTTCCTGGTGGATTACATTTCCACACGACATCTGCGTATCTCGTCCGACTTGTTCTTCGTGTTCTATGCGGCCGCGCTGCTGGTACTGCGGCTCACGTTGCGCGACCTGTTCGATTCGAAGGGTTTCCGTTTCTGGCTTGTCGTCTGTTCGTTTGCGATGTTGGCGTCGCTTGCCTTTCTCACGTTCATGACGAACGATTGGTATCTGCTTGGCGCGGGCATCGCCATGGCGGCCAGTTATGGACTGATGAGTTCCGTCACGCAGGCGCAGGCGGTGGTGATCGCCGGCCGGGAGCGCAGTGGCTTGGCCAACGGCACGTACTATATGGGCATCGACTTGGGTATGGCGTTGGGGCCGGTGCTGGCTGGAGTTCTCTATGGGCACCTGCCGATCGCATGGTTCTATCCCCTGTTCATGCTGGCGCTGCCGGTGTCTTGGCTGATCTACCTGTCCTTCCACCGTCTCATCCATCCGTCGCACAAGTAACGGACAGGCACCGCAGCCGGTAGGCACCAACTGTTCAGAATGGCGGAATACCAAGGTTTTCAATTACGGCCATGCTGTTATAGATCATATAATAACAGCATGGCCAAATCTGTGTTACTGTTATATATAACTGTTGAACAGTTTGCGTACACTGTTCGGTCAGGATATATATCACTCGCAGAAAGGGATACAGTGAAGCTGAACATCTCATCCGCGTCCGGCAAACCGATTTACGAACAGATCGAAGATCAGATCCGAGCGGCGATCATGTCGGGCGAACTGCAAACCGGCGAGGCGCTCCCCTCCCTCAGGAAGCTTGCCAAGGAACTGCACATCAGCGTGCTCACCATCGCCAGAGCGTACAGCGAGCTGGCGGATGAGGGGCTTGTCGAGAATGTGCAGGGCAAAGGCACGTTCGTGCTGGCCCACGGCAACGAGCTTATGAAGGAACGTGCGCGCGAACGCATCATGGACGTGTTCCGGCAGACGGTAACCGCCGCCAAGGCCGCCGACATCAGCCTGCTTGATCTGCTTGGCATGTTCGAGAAGGCGTATAGGGAACAATCATGAGCAGCGTCTTCATGAGGCTCAACAAGATATGGACCTGATCGGCGTCATGAAAGCGTGAAGCGGTCGAATCACGCAATGGCCCGGAAACATCAGGCGATGATGCAAACCGTTACAGTATGACGGGCGCGTCGTGGAAGTCGAACATGACGCCGTCGGCCAGATCGCAGATCTCAGGCCAGTCGGCGTCGGAGGAATCGTCGTGCATGGCCCACACATGCATGCCGACCGACTTGGCCGAGCGCATGCCGACCAGCAGATCCTCGAATACGGTGCAGTCGCTTGGTTTGATGCCGAGACGCGACGCGGCCAGCAGATATACGTCCGGCTCAGTTTTGCCGACGTCGCCAGCATCGTCGACGCTGACCACGTCATCGAAATAGTCGAAAATGCCGACGTGCTTCATGGCCGGTTCGCGCAGCATCGGCGGCAATGACGTGGCCACGGCCAGTTTCGCGCCGCTCGCCTTCAACGATTCCAGATATTCGCGCGCATACGGTTTGGCTTCAACCACCGTGGCGTACATGACACGTGCCATATGGTCCCACTCCTCCATCAACGCTTCGGGAGTGTCCGACAGGCCGAATCGTGCGATTGTGTATTCGGCGATCTGGCGGAATTGCATGGCCGCGACCTTCTGCATGTAGTCGTCCGGCACCTCGATGCCGCGTTTGGCAAGGAAGTCGACGTCCACCTGATCCCACACGCCCATGGAGTCGAGTAGCGTGCCGTCAAGGTCGAAGATGGCGCCTTTGCCTTGGTTCGCCTTGGTTTTCTGTGTCATATCGGCTCCTTTGTTTTGCAATTACCGCTTTTACGATTTGCGATTACTTTTTACGATTGAATCCGCCGTCAGTCAAGCACCGACGATTTGAGCAGTTCCTCGGCATGTTCCAGAGATGTTTCGCTTTCGCTGCCGGACAGCATGCGGGCGATTTCGTGCACGCGCTCATCCCCGCGCACCTGGCTGATGGTGGTGGCGATGGAACCATCCTTGGTTTCGCCTTTGGCGACCACATATTGTTCGTCCGCCCAGGAGGCGACCTGCGGCAGGTGCGTGACGACCAGAACCTGCGCGGATTGGGCGAGTTTGGCCAAGCGGGCACCCAGTTCCACAGCGGCCTTGCCTCCCACGCCGGCATCGACCTCATCGAAGATGAACGTCATCGGCGGCACGGTTCCGCCGGCCACGACATGCTTTTCGGCGGCGACCAGTTCAAGCGCGAGCATCAGACGGCTCAATTCGCCGCCGGACGCGCTTTTGCCCATCGGCAGCTGCGGGGAGCCGGGAAACGGGGTGAAGAGGAATTCGATGTCGTCCGCTCCGGTGGCGTCCAACTGTTCGCGTTCCGCCACGCGGATCTCAAGTTTCGAAGTGCCCATGGCCAGCGAATCAAGTTCCGCGGTGACTTTGGACGCGAGTTCCTTCGCCGCGGCTCTACGCCGTTTGCTCACAGCCTGCGCGGCTTTTTTCGCAGCCTCAAGCAGTTGGGCGCGTTCGGCTTCCAGCTGTTCGACCTTTTCCGGCGAGGCGTCCAAATCCTCCAAATCGTATACGGCCTTGTCCCTCCACGTGATCACGTCGGACAATTCCGGCCCCACCGGCGGGTCAGCTCGTCCAACTCGTGGATGCGCCCGTTGATGGCATCCAGATCCTCCACGCTCGCCTCATTGTCCACTTCGCCGGACAGGCTGAACACCACGTCGGACAAATCGGTGCTGATGGAGTCGAGCCGGTCGGCGAGTTCGGAGAACACGCCTTCCACGTGGATGGCGCGCAATGCCTGCGAGGCACGGTCGATCAAATCGGCGGCGCTGGCCGATTCAACGTCATCCGCCACTTGCGAAGCGTCCAACGCACCCAATGCGCGGGTCACGCCTTCGGCGATTTCGGCGGCGTTTTCGATGCGGTCCCGCCGTGCGCGCAATTCGTCCATCTCCCCCGGCTGCGGGTCGACACGGTTGATGCGTTCGATTGACTCACGCAGGTAATCCGCCTGCTGGCGCATGGACGATTCCTGGCTGCTGAGCCTTTCCAAACGCTCGTCCATTGCGCGCAGCGCGTTCCACGTCTTGCCGTAGGCGGCCAACGCCACTTCATCCCCCGCGTAGCGGTCCAGGAATTCACGCTGCCGCGAAACGGTCGCGATACGTAACTGGTCGGCCTGGCCGTGGATCGTCACCAATTCGGCGGCGACGGAGGCGAGTACGGAACGCGGCACGCTACGTCCCGACAACATGCTGCGGGATCGTCCGGAAGCCGGCACCTTGCGCGACAGGAACAGTTCGCCGTCCTCTGGCTCGAAGCCAGCCTCCCGTGCGGCGGCCACCGCGGCCGGCGACGAAGCGACTTCGAACACGCCCTGCGCCCACGCCTCCTGAGCGCCGACGGAAACACGGCCGCCGTCGGAGGGACCGCCGGAAATCAGTCGGATCGCACTGAGCAGCATCGATTTGCCGGCACCTGTTTCGCCGGTGATCGCCGTCATACCGCCTGCCGGGGCGATCAGCGCGGAACGGATCGGACCGAGATTGTGGATCTCAAGCTCTTCCAGCATGCCCTGTCACTTCCCGCTTTCCGGTTCGCCGTTTCCAGGGAACGACCGTCCATGATGTATGCCACCGGTCTTGCGCGCCTGCTCGCGCCAGCCGACGACAGGCAGGTCGAATTTGGTGACGAGCCGGTTCGTGAACGGCACTCCGGACAGACGGGCCAATCGCAAAGTGCATTTCGATTCACGCACTTCGACACGTGTGCCTTTGGGCAGGGCGCGTTGACGACGGCCGTCGCAGCAGATCCAGCCATCCGACGTGGAATCCTCGAGAATGTCGATGGCGAACGTGGAGCCGGAACCGATGATGAGCGGACGTGCGAACAACGCATGCGCGGCCAACGGCACCAATTGCAAGGCTTTCACATTCGGCCACATGATCGGCCCGCCCGCGGAGAACGCGTAGGCGGTGGAACCGGTCGGCGTGGATACGATCACGCCATCGCAACCGAAGGAGCTCATCTCCACGTCATCGACACGGATGGACAGTTCCACCATTTTGCCACGGTCGGCGCGTTCCAGCGTGATGTCGTTCAACGCCCAGTCCTCGATGGGTTCCGTCGCGCCCGGCAGCCATACGTCGACGTGGGCGATCATACGTTCGTCGATGGAATAGTCATGGTCGGCGATCCGGCGGATGGCCTCGCTCATCTGGAAGCTTTCAAATTCGGCAAGAAAGCCGACGTGGCCCAGGTTCACACCGAGAATGGGCACTTCGGTGGCATGCACCAGTTCGGCTGCGCGCAGGATGGTACCGTCTCCTCCGAGCACCACCACGATTTCCGTGTTCTTCGGCACGGCGGGCGTCCTGCTGCCGAACTCGGGCGCTTCGATATTGTCGATGATCGTCACTTCGAAATTGGCGCGTCTCAACTGCTCGACGGCTTCTTCGACCACCGTGCCGCTTTCACGCAGACGCGTATGCGTCACCACCACCGCATGTCGGGTACCGATCATCGCAAGCCCTTTCGTATAACGGGCGCCCCATGCGAGGTGCCACTACCCGCCAGTGTAGTCGAACAAATGAACGAATGACGGCAGCGGGTGTCCAGAACACGCCGCAGACGTCCGAAGAGTCCCACGGAGCCACCGCGGAACCGTCGAACGGTACGTCCATGGCCCATTCGTCACACTACCGTCTACAATAGCTCAAGGAAACGAAGACCGTTTATACAGACAAGGAGCGAGGAACAGCATGTCCAACCTCGTCTTCGACGAGTCCTCCTCCAATCGCGAGGCCTCACATGGCTATGCCTGGTGGTTCTCCGGGGACACGTTCGAGAAGGCCATGGCGGAGGAGCGCAAGCCGCGCAAGCGCAGCCTAATGCACAGACTCACCACACATCCCGGACGTCTGACCATCCTGTACTTCATGATGTTGGGCGCATTGTCCACGCTGCTCCTGCTCACGCCCACCGCCACGCCGAAAGGCGAGAAGACGACGTTCACCACCGCGTTCTTCACCGCGATCTCCGCGATTTCGACGTGTGGCATCTCCATCGTCAATTCGACGACGCATTGGTCCGCTTTCGGCCAGGCCGTGCTCATCTTCTCCGTGCAGATGGGCGGCTTGGGTGTCATGACGTTCGCTTCACTCATCGCCTTGGCCGTGAACCACCATCTCAAGGCCACGCAAAAGCTGCTGACGGCCAACGAGCTGGGCACCACGAAACTCGGCGAGATCAAGGGCGTGCTCACCGTGGTCATCGCCACCGCGTTCACCATCGAAGGCATCACGTTCGTGGCGCTGTTCCCCGGCCTGTACAAAGTCAATCATGGCAATGTGCGGCACACACTGTGGGAATCGTTGTTCTTCGCGGTCATGGCATACAACAACGCCGGCTTCACCCCTGACGGCGCCGGCCTGCATGTCAACAATTGGGCTGTTGGCCTGCCTATCCTCGTCAGCGCGTTCTGCGGCACGCTCGGCTTTCCCGTCCTGCTTAACCTCATGCGCTCATGGCGCAACCATCGTCCGCCGAAGCGTTGGAGCCTGCATACCAAGCTCACGCTGACCACCACGTTCTGCATCGTGCTCGCCTCGTTCACCTGGTTCCTCCTCATGGAATGGAACAACAAACTGCTGTTCGCCACCGAAGGCGTGGAACCGCGGTTGTGGCATGCGATGGTGGCGGCCGTCATGCCCCGCAGCTCCGGCTTCGACCTGTCATGGATGCCGGGCGTGAGCGACGCGACGAAGGTGTTCCTGTCCATCGTCATGTTCATCGGCGGCGGCAGCACTTCGACCGCAGGCGGCATCCGCGTCACCACGCTCGCGGTGATTCTGCTGACCTGCCGCGCCGCGTTCACCGGACGCCATGACGTCAACGCATTCCATCGTCGCATCCATTCGCAAGCCGTCATGACGGCCGTGGCCGTCACCACCTCATGTCTGGCACTCGTCACCATAGTGTCCATGACATTGATGGCCATCACCGGATGCTCGTTGAGCAACGCGCTGTTCGACACCTGCTCGGCGTTCGGTCTGGGAGGCTATTCGGTCGGCGTGGCCAGCGCTTCTAGTCCAGCGGTCCTGTACATTCTCGCCGCGACCATGTTCATCGGCAGGCTCGGTCCGCTCACCATCGCCTACGCGATCTCCAGGCCGCGCAATGTGGAGCCGGTCCGCTACCCCACCGAGCAAATCGTGGTCGGCTGAGCGGATTCGTCGATACGGTTTCTATACCCGCAACTTCCTATACTTGAATCCGGAACAGAACATCGAAAGGTACGCGAACAATCATGGCTAACAACACCAGAAGCGTTCTTGTGGTAGGACTCGGCCGTTTCGGCAGTTCCGTAGCCACCACATTGGATACGATGGGACAGGATGTGCTCGCCGTCGACAAGGACGGCGAACTGGTGAACCGCTGGTCGTCGCAGATCCCCACCGTGCAGGCCGACATGACCGACGTGATGGCGTTGGAGCAGATCAACGCCTCCGATTTCGACACGGCGGTCGTAGCCATCGGCGACAGCGTCGAAGCGTCCGTCATCACCGCCGGCAATCTGTTGGACGCGGGCATCTCCGACATTTGGGCGAAGTCGGTGTCCAAGGAGCATGCGCGCATTCTGCAGCGTATCGGCGCACGGCACATCATCAACGCGGAGACCGATGCCGGCAAACGCGTAGGGCACTTGGTGTCCGGCAACTATCTGGACTACATCGAGCTTGAAGGCGCGTACAGCGTGGTGAAGATCCACACTCCCCCGCATGTCGTCGGTTACTCCATCGAGGATGCGCGCGTGCATGAACGGTTCGGCATCACCGTGGTCGGTGTCAAATCGCCGGGCAAGGAATTCGAATACGGTTCGAAAGAGCTGATTATGCACCGTAACGACGAGCTTATCATCATGGGCAAGCAGGATCAGATCGACAAGTTTTTGAGGGGCTAGGCCCGCGGAACATGCAAAAGGCCGGCGGTCCATATGGGATTTTTCATATGGGCTGCCGGCCTTTCATTTTTACGCTATCGATTGGCGGAGAACGGTTTACGCCACTGCATACAGCAGATACTCGATGTTGCCGTGCGTGCCTTCGATCGGTGAGACCGCCGTGGCGCGTACATCCAGTCCGTTGGCTTTCGCGCAGGCGGTGACGGTGTCGAGCGCCTGTTTGCGTAAGGTTTCGCTTTCCACGATGCCGTTTTTGCCGAGGTTGCCTTTGCCGACTTCGAACTGCGGTTTGACCAGCAGCACGACGTGTGCGCCGGGCGCGGCGATGCGCGCGATGACGGGAATCACGTATGTCAACGAGATGAATGACACGTCGGATACGATCATGCTTGGCCGGTACGGCAGATCATCCGCTTCGACGTCGCGGATGTTGACGCCGCTCATTTCGATGATGCGCTCGTTGCCTGCGATGCGCGGGTCAAGCTGGCCGTGCCCCACGTCGAGCGCGATCACATGCGCGGCACCGCGTCGCAGAAGCACGTCGCAGAAACCGCCGGTGGACGCGCCGATGTCGAGACAATCGAATCCTTCCGCGGAACGCAGGCCCGTCTGGGAGAACATGTCGAACGCGCCGACCAACTTGTAGGCTCCACGGGAGACGTAATCGTCTCCCAGATCGGCATCAAGCGTGTCGGCAGCCGTGACTTTGAGCGACGCTTTGGATGCGACGGTGCCGTTCACCCGGACCTTGCCGGATTCGATCAGCCGTTGTGCTTTGGAGCGACTATCCGTGACGCCACGCTCCACCAGCGCGATGTCGAGTCGGACGACGGCACCGGAATCGTCATTCATGTTGCGCATACGCACGTGCGGCAATCAGGCGATTCGGAATTCCGGCACAATCATGCCGTCGACGCTGTGTCCGCGATCCGCCGCATCCCACATGGCGGCGCAGGCCGCACGAAGACCGTCGACGCTGGTGATGTCGGTGACGTAAAGACGATCGCCGTCGACGCGCGCCTGCACGTCGCGGCAGCTCCAAGCGCCAGCCTCATGCACGACTTCGGGGGCCGGCTCGTTAAGTCCGGTCAGGTCCTTGGCGATGTAGGTCGGACGCAGATGCTCCGGAGCGAACATCAGCTCATGCGGATTGGTGACGCCGGTCAGCACGGCCAGGGAATCATAGCCGCCACGGTTGCCGGCTTCGATATCGGTATCGAGGCGGTCGCCGATGGCGAGGCATGCTTCCTTGGCCACTGGTTCGGCACCATCATGCGCGGCAAGCAGTCGGGCTTCGTCGTACATGGCGGATTCCGGCTTGCCTGCGGACGAAACCGGTTCCACACCAGTGGCGTTGATGACGGCCATGATCATGGAACCGCAACCGGGGGCTATGCCCAGCTCACGCGGAATGGTCAGGTCGCGGTTGGTCACGAAATACGTGGCGCCCTGTTCTACGGCGTAGGCGATTTGCGCCATCTGGTTCCAAGACATGTCCGGGTACCAGCCTTGGATGGCCGCGACCGGCTTGTCTTCGGCGGAATCAACCACTTCAAGACCCTGCTTGGCGACTTCCTCACGCAGATGCTGTGCTCCGAGCACGAACACTTTCGCACCTTGCGGCACCGCACGGGCCACCATGCGGGCAGCCACCACGGACGAGGTGATGACCTGCCATGGTTCGACTTCAAGGTCGAAGCCTTTAAGCTGGTCGGCCACCACGGATTGCAGTCGGGAGGAATTGTTGGTGGTGTATTCCACCGTCATGCCGAGGCCTTCGGCCTTGCGGATGCTCTCTGCAGCATGTTCCACCGGATTCTTGCCACGGTAGACCACACCGTCAAGATCAAGCAGCGCCAGCTGGTAGGCTTCGCTCAGCGGACGGGTTGTGGATTTCAGCATTGTTTTGCCGCACCTCACTCGTTGTCGGAATCGGCTGCGGATTCGACCTCATCCTCAGTCTGGTCGTCTTCGGAGCCGCCCGCGTTTTCGCCGTCACCGGCAGGCTCGTCGTCGGACTCGGCGCCTTCCTTGGCCGCTTCGGCATCAAGCTGGGTCTCATCGTTGGTCTCGCCGTTCTCGTCGACGGCCTCGGAATCGTCCTCATCCCCGTCTTCCGGCGCATACTGGGCGTCATCTTCGGAAATGCCGAGCTTGTCCATAAGCTCGTCGTTCAATTCCTGCATGTCGTATTCGATGACCAGATCGTCGGAGGTCTCGTCCTCTTCGGCATCGGCGTACTGCAGCTCAAGCTTGTCAAGCAGCTGGTCGAGGGCCACGGCCTCATCGGAGCGTCCGGCCTGCTCGAGGAAGTACTGTTCGGCCTGCACCGCACGCATGCGGTATTCGCCGGCCAGGCCCTTGGAACGGCCCAGCGTATGCACGATCTCAATGGCCTTATCCCACAGCTCGAGGTCGCCCAGCGCGCCCGCGTACACGAGGAACATCTCGGCCTTGGATTCGCCGCGCAGATACTTCGCGTCATCGCTCATGGCGGTTTCGATGGCCTTCTTCGGCTCGCCCATGCCACGCTCGCAGTCGGCGATGAACGGCAGATAGTCAAGGAAACCGTTCATGCGGAACGCGGTGCGGAACTCACGCAGGGCAAGTTTGTAATCGCCCTGACGGTAGGCCACGAACGCAAGGGTCTCACGCGCGAAATCAATACGGGAAGCCTGATGCGCCACCCACTTGGCGTGTTCGAGCGCCAGCTCCGGATCCCTTTCCTCAAGCGTGTAGGCGGCGAGGATGTGCAGGCCGATGTTCTCCGCATGTTCCTTGGACAGGCCACGCAGACGCTCACGGTCATCGGTGGACAGCATGCTCCACTCGATGCCCTTCGGCATCTTCGGCTCGCCCGGGCGACGATGCGTGTACGGGTTTTGCGACGGGAAGCTCATCGTGCCGTCGGAATTGCGACGCGGCTTCGACAGGTATTCACCACGCTTCGCCTCGCGGTACTCCATCTTCTCTTCACGGGTGAATTCGCGGCGCTCCTCGCCTTCCGGACGCTGGTCGCGGTCCTTGTGGAAGTCACGACGCTGGTTGTCACGGCGGAAATCCCTGCGATCGCCGTCACGACGGTCATCACGACGGAAATTACGACGCTCGCCATCACGGCGCTCCCCGCGGCGGTCATCGCGGCGGAAGTCCCTGCGATCGCCGTCCTTGTGGAAGTTGCGGCCGTCACGACGCTCACCATCGTCACGGCGGAAGTCACGACGGTCACCGTCATGACGGAAATTGCGACGCTCGCCATCGCGACGGTCATCATGGCGGAAACCGGAACGCTCGCCATCACGCTGGTAGCGCGGATTGTCGCCGCGATTGCCACGATAGCCGCCGCGGCGGTCGTCACGACGCTCGCCATCGCGGTTGAACTTGCGCGGACCGTTGTGGAAACGACGCTCCTGACCTTCGCCTTCGCCATCGCGATGGAAATCGCGGTCGCCACGACGGTATCCGCCGCCATTGCCCTTACGATATCCGCCCTTACGGTCATCGTTGTGGAAGCCGCCGGACTTGTGTCCGTAGGACTTGCCGCCGTTGCCGCGCGGCTTGAATCCCTTGCCACCGCGGTTACCCGGCCTGCCCGAGCCGTAGGACTTGTGGTTGCCGTAGGACTTGCCGCGCGATCCGCGCTGTTCTTCTGCCATGCTGTTCCTTATTGGTCTTGAGATACTTGCGATTATTTACTTACGATTGCCTATGCGTCTCACGCCTGTTCGACGACGCCGAGCGCCTTCTTGCCGCGGCGGATGAGCACGAAACGACCATGCAGGAAGTCACCGTCCTGCAACGTCTGTTCCTCATCCTCCACGCGCGTGTTGTTGAGGTACACGCCACCGGACTTGATGGTCTTGCGCGCCTCGGAAATCGACTTGAACAGGCCTGCCTTCATACCAGCCTCGGCCACACGGTCGCCGGCTGCGACCTTGGCGAATTCCCCATCGACCTTCATGCCGTCGATAGCGGCCTCAAGCGTGGACTCGTCGATGTCCGCCAGATCGCCGCCACGTCCGAACAACGCGCCAGCAGCTTCGATGGCCTGGCGAGTGGCTTCCTCGCCATGCACGAAGCTGGTGACCTCCCATGCGAGGGTGCGCTGCGCCTCACGCGCGCCCGGATTGGTCTTGCTTTCCTCGATAAGCCGTTCGATTTCGGCCTTTGGCAGGAAGGTGAACGCCTTGAGCAGGTTCTCCATCTCGCTGTCGGGACGGTTGAACCAGAACTGGTAGAACTTGTAGGGGCTGAGCATCGTGCCATCCAACCAGACGGCGTTGCCTTCGGACTTGCCGAACTTCTTGCCCTGCGCGTCGGTGATGATCGGGCTGGTGAACACGTTCACGTCCACGCCGCGCACCTTGTGGATCAGATCCAGACCGGAGGTGAGGTTGCCCCACTGGTCGGAGCCGCCGATCTCCAGCACGCAATGGTACTCGTCGAACAGGTGCAGGAAGTCGTTGCCCTGAAGCACTTGGTAGCTGAACTCGGTGAAGGAGATGCCTTCCTCGGAGTTGAGGCGACGGGCCACGGTGTCCTTGGCGAGCATGGTGCCCATACGGAAATTCTTGCCGACATCACGCAGGAAGTCGATGACGTTCATCGAAGCGGTCCAATCGTAGTTGGACACGAAACGCACCGGATTGCTGCCTTCGGTCTCGAGGATGCCGCCGATCTGCTTCTTCAGACGATCGGCCCAGCCGGCCACGACGTCCTTCGGGTTGAGCGTGCGTTCGCCCGACTGGCGCGGATCTCCGATCAGGCCGGTGGCGCCGCCGACCAACGCGATCGGATGGTGTCCTGCGGCCTGCAGGTGGCGCATGTTGATGAGCTGAACGAGGTTGCCGATGTGCAGGGAGGCGGCGGTCGGATCGAAGCCGCAATAATAGGTGATGGGCTCTCCGTTCAACGCTTCGGCGAGTCGATCCCTGTCAGTGGACTGGGAAATCAACCCGCGCCATTCCAGTTCATCGAGGACGGAATCGAAACCGGCCTCCTTGAAATCGATGACGTGAGCCATAACTGTGCTTTCTCCCTATCGAATTGTGGACATTACCGCGTTTTACGCACCCTACAGTTTCGCAGAAGACACAGACAGCCGCGTGTGCCGTTTTCCATGTTTTTATCAAAGCGATCACGGAACATGCCGGTTAAAATCAAAAATGGAATCTCATCGACGAGAAGAAGGGAGGCCTGCATGGATCGCAAAGGCATGAAGGCCAATGCAAGGAAAGCCTATAAGAGACACTATTGGATGATAGTCGTCATCTGCCTGTTCGCTTCGGTGTTCGGTGTCGCCTACAGTTCGTCGACATGGTCGGTGAACGCCAGTTCCCCGTCCGCAACCGTGCAGGAGGATGGCACAGCGCAATCCGACAACGTGTCGAAAGTGTTGGAGAACCTGCTTGTCGGCGATGAAAGCCAGGCACGCAGGCAAGTGGAGCACAATCAGGAGCAGATCGTGCAAAACGACACCAATGCCATGATGGGGCGTAAACGCGGCGTGTTCGCGTCTCTGCTCAACTCGTTCTCATCGGGTTCGGTCATTCTGTCGATGGCCGATGCGGCCAATTCCATCGTGCATAATGACGGCGTCGCCGTGGCCGTACCGATCGTCGTGTCCCTGGCCGTTTACCTTTTCGTATGGCTGTTCGTCCAGCAGACATACCGGGTGGTCATGATGCGCATGCTGCTTGAGGGGCGGACCTACGACAAACTTCCCGTGAGCCGTTTCCTCTACCCGATCACCACGCGCAAATGGTTGTCGATGGCGAAGGTGATGCTGCTCGAGAACGTGTTCCTGTTCCTGTGGACGTTCACCACCATCGGCGCGTTCATCAAACCGTATTCCTACCGTATGGTGCCCTACATCGTCGCCGAAAATCCGAATATCGGGGCACGGGAGGCCATCAGCCTGTCCAGGCGCATGATGAAGGGTCACAAGTGGGAGTGTTTCGTGGCCGACCTGTCGTTCCTTGGCTGGTGGCTGCTCAATCTGTTCACGCTCGGCTTGAGCGGCATCTTCTATTCCAACGGCTATAACGCGGCGTTTTTCGTCGAATATTACGTGCATGTGCGCGGATTGTCCAAGGATTCGGGATTGGAGGGAAGCGAGCTGCTCAGCGACGAATACCTGTACAGCAAGGCCTCCGCTGAGACATTGCATGCCGCGTATGGTGATGTTGCCGAAACGGTGGAGCAGTTGTCCAGCAATCTTGTTCCGGTGGACAAGCCGAACGGTTTCGTCGGGTTCCTGTCCGAATGGTTGGGCGTGCGTATCCTGCATGCGCGGTCGGTGACCAAGTATGAGGAGTATCGCGAGCAACTGCACCAGATCGATACCGGCAGGGAGATTCTGGACGGCGCTATCTATCCTGGTCGTCTGGCTCCGGCGCCGATGGCGTTCCGGTTCCGCGAATCCCGCACCGTCAGCTCCGATCGCAGCTATTCGTTGGTCAATCTGGTCATGATGTTCTTCATCTTCTGTTTCGTGGGATGGGTATGGGAGGTGAGCCTCGCCTTCATTTCCGAAGGAACGTTCGTGAATCGTGGCACGCTGCATGGGCCATGGCTGCCGATCTATGGCACCGGCGGAGTGATTATCCTTATTCTGCTGAAGAAGTTGAGGAAGAAGCCCTTATTCGAGTTCCTGGCCGCCATGGTCTTGTGTGGCGGGTTGGAGTACTTCTCGTCCTGGTATCTGGAGAAGACCCACGGAGGACAACGCTGGTGGGATTACACCGGTTATTTTCTCAATCTCAATGGTCGTATCTGTGCCGAGGGTCTGCTGACGTTTGGTTTGGGCGGTTTGGCGATCGTGTATCTGCTGGCTCCTGCATTGGACAACTTGCTGAGTCGTATCGATACAAGAAAGCTCACCGTTGTGGCCGTCGTGCTTCTGGCGTTCTACTGTGTGGACCAGGCGTATTCGGCGCAGCATCCGAACATTGGTGCCGGCATCACCGATTACAAGGGGTCGGCCACATCGCAAGTATCGTAGCCCCTATCCGATGTGATGCATAAAGGGATTTTGCCCCGTCAGCGTGCGCAACGCAGGTTGGCGGGGCAAATCGTTTTTGGACACATGCTATACGACACGTGTGGCCGGTGGAAACTTACTTTCGGCGCAGCATCTCACGCACGGTTTCCATGATCTTGCTGTATTTGGTGGAGTCCGTGGAACGCATGCGTGGGAAGGAGCGGATCATACGACGTTGCTGCCAATTCAACGCGGAAGAGACAAGCTGACGCATATTGGCAACACGTTCCTGCGACGATTCCGACAAATCATGCATCTTCTCGCGGAATTCCTCTTTGCCCCACTGCCAGGAGTCTCCGGCCTTCTCCGCACGCTCCTGCACCGCTTCGCTGAATTTGGCGAGACGCTCGGACAGGCCGACGATGCCCACCACGGTGACGATGGTGTCGATGATAACGACGATGGCGGCGACCGCGCATATCACGTGCACGGCAAGCAGCGGAATCATGGCGGTGAGCCGTTCGACCTGCGGCTGGACCACATCGATGATCAATACTCCGTCGAATCCGAATACGATTGCGCCGAGCAGACAGATGCGGCCTTGGATGTTGAATCGGTAATGGCTGTAATCCCACCATCTGGCGTGGAACAGCTTTTCCATGCCCCAAGAGGTGATGTATTCGAGTATGCTCGCGCCGAATGAGGAGATAAGGAAAATCTCGATGGGATTCGTGAAGTCATGCAACAGCACGATCGCAAGCACCGCGCCGCATCCGTAAATTGGGCACAACGGCCCGTTAAGGAAACCACGGTTGACCCATCGACGTTCCGAAACGGACACGAGAACCGACTCGTACACCCATCCGATGAAAGCGTATAACAGGAACCAAAGGAACAAATATTCGAGTGTGAGCGCCACAGCCATCAGCTCCTGTCCGTCGGTTGTCCGGATGCGGGTTTGTCGAAACGATCGAAAGAGAGCGTTTCCTTCGTGGCGCTGATTTTGTCGGCCGCGGTGACAAGGTATCCTTCGATGTACTTCGGCGGATAGGGAGTCAATGGGAACATGTGATGTTCGATGCTGTCCCGTTCGATCTGGTTGAGTTTGAAATCCCGTATGGCGTTGCGCATGGCCGTTTCACCATGTGTGAATCCGTGTAGCCGATGGGTGCCGTTGTCCCAGTCATGCCAATCGTAAAGGAAGTAATCATGGAGCAAAGCGGCGCGAATCAACGAACGTAGATCAACCCTATTCCACAGGTGCAGTCTGTCTGCCAGCCAGACGGACAGACAAGCCACACGAATGGAATGGGCGAATGTGGTGACCACGCCATGCTGGTAGCAGACCCTTTCGATGGCCATGTGGTCATGTTCCAGAATCTCCCGGCCGTGCGCGTAGACCAGCCGTCGTATCTGCGTGCGCGTCAACAGCACCGCTTTTTGCTCCTTGCTTGATAGGGATTACTTGAGCAGGGATTCGGGCGACTTGTATGCGGAACCGTCGGACACGGAGTTGGCGAAGGCGCGTAGCTGCTCGATGGTGGTCTTGGCGGAAACGATCTGTTCGCGCACGCGCAGCGGGGAGGTGCCTCCCTTGCCGTTGCGGGCGGAGACGGAGCCTTCGGTGGACAGCACTTCACGCACCTGCGGGGCCTTGTCCGCCGGCAGGAAGTCCTTGAACACGTTGATGAAGTCCTCGTCGGTCAAATCCCACAGCTCCTGGCCGCGGTCTTCGGCAATCTTGACGCATGCGCCGGAAAGCTCGTGCGCGTGACGGAACGGCACACCGTTCTTGACGAGCCATTCGGCGATGTCGGTGGCGAGGGCGAAACCGGTCGGGGCTTCGGCTTCGAGGCGTTCCTTGTCGAAGACCATGGTGGCGACCATGCCGGTGAATGCCGGCAGCAGCACTTCAAGCGTGTCCACTTGGTCGAATACGGCTTCCTTGTCTTCCTGCAGGTCGCGCGCGTAGGCTGTCGGCAGGCCTTTCAAGGTGGCGAGCAGGCCAGTCAGGTCGCCGATGAGTCGTCCGGACTTGCCGCGAGTGAGTTCGGCGATGTCCGGATTCTTCTTCTGCGGCATGATGGACGAGCCGGTGGAGTAGGCGTCATCAAGACGCACGAACGCGAATTCCTGGGTGTTCCAGATGATGATCTCTTCGGACAGGCGGCTCAGATCGACACCGGTCATGGCGGCGATGAAGGCGAATTCGGCGACCAGATCACGGCTGGCGGTGCCGTCGATGGAGTTGGCGGTCACCTTGGAGAAGCCCAGCTCACGGGCCACAGCCACCGGTTCGAGGCCAAGGGTGTTGCCGGCGAGGGCACCGGAGCCGTACGGGCTGGCGTCGATGCGCTTATCCCAATCGGCGAGACGTTCCACGTCACGCAGCAGCGGCCACACGTGGGCCATGAGCTGGTGGGCAAGCAGAACTGGCTGGGCGTGCTGCATATGCGTACGTCCCGGCATGACGGTGCGACCGGCTTTTTCGGACTGCTCGATCAGTGTTGCGGCGAGACCGAGCAGCATTTTGGCGATGATGCGGCTGTGGCGGCGCAGCCACATGCGGATGAGCGCGGCGATCTGATCGTTGCGGGAACGGCCGGCGCGGAGCTTGCCGCCGAGTTCGTCACCTGCGATTTGAAGCAGGCCGCGTTCGAGTGCAGTGGCCTCGTCCTCGTCATCCTCGATCGGAGCGAATGCTCCGGAATCCACGCGGCGCTGCAGCTCGTCAAGGGCGTCTTCCATGCGCTGCAGCTCATCGGCGGTCAGCAGTCCGGCGCGGCCCAGTGCACGGGCATGGGCGCGCGAACCGGCGATATCGTCATCGGCGAGTCGCCAGTCGAATTGGGTGGACTTGCTCAGCCGTGCGAGTTCCGGCGACGGACCAGACTTGAAACGGCCGCCCCACAGGGCAAGATGCTCACCATTAGTAGTGCTCTCGGTCATTGTTTTTTCCAAATCTCCTTGCAGATATGACTGAGGGAGAGCTTACCAGTCAGGATGGTCCCGACGGTACGCTCTCCCCCATTATCAAGACGATTCACAACGTGAATCCGGATGATGCTTACTCGACGCTGTTCTCCGGAACCTCGATGCCGTTGCCGAACTTGACGTCGCGGGCTGCGGCCACGCGGCTCGGCAGACCATAGATGTCGATGAAGCCGTTGGAGGACTTCTGGTCGAAGCTGTCGCCGGAATCGTAGGTGGCCAGGTTGTAGTCGTACAGCGAGCTGTCGGAGCGACGGCCGGTCACGACGGCGCGGCCACCGTGCAGAACCATGCGAATCTCGCCGGAGACGTACTTCTGGGTGTCTTCGATGAAGGCGTTCAGGGACTGGGTTGCCGGGGAGAACCACTGCGCGTCGTAGACCAGTTCGGCCCAGCGCTTGTCGATGTCGCGCTTGATGCGGTGCTGCTCGCGTTCGAGGCAGCAGTTCTCGAGTTCCTGGTGGGCGGTGATCAGCGCCACTGCGCCCGGAGCCTCGTACAGCTCGCGGGACTTGATGCCTACCAGACGATCCTCAATCAAATCGATACGGCCGATGCCCTGCGCGCCTGCACGACGGTTCATCTCTTCGATGGCCTGCAGCGGAGTGACGTCATGACCGTCGATCTTGACCGGGACGCCCTGCTTGAATTCGATGACGACCTCATCCTCGACCGGTGGGAACGCCGGATCGTCGGTGTAGGAGTAGCAGTCCTTGGTCGGACCGTTCCACGGATCCTCGAGGAAACCGGTCTCGATGGCGCGGCCCCACACGTTCTGGTCGATGGAGAACGGGCTCTTCTCGGTCTGCACGATCGGCAGCTTGTGTTCCTTGGCGAAGGCGATCTCGACGTCGCGGGTCAGAGACAGGTCGCGAATCGGGCTGATGGCCTTCAGCGTCGGGTCGATGGAGGCGATGGAGACCTCGAAACGAACCTGATCGTTGCCCTTGCCGGTGCAGCCGTGGGAAATGGTGTCAGCGCCGAACTGGTGGGCGGCACGGACGAGATGCTTGGAAATCAGCGGACGGGAGATGGCGGAGACCAGCGGGTACACGCCTTCGTACATGGCGTTGGCCTTCAGGGCCTTCATGCAGTATTCGTTGGCGAATTCATCACGGGCATCGACCACGTAGGCTTCGACCGCACCGCATGCCAGCGCGCGCTGCTTGATGGTTTCGAGGCTTTCGCCGCCCTGGCCGACGTCGAGGGACACGGCCACAACATCCTTGCCGGTGCGTTCCTTCAGATACGAAATGGCGACGGAGGTGTCAAGACCACCGGAGTACGCCAGGACGAGACGATTCTGATCGCTCATGGTTTCCCTTTCTAACATCCAACGTTATTCATCAGTATATGCACAGCTCTGTATATTTATGCATATTTGGTGCGTCGTGTCCACTATATGGCTATTCACGCTTTGGAAGCGACATCAAGCAGCCATTGCGCACGCCGTTTGGCGACATCATCCTCGGAGCAGATAACCATGACCGTGTCATCTCCGGCGATGGTGCCAAGCACGCCTTCGATGGGCTGCTTATCGATGACGCTGGCCACATATTGCGCGGCGCCGGATGGCGTGTGCACGACCACGAGATTACGTGCCGCGGCCACGGATGTGACCAGTCCGGACAGTACCCGGCTAATCTGCTGCTCGGTTTTGGCGTCCGGGTTAGAAGCCGGATGTTCATCAATGTTCTGTTTGCCGACGGCGTAGGCCACGGTTCCGTCGGCAAGACGGGTCTTCGTGGCGTGAATCTCATCGAGATCACGGCTCAGCGTGGCCTGCGTCACCTCGATGCCCTGGTCGGCGAGAATCTGCGACAGTTGCGATTGCGAGGTGACGATGCGCGTCAGCAGCGCCTGCTCAATGGCGCTCAGTCGAGCGGTTCGTGTGGCAGGACGCTGCAACGCGGGAGTGTGGTCAGTCATCAGACCAGCAGGCTTTCATCGCCACGGGCCTTGCCGGCCAACCAGGTCAGCAACGCCTTCTGGGCGTGCAGACGGTTGCCTGCCTCATCCCAAACCACGGACTGAGGACCATCGATAACCTCGGCGGTGACCTCCTTGCCGCGGTATGCAGGCAGGCAGTGCTGGAAGATGGCGTCGTCCTTGGCCTTGGCCATGAGTTCGGCGTTCACCTGGTAATCCCAGAACGGCTTGGAACGGACAGCGTATTCCGCTTCCTCGCCCATGGAGACCCACGTGTCGGTGAAGACGCAATCGGCTCCGGCAACAGCCTCATTCGGATCAGTAGTGACGAGGATGGAGCCGCCGGTCTCAGAGGCAATCGCTTCGGCATCGGCAACGATCTGCGGATCCGGCAGGTATCCGTACGGTCCTGCCACACGCACGTTCATGCCCGCCACAGCGCCGCCGAGCAGGTAGGAGTTGGACATGTTGTTGGCCGCGTCGCCGAGATAGGCGATGGTCTGGTTCTTGAGGTTGTCTACACCGCCGCGATGTTCCGCGATGGTCTGGAAGTCAGCAAGAATCTGGCACGGATGGAATTCGTCGGTCAGTGCGTTCACCACCGGATGGGTGGAGTACTTGGCCATTTCCTCAACACGGTCCTGACCAAAGGTGCGCCACACCACGCCGTAGGCCATACGGTCAAGCACGCGAGCCGTGTCGGCCACCGGTTCGCCACGGCCCAGCTGGGAGCCGGACTTGTCAATGACCAGCGGATAGCCACCGAGTTCGGCCACGCCAATGGAGAAGCTGGAGCGGGTACGGGTACTGGGCTTGTCGAAAATCACGGCGATGCCCTGCGGGCCAGCGAACGGCTGGTGATAGAAACGGTTCTTGTGGAACTTGATGGCCAGTTCCAGCACCTGCTTCTGTTCTTCGTGGTTCAGATCGTCATCGCGCAGCATATGGCGCAGTTCAGGGGTTGCCATTGGTATAGAGGCTCCTTTCAAATTCTTCGGGTTCGTCCGAGATCAGTCGTTAGGCAGGTCGGACGGAATCTTGGCGAGGATGGACACCGCTTGATCGACGTCCTGAGCAGTGATGACCAGCGGCGGGGCGAGACGCAACGCATTCGGAGCCACCGCATTGACGATGAGACCGTGTTCCAAAGCCCAGTTCATGGCCGCATGCGAGCAGGGGTGGGCAAGTTCGATGGCGTCGAGCAGGCCACGGCCACGCACGGAGACGAATAGCGGATTACCGCAGGAGGCGATACCGTCGCGCAGCTGCTTGCCGCGTTCTTCGGCGTTGTCCACGAGGCTGTCCTCTTCGATGACTCCCAGCGTTGCCAATGCCGCCGAAGCGCCCAATGGATTGCCTGCGAAAGTGGAGCCGTGGGAACCCGGGGTGAACAGCGCGGACAGTTCGGCGCCGAAGGAAATCATGCCGCCCATCGGGAAACCACCGCCAACGCCCTTGGCGAAAGTGACGATGTCCGGGGTCACACCGCCGGAAAGATCCTCACGCTGGAAGGCGAACCATGCTCCGGTGCGTCCGATGCCGGTCTGCACTTCGTCGATGATGAGGAGCGCCTTATGTTCGTCGCACAGTTTGCGGGCGGCCTTCACATAGTCCGCTCCGAGCGGCATCACACCGGCCTCGCCCTGGATAAGCTCCATGATGACGGCCGCGACCGGCCCTTTGCCGTACTTGCCCTGACCGGTTTCGGCGAAAGCGTCGTGCAAGGCTTCGACGTTGCCGGCTTCGACGAATTCGATGTTCGGTACCAGCGGCTCAAATTTCTCACGGATGGCGGGCTTCCACGTTGCGGACAGCGCGCCCATGGTGCGGCCGTGGAAGCCGTGGGTCATGGAGATGATGCGTGCCGGTTTGCCGCCGATCTCAGGCAACGCGCCCGGCAGGGTGCGCCCGTAGAGCTTGGCGAGCTTCAGCGCCGCCTCGTTACCTTCCGCGCCGGAATTGCCGAAGTAGACGCGGGAACCTTCCGGAGCGCCCGCGAGCTTGACGAGTTTGGCGGCGAGCTTGATCTGCGGTTCGGTGGCGAAGTAGTTGCTCACATGCGCGGCCTTGGCGGCCTGTTCGCTGACGGCCTTCACCCACTTCGGATGGGCGTATCCGAGCGCGTTGACGGCGATGCCTGCAAGGAAATCGAGATATTCATTGCCGTCGACATCCCAGATGTGGGCGCCCTCACCGTGGTCCATCACGCGCAGGGGCGTGCCAAACACGTTCATATGCACCTGGGAGTACTCTCCCAGCCACTTGGCATCTTCAGTGCCGAGTGTTTCCAGTTGTTCAGTTGCCATAGGAACTCCTCATTTCAATACCGTCCTCGGGCACGACCATGGTGCCGATGCCGTCGGTGGTGAAGATCTCGTTCAGGATGGAATGCGGTTTACGACCGTCGATGATATGGGCCCGCGGAACGCCTCCGTCGATGGCGCGCACGCAGGCTTCCATCTTCGGACGCATGCCGCTTTCCAGGTCGGGGAGCATATCGCGCAGATTCTCCACGCCGATGCGGCCAATCAGGGAGTCACGGTCCGGCCAATCGGCATACAGACCGTCGACGTCGGTCAACACGACCAGCTTGCTGGCTCCAAGGGCCGCGGCAAGGGCGGCCGCGGCGGAATCGGCGTTCACGTTGAGCACTTCAGTGGCATCGTCTTCATTCGGAGCCACGGAGGAAACCACCGGAATACGTCCGGCGTTGATTAGATCCTCCACGGCGGACGCGTCGACGCTCACCACGTCGCCGACCAAGCCGATATCGGTGGGCTTGCCGTCAATGACCGGTTTGCGCTGCATGGCCGAGAACAGGGCGCCGTCCTCGCCGGACAGGCCGACCGCGAATGGACCGTGCGCGTTGATCAGGCCAACGAGTTCACGGGACACCTTGCCGGTCAGCACCATGCGGACCACATCCATGGCTTCCGGAGTGGTGACACGCAATCCGCCCTTGAATTCGGACTTGATACCCAGGGCCTTAAGCATTTGGGATATCTGCGGACCGCCACCGTGCACCACGACCGGGTGCAGTCCCACCTGGCGCAGGAACACCATGTCTTCGGCGAAGCAGGCTTTCAGATGATCGTCGATCATCGCGTTGCCGCCATATTTGATGACGATGCGTTGTCCGGCGAATTCCTCCAGCCACGGCAGCGCTTCGATAAGCACTTCCGCCTTCTGGTCGGCGCGCAGGTCGGTGTGCACGTCGAAGTGGAATCCAGGTCCTTTGAGTTCTTTGGCCATTCCTATTCGATCAGCTTTCGTAGTCAGCGTTGATGTGTACGTATTCGTGGGTCAGATCGTCGGTCCAGACGGTCGCTTCCGCTTCTCCGGCGTTCAGGTCGATGTCGATGTGCACCTCGCGTGGGGTCATGTCCACTTCGGAGCGGTCGCGTCCGGCTCCGCCGTTTTCGCAGATGCGTACGCCGTTGACGTCCACCGTGACCTTTTCGGAATCGTATGGTGCGACGTCGGGCGGCACGGTGCCGAGGGAGCTGACGATGCGGCCCCAGTTCGGATCGTTGCCGGAGATGGCGCATTTGAGCAGATTGGACGCTGCGACCGCGCGACCGCATGCCAGAGCGGCTTCTTCGGTGGTCGCGCCGGTAACTTTGACACGGATGTCATGGCTTGCGCCTTCGCCGTCGCCGATGATCTGGCGAGCGAGCGAGGCGGTGGCCTTGGCCACAAGCTCGTTGAACTCGTCCGGGTCCGGTTCGATGCCGGACGCGCCGGAAGCCAGCAGCAACACGGTGTCGTTGGTGGACATGCAGCCGTCCACGTCGATGCGGTTGAACGACATTTCGACTCCGGCGTTCAAGGCGGCTTGAAGCTGTCCGGCGGTCACGACGGCATCGGTGGTGATGACGCACAGCATGGTGGCCAGCTGCGGGGCGATCATGCCGGAACCCTTGACCATGCCACCGATACGGAAGCCGTTGGAACCTTCCAGCTCGACGGTTTTCGGCTTGGTGTCGGTGGTCATGATGGCGTGCGACGCATCGGCTCCGGCTTCGGCGGTATCGGCAAGGGTTTCAAATGCCTTGTCCGCGCCGGACAGCACGTTGTCGAGCGGCAGCAATTCGCCGATGAGACCAGTGGAACATACGGCCACGTCTTCGGCTTTGGCGCCGATGAGGCCGGCGACCTTTTCAGCGGTGGCCTTGGACTGCTCGTATCCTGGCTTGCCGGTGCATGCGTTGGCGCCGCCGGAGTTCAGAATCACGGCCTTCACATGGCCGTCGGATACGATGTTCCTCGACCACTGCACAGGGGCCGCGCAGAAACGGTTCGAGGTGAACACGCCGGCAGCGGCGTCAAGCGGTCCATTGTTGACCACGAGAGCCAGATCCTTCTTGCCTTCGACCGCGGAAATGCCAGCTGCCACGCCAGCTGCGGAAAAACCTTGTGCGAACGTTACGCTCACGGTGCCACTCCAATCTTCGTCAATCCTGCATCCTCAGGAAGTCCCAATGCCACATTCAGCGACTGCACGGCCTGCCCGGCGGTGCCTCGGTTGAGGTTGTCGATGGCCGCGAATGCCAGCAGGCGGCCGGCATGATGGTCGACGACCACTTGAATGTGGGCCGCGTTAGAACCGATGATGTTGGCGGTGGCCGGCATTACGCCTTCAGGCAGCACCACCATGAAATCCTGGCCTTCGTATGCATCCAGCCAGACCTGGCGGATCTCGGCATCCGTCATGCCAAGCGCTTTGTCGGTAAGTTTGGCGGAAACGGTGGCGAGAATGCCGCGCGCCATCGGCGCGAGAATCGGCGTGAAGGCGAGGGTGTAATCGTCCGCCTCCGCAGCACTCTTGCCGGCCGCGTGCGCGAAGTTCTGCAGGATCTCCGGAATGTGGCGGTGCGTACCGCCTACCGAATACGGCAGTGCGGAACCAAACGCCTCAGCCGCAAGCAGATTGGTGCGCTTGAGGTTCTTGCCGGCGCCGGAATAACCGACCACCAAATCAGCCACGATGTCTTTCGATTCGACAAGACCCTGCGCAATGCCCGGTTGCAAAGCCAGCGTGGTCGCAGTGACGTTGCAGCCCGGTCCCGCAATGCGCTTGGTGCCGGGAAGCGCTTCACGCTGACGGCTGTAGGAGCCGTCAGCCGCGACGCCGGTGATGAGTTCCGGCATGCCGTAGGTCCAATGCTGGTAGAAGTCACCGCCGTAGAACGCGTCCCACGCGCTCTTTTCCTCAAGACGGTGGTCTGCGCCCAAATCCACCACCACGGCATTCGGGTCAAGCTGGGAGGCCAATGCTCCGGAAGCGCCATGAGGCAATGCCAGGATGATCACGTCATGGCCGTTGAGCACTTCCGGCGTGGTGTCCTCGACCACGAGGTCCGCCAACTGCGGAATGTGCGGCATATGCTTGCCAAGCTTGTCCCCCACCGAAGAATGTCCGGCGACGCAGGTCACTTCGAAATTCGGGTGTGCCGCGAGTATGCGCAGCGCCTCACCACCCGCGTATCCAGTCGCGCCGGCCACGGCTACCGTGTATTTGGCCATGTCACGTCTCTTTTCCTTGACTCGTTGAAACACATTCAGCATACACTTTATGCACTACATTGCATAATTATGCAGTTCAATCGTGTCGGATAGTGGTCACCGCCCATAACGGGACCGTTCAGACGAACATAAAAAGATTGGTTTCAGGCGGAAATCGAGCTGGAATCACCACTTTGTCCACTGCCACCGAACATGTACTGCATCATCTGGTTATACAAATCGGCTGTGGAAATGCCGTGAACCGTCATCCAAATCACCGCAATGGTGTACAGCACGTTGATAATCAGCGCTGCCACGCCAAGCGCGTAGCCTTTCATATGCAGTTTTTTGGTACGCCACATGGCGATGGCGCCCATCACCGCAGGGATGACCGGTACCGGCAGGAATAGTGCGAACACGAACGAGATGATCGCATAGCTATCCCAATGGCCGTACAGGGGGTTCTGGCTGGGATCATTCGGGTTGATGGGATATATGCCGGGCTGTTGGTATGGATTCGGCCCATACTGGCTTGGCCCGTATTGATTTGGTCCATACTGATAGCCATTGGGCTGGCCTGATTGCTGCCGTCCCGATGCATCATATGGATTCGCCGGATACCCGTTCTGCATATACGGATTCGTCTGCGGCCGCTGCGCCGTTTGTTGTGCATCGTCCGCCGGCTTGGGCTGTTCGGGAGCCCCATACATGTATGGATTGTAGTTCGCCGGATACTGGTTGGACATCGCGCCATATTCAGGCTGGTTGTACTGTCCGAATTCCGGCTGTGCCGACTGGTCCGACGACGAAGACGACGAAACCGGAGCAGCCCCGGCCGCCTCCTGCCCTTCGTCGGGGTTGATCGGCTGGTTCTGCTCCGGTTCGTTCATGTCGTCCTCTTTATCTTTTTGGTTACTTCGATGGACTTGACGTGTCAGGCACGCAGTTGCGCGCCCAGCTTCGCGGCCGCATCCACGATGCGCTTGCGAATGGCTTCGCTGTCCTCGGAGGTCAGCGTCTTGTCCTCAGCGCGGAACGTGACGGCGTATGCGAGGGACTTCAATCCCTCACCCAGCTGGTCGCCGGTGTACACGTCGAACAGGTCGATGCTTTCCAAGCTGTTGCCGGCGGCTTCGACGATGGTCTTCTCGAGTTCGGCGGCGGTGACGTCCGTCGACACGGTGAAGGCCAGATCCTGCTTGACCGGCGGGAAGGTGGAAATCGGCTTGACCTGCACCGGCTTGCCGCTCAAGGTGGCGAACAGCGCGGTCAGGTTCAGTTCGAACGCGGCGGAATGGGCCGGGAAGCCCAACGCCTCGTTGACATGCGGGTGAAGCTCGCCGACCATGCCGACGAACGTGTCACCTGCCATCACACGTGCCGCACGGCCCGGATGCCACTGCGCGGGTACGTCCTCAGCCTTCGGCTGGTCCAACGTGAGCTTTGCGCCGATGCGGTCGGAAATACGCTGCACGGCTTCAACTGCGTCAGACCAGTCCACGGCACGGCGATCGCCCATCCAGCCGGAGTCGACGGCGTTGCCGGTCAGAATGCCGGCGACGTGCATCGGCTGGTCCGGCAGGCCTGCGTCAAGCGCGGCCAACTGCTCGTCGGTTGGCTTGACGGCACCCGGCAATGCCGGAATGGCCGGAGCGTTCGGATCCCACAGGTAGACGTGTCCGATTTCGTACAGCGACACGTTTTCCACGCCACGGCGCAGGTTACGCTGCACGGTCTGCGCGAGGGTCGGGATGATGTCGCGACGCAGGAACGGGCGATCGCCGGCCAGTGGGTTGGCAATTTCGACGCTGACCTTCTTGGTGGCGTCGGCGTCAAGTGCGAAGTTCTTGTAGTCTTCGTCGCCCACGAACGGATAGCTCAGGGTCTCCACCATGCCGTATTCGGCGAGTTCGTCGGCCACCTGGCGCTTGCGCAGCTGCTCGGCGGTCAGTCCGACCTTGCCTTCGACCGGTGCCGGCGGCACGGTGACCGGAATCTCATCGTAGCCGACCAGACGGGCCACTTCCTCCACCAGATCGCACGGTTCGTTGAGGTCCGGACGCCAGCTCGGCGGAGTCACGGAGAACTCACCGTTGCCACCGCCGGCCACAGTGCAGCCGATATCGGTGAGAATGTCGCTGATGGTGTTCACGTCAGTGTCCAGTCCCGCCACGCGGGCCACTTCGGACGCCTTGAACAGAATCGGACGACGATTGCAGACAGTGTTGTAATCAGTCGGGTGCTCGCTCGGCTCGCCGTTGCCATACTTGACCAGAAGCTCGGCGGCCATCTGGGCGGCAGCCGGCTGCAGCTGATCATCCACGCCACGCTCGAAACGACGGGACGCTTCGGACGGAATCTTGTGACGACGTGCAGAACGCGCGATCGATACTTGGTCGAAATGAGCGGATTCCAGCAGGATGTTCTTAGTTTCAGCAGTGACCTCGCCATACAGGCCGCCCATCACGCCGGCGATGCCAAGCACACGAGAGCCACGCTCGCCGTTCGGCGAGTCGGTGATCAGCAGGTCTTCGACGCTCAGGTCATGATCCTTGCCGTCCAATGTGGTGAGCTTCTCACCTTCGTTGGCACGACGCACCACAATCGGACCTTCGATCTTGTCCAGATCGTAGGCGTGCATCGGCTGGCCGAGATCAAGCATCACGTAATTGGTGACGTCCACCGCCAAAGAGATGGAACGCATGCCTGCGCGGATTAGGCGGCGGCGCATCCAGTTCGGCGTGTGGCTCGCCGGGTCGAAACCACGCACGGCGCGCGCGTAGTAACGATCGCAGCCGACCACACCGTGAATCGGATTCTTGTCGTCGACAATCACTTCGATGTCGCTCTTGGCACCTTCCGGCAGACCCTGAGTGACGGGCGCCTTCTTGCCGAGGGCGGTTGCCGGATCAGTGTAGACGGCGCCAGTGGAATGGTGGTATTCGCGGGCCACGCCACGGTAGGAGAACGCGTAGCCGCGATCCGGGGTGATGTTGATTTCCAGCAGAGGCTGGTCCAGGTGCAGCAGATGCATGGCGTCATCGCCCGGCTGGAGCTTTTCGTATTCCTCCGGGGTGAAGCCGTACTTGCGTAGCAGGATGATGCCGTCGTGGTTATCACCCAGACCAAGCTCGCGCTCGGAGGCGCACATGCCGTTGGAGATGTGGCCGTAGGTCTTGCGCGGTTCGATCTTGAAATCGCCTGGCAGCACGGCGCCCGGCAGGGTCACGACAACCTTCTCGCCGGCTGCCATGTTCGGAGCTCCGCAGATGATGCCGCGTGGCACCTTGTTGCCGTTTTCATCGGTCTCGTTGTATTCGTCGCCGACGTCCACATGACACCAGTTGATGATCTTGCCGTTCTTCTGCGGTTCCGGAGTGGCGTCGACCACATAGCCGACGACAATCGGGCCGGTGACCTGGGAGGTGTGGATCTCTTCCTCTTCGAGGCCGACCTTCACCAGATCCTTGGCAAGCTGTTCGTACGTAAGGCCTTCCGGAACCTCGACATGGTCCTTGAGCCAATCAATGTCAACCATTGGCATGGGTCAATCACTCCCCCATCACAAACTGTTCGCTGAATCGCACGTCGCCTTCCACCAGGTCGTGCATGTCGTTGATGTCGTGGCGCAGCAGCAGGGTACGTTCCACGCCGACGCCGAAGGCGAAGCCGGTGTAGACCTCAGGATCGAGGCCCGCAGACTTCAGCACGTTCGGGTTGACCATGCCGCAGCCGCCCCATTCAAGCCAACCGGCGCCGCCCTTCTTATCGGGGAACCACAGGTCGAGCTCGGCGCTCGGCTCGGTGAACGGGAAGTAGCTCGGACGCAGACGGGTTTTGGCTTCCGGGCCGAACATGGCCACGGCAAGCTTGTCGAGCACGCCCTTCAAATCGGCCATGGTCAGATGCTTGTCCACGGCGAGGGCCTCCACCTGATGGAACACCGGGGTGTGGGTGGCGTCAAGTTCGTCGGTACGGAACACACGGCCCGGGCAGGCGATGTACAACGGCACGCCACGGGTGATGAGTCCACGGACCTGATCGGACGAGGTCTGGGTGCGCAGCACCATGTTGGAGCCGACGAAGCCCGCGGCGTCCTTGGCCTGATTGCCCTTGACGTAGAAGGTGTCCTGCATCTGGCGGGCCGGATGGTCCGGACCGAAGTTCAGCGCGTCGAAGTCATACCATTCGGTTTCCACTTCCGGACCGTCGGAAATCTGCCAGCCCATGGAGATAAAGAAGTCCTCGACATCCTCCATCAGCTTCGGCAGCGGATGGCGGGCGCCAAGCGGCTTGCGGTTGACCGGCAAGGTCATATCCACGGTTTCGGCAGCAAGCTCGCGGGCCTCTTCTTCGGCCTTGACCTGCTTTTCCTTGGTGCCGAACGCACGACCGAAGTCGGCGCGAAGCTTGCCCATGAGCTTACCGGCGTCTTTCTTCTGGTCCTTCGGCAACGCGCCGATGGCCTTGCTGGCCTGCGTCATCGCGGATTCCGCTCCGGCGTACTGCGTCTTGATGGCTTTCAATTCCTCCATTGTGGAGGCGTTTTCGATTTTCGCGATGCCCTCGGCAACCGCATCGGTTACCGCTTGGGCGTCGAATACCGCACCCTCTGCCACGAGATACCTTTCTTATCAACCGTTTGTTTTACGCATAAAACGCGCAATTCCAACGTTTTTACGACTTCACATTCTTTCAACATGACTCGACATAGCCAAGCTCAGCAGCATCACCGCCGCACTGGTGCCGAGATTGAGCGATTCCGCCTTGCCGTAGATGGGAATCGACACGATTCTGTCGACGCGTTCCAACACATCCTGGGTCAGCCCGCGCGCCTCGTTGCCGAACAGCACCGTCTTGGCTTGCGCAAGTGATTGCGGTACGGCAAGCACGTCCGTAAGCGGTTCCGGCGGCCGTGCGTCGGTACCATACACGTCGGCGGCGTACACGGCGAGTCCACGTTCCGCACACCAATCGAAATACTCGTCCGTGCCCATGGAGACGACCGGCAGATGGAACAGCGAGCCGGCAGTGGAACGAATCACCTTCGGGTTGAAGATGTCCACGCAGTCGTCCACCAGCACCACGCCCGCGCAACCGGCCGCATCCGCGGAACGAATCACGGTGCCGGCGTTGCCCGGATCGCGCACCTGCCAGAACGCGGCGACCATCGTGCGTTCGTCGGAATCGCCATCAATGACGGCGGAATCGAGGAAAGCGCGCATGTCGGCGACGGCGAGCACTCCCTGCGCGTCGGAGCTCATGTGCTGCATGACGGCATGCGTCACCTTATGCACGTAAGCACCGGCCTGCATGGCCTTGCCGGCCATCTGCGCCACGGTAGGCGTGATGAAAGCCGCGTCCGGTTCGGCGGAGACGACCTCCACATACAGATCCTCGACGATGTCGGGATGCCAGGAGAGCAGTTCACGTACCGACTGCGGTCCTTCCACCATGAACCTGCCGGACCGCTTGCGGCCTTTCCTGTCGGCAAGTTCGGAGACCCTGCGGACGCGTTCGGCCCTTGGGTTTGCAATGACTTCGGATTTCATAGGCATACGCGTTAGCCTAACACCTTCGAAGCGGTTGGCGACGCGGCCATGTCATGTTTCGAGGCGTCCAGAAAACATCCAGCCACATCCCAGCGCGAACAAAGCGTCTTTCTGTTGTATGCCAGATACAACTTTTACCATCAGCATAAACGCCGATCGCGAGCGGCGCGGAACCATCAATCGCTCATATCTATCGAAACACATAAGGAAACAGCCATGTTCGTCGTCAAAAACGCATGGAAAAGCGTCACCCGCAACAAGGGACGCAATATGCTCATCATCGTCATCGTGACCATCATCGCCGCTGCCGCCACAATCGGCCTATCCATCCGGCAGGCGGCCGCCACCGCAAGAAGCAGCGGATTAGATAACACCACCGTCACCGCGCAGATCAGCCTTGATCGCGGCAAACTCATTTCCGAATCGCGCGAGCAGTCCAAGTCGGATTCCGATTCGTCCGATGCTTCCGCCAAACCTGACTTCGACGCCATGCGTTCCGCTTTGGCCGACAAGCAGTTTTCGCTTGCCGACTATCAGAAGTACGCGAAGGCTTCATCCGCGGTGAAATCCACATATTATATGGAGACCACGGGGTTGGCGGCGACCGACGATTTCCAGCCGGTCACCGATTCGTCCGGTTCGGATTCCTCCAGCTCGTCCGGCTCGTCCAATATGAAGGATTCGTCTGATACCGCCGGTACGGATAACAGCACCCGTCAGGATGAACAGTCCGGTGGCCCCGACGGACAAATGGGCGACGTCGCGGGCAGCAAAGACGGCGCGGGCATGGTCAGCGGCGATTTCTCCCTAATCGGCTTCTCCAGCGACGAGGCCGTCGCCAACGCCTCCAATGGCAGCTTCACGATGGTGAAGGGCAAGGTGTTCGGCTATGACGCGAGCAGTGATGGCGATGCCATCATCTCCAAATCGCTCGCCGACCGTTCCTGACAATCCAATCGCACGTTTTTCCTGGAAAGGACCTCCCATGACAACGAATTCCGCGAATACCGCCAATACGGCAATCGCAAAAGAAGCCGCCGAGACCAACGGCGCACAATCGCAGCAGACCGACCCGCCTACGCTGCAGCTGGATAACGTCAGTTATGCCTACACCAAAGGCGGCAAACGCGTGCTGAAAAACATCAGCCACGATTTCCAAGCCGGCAAGGTGCATGCCATCACCGGACCGTCCGGAGCGGGCAAGACCACGCTGCTGTCGCTCATCTCGGGACTGGCGACCCCCACGGAAGGCATGGTGCTGGTCGATGGCGCCGACCTGTCGAAACGCGACCGCTACCGTTTCCGCAGCCACGACATCGGCGCGATCTTCCAAAACTTCAACCTGCTACCGAACCTTACGGTGGCGGAGAACATCATCCTGTCGATGGACGCGTCCGGCAAAACGTTCGACAAGTCGAAGAGGACGATCGTCGAGGAACTGCTCGAACAGGTGCATTTGCCGAAGGAATACGCGAACGAACGTATCCTGCACCTGTCCGGCGGCGAACAGCAGCGTGTGGCGATCGCCCGCGCGCTAAGCTACGGCCCTTCCATCATCGTCGCTGACGAGCCGACCGGCAATCTCGACCTGGCCACCCAGAACGACATCATGGGTATTTTCCGAACGTTGGCGCATGATGGGCATCGTTGCGTCATCATCGTCACGCACAGTCCGGAAGTGGCGAAGACGTCCGACGAGGTGTTCGAGCTGGCTCCCATCAGGCGTCGCAGATAAGCGTCGGCAGCTTCTCGAAAAGAAATACGGCATGCGTCCCCATGCAACGGACACGCATGCCGTATTTTTTTTCCTGTTTCGGTTGGACGGTGGCGTTATGATTAGGCGCGTCGAAGTACAGGGGTGCCGAATACGGCTGAGACGGGCGACCGCCCGGACCCTTGACCTGATCAAGGTAATGCTTGCGTAGGAACAGTACCGGCAAAACGCGTCGCGTCCCGTAGAGACGATCTCCGTTGTATTTCGGCTTGTGCACATACCCAATGGAAGTCGAGAAGGGACACCATGGCCAACGAAAAGCCATCGACGCAGACGCAGCCGCACGGCGATGCCGCAACCAGAAAGAAAACCGAAACGAGCGTGGCGGAAGCCGGTTCGTCAGCCGAAAAGAAGGTCACGCCGAAGAACGCCCTGCTGGGATTGCAGCATGTGCTCGTATCAAACGTGTGGCTTGATCCGGTGTTCGTGGCGGGCGCCATCGGTCTGCCGTTGGCATTGTCGTCGAACATGGTGAACGCCATTTTCATCGTCTCCGGCCTGGTCACGCTTATCCAGGCCACGAAACTGGTGCGCCTGCCCATCGTTCAGGGTCCTTCCGCGGCGTTCGACGCGCTGATGATCGCCGCCGGCACCGCCGGATCACTTGCCGCGGCCGGCACGTCCATCTTCATCAGCTCGCTGATTTTCCTGGTGCTGTGCCTGACGCGTGTGATCGAGAAGCTGCGGTTCCTGTTCGCCCCGATCGTATCGGGCGTGATCATCTTCCTCGTCGGCGTCTCCCTGTCGGGATTCACATTGAGCGAGTTCCTTGGCGGCGCGCCGGGAGACAAGGGCTTCGCCGATCCGAAGACGCTGGCCGTCTCCATCATCACCTGCGTGCTGGTGGTGGTGCTTTCCCAGTTCGGCAAGGGCATGGTGAAGGCGCTGTCGTATCTGATCGCACTGGTCGTGGGCACCGCGCTGTCTCTGGCGTTCGGCATGGCCGACTTCTCCGCGGTGGCCTCCAAGCCGTGGCTCGGCCTGCCCAAGTTCATGCCGTATGGCGGTTTCGATTTCAACGCGGCGATTTTCGTACCGTTCTTCATCGCCTATCTGGTGGCCATCATGGAAGCCCTCGGCGTGTATCAGGCGGCCACGGAGATCCAAGGCACGAAGTTCCAGGACCGCCAGGTGCGTTACGGTCTTGCCGGAGAGGCCGCCGGTTCGGCGATCTCCTCGCTGATCGGCGGTTTCACCACCACCGCGTATCCGCAGAACGTGGCGCTGCTCAAAGTCACCGACGAAGGCAAGACCCGCACCCGCGTGCCGGTGATCATTGCCGGCGTGGTGTTCGTGGTGTTTGGTTTCATTCCGAAGGCGGGCGCAGTGCTGTCGCTCATCCCATCCCCCGTGATCGGCGGCATCTTCCTGCCGGCCGCCGCAAGCCTCATCAGCACCGGCTTCAACACGCTGCGCAAGGTGGAAAGCGACGACCGCACCCAAGTGGTGATCGGCCTTTCCCTGCTGCTTGGCATCGCCCTGCCGAACGCGTTGAGCGGTCTTGAAGGAGGAGCGCACGTGTTCTTCTCGAATTCGATTCTGGTCGGCGCGTTCAGCGTCGTGATTCTCAAGGCCCTCATCATCGACCTGCCGAACTTTATCGCACGACACGCAGACGAGCGGACGAAACAAGCGGAATAATCGAAAGCATCCGAATAATCCGACAACCATACGACGGAAAGGACATGGCATGAGCATGGGGCAATCGCAGGAATCCACGAACATCGACGAGACGAAGGAAACCATCAAACGGGAGGTGCTCGACTTCATCGCACAATACGGCTGCGGCAAGGCGCCCGATGAGGCGTTCGACACGCTGGCGAAGCATATCTTCGCCTTTCAATTCGAGCGCAACCTCCCATACCGCGCCTACTGCATGTCCAAACGCGTGACGCCGCAGACGCTCGCCAACTGGATGCAGATTCCCCCCATGCCGGTGGACGGCTTCAAAATGCTGACGCTCACCTCCGTGCCCGAACAGGATTGCGAAGCGGTGTTCACCACCAGCGGTACCACGCATCCCGGTCAACGCGGGCGCAACTTCCACCCCGACCTGCAGGTGTGGGACGAGTCGATGATCGTGCCGTTCAGGCATTTCATCATGCCCGACCGCGAGCGCATCCGCATCGCGGTCCTCTCCCCCGCATGGGACATGAACGAGCATTCGTCGCTGTCCCGATATCTGACCCGCGCCGTGGAGCAGTGCGGCGCCGAAGGCAGCGGCTTCTTCTTCCATGAGGATGGCCTTGATTTCACGGGCGTCGAGCGCTTCCTCGACGAGGCCGCGGCCGACGGCGAACCGGTGATGCTTATGGGCGCCTCCTCCGCCTACCTGTATCTGCTGGATTATCTGGACAAGCAGGGCAAGACCTACGCTCTGGCCGCCGATTCCCGCGTGTTCGATACGGGCGGTTTCAAAAGCACGCGCACCGACATGACGGTCGACGACCTGTATGCGGCGTTCGAACGAGTGTTCGGCGTGAAGCGCTCGCATTGCGTGAACATGTATGGCATGACGGAGTTGAGTTCGCAGATCTACGATCAGAACATCCTGTCCTATTACACGGATGGTTCGTCGAATTATCTCAAAGCCACGCCGTCGTGGGTGCGTTCGGTGTTCCTCGATCCGGCTTCGCTTACGCCGGTCGCCGATGGCGAGCAGGGTGTGATCGCGCATTATGATCTGGCGAATTGGAATTCGTGCCTGGCTATTCTGACGGAGGATCTGGGTGTGCGCACCGAACATGGCTATGTGCTGAACGGTCGTGCGAAGGGCGCCGAGGCGCGTGGCTGTTCGATCACCGTCGACGAGGTGATGGCGGCCAACGCATGAGCGACGTCGACATTTTCCACGCGCCGCGGGATTTCGAGTTCCATGATTTCGACACACGCAACGTCACGGCGTCCGATGGCGGCACGGCGACGTTGCGTTTCCCCCGTCTCGACGCCGATGCCGTGCATGCGCTGGCGGCGTCGGTGCGGCGGCATCGCGCCGAGAAACTGGCGCGGTATTCCACGGACGGGATCGTCGACGTGATCGCGCGCGCCGTAGAATTGTGGACGGATCCGGAATATCCGGAACGTCGGCTTGCGGAGCGGCTCATGCCCGCGGTCACCGGCTATGACGCGTCCATGGTGCGTATCGAATTGAAGCGGTACATGCGCATGTTCCGTCGGCGTGAGCTGCTGCGTTTCGTGGATGACGAGTTGAATTGCCCGCAGATGCTTGACGAGTATCGCCCAAACCGTTCGGGCGGATACACGCGGCTGTACGGTCCGGAATTGTCGTTCCACGTGTTTTCCAGCAATGTGCCGGGCATTCCCGTGTGGAGCATGACGATGGGTCTGCTGACGAAAAGCGCGATTCTCGGCAAATCGTCGTTCGACGAGCCGCTGATGCCGGTGCTGTTCGCCCGTTCCCTGGCAAGCGTCGACCCCGATATGGCGGACGCTTTGGCGATTGTGCCTTGGCGTGGCGGCACCGTGGATTTGGAGGATGCCGCGATTGGCGAGGCGGATGCGGTGGTCGCGTACGGTTCGTCGCACACCACCGAGGCGATTCGCCCGCGCGTACGTGCCGGAAAGCCTTTCCTCAGCTACGGCGCGAAAATCGGCTTCTCGCTGATCGGCCGCGAGGCGCTTCGCGCCGACCTGTATGCCGGCACCGTGCATCGTATGGCAATCGACGTGGCCACATACGACCAGCAAAGCTGTCTGGCGCCGCAAACCATGTTCGTGGAACGTGGCGGCGCGATGTCTCCGGCGCAGGTCGCCGAACTGCTTGCCAGCGAATTGGACGGGCAGCAGCGCAAATATCCCCGTTCCACACCGTCCGAAGAGGAGTCCATGGCGATTCAGCGGTTGCGTTCCACCGCGCAGATGAAAGCGCTGATGCTGGGCGCCGGCCCGATGGCCGCCGCGGCCGGCAACGCGGATGATGCGCCGTCCGACGACCCGTTCGTGGTGCAGTCGCGTTCGGGCACCGACTGGACGGTGCTGTACTATCCGTCCATCGGCATGGCCGACTCGCTGTCCACACCACTGAACCGCACCGTCAACATCGTGGCGGTGGACCATGTCGAGGACGCGCTGCCCACGCTGCGCCCTTACGCGCAATGGTTGCAGACCTGCGGTGTGGCGCTCGCTCCGGACCGGCTGTTCGACGTGGCGCAACGCGTCGGCGAGACCGGCATCGACCGCATCTGCCCGGTAGGCGAGATGAATCGCGCGAAATCCGGCTGGCATCACGACGGCGGCTTCAATCTGCTTGATCTGGTGCATGCCGTCGATATCGAACGCAATACCGATATGTACTGTGATGGTTTCGATATGGATGTCGAATAATCACATTCAAGCAATCCCACGAAATACGTATACCCAAAAACGAAAGGAATTTCCATGCAGCAGTCCGATTCTCTGCCGTTGAAGGGACGTGTCGCATTGGTGACTGGCGCGAGCCGCGGCATCGGCGCGGCGATCGCGTTACGTCTGGTTCGCGCCGGCGCATGCGTGGCTATTAACTACGTCAGCGATGACGAGCGTGCGAAGCGGTGTGCGCAACGCATTATGGACGATTGTGAGGCGGCCGGTCGTGTGATCACCTGCAAGGCCGATGTCACCGACGCCGGACAGGTGCACGACATGGTATCCACGGTGGTCGCAACGTTCGGCGGATTGGACATTCTCGTCAATAACGCATTCGCCCGTTATTCGTTCGACCCACGCAATCGCAAGACCTTCGGTACCATCGGATGGTCCGATTACGCGGCACAGCTAGAAGGATGCCTCAAAGGCGCATACAACACCTGCGAAGCAGCGCTGCCGCAGATGAGGCGTCAGACCGGAGGACGCGTTATCAACATCTCTAGTAACCTCGTCGACTCCCCGATTGTGCCGTATCATGACTACCCCGCTGCGAAAGGTGCGTTGGTAGGTTTCACCAGATCATTGGCGCAGGAGGCTGGGGCATGGGGCGTGACCGTGAACGCCATCGCGGCCGGGCTCACCGTTGGCACCGAATCGAGCCGTGCCACCACCGAGGATGTACGCGAGCGTATCATCGCATCCACCCCGTTGGGCAGACTCGCCACCGCCGATGATATCGCCGGAGCCGTGGCTATGCTGGCCAGCGATGACGCATCATTCATCACTGGCCAGACACTGCACGTCGACGGGGGCTTGGTGATGCGTTAAAGCGTGGTTTTGACTTTGGTTTGTGGCGCCAGCATATTCGTCGGCAAAGAAGGATGGTTATGAATATCACCGTGTATCTCGGTGCGCATGAGGGAAACGATCCCATATACAAGAAAGCCGTTGAGGAATTGGGCATATGGATTGCGGACAATGGCAACAGGCTGGTGTATGGCGGCTCCGATGAAGGATTGATGGCCGTGATCGCCGACACCGTACTCGCCCATGACGGCGACGTGACCGGTATCGAGGCGCAGATGTTTGTGGACAGAGGCGTTGCACACCATAACCTAACCCAACTGGTTGTCGTGCCGAATATCGTGGAACGCCGGACCCGCATGATTGAGCTTGGCGACGTGTTCATCGCTTTCCCTGGCGGCACGGGAACGTTGGAGGAAATCAGTGAGGTGGTGTCGAAAATTTGTCTTGACCAACTGACCCAACCCTGCATCTTCTATAATCTCAACGGCTTTTATGATGATATGAAGGCATTCCTACAGCACATGATCGATGCGGGCTTCTCCACCGCAGAACGTCAGCATGGTATCTATTTCGCGTCTAATCTGACCGAAATCGAACGCGTCATTGCAGCGCATAACGCATAGGAATCGGCAAACGTCAGACCACCGGCAGAACAGCGTGCAGAATCGTCATGAACGTCAGCCCGATAACGGCCGTGACGGTCAACGAGAAGCCTGCGAGTTTGGCGTTACCGGTCAGCGAATCAGTGAATTTTGTGGAGAAAATCGTTACCGGTGCGAATGCGGCCAGTACCATGATTTCTCGGACACGTTCATCCAACGGCAACAGGAACCATGCGGACAATGCGATGATGATGCTGAACAGGAATCGCCATGCGATAACTTTGCCTAGTTCCGAACGATCCTTATGACTGTCAGGGATCTCCATCATCAGGCCGATCATGGCCATTGCTGCGAAAGCGTTGGCGTTGGCGAACGGAGTGATGAGCGTGACGATCCAATGCGGCACACTCCATCCGGCGAACATGATCACCAGCATGAGCATATAGCAGTCGAACGAAATGGACGAGTAGAAATCGTGCGCGATATTCTTGATCTTCAGGCTCAATGGCAGGTTTTTGGTGGGGCTTCCCAAGTGCAGCAGCGAGCGGGTAATGGTCAGGGATGCGGCAGTGGCGATGATGGCGTTGCCTATATCGAGCATAATGACCGGCAGACCTGCGCTCGGTCCCATGAAGGTCTGCACCACCGGCAGACAAAACGCGCCGATATTCAATCCCGACGCGTTGAGCATTTGATAGGCACGGTAGCGTGGCTCGTCGCCACGTGAGCCGAAATACACGACGAACAGCGGAATAAGGCAGGCGAACAAGCCGAACACGACCAGCCACAACAGGTTCATCGGATGCTTATTCGTAGCGAAACTCATGATGATGGCGCATGGCAGGGTGAGGTTGAACACCAGCCCCTGCACCACTTTGTAGGATTTGTCAGAGAAGATATGGATGCGCTTAAGTAGATAGACGCTGATGATGACGAGCAGCAATGACCCAGCTTGGAACAACATACGGCCGAGTATAGGAGCATCGCCGACGCATCATGGAACCACCCGACACAATGTGACCGTACGACGCACAAAGATACTTGCATGTCCATGCCGCACGCCTCGAACTAAACGACTAGCTTAAAGCTTTACCGGAGAATCCCGAATAAACGCCGCGAGATAACGTATGACTCCCACACGAACCGTGACGGTTCGTATGGGAGTCATACGTTCAAAGCCACCGCATAAGTGACCTATAAGTGGCCTAAGCTATTCTGTCGAAATAAAAACGTAGTCGGCAGTAGGACTCAAGGGCGATGCGGCCGACCACCGTGCCGCGGCGGCACGGTGGTCGGAACCGGATGACGTACGCTAGTTACTCTCGGAGTCCGGAAACACGTCCCGCGTTCCTGAACTCCGAGGCGAATGTCTCCTCCGTGATAATTTCGGTGACCAGTGCGGAAATCAGTTTGTACAACGTGTTCTCCGCAGGATCCGCGTCATCGTCGATGGCCAGATTGATTCCCTCCTTGTCCAGGAGGGCGAGGGATACCGACATCGCGGTGCGCTTGTTGCCATCCGCGAACGAGTGGTCCTTTGCAAGATGGAAGACGAAATGCGCCACCTGTCCGAACAGATCGGGAAGTAGCCCCGACCTCCAACGCACTTCGTTGGAAAACCGCCGTTTTTGGCTATTTTCCAACGAAATCGGCTCGTTTCGAGGATGAAACCGGAAGCCGTTTTCCTGCTATATCCGGCTATCTCCGGCAGACGTAAGTACACCAATAAGTACACCTGGCGGATGGCCGCATAGCGAAACGGCATGGACGAAACGGAACACATGCCGAGATACACGCTGACGTTGGTCGACTCGACCGGCGCCATGGAACCGCTGATACTCATGGACGACGACCTGAAGTCAATCGCCGCGAAGCTGGAAGGGAGGGTGTCGGCCAAGACGCGCGGGCGCCGGCCACGCGGCACCGGCGGCATATCGGCCACGCCGAAGGGCTACAGGGCGTACTCGACGGTGACCGACCCGCTGACGGGCAAGGACCACCGTGTGTCTGGCTTCGGACGCACACGCTCGCAGGCCGAGGCGCGACTCAAGGAGAAGCTGGCCGAGTTCGACCGCACCCACCGCGTCGGCTACGTCAGGCCGCCCACCGTGGCCGAATGGTGCGACCACTGGCTGAACGACATCTGCAAACCCCACCTCAAACCCCGCACCTGGGGCACGTACGCGTCCGTCATCGAACGCAACGTCAAGCCCGCCATCGGCGCCGTCAGGCTCGACGAGCTCAAGCCCGCGCACTTCCGCCGCATGGAACGCTACGTCATGGAGGAGCAGGGCAAAAGCTCCGGCACCGCGGGCAGCGCGTGGCGCACCCTGCACAAGGCTCTGGAGGACGCCGTATTGGAGGGCGTCATCGAACGCAACCCCGCCGTCAAGGGCACCGCGCCCCGCGTGGCGTTGAAGGAACGCGCCGCCCTTACGCCCGACCAGGCCGCCGACCTCATCGCCGCGGAGACCGACGACACCTGGCGGCTCATGTGGATGCTGGCCTTCATGACCGGCATGCGCCAGGGCGAACGGCTGGGCCTGACCGAAGACGAACTCAGGCGCGACGGCGACCGGCTCATCATCCTGGTCGAATGGCAGGCCCAGCACCTGACGAAACGCGAGGTCGAGGGACTGCCCAAGGGCGTCGAATGCACGCCGCTCGGCAACGGCATGTACCGCACGCGCCCCAAGACCGAGAAGGGCCGCCGCGCCATACCATTGCCCGAGGCCCTCGCCGACCAGCTGCTCGCCTACATCGAACGCCACGGCGTGAACGGCGACGGGCTCGTGTTCCACGACGACGAGGGACTGCCCCTGACGGGCAGCGTGGAGCGCAGGCGCTGGTACCGGGCCCTGGACCGCGTCGGCCTGGGCCACGAGTACGTACCCCACTCAGCCCGCCACACCACCGCGACCATCCTGAACCGGCTCGGACTGGACGACGTGACCCGCACCGCCATCATGGGCCACAGCAGGGTCAGCACGACGAACGAGATCTACACGCACGTCGAGCTCGACCGGCTCGTCGCCGCCACCGACGGCGTGGAGAGGGCCATCGAGGGCTAGGCGCGAAAAGACCCGCGGCCTATTCGGCAAGGCCGTGGGCCATGGGCGCGGAATGGCATGGGGACTTTCATGATCTTCCGTCGCGCGCCGACCAACCGGGGATGACGCCGGATGCGGGTCTCAGACGAGCTGCAGCTCCTTGCCTCCGGGCAGGGAGGCGGTGACGTGCAATGTTCCGCCGATGCCTTCGAGATAGCGTTTCAGCGTGTCCACCTTGATATGGTCCACGTCGCCCGACTCGATGACGCTTATCCTCTTCTGGCTGACCCCCAGGGCCTGCGCCAATCGCTTCTGGGTGACGTGTTCGGCCTTGCGGGCCTCCTTGAGCTCGTAGAGCCGGATCTCCTCCAACATGCGCCGTTTCTCGGCCTCGACCTCGTCGCGGGTGATGCCGCTGTCGGCCATGAACCGCTCCGGTGTGTAGCTCATCGGTCCGTCTCCTTTCCGTACCGCTCCTCCAGCCATACGAGATAGCGCCGTTCGGCTTCAGGTATGGCCTTCCGATACCATTTGTCCCATTTCCGCTGCTTGTCTCCGCCCACCAACATGATCGCCTTCCGCTTCGGATCGAACACGAACAGTATGCGTATCTCGCTTCTACCGGAAGATCCGGGCCTGAGCTCCTTCATCGAGGGGATGAGGCTCGACCCTTTTATCTTGCCGACTATCGGACGTTTGAGGTCAGGCCCCTGCTCCTCCAACAATGACACGGCGGCGAGTATCTGCACCCGCGATTTATGGTCGAGCGTGTTCAGCCAATCGGCTATGGGTTCCAATTCAACTTTCCACACACCCGCAAATATACCATATAAGGTATGTCCCCGCAAATCGGCGAAACAGCAAGGGCATACCGCAAAAAACACGCGAGAACACATCGCCAAAGGCGACGCCCCACGCCCGAGGCCACATGGCATCCGGCACCGGCCCCGCGGACGACAAGGCATGACGGCATCACGGGCGAACGCATGGGAGAAAAGACCGAAACAACGCTAGAGTGGACGGCATGGGAGACTTCGCAATGTTCGGCCGCGCGATGGCGGACCGCCATGGCGTCGGCATCATCGTCAGCATCGACTACCACGGCGCCTCCTACGACATACAGACGCCGCGACTGCTCTGCAAGCACCTGACCGCCGCCGAGGTCCACCCCGTACCCGCGGGACTGACACTGGCCCACCGGCTCGGCCCGGACGCCACGCCCGCGCGCCGGTTCGCCGCGACGGCCGTGGACGACGGGACGTTGCAGCGCCTGTTCGAGGCGTACAAACCCGACTCCGACGCGCCGGACCATCTCCTCCACCGGCAGACGCGGTACGCGTTCGCCCAAGCCGCCGAAACGCTCAACTGGCGGGGCATGGCCGACGCCATGGCCACGCTTCCCCGCGTCACGTCCCTGTCGCCGTCCGCCACGCTCTACGACTGGGCCATGGATGTGATGTCGGCCGCATGCGACGGCACGGCGATGCCGGAACGGCCGCACGGCTTGGACGCCGAACGCGCACGCGCCGAGAGGCGGTCGAAGGCCATCATGCCGACCACATTCGCGGCGCTCTGCGAACGCGAGCGGTTGGCGGCGTTCGCGGACGTGTGCCGCCAGTGGCGGGTTCTAGGCCAAGTCGTCGAGGCTCCGGCGGATGGACGCCACCACCGGGTCGGACAATGCGGTGCCGACGCCCGGCACGCTTCGCAACGATCCGATCCTGGCGAGCCGCATGCGCGCGTCGGCCGTCTCCACGGCGGACAACGGCCTGTGGAATCCGCGCTCCCATTGTCCGGCGAACATGTCCGGATCGGCGCCGTCGTACAGGACGCCGCCGTCGCGGTCGATCACGGTGAGCCTGTCGACCAGCAGCGACGCGGCGACGGCGCGGACCGTGGCGGGCAGGTTCGCCACCGCGTTGTCATGCGCCTCCGCGGGCGTCCAACGCGCCGGCAATCCGACCGAACGGTCCCGGTAGTAGCGTTCCAGCATCGCCAGCCGCGACAGGACCGGCGGCACGGCCAGCGCGGCCCCATACGCGAGACGTCCAGCGTCCAGCATGAATTGAACGGGAACGTGGAACGGAGCCAAACGCCCTCCTGCGTGCGAAGCCAGTCGACGGGACCGGCCTCGCGGTAGAAGCCCGGGTTGGAAGAGATATACGGTCTGGTTGGTTTTCTTTCGATGCCGTCGTCCATGCCGGCCTCCATGCGTTCCAGAAGACTTTCCCGTCGATGGCGCCCGGTCCCGCGACGCATAGCCACATGGCATGACAGATTCGAGGAAACCATCCACGGCCGGCCCCAAGGAGAAACCCTACGTGCCCATCGAGCACCGCCCGCTATTGGGCGTGTCCGAAGCGGCCGCCCTGACCGGACTGGACGAGAAGATCGTCCGCCAGGCCATACGCCAAGGCGAGCTCATCGCCTGCTACGCCCATTCGTCGACCAAACGCATCCGCCGGCGTGACCTCGACGACTGGATCTCATCCCTGCCCGAACGGCCCCAATAGACGGGCCCGACGGATACGACACGGCCCCCGCATGGCTCCTTCGAGTCGTGCGGGGGTCGTGTCTTTTCCGGACGTAAGTACACCTTAAGTACACCTAGTACCTATACTGAACCCTGAAACGTAGTCGGCAGTAGGGCTCAGGGGTTCCGACTATCAGATGTGGAAGTACAGCTCGTACTCCAGCGGGGTCGGGGCCAGACGAGCCTGGTCGATCTCGCCGCGCTTGATGCTGATCCAGGTGTCAATCAGGTCGTCGGTGAAGACGTCGCCTGCGGTGAGGAAGTCGTGATCTTCCTCAAGGGCGTCCATGGCCTCAGCCAGGGAGCTCGGAACCTGCTTGATGCCAGCGTGCTCTTCCGGCGGCAGCTCGTACAGGTCCTTGTCGACCGGTGCCGGAGGTTCGATGTGGTTCAGGATGCCGTCCAGGCCTGCCATCAGCTGTGCGGAGAAGGCGAGGAACGGGTTGCAGGACGGATCCGGAGCGCGGAACTCGATACGCTTCGCAGCCGGGGAGGTGCCGGCCAGCGGAATACGGATGGCGGCGGAGCGGTTACGAGCGGAGTACACCAGGTTGACCGGAGCCTCGAAGCCCGGGACCAGACGGTGGTAGGAGTTCAGAGACGGGTTGGTGAAGGCGAGCACAGAGGAAGAGTGCTTGATCAGGCCGCCGATGTACCAGCGGGCGAGGTCGGACAGACCGCCGTAGTTCTTCTCATCGTAGAACAGCGGCTTGCCGTCCTTCCACAGGGACTGGTGGCAGTGCATGCCGGTACCGTTGTCGCCTGCGATCGGCTTCGGCATGAAGGTGGCGGCCTTGCCAGCGAGGGCAGCGGTCTCGTGGACGACGTACTTGTACTTCATCAGGTCATCGCCTGCATGCTGCAGGGAGTTGAAGCGGTAGTTGATCTCCTGCTGGCCAGCGCCTGCCACCTCGTGGTGGGAACGCTCGAGAATCAGGCCGACCTTCTGCAGGTTGGCGACCATGTCGTCGCGCAGGTCCTGGGTGTGGTCAATCGGCGGAACCGGGAAGTAGCCCTTCTTGACGCGGTTCTTGAACGCGATGTTCGGAGTGCCATCGTCCTCGGTGTCGATACCGGAGTTCCACGGAGCCTCGATGGAGTCCACCTCGTAGAAGGAGCGCTGCATGCTGTTCTCGAAACGTACCTTGTCGAAGATGAAGAACTCGGCTTCCGGAGCGAAGGAAGCGGTATCGGCGATGCCGGTGGACTTCAGGTAAGCCTCGGCCTTGCCGGCAACCTGACGCGGGTCGCGGGAGTACGGCTCGTCGGTCAGCGGGTCGACGATGGAGAATGCCACGTCGAGGGTCTTGTGCTTGCGGAACGGATCGATGAATGCGGTGGAAACGTCCGGCACCAGCTTCATATCGGACTCGTTGATGGCCTGGAAGCCTTCCACGGAGGAGCCATCGAACGGCATGCCGTCGGTGAAGGCGTCCTTCAGGAATTCGCTTGCCGGCACGGTGAAGTGCTGCTGAACACCGATCAGATCGGTGAAGCGAACGGAGACATACTCAATGCCTTCCTTGTTGATAAGGGCCTCAGCATCAGCCTTGGTTTCAAGTGCAGTCACGGGACCGCTCCTTTCGAATAAGTTACTTACAGGCTATTAGTCTATGGTCGCGAGTTTCGCTCACTCGCCATTTGGGTTACGAGAATGTTTCGTAATGACATATTCGAGGTGTGATTTCGCGGAAAATCACGATTCGATTGTTACGAACAGCCACGTCTGCCCCTTCAGAAGCGTTCATTTAATGGACAGGCAGCATGAAAAAGGTCCCGATCGTATGAATACGATCGGAACCTTCCGTGACATCATGCGGGTGCTATGACCATCAGCGGCCGCGCATGGCGCGACGGCTGACGCGCTGCGGATGCATCGGGTCGACGCCCTTCGGCACGCTCATGCCGTTCTTCAGCTGCAGGGTGCGCAGACGCTCGTTGAGCACCGTGAGCTCGGTCTTGGTGAGCACGAAACGAGTCCTCGGATGGATGGCGGCCATCAGCTTGTTCTTGTGATGGGTCGGCTGGTAGCTCTTGAACTTGAGCAGCGTCTTGCGCACGTCCTTGAGGCGGGTCTGGTTTGCGCCGGTGCCGACGTACATACGGTAGACCGGGATTTCGGAGCCGGCGGTCACGCCCTTGATGCGCTGCTCCTGACGATCCATGGCTCGCTTGACGCGATTGTAATCGCCTTCGCCCAGCAGATAGATGCCGTTGTAACCGGTACCGCGCCAGATGGCGTCCTTGGTCTTCGGGTCAATCCACACCGGTTCCTGGGGGAAGTTGAAGCCGGCCTTGCTGATGTTGCCGAGCACGCTTACTGCGGCACCGGGGACGACCTTCGATCTTGGCGTAGCCGACCTTGTCGGCACGCTTGGTGAGCATCATGGTGGCGAACAGCACGCCCAGCATGACGGCAAGAATCATGAACAGGATCCAGCTGAACACATGCCACTTGAATATGACGCCCAGTACGACGAACACGATAATCGGTGCCACGAACACGCCACCGCACAGCCACGGAAGCGCCTTATCCTCAGCTTGGGTGTATTTGAAGATCTGGATGATCTGGCTGATGGTGCCTTGCTTCTTCTGCTTCTTTTTCTCTGCTTTATCTGCCATCGACTTCCTCGCTTGACGGTTCGGTTACACACACTGGGACGATAGTTTATCAGGAACCATGCCATTTATGGTGCGACTGCGCTATTCTACTCCGCCTATCTCGTATGCAGCGGGCGTCCGTCCGCTTTCAGCAACGCCTCACCGAGCGTCTCGCTGAACGTGGGATGCGGGTGGATGAGCCGTGCCGCATCGGCAAGCGGGACACGGTTGCCGACCAACTGTTCGGCTTCCGCTATCAAATCACTGGCGATTGGGCTGACGATGTGCACGCCCAACACCACCTGCATATCAGGATTGTTCGCAAACGCACCGCTGACGACGGTCATCGATCCGCCTTCCCCGCTCATCAGCATGCGCGCGTTGGACAGCATCGGGTATGCCGTCTCCTTCGGCTCGACCACGTCTTCGCGCGCTTTTGCCTGGTCGAGCGTCAATCCGACGCTTGCTGCTTCGGGGAAAGAGAACACCACCTGTGGCACGGTGTCGTCAAGCACGGGTTTTGGATCGGCTCCGGCGATTTTCTCAGCGATGGTGATGCCTTGTTCAAAGGCGCGGTGGGCCAGCGCATGACCTGGAGTGATGTCTCCCAGCGCCCACACGCCATCAAGGTTCGTCCGTCCGTATCCGTCGACGGTCACGTATCCTCGTTCGTCGAGCTTCAGGCCGCTGGAGCGGAACCAGTCGGCGTCGGTATTGGGCACACGTCCGATGGCGGCAAGCACCACTTCGCCGTAAGCGGTGCGGTCCTCATCGGAATCGCCCTGCCGATAGTGCACAGTGGCCCCTAGGTTCGCGCCAGTGTCGACACGGTCCACCGCGGTGCGTGCGATCACGTTCACTCCCCTGCGTTTCAGCTCACGTGTCAGCGTCATCGAAGCACGGCGTTCCCATGTGGACAGCACGCGGTCCTTACGAATCAGCAGTGTCACTTCGCAACCGGCGGCATTCCACAGCGACGCGAATTCCAATGCCACCGCACCCGCACCGATAATCACCGCGCTGGAGGGCAAGGTATTCAGCTCCAACGCCTGGGTGGAATCGATCAGCGCGCCGGCGAACGGATTTCCAGGCAACGCAAGCGGACGCGATCCGGTTGCCAACACGACGTCGTCGGCATCGATCGCAAGTTCCGTTTCAACCGGTTCGAACACGCCGGCTTCCACGGACCGCGATACCTGCGTCTCCCCCTCAGCCGGCGTGACACGTACTGTATGCGCGTTCTGCAATGCCGCGCAACCGCGGAATACGGTGACGCCGCGATGCGCCAGCAGGCCCGTCAGCCCTTTCGTCATCGTTTCCACGGTGGAGACGCGGAAATCACGTAATCTGCCGAAATCGATGCTCTGCAGCGTGGCGTTGATGCCCATGCGTTCGGCGTTATGGATGGTTTCGACGCTATGCACGGCGGTCAACAATGCCTTCGATGGGATGCATCCGCGGTTGAGGCATGTGCCACCGAGCGTACCGTCACGTTCGATCAACGCCACCGATTTGCCGAGTTCCGCGGCACGCAGTGCCGTAGAGTAACCGCCGGGGCCGGCTCCGATGATAGCGATGTCGAAATGCTGTTGAACCATATTGAATCCCAATTCGTTCCTCATTGATTCGTTTGCACGCACGTGAAGTGAGCTTTTGTTCGATGCGAGCAATCGTTTTCCATGGTAATGGAAAAGCCGTCAGTTGTTCGCTGACGGCTTGAAAAATCACCGGCGGTTCTCGATACCGATCACTCCGGCCAGTGTCCACGCTTCGGGTAACGAGGCTTCGGAAGCCTCCAACGGCGAATCTGGATGGCACGGCTCCACGCATAGGAACCGGAACGCATGCCCTTGGCCACGGACTGCTCACCGAATTTCTCGATGAGCTTCTTCTTGAGCTTGTGCCACATGACCGCCACGTCGATAATCACGGCGAACAAGTAGACATACATGATCAGCATGAGCGGCAACGCCAATGCAGGCCACTTGTAGGTGACGACCATGGATCCGATCAGGATTATGAACGCGACCGGGATGAAGAACTCGCCCAGATTGAAGCGGGCATCGACGTAGTCACGGATGTAGATGCGCCACGGCAGACGTTCCGACTTCGGCATGTGGTTGATGTCGCCACTTTGCATGGCATCGTATTCGGCGTTCTCACGTTCGCGCATACGAGCCTTGGCAGCTTTACGGCTTGCCTCGCGATCCTTGGGGACCAATGGACGGAGGTTCTGCGCCTGGGCGTCCTTGCGCTTCGGGGTCGGACGGCCCTTGCCGGAGGTCGGCTGTGCAGCCTTGCTCTCGACGTTCTCCTGCGCCGGCTCTTCCTTCTTGGTAAACAAACTCATGTCTATAGAGCGTAAGGTGACGTATCGACGCTCGATGCCGCCCGCGATGCCATTTGCGTTGCGGTTCAAGCTGCGGTCGGACGGTCTGCGAAGAACGGATACAATGGACATTCGTCACACGATATTCAATCCGCGTAATACACGCGCATATATAGGGAGCATCAAGGATTATGACAGCTTTAGGAGCCGAAGAGATTCGCACGCGCGTCGAATCTGATTTCAGCCGCATCGTCGACGTGTTGAACCAGAAGATCGCCTTGCAGTCGATTTCCGCGAAGGGCATCACCGCGGACCATATGAAGCGTTCCGCGCAATTCGTGGCTGATCTGCTGCGCGAGGTTGGTGTCGATACGAAGGTAGTGCAGTCGCACAATCCCGACGGCACGCCGGGCGCTTGGGAGGTCATCGGTTCCAAGAATGTCAGCGAGGACGCGCCGACGGTGCTGCTGTATGCGCATCACGATGTGCAGCCGGTTCCGGATCCGAACGTGTGGAACACCGACCCGTTCGTCGGCACTGAAATCGACACGCGTCTGTATGGTCGCGGAGCCGCGGATGATGGTGGCGGAATCGCCATCCATTCCGGCGCGCTGAAGGCGTTGGGCGATGATTTGAAGGTGAACATCAAGGTGTTCATCGAAGGTGAGGAGGAGATGGGTTCTCCGAGCTTCATTCCGTTCATCGAAGAGCACCGGGACGAGTTCGCTTCCGATGTGATCATTGTGGCCGATTCGGGCAACTGGTCCGCTGAGATTCCGTCGCTGACCACGTCGCTGCGTGGCAACACCGATATTGATGTGCACATCAAGGCGTTGGAACATCCGGTGCATTCCGGCCAGTATGGCGGCCCGATTCTTGACGCGAACACGCTGGCTGCGATGTTGATTTCCTCCATGTACGACGCCAATGGCGATTTGGCCGTGCCGGGCGTTGCGTCCGAGGAACCGGTTGGCGGCCTGCAGCGTGATATGGACGAGGCGACTGTGCGTGCCGACGCGGGCATCGTCGAATCGTATCGTCTTGCCGGCACCGGTTCGCTCGCCGCGCGTCTGTGGACGAAGCCCAGCGTCACCGTCATCGGGTTCGACGCACATCCGGTGGAAGGATCCTTCAACGTCATCTCTCCTGAAACCACGTTCCGTCTGAGCTTGCGCACCGCGCCGAACCAGCGCCCGGAAGAGGCCCAAGAGGCGTTGGCCAAGTTCATGGTGGAGCATGCGCCGTTCGGTGCCGAAGTGTGGGTCGACAAGCTCGACAACGGCATGGGCTGGGCCATGGATCCGAACGCTGAGGCCACCAAGGACGCCATGGACGCCATGGAGGAAGCGTTCGGTGTGGCTCCGGTCAACAAGGGCGAGGGTGGCTCCATCCCGTTCATTCCGGAATTGCAGCGCATCTTCCCGAAGGCGCAGGTGCTGGTCACCGGTCCGGAGGATCCGAAGGCCAACGCGCATAGCCCGAACGAGTCCATCAGTCTGCCGGCGTTGAAGAACAACGTCATCACCGAAGCGTTGCTGCTGGATAAGCTCGCCAAGTAAGAAGCCGTGTAAGGCTTGCCGAAATAGGATAAAGCTCTCTGTCATACGATTCCGATTGGAACGTATGACAGAGAGCTTTTTCATTTAGCTGCCGATTGGGGAATCATCATCCATTAGTTGGACACGTTGCTGAACGCCCAATGCCAGTAGCCGGTGTAGTATGCGGTGGCCAACGCGATTGCCGGCACCGCGATGCAGATGGCGTAGAACAGCCAGTCGACCGCATGCAGTTTCGATTCGCGCGCTTGGCTTCGTGGCGCGTCGGATCCGAATCCGCGCGCTTCCATGGCGGTGGCGAGTTTCGTTCCACGTCGGATGGATACGACGAGCAGGCTGAATGCCTGCGAGAAGACGCGTTTGATGGTGCTGCCGTCGCCGAGGCCACGCGAGCGGCGTGACTGGCCGAGTGCACGCCAATCGTCCTGCAGCAGCGTGAACATGCGCATGCCGGCAAGGCCGCCGTATACGAAACGTTGCGGCAGGCGCAGAATCTGCACGAGTCCGTCGGCCAGATCGGTCGGGTCGAGTCCCAAAGCCAGAATCACACCCGGCACGGCGATTGCGGCGACACGTAGGAATGTGGCCAACGCCAGATAGAGCGATCCTTGGGAGATGACGATGATGCCGCCCAGATTGGCCAGCACCGTGCCGGATGTCTTGCCGTACAACGCCACGGAAACGAAGCTGCCTGTGGCCGCTATCCATACCGGCCATGTCTTGCGCAAGACCGTCCAGGGAGCCACTCCGCCGATCCATAACAATAGCATTTCCAAACCAAACGCCACGGATGCCGAAACGACATCGAGGGTGAAGAACATCGGAATGCACAGGATCAACGCACCGATGAAACGGCTTACCGGGTTGATTTTCGCCACGAACCATGACGGTGACGCCGGCTTCGTTTCGTTACGACGTTCCTTGTGTGGCACCACGGTAATGGTTTCGAGCTTTTCATTGCCGTCGCGCCCACTGTTTTTGTTGGTTTCGAGCATGTCACTCCCCCTCTCTGACCAAAATACGGCGTGCGCCCAGCGCTTCGATGAGCGGCTCATCGTGCGTAATCATGATGACCGCGCAACCTTGGTCGCGCGCACCGGCGATCAATTGGACCATGCTGGTCCACGTGGTGAAATCCTGTCCGAATGTCGGCTCGTCCATGACCAGCACTTTTGGCGCGGCAGCCAGCATGGACGCCACGGACAGTCTTCTTTTCTCACCGCCCGATAGGGTGAATGGATTCGCTTTGGCGAAGCGGGAAAGATTCAGGCGTTCCAACAGCCTGTCGGCGATGGAATACGCCTCCTCGTCGGTTTTGCCCATGGATTTGGGGCCGATGGCCACCTCGTCTCGCACGGTGGATGCGGCGAACTGGTGTTCCGGCTCTTGGAACACCATGCCGATACGTCCCAGCAAGTCGCGGCTTTTCCATGTGATCACATTGTTTTCGCGATGGGGAGGTACCAGATCGTCCGCCATGCATACACGTCCTGCCATCGGTTTGAGCAGTCCTGCGAGAGTGAGTCCAAGTGTGGATTTGCCCACGCCGTTTCTGCCGGTCAACGCGGTCACCTCACCGGAATGGAATTCGAGGTCGATATGCTCGCCGAGCGGGAAATCATAGCCGAAGCTCAGATCCCGCGTGTAAAGCACGACGTCCTGCGGTTGCCGGATTTGTTCCGGTTTGGGCGCGTGGCTTTCGATGGTGCGGCCCGGCACCCACGCACCGCCGTCGGCAAGCACCTGACCCATGTGGCCGAACACTTCGTCTGGAGTGCCGTCGGCGATTACGCCGCCGACGTTCGAATCGGCTTCGGGTTTGCCCAGCACGATGACGCGGTCGACCAGGTCGAGCCACACGTCGATATGATGTTCCACCACAACCAGCGTCTCATGGGTTTGTTCGAGGACGTGGCGGACAGCGTCGTGCACTTCCTTGACACCGTCCGGGTCAAGGTTGGCGGTCGGTTCGTCAAGCAGCAGCAGGCCAGGGTGCATGGCCAGCACGCCCGCCAAGGCGAGGCGCTGACGTTGCCCGCCGGAAAGTCCTCGTGTGGAGCGGTCGAACGCCATGTAGTCGAGCCCGACGATGTCAAGGGCGGCTCGTGCCCGGTTCCAGATTTCATCTTTCGGCAGGTTCAGGTTCTCGCAGCCGAATGCGGTGTCGTCTCCGGCACGTTCGAGAATCGTCTGCGAGTCCGGGTCCTGAAGCACCAGCCCGCAACGTCCGCGCGCTTGTCTGGCGTCGACGCCGTCGATGAGCAGCTCGCCTTCCTGCTCGCCTTCGTCATCTCCACCGAGCACGCCAGCCAAACCGGACATCAGGGTTGATTTGCCTGCGCCGGAAGCGCCAAGCAACAGTACCCGCTCCCCCGGTTTGATGTCGAAGTCGACGTGTCGTAGCGCGAAATCCTTACGTGAGGCGTGTCTCCATCCCCAATCATGTGCGGTCACGCCGGCCGCTGTTGTGTTCTGAACGTCAGTGGTCATTCGTCGTTCTTTCTTCTGATTGTCATGCTGTTGTTTCGTATGCCGTTGTCATGCGATGCGCCATCACAAGAAAATCCCGCACCACCTTGATGTGATGCGGGATTTGCTTGCATCGGACAATCAGACCAGTTCCTGCGTACGACCGGATTCGAAGCGGTCGAGCACGCCGGTCTTGGCGATGGCCACCTGCAGGAGGTACATCACCGCGCCGGCGAGCACCGCGCCGGAAATGGCGGAGGCGATCAGGTAGATGCTGACGCGTAGCGCGCTCCAAGCCGGATTGGTAAGCCAGTAGTACAGGCCGCAGCCGACGCCTGCAAGTGCGCCGGAGATCGTGGTGGACAGCAGGTCCCACTTCTTATAGGCGAAGATGGCAAGACCGATTTCGGCGCCGAGGCCCTGCACGATGCCGACGATCAGCGAGCCGCCGACGCCCCACTGGTTGCCCATGGTGAGTTCGAGCGCGGCCGCGAGGGTTTCCGCGAACAGTGCGGCTCCAGGCTTGCGCACGATGATGGCGGCCAGAGGGCCTGCGAACAGCCAGAAAGCGTTAAGCAGGCCTTCGAAGCCTGGAGTCACCGCCTCGAAGAGGGCCAGCGGCGCGGTGCAGACGATGTCCCAGCCCCAGAAGATCACGCCGGATGCGACGGCGATGATGGCTGCGACGACGATATCGACCACGCGCCACTTGTTGTTGTGTTTGCGAACTGCGGAAGACTGGTTTTCTTCAGTCATGGGATATGTGCCTTTCTCTTTTCGTCAAGGCACGGGAAATAGAGAGACGTCCGTGCGCCGGCATTACCCGGTATACGTTCATACGGTTGAAGCGGTTGCTTCCTCTCAGCCATTCGGCCCCCGTGTCTGCGCCTGATATTACACAGGACCCACGATTTACGTCGGTTTTGTCTCATAACGGATTCCGTATTCCGTGGCTGAGTCGCATTCCGATGTGTTGTTTTGGAGGAACGCTCCAACCGTATGGTGATTTTATTGAGGCAGTCTCATCAGCGATTCGGCAAGATTCTTGAATGTTTCTCCGATACCGTCCGACCGCAACGCGCCCTCTTTGGTCAGGACTGCGGGCCGGCCTGCTTCGCCGGTTTCGCGCAGTTCAGGCTCCAATGGGAGTTGTGCGAGCAGTGGCACTTCATAGCCGAGGCTGTGGGTCAGCTGTTCGGATACGCGTGCGCCGCCACCTTCGCCGAAGATACGTAGCTTCTCGCCTTTGTGCTCGTAGTAGCTCATGTTCTCCACGACGCCGCGAACTTTCATCGGCACCTGCAATGCCACCAGGCCGGATCGTACCGCGATGTCGGAGGCGGATGGCTGCGGTGTGGTGACCACCACCAGTTCGGCGTTCGGCAGTGCCTGTGCCACGGAAATCGCCATGTCGCCGGTGCCGGGCGCCAGGTCGAGCAGCAATACGTCCGGCTCGCCCCACCATACGTCGGATAGGAATTGTTCCAAGGAGCGTTGCAGTCTTGGACCACGCCATAGGATGGCTCTGTCCGCGCCGGCGAACATGCCGATGGAGATCAGTTTCACACCCCATGCGGTGACGGGCATGAGCATGCCGTTGAGGTTCGTGGGCTGTGATTGCACGCCGAATAGCCTAGGCAGCGAGAAACCGTAGATGTCGGCGTCGATGGCGGCGGTATCGTAGCCGAGCGCCGCGAATGTGGCTGCCAGATTGGCGGTGACAGACGATTTGCCCACGCCGCCTTTGCCGGAGGCGATGGCGAAGATGCGGGTTTTGATGCCGGGTTTGTTGAACGGGTTCTGTTTACGTTCCGCTTTGAGGCCGGCCACCAGCTGGGTGAGTTTGTCTTGGCTCATGGAGCCGACTTCGATGCTGGGAATCAACGTGGCATCAGGATAGGAGGCGACCGCGCCGTTGATCTGGTTGGTGATGGTCTGCGACAGCGGACAGCCTTCCACGGTCAGTTCGACCCGCACCCGTACGTCGTACGTGTTGGTTTCGCCTGCCACTGGCGTGGCGTCAATGGCTGCGATCATGCCCAAGTCGGTGACGGACCTGCCCAGTTCGGGGTCAATCACTTTGCTTAGCCGTTCGTAGATGCGCGCTTCGATGGTGTGCTCGTCGCTCATGCTTCCTCCTTATGCCGCGTACCACAGTAGCGGTTCGCGGCACGGCTTGCCAGATGGTGTGGCGATTATTCAACTGTTCCTGTGTCGAGCAGCTGTTTGAATTGGTCTTCGTTGAGCATGGGGATGCCCAGTTCCTCGGCTTTTGCGGCTTTTGAGCCGGCATTCTCGCCTACGACGACCCAATCGGTTTTCTTGCTGACGGATCCTGCGGCTTTGCCTCCGCGCAGAACGATGGCCTCTTTGGCGGAATCGCGGGAGAATCCTTCCAACGAGCCGGTGACCACGACCGTTTTGCCTGCCAATGTCTGTGGTAGTCCGCTGGCTTGGGCTTGTCCGACTCCTACGCCGGCGGCCTTCCATGCGTCAAGCACGGCACCGCGCCAATTGCCCGGCTCACGGGCCGCGGTGAACCATGTGACTACGGATTCCGCAATTTCCGGACCAATACCGTCGATTTGGGACAATTCGTCCACGCTGGCATGTTCGATGGCATCCAACGTACCGAACGCGCTGGCGATGGTGCGTGCGGTGGGCGGTCCGAGCCTGCGGATGGACAGGGCCACCAGAACGCGCCACAGGTCGGCATGGCGGGCTTTGTCCATTTCGTCGAGCATCTTGCGGGTGTTTTCCGCCGGACGAATGTACACCGGCTGCACGCTGGACGTGCCTCCACGGGATACCTTGATTTCCTCGCGGATCACCACGGCGTCATCCGGCACCACGTATTGCGGATATTCCGCGGTCTCGTCGATGTCGGCTTCCTTGCGTTTGCGGGCGGCGGTAGGCGCGGTCCAGAATGCGGGCACCTGATGCCATAATCCGGATCCGCCCACACGTTTGCGCACTTTCTTGATCTTGCCGTTTGACCCGACGGTCTCGTGGATTTCGATGATTGGGGCCTCGCGCCAGACGCGCACATCCTTGAGGTCTGCGGACGTCAACGAGAACAGCCCGGCCTCGCTGGACAGCACAGGTGTCTGCATGGGCGGCAGTTCCAGTCCTGCCACCGGCTCGTACGGTTCAGGCTCCTCACCGAGTTTCACCACGATTTCGGTGATGTTCGGCGCATACGTGTCGATGGAATCGGGCCTGTCCTCTTCGGGATTCGTCAGCGCAATGGCTGATTGGTCGCCCAGATGTTCGATATCGAACGCCTTACGGGACGCCAGATTGATGATCCGCTCGGTCAGCTGCGCCGGGCAGGATTCCACGTTCGGGCAGCGTATATCTTTGTCTCCTTCTTTGGCGGGAGCGAGTTCCGCGCCGCAGCTCGGGCAACGCGTGGGCATCACGAACCGGCGGATCTGGCCCTCACGTCCCTTGCGTCGCTCCAGCACCGGACCGACGAGCTCGGGAATCACGTCTCCCGCCTTGCGCACCACCACGGTGTCGCCGATGAGCACGCCTTTGCGTTCCACTTCAAAGGGGTTGTGCAGCGTGGTACGGGATACTGTGGAACCGGCCACGTACACGGGTTTCAACACCGCCACCGGAGTCACACGTCCGGTGCGCCCCACCTGCACAGTGATGTCAAGCAGCTCGGTATTGACTTCTTCCGGTGGATATTTGTAGGCGATGGCCCAGCGCGGCGCACGCGATGTGGCACCAAGGGAACGCTGCAATCCCAAATCGTCGACCTTCACGACGATGCCGTCAAGCGCGTGTTCGATGTCGCCTCGGTGTTCGCCGTAATAGTCGATCATGTCGAGGATTTCCTTGAACGACGTGACCTCACGGTTGTGCGGAGAGACGGGCACACCCCATTTCTTATACAATTCGTAGGCTTCGGATTGGTCGTTGACCACATCATGGCCGTTGCCGGCGTGCCCCGCACCCCAACGCAGCGATCCGATGCCGTGCGCGTAGAAGCTCAGGCGACGGGTTGCGGTGATACGCGGATCCTTCTGTCTCAGACTACCTGCGGCCGCGTTGCGGGGATTGGCGAATGGCGCGCGACCGGCGTCCTCGTTCTCGGCGTTCAGCTTGTTGAAATCGTCCCATCGCATGAACACTTCGCCGCGGATCTCCACGAATTCGGGAATGTCTTCCTCCGGTCCGGCAAGGTTCTGCGGAATGGTGGAGATGGTGCGCACGTTGAGAGTGATGTCCTCGCCGGTCACGCCATCGCCTCTGGTCAGCCCCTGTTCAAGCACGCCGTTGCGGTAGATGAGGTTCAGCGCAAGACCGTCGATCTTCACCTCGCAGGTCATGGGCAGTGGCTTCGATTCGGGCCAATCCAATCCCCTGAGCACGCCGTCGTGCCATTCGCGCAGCTCCTCGATGGAGAACACGTCATCGAGGCTCATCATGCGCGATGGATGACGTACGGAAGCGAAGTCGTTGGAGAACGTGCCGCCCACGCGATGGGTCGGTGACTGCGGTGAGTCAAGTGATGGGAACTGCGCCTCAAGCGATTGCAGGCAGCGCAATCTTGCGTCATATGCCGCGTCGGATGAGACGGGGGCATCGTCGATATAGTATGCGATCTGGTCTGATTCCACCCATGCGGCCACGCGCGCCCACAGCCTGGCCGCGGCTTCGGCGCTCATCGAAGCCACATCAACCTTGTCGAGGCGCATGGCGTCGGCATCGGTCGGCTGCAACGCGGCAATCCAACGTTCGCTGCCCGGAGTCAGCGAAGCCAGCCCCTCATCGGCCACGACGGCCGCGGAACTACCGTCGCTCTCCGGCGCGTCGAAATCCCATGCCAACTGTTCGGAATCATCACGATTCGTCATTGTCACCGCTTTCCCATCATTTCCGCCATGCCGCGCGGATGTCCACGCCAGCACCGATTATCGCACAAATGTTCGACTGTTTTTGTTAGTTGTTCAGAGAGCGCAGGAACTGCACCTGCACCACGTCAGCACCGTCATGGTCTTCGTAATCCATGCGCATCGCGGCCACCGACAGGGTGCGTGCGGGCACGAACATGCCTTTGTCCACGCAGACGCGGGCCGCTTGGTGCATCAGGGGCGCGACCGGCGTGTTCGGCCATACCGGCAGTCCGGCGTCGGCGAGCACGTGGATGGCTTCCTGCACGTTGGTCGGCACCGGAATGCACTGCGATTGCGCTCTTCCGATCAGTTCCTGCAGTTCGCTTTCGAGCATGGCGATACGTCCGGGGGCGATCTCCTCGCTCATGATGTACGAGGCGGCGGCAAGGTCGAAGTGGTCGCACATCCATTCCGCATAGGCGAGGCGATAGTAGGCGAATGAGGCGTCTTCCCGGTCAAGCGCGACGTTCAGCGCGTTGAGGCATGCCGCACGTGCCGGATCCCAGTCCTCGGCACGCCCCAGCTGCACGGCGAGCTTGAGGTGCGACAGCGGGTATGCGGGGGCGTAACGCACCATGGCGTTCAGATGCGGCAGCGCGGCATCGACGCCTTTGACTTGGGCGAGCAGGTCGGCAAGCTCCATATGCATGTAGAACAGGTTGTCGGGAATGAGCACCGTTCTTTCGCCTTCGGTGGCGAACATGCGGTTGTAGATGACGCGTTCCGCATATGAATTGAAGTACCGCGGCACGCCCGGATTTTCAGCGAAGATCCGGTCCATGCGTTCGAGTGTGGACTGGGCGGATTCGATGGCCCGCTCGACGTCTCCGGAGAACAGCATGTCTCGTGCCTTCAGACGTTCGTCATCGAGGGATTGTGCCAGTTCGAATGAGAAGTCGGGCGTGTCTTCGCCGTCGATCAGCGCGCTGGTGACCTGCGGCGCCAATTCGGTCAATTCCGGATCGGATATGGAATTGATGATGTCCATGGCCTGTTTGGCTTTGGCCACCGATTCGAGTCCGTCGCTTTGCGCAAGACGATGGAACTCCCCCACGGCGCGCTGCAACAGGTCGACACGCTGGATGGACAGGCCCATCATGTTCTCACAGCCGAACAACTGCGCCGTGCCGTCATCAAAACGAATGTCGGACAGTTCGGGTTCTTCTTGGCTTCCCGCCGGTGAGAATCGGCTGTCACGAAGGTCGAAGGCCGCGTCGATGGGTTTGAGCGCGCCTTTGCCGTCCACGTCCATTTCGGCGTCGAACATGCGGTATGTGGCGGTTGGATGGGCCAATCCGTCAGTGTCGAGCCGCTTCAGGAACTCGTCGCGGGTGAAGGTGACGGTCACCAAGTTGCGTACGGTCGGGTTTTTGCGCAGCTGCGCCATCGGATCGTCGTCATCATCATCGAGGTAGGTGTCGTACTCCGTTTTGTCGCTGGCGTCGTCCCGCATGGAGGCGTCGTCATCGTCGGCGTGTCCGTCCGGTACCGCGAACGCCATTTCGTCGAAGTCGATGTTTTTCATCAGGTCTTCGAACTGGCCGTCCACCGTATCGTCTCCAGTGCCAACGCTATCCGAGCCAGCCGAATCGTCGGAATCGATTGATTCGGATGAGATATCGGTGGTTCTCGGAGTGACGGGCCGAGCCGGATCGCCATGGTAGTCGCCGTCCTTTGGAGCGGCTTTGGATCCGGATGGCCTCATGTCTCCGGTACGGATGCGTTCGAAGGCGCTTAACGCCTCGCTCATCAACTCGCTGATGGCGGAATCCTGTTCGGCTACGGCCTCTTCCAGACCAATCGAATCGATGTGCATCGACACGCGTTTGACATTCGGATCGGCTCCGAAGCTCAGCGCGGCCATCATGAGTCCGACGCGCAGATTGTAATCGACGCTCATACGCGTGCGTTCGACGTCGGTCAGGTCGATCCACGCGCGGCGCGATACGTCGTATCGGGTGAACGGCATCATGGACACTCCAGCAGAAGTGAAGCCGATTGCGACTTCGCCGTCGCTGAGGTCGCACCGGAAGTCAACGTCGAAACGGTATGGCAGGCGCAGGCTGCGCAGCAGACGGGACATGGTCTGCCGGTACACCCATTCGGAACCTCCGTCGGCGCCGGAATCGCCTTCCAACACGTTGTCCTTGGTTGATTCGGCGACTTCACGCCGGAAGTCGGCCGCGATATCCGCCAGTCGGCTGGCGGCCTGGATGCCGTCTTCCCGGTTCGGGTCGAGGATTGCGCCGAACCGGTCGTCCGGTTTCAACGCGATCAGCGCCGGATTCTCCAGCAGGGCGAAGTCGATCTGCGCGGCTTCGGCACGCGTCACCGTGTCCTCCGTGGGGAGAGCGCCGATGCGTGCGTTACGTTCCAGCCATGAGCTGACGGCGGCGAAGCGGTTGAGGTTGCCCTCGATGTTGAGGGCGCACAGCACTGCCGAGAACGGCAGGGAGGAATCCCATGCGAAGAAGTAGCATCCGGAATAGCTGGATGTGTACAGGTGCAGCGGTTCCGCTCCGTGCACAGCTTCGAGCCCTTGATCGGTATCGAGCGCGTGGGCTTCGCGCATCAGATCGGCGAAGTAGTCTTCCAGGCCGGAGGCGCGCATGCCATGCGACCGGGCGCTCATGGTGTCTCTGATGGACCGTCGGATGGCGCCTATGGGCGCTTCGCGGTTGAGCCTGCGGAAAATGTTGCCGGAACCGAAACCGACGAGCAGGCCGTTCATCTGTGGCAGCATGTAGGCGGCGAAGAACGCGATGGTGATGGCGTCCCGATATTCGAGGTCGAACCGCATATTCGCTGGCAGGTTGGCGCGCATTTGCTCAAGCGTGTAACGGCTGCCGGTTTTGAGCCATGAGGCGAGCCACATCATGCGACCGCCCGGCATGCGTCCCACGACGCCGCCTTGCGTGGCGCGCACCGTTTTCGGATTGCGGCTGGCCGCATGGCCGAGTCTTGGACCGTCCGCCAACGTAAGGGTTTCCTCTTTGACGAAGACGAACCGCGGTTCGAGTTCCTGCGTGTCCATGTCCGGATCGGTGCCGGCGAAGACACGCGCTTTGCCGTCCGCGAGCGCGATTTGGGCGAAGTGGTCGCTGTCGGTGAACAATCCGATGGAGAAGGCATGGCCGTGGGTCTGCGGCAGTTGGGCCCATCCGAGGCGGAATCCTCCGGGCACGCCTTCGAATCCGTCGATGACGTGTCGTTTGATGAGCGGATTAAGCCGGATGGCGTTGCGGGTCAGTTCGTCGACGATGTCGTCGGGCTTGTCAAGCGCCTTGCCGAAGGGGTTGGCGTGGATGTGGCGCGGCGTGGCCTGGTTGACGAGTCGCCGCACATTTTGCCTGACGCGTTCGAGCATGGTCCGGTTATGTTCCGGTTGGCTGGCCGGGTCTGATGGTGTGCGGTGAGACATGTGTGCCATTCTTTCAATCCAACGCGACATGAAGCTATTAGAATAATGACGTGACTTTTTCGAAGCAGCGTTTTCAGGCACGTCGTCGTATGTGCGCAGCCATTGTAGTCGCTTTCGCGGTGATGGCGGCGGTCGAGTGCGTGTTGTGCAATATGCCGTTTTGGCGTTCCTTGGCCGCATCGGGTGATTCCGCCGCCGCGTACAACGTGCTGGGCCCTGGGCTCGAACGTACTGACGAGGGGTTGTTGAAGGTCACCGATCCGACGCAGGCATATATGCAGGTCGATGCGGATGGCTCGTCGGAATATGTTCGTATGGACCCGGTGTCTTCGAAGGCGTTGGATAAGGCAGCCAGACAATCGGAGCAGGTGTTGCGCACGGTTCGTGTCCGTCCTGATGTCAATCGCAGGGCCGGTACGGTCAGTTCGGTGTCGGTGTCTTCGCCGCGTTCGCTGTATGTGCATGCGGCGGCTGCCGGTGGTTCGGCGTGCGTGCGGATTGTCGAGCCGAAGGGTTCGCTGATTCCGTTTGATGCGGTGCGTGCGAATGTGCGTGTACCGTTCGCGTTGAATCCGTTGCGTATCGGCGCGATGGTGGCCGTGTTGGCGATGGTACTGGTGTGGAGGCCTGGTTCGCGGTTGTGGCGGATGCCGTTGGATACGACGAGTGTGAGGCAGCGTGCGTGGCTGGGGGCGCTGCTGGCGGTGCCTGTTGTGGTCACTTGTGCCGTTGTGGTGTGGCAGCTGGTGGAGGCGGCTCCGTTGAGCTTCCATACGAAAGGCACGTACACGTATGATTTCGACCAGTACGATTACGTGGCAAGGGCGCTGCTTGATGGTCACACGTGGTTGGATTTGGATGTGCCGGATGCGTTGCGTGACGCGGCGGATCCGTATGATGTGGCCACCCGGCAGCGGTTGCTTGCCGATGGCGTAAGCCCAGTGTATTGGGATTACGCGTTCTATCAGGGGCACTGGTATTCGTATTTCGGTGTGGTTCCCGCGTTGTTGTTGTTCCTGCCGTATCGGGCGGTCACATCGTTGTTCGTCGATGGCGGGCTGATGATGCCCTGCGGTGCGGCCGTGCCGCTGCTGATGCTTGGTTTTCTGGTATTCGGATGTCTGCTGGTGATTCGTGTGATATCCCGAATTCGTCCGAATGCGCCGTTGGCTGCGGTCAGTATGCTATGCGTGTTCATGCTGTTGGCTTCCAATGGTTTGTATCTGTGGTATCGGACGAATTTCTATTCGGTGCCGATCGCCGCCTCCCTGTTTCTGAGCGTGTTGGGATTGTGGCTGTGGTTGGGCGCCGCCAAGCGGGTGCCGGTGTCAGGCGATCGGATTCGTGAGGTTGATGGCACGCAGTCGTTGTCGTTGCCCCATCTGGCTGCAGGCTCGATGTGCATTGCGGCCAATCTGGGGTGCCGTCCGCAGTTCATTCTCGTGGCGTTGCTGGCTTTCGTAATATTCTGGCCGCAGATTCAGTCGATTTTCCGTCACGCCTCCAATGATTCCTCCATTCCCCATATGTCGGTCTGGCGTCTGATGCGCGCGCCGTTGGCCGCATTGCTTCCCGCGTTGATTGTGATCGTTCCTCTGCTGGCGTACAACGTGGTCCGGTTCGGATCACCGCTCGACTTCGGCACCTCATATCAGATGACGGTCACGGATATGACCAGTTATCGGCAGCCATTGTCGAATCTTGCGCTGACCGTCTCATATTACCTGTTCCTGCCGTTGCGGTTCACGGATGCGTTTCCGTTCCTCGCCGTCAGTCCGGCGCCTCTTCCCACTTGGGGATTTACCGAGGCAATGCCTGGCGGCTTATTCACGATAGCTCCGTTGACGTTGGCCGCGCTGGCCTGCCCGTTCCTCTACCGGCGTATGCGCAAGGCCGGGCGCACGAACACATGGCTGTTGTTGACATCCAGCCTGGCATTGGGATTGCTGCTTGTGGTGCTTGACTCCCGCATGGCCGGTTTGGGATGGCGGTACATCGCCGATTTCGGATGGCTGTTTGCCTTGGCCGCGTTGCCTTCGTTGCTGATCGTGCTTGATTGCGGCAAGCCGCGTCTGCGTTGGGTATGTCGTGCCGGATTCCTCGCGCTGCTGCTGTTCACGCTGGTTGTCGCGCTGATGTCGTTGTTCCTGCCCGGGCGTGACGATGAGATGTTGCGCAACAATCCCGCCCTCTATCTCGACGTGCAGTCCTGGTTCATGTTGGGTTGACGTCCGACATAAGCTACATCCAGCAAAAATTCAGGTTTCTTTCCTGATTCATATAGCAGTTTTTCCGGTTTGCTCTGAGTTTCATCGGCAATCATAACGATTGTCATCATTGTTGCTTTGAGTTATGTTCCGGGGGTCGCCGACTATGAAACCGCTTTCGCCGCCACGCAACCATCCTCAGGCCGCACGTCGGATGCCAAAGGCGACATCGTGCTGCTCACCACCGAACTGGGCCGCGACGACAACGCCGTGCAGGACCAGGTCGTCAAACTCGATGCCGAAACCAGCAGTGTGACGCGACTGTTGGATTTCGGCAGCCTGTTCGCCGATTACAAGGCGTCCGCCACGCATGCGGGCACGGACGATTCGGATGAACTGCCGGTGAACCTGCGCGCGGTTGCGCCTGCGGTTCGCTACAATCGGCGGTATGGGTTTCTTCGATTCGCTGTTCGCCGGTAAACATTCCACACCGGCTTCGTCCGTCACGTTCCATCTCGACCAGGCCGCCCACATGTACGAGGACGGCAATATCGGCTTGGAAGCCACCACGCTTGATATCACACCTGACAGCAAGCGTGTGGCGATAATCGGCTTGAACGGCGCAGGCAAGACCACGCTGCTGAAGTTGCTGGACGGAGCGTTGGCCGCCACGTCCGGAACGGTCCGCATCGAAGCGGACGGTACCGCATACGACCCCGCCGTGAAACGCGATCTGAAGCATGTCGAGGATCTGGTCGGACGCGTGCGGCGCGAAGAGATTCCGAACGCCTACTACAAGGCGGCTTCGATTCGTGAGGCGATCGACCTGCCGTTGAAGAAGCACAAGGTGCCGGAAAGCGAACGTCAGGCGATCATCGGCAATCTGTTCGCGCATTTCGATCTGGCTTCCGTGGCCCGCGAGCCGGCCTCCGCTTTGGATAGCGAGAAGCGGCATCTGCTGGCGATCGCGGCCGCGTTGAGCTTCTCCCCCGCTGCGATTGTCGCCGACGAGCCGACCAAGGGATTGGACGAGGTGGCGTCGGCGCGCGTGGCGAAGGCCCTGTTCAGCTATGACAAGCAGGTGGTGTTCGCCACGCATGACACGGATCTGATCGTCCGTCCGGAATATGCGATCGGCCGCGTGCTCGTTGTCGACGACCATCGTGTGGTGTTCGACGGCGCGCCTCGTGAGGCGGTCGATTTTTACACGGATTTGGTTCGTTCGAAGTATGAGGCGGCGAAGGGCGACAGGGCGTAGAAGAGATTTCGGACTCGGCAGTCCGTTCAGCCGATCAGTTCGTTGACGGTGTCGATCACCACGTGCACGTTATGCCGGAAATCGTCCGGTTCGGGCAGTAGTGAGATGGCCAGATAGCCGTTGGAGGTCATGTCGAAGAAGTAGCCGGGCTGTCCGGATACGCCGTGGCGTTCGATCATGTGCAGCACCAGCTCGTTCTCGTCGAGCACGCTGGGCACGCGCAGCAGTACGTTCCATCCGCCTTCGGCACGCAATACGCTGACAAGACCTTGCTCGTCCGCGTCGAGCATGGCATGCAGTGCTTTGAGATTGCCGCGCACACGTTCCTGCACGCGCGCGGTCTGCGATGGCGCCGCTTCAAGCAGTGCGGGAATTTGTTTTGCGACGATCTCGCTCATGGGCAGATAGTCGTCGGCGATCACGTCGAGACGACGCTTGGCTTCCGCCACGTCTTCGGCGGGACCTGATACCTGGATCCAGCCGACTTTGGCATGCGGTGCGGCGAGCATTTTCGAAAAACCGTCCAACGCGAATGTGAGCGCGCCACGCTCCCCCGCGAGTCGTGCGTTGCCTTCGAATGGTTCCAAATCGTAATCGTAGAACACTTCGTCGGCGATGATGGCCACGTCGTGGTCCCGGCACAGGCGGACGATCGCCTCGCGTTCCGACGGTTTGACGTACGAACCGGTCGGATTGTTGGGGTTGATGAGCACCAGCGCGCGGATGCGATTGCCGTCCGGGCCTTCCAGCGCGGTTTTCAGTTCGGCCACGTCGATGTACCAGGAGCCGTCGAATCGTTGTTGGTATTCGATCATGTCGACGCATTCGAGGCGTGCGATCGATTCGATGAGCGGATAGCCGGGTTTCGGTGCGAGCACGACGTCACCGGCATCACACAGCAGTTTGATAAGCCACGAGTAGGCTTCGGAAGTTGAACTGAGGATGTACAGGTCGTCCGGCGAGCAATGGCCGATTTCCTGCATGTCAAGGAACGCGGCCAGCGCCTCACGCGCGTAGCGTTGGCCGCGCGGGTCGGCGGAGTAGATGTCCGGCACAAGATCCGGAGCCAGCGCGTGCCGTGTCGGATTGGAGTCGTTGAGCTTGCCGAGCGGTCTGCCGGCTGTTTTGGCGGTGGCTTCCGCCTTGGCGATGGGATTGAGCTCACTGATGTCGACTCTTGAGGAAAAACGCATGCTCTCCACCCTACTCCATGGACTGCCGTCTTCCATCTGCGGCACATGGAACAACGAAAAAGGCCGTCCGATTCGTCGGACGGCCTTGTGACAACCTAATCGGTCAACACATCACTTCTGCTTGGTGCTCGCGTAGTATGCGGCGCCGATGATGCCGGCCTCGTTGTGCAGCTTGGCTGCGACGATCGGGGTCTTGATGTCGATGTACGGCAGGAACTTCTCGGAGACGCGGGACACGCCACCGCCGACGACGAACAGCTGCGGGTCGAAGTAGAACTCCATGAGGGAGTAGTACTTGGTCAGGCGCTTCGCCCACTTCTTGTAGCCCATGTCGAGCTTCTCGCGGATGGAGGATGCGGCGTACTTCTCCGCGTCGCCCTTGCCCTTGAGCAGTTCCAGATGGCCGAGCTCGGTGTTCGGAATGAGCTCGCCGTTGAAAATCAGCGCGGTGCCGATGCCAGTGCCCAGCGTGGTGGCGATGACGAGGCCATCCTGGCCCTTCGCGGCGCCGAACTGCTGCTCGGCAAGACCGGCGGCGTCAGCGTCGTTCACCACGGTGACCGGACGACCGCAAGCTTCGGAGAACACTTCGGTGACGTCCACGCCGACCCAGGACTGGTCCAGGTTGGCCATGTAGCCAAGCTTCTCGCCCACATGAATCGGAGCCGGGAAGGCGATGCCGACCGGAGCGGACTCCGGAACCTCGAAATGCTCGAGCTGCTGGCGAACGATTTCGCCGACGGCCTTCGGAGTGGACACCTCCGGGGTGAGGATCTTCAGACGCGGTTCGGCGAACTCGCCCTTCTCGAGGTTAACCGGGGCGGCCTTAATGCCGGAGCCACCAATGTCAACGCCGAATGCCTGTGCAGTCTCAATCATCTTCAACCTCTCTATCAAGGTATGTTATGGGTGTATTCGAACCGGTACGTATTATGGTAACTCGCAACATGCCCAAAATCGCGCGCGACATGCACAAATGGTGAGAACGATTGCACAAATTGTAATACTTAACCGAGTAAATATTTCATCGCCTGTTTTGCAAACGATTCGTCCCACGTCGGTAGAGGCTCCGACGTGGGACGAATCGTCAATCGCGTGATCGCCGCGCGTTGGGAAACACGTGGGCCACGGTGTTACTTCAGCGGCGGCATCGGCTGCCATTCCGGATCATGCAGCAGCTTGCGCGAATCCCACCATCCCTTGGCGATCTGAACGATGCCGGTCTTGAAATGCTCGCGGTCCACCATCATCAGTCGAATCACTTCCTTGACCGCGGTCAGCACCGTACCCAGACCGAACAACAGCGGACGGTAATCGCCGTACGTCATGAAGTATCGGGCCATGTAGCCGCGGTTGCGCATGATGTGGTAGCGGTTCATGTCGGAAGTGGAGTTGAGCTGGCGCACGCCGGCGATGTCCCAATTGCCGATCTCGCGCGTACGGCGCAGCACCACGTCGGGCACGACGATCGGATTGGTGACCTTGCTGGCACGATAGCCGTACATCGTGTCGTCCCAATAGATGAAGAAACGCGGGTCGGGCAGACCGATCTTCTCGACGATGTTGCGGCGGAACAGGCCGCCTTCGAAGCACAACGTGTCCATCACGCGATAGCCAGCCGGGCCGAACGCAGCCGGTGCGATCGGGTTCGGAATGCCGAGCGGGACGATGAAATCGTACTGCCAGTAGAACGGACCGCCATCATAGTCGTAGCGGCTTCCCTGAATCACGTCGTGCCGATCGGTCCACTTGGCCAAGCGCTCGATGCCTTCCGGCATGACGGCGACGTCGTCGTCCATGACCCAGAACCATTCGGCACCCAGCTCGTACGCCTTCTTCACACCTGCGGAGAAACCGCCCGCACCACCGAGGTTGTCGGTCTGCGGCGCGTAGACCACGCGGTTCTCGTTGCCGGACAGGTCGGCCACGGTGGCGCCCCACTGCGCGGTGAGTTTGGCGCTGAATTCTTCGACCATGCCATGGGTCTTGTCGCTGTGCTCGTTGTCCACGACGATGATGCGCCACGGGGCGACGGTAAGCTTCTCGATGGATTCGAACAGGGTGGCGAGCAGCTGCTGGCGCTTGTAGGTTACCACGACGATAGCCAGCTTTTCGATGGTCTTCTTCGCAACTTGCTTTTCAGTCATACGTTCCATTCTTGCACCGGCCCTCAACCACACATTGGCCATGTTCGATATGGAGCCGAGCACGGGCATAATCCGCGACAAATATGGACAGAACCTTGCACGGCACGAACTTGTTTGCCATAATGAACCGCGTATGCAGGGGAATCCGTATGACGGATTGAGATGGGCGTGGACGTCCGAACCCTTTGAACCTGATGGTTGACACCAGCGTAGGGAGGCATGGCCATATGGCTGATGTGATTTCCGTAACCAATTCCGATTCCGCGTTCGACGCTTCGAAGGGCGTCACGCGAACCAATCTTCCCCCATTCGCGCAGCGGCTGCGCAAAGCCGCCGACCTCGTATGGGAGGAAGGCTACAGGCAGCCGTTCATCCGCGAGCTGGGCGAAGGCACCCTGCCCCGCGAGAAGTTCGCGTTCTATCTGCTGCAGGATTTCCGTTATCTTAACGACTACGCCAGAGTGCATGCTTTGGGACTGGCCAAAACAGACGATCCTGAGATCATGGCGTTCATGCTCAACGTACAGAACGGCGCGTTGAATGTGGAGTCGACCGTGCACCGCACGTATCTGGCCAGCTACGGCATCACCGACGAGCAGATGAACAACGTGCGCCAATCGGCGTTCGCCCGCGCATACACGTCGAACATCCTTTCCATCGCCTACGGCAAGGGAATCCTCGACATTCTCGTGGCGGTGCTCCCCTGCGCCTGGGTGTATGCGGATTACGGATACCGTCTCGCCCACGAATTCGCCGACACGCTCGACTCGAATCCGTATAAGAGCTGGGTGGATATGTACAAGACGGACGAGTTCTGGCAGGGTTCGGCTTGGCTGCTCGAGCATATCGAGAAGCTCGTCTCCAATGCGAGCGAGGAGCGCAAACGCGAACTGGTCGACATCTTCGTGACCGGCGTTGAGAACGAGTACATGTTCTGGTCCAGCGCGTACGACATGCAGTACACGTGGAAGCCCGAATGGGATCAGGAGAGCTGATTCTCCGGCACGCTCTCTTCCGATTGTTTATTTCCATATGAAGCGGTCCGCCTTCCGATTGGTTTCGGAGGGCGGGCCGCTTCTCATATAACGTTCGGATCGCTATTCGCGCACGAGACGAATGTGCTCCACGTCGTCACGCTGGGAACGACGGTAGAGCACGAAACGGTTGCCGATGACCTGCACGAGTTCCGCGCCAAGCTGTTCGGCGAGACCTTCGCCGGCCTCCTTGGCGGTCAGACCGGAACCGTCGAGCACGGAGCATTTGATGAGCTCGCGCTTCTCGATGGTCTCGTCCGCCTGTTTGACGGCGTTTTCGCTCAGATCGTTCTTGCCGACCTGGATGAGCGGATTGAGTTTGGTGGCCAGGCCGCGCAGCTGCTTGACCTGCTTTTTGGTAAGTGCCATATGTGTTCCATTCCTATCTACAAATACCCGCTCAAGCCTAGCGTGAGGACGGTATTTGCCCATCCGCCCGCAACGCACCGGTCATAACAGCACGCCCAGCACGACCAGTGCGACGAGATAGACGAGCACCACGATCGCCACGGCCACGTCCATGCCGGTGACGCGCATGACACGCCAATGCGTGCGCGTCGCACCTTCCTCATAGCAGCGCGCGTCCAAGGCGAGGCTCAGGTTGTCGGCGTGGCGGATGGCTGCGGCGAAGACCGGCACGACGACCGCCACCATCGCTTTGATGCGTACTACGAACGAACCTGTTTCGACGCTGCCGCCGCGCGCCGACTGCGCGTCGATGATCGCTTTCGTTTCCACACCAAGCGTCGGTAGGAAACGCAGGGCGAGGCTCATCACCAATGCCGTCTCCTGCGTGTGCAGACCGAATCTGGCGAACGGTGACAGCAGCGATTCGAACGCGTCGGTCATGGCGGTCGGTGTGGTGGAGGCAAGGAACATCGCTCCGATGACGATGACCACGGCGAACCGACATGCGTAGAGTATGGCGATGCGGATGCCGTCATCGGTGATGGGAATCGGCCCGAGGCTCGCCACCGTGGTGCCGGTGCGCACGAAGAAGATGTTCAGCAGGCCGCAGAAAACGAACAATGCCAGGAACACACGCACGGAAGCGGCCAATCGGCCTACATTGATGCGTCCGGCCGCGGCGATCACGCCGGTGAACACCACGGCAAGCAGCAATTGCCAGAATGAGCCGATGGCGAACGCGGAGAACATGAGCGCCAATGCGGACAGCATGCCCACGCGCGGATCGAGGCGTTCCAACAGGGTCCGCCGCTCCCCCACGGTCGCGGTGTCCGAGCCGGCGGCGTCCACGGATGGTTCCGCATCCGGCTCCTCTTCGCAGGTGGCTTTCACTGTGGATTCCGTGGATTCCTTAGAGTCCGCACGTTTCGCCGGCTTGCCCAATATGATGGTACGGTCGGCAAGCTCGTCCACTTCATCCTGCGAATGCGAGATGAGCAGTATGGTCACGCCGCGTGATTTGAGCTCGTGGATGAGCCCGTGCACGCGTGCGGCGGCCTCCTCGTCAAGACCTGCGGTCGGCTCGTCCAGAATCAACGCTTTCGGCTCGCATGCAATCACGCCGGCGATCGCCACCAGTCGCTGCTGGCCGCCCGACAGGTCGAACGGCGAACGGTCTCGCAGATGTTCGATATGCAGCAGCCGCATGGCCTGCATGGCGCGTTCCATCGCCTCGGACGTATCCAATCCCAGGTTGGAAGGCCCGTAGGCGACGTCTTCGGCCACGGTGTCGGCGAACAGCTGCCGTTCCGGATGCTGCATGACGTAGCCGACCGTACGGCGCAGCCTCGCACGGTTTTTGCGATTGAGGGGCTTCGTTCCGCCGTTCGCCTTCGCAGTGGCCACGGCGATGCCGTCGATGACGATCGAGCCTGTCGTGGGTTTCTCCAACGCGCACAGCATGCGCGCCAATGTGGTTTTGCCGGCGCCATTGCGTCCCATCAACGCCACTGTCTCGCCTTTGCCGATGCTGAACGACAGGTGGTTGAACACGTCACGTTCGGCGTCCACGTAACGATACGATATGTCGCGTGCTTCGATGAGCGTTTCGGCGGACTCATCATCAATGCGTTTCGGCAGGCCCACCGATTGAACCGGCATCCGAAGCCGCTCGTCGGCGGGGCCATCGCCTACGATGTGGCCTGCTTCCAGCTGAATCACACGGTCGGCATGTTCCAACTCGTCCGCATGGTGCGTGACGAGAATGATGGTGGTGCCGCGGTCCTGCAGTTCGTCCAGCACCCGCATGATGTCGGCGCGCCCTTGCGGGTCGAGCATGGCGGTCGGCTCGTCGAGCACGAGCACGTCGGAATCCATCGCCAGCATGCCGGCGATGGCGATGCGTTGTTGTTGGCCGCCGCTCATGCGCGTCGGGTTGGAAGCGCGATAGTCGCTCATATCCACGGCGTCCAGCGAACCGGAGATGCGCAGTCCGATCTCATCATGTTCAATCGCAAGATTCTCCGGTCCGAACGCCACGTCGTCTTCGGTGACGGTGGTGACGATTTGGTCTTCGGGATGCTGGAACACCGCGCCGATGCCGCAACGGGCGGTTCGATACTCGTCGGCGTGCGCGCCGGACTCGTCGAACACCACATTGCCTGACAATACGACATATCCCTCATCGGGAGCCACCAGTCCGGCGATGACACGTGACAGTGTGGATTTGCCCGAACCGTTCGGTCCGGTCAGACAGATGCGTTCGCCACGGCGGATGTCAAGGCTCACACCGTCAAGCGCCCATGTCGCGCCGCCATCATAGGTGAATCGCACATCGCGTAACGTTATGATCGGCGCATTGGTCGTAACCATAAAATCTTCCTTCACCAGCACTGTATGGAATTCTCGGGGAAAACAAGACGGAGGAACCCTCCGGCGGATGCGGACGGTCCCTCCATGTTCATTTCAATGGGAACAAACGAAGCTCAACGGTTCAGCAGGTTGGAGATCGGCTTGTAGATCAGGAACGTGACCACGCCGTGGATGGTGAACTTCAACGCGTTGAACGGCAGGAGCGCCGGCACGATAAGCGCCACGACCTGCGCGGTGGTCATGTGCGCGTAGAACGGCGTGACGATGATGTTGCCGACGATGGCGACGGCGAGCGCCACGACAGCGCCGACGATGATGCCGATCAGCGCGCCCTTGCGCGTCTTGTTCTTTTTGTAGATGAGCGATGCCGGCACGGACAGGGCCAATGCCACGAGCACGGCCATCAGGGTGCCCCATGGGTTGGTGAACAGGTGCGGCACGAAGCCGAGCACGCTGACGATGACGGCTGCGGCCGGTCCGAACGCGAAGCCCGCGACGAGGCAGACGATGCCGGATGGGTCGTATTTGAGCCACTGCACGCCTGGGATGATCGGGAATTCGATGAAGCTGACGGCCATGGACAGCGCCACGAACAGCGCGTACATGGCGATGCGTTTGGTGGACCAGCGGCCGGAGTCGGCGACGCCTGTGGAGTGCGCGTTGTCCGGACGGGTCATCGGCTTGTCTGCGGCCTGATCAGCTGCGGTATTGGAGGTATTGCTAGGAGAGGATACACTCATGTTGAGCTCCGTTTCTTCCATCCGGACTGTAACCGTTGGCCCCGGATTCTCACCGGATCAGCCGCTTTCGCGGGTCGCGGGCTTCGGTATGGGGCCGTTATGAATGCCGGTCGTGCCGTTACCGCCAGTAAGGATTTTCACCTTCCCTGAAACTTGCTTGTCCATATATACGCCCGCCATGCGATATGCGCAACCTGCGTTCCGTTTTCGTCTTGCGATTCGGAACGCAGCCTGCGCACGCCGCGACAGCGGGCATGTTATGACAGCAGGTCGAGCAGATCGTCCTTGCTGAGCGTGCCGACGCCGCCGGATGCGGTGCCGTCGGTGAATTGGCGCGCCAGCTCGTTTTTCTTTCCTGCAGTTTCAGGATGCGTTCCTCGATGGTGTCTTTGGCCACGATCTGGTATACGTTCACGTCCTGGGTTTGGCCGATACCGGTGCGCACGGTCGGTTGCCTGGTTCTGCGCGGCGGCGTTCCACCATGGATCGGCGTGCACCACCAC